>PVBE010887128.1_pt1 | contig 39136 bp, 27 predicted proteins | sample 1631181 | NCBI WGS metagenome assembly PVBE01 (sample SAMN08397723, study PRJNA350692) | Marine metagenome, whole genome shotgun sequencing project. | isolation source: water | place: Pacific Ocean | collected 2012-04 | reverse complement strand
CGCCCCAGAAGGACCAGGCGATGCCGAGCAGCGCCAGCATCATGGCCGCGAAGTGCTTGGCCAGGATGCTGCCGATCTGGTAGCAGGTGCCCCAGAAGGCCATGAGCGTGCCGCGCTCCTGGCGCCGGGTCCACTTGGAGAGCAGCCCCACGTTGCCCGGCCAGCCCGTGGCCTGGGCCAGCCCGTTGACCATCATGAAGCCCATCAAGCCGAGCATCGCGTCTCGCCCGATGTGGGTCAGCGAGCCGATAACGGCCGTGGCGCACAGCGACGTGGCCATGCCGGCCAGCAGCAGCTTGCGGCAGGTGAGCTGGCGCCCCACGGCGGCGGAGATGAACTGCCCCACCATGTAGGCCACCAGAAACGAGGTCCAGATGTGGGCCAGCTCGGGATCGGTGAAGCCGTACTCCTTGGCCAGGTCCATCTTGACGATGCCGAAGACCTTGCGGCAGAAGTAGTACCCCGCGTAGCTCATCCAGGTGGCGGCGAGGATATTGATGCGCCAGCGCCGGTGACCGGCGGAGAGCACGGCTGGTTCGTCTGTGGGCATGGAGCCACCCAGAATAACGGACCAGCCTCGGGGGCACCAGCGAAACCACCGGTGGTATAGTGCGGCGGGAGGAGCCGATCATGCTGCAGGCGGTCCTGTTCGACTTCAACGGCGTCATCGTCGACGACGAGCACCTGCAGTACAGCTCGGAGATGGAGGCGCTGGCTGCCGACGGCGTCCACATCACCGAGGCGCAGTACTACGAGCGGTACCTCGGCCTGGACGACGAGGCCTTCTTCCGGGCGGTGCTGGCGGACCACGGCCGCCCGGCCTCGGGTGAGCTGCTCCGCCGCGTCATGGCGCGCAAGGTGGAGGTCTACCTCGGCTACCTCGACGGCGGCACCCGGCTCTTCCCCGGGGTGGCGGCGCTGGCGCGGGCGCTGGCCGCGCGCTACCCCCTGGCCATCTGCTCCGGCGCGCCGCGGCGGGAGATCGAGGCGGTGCTGGACGTGGCCGGGCTGGCCCATTGCTTCGCCCACATCGCGACCTTCGAGGACGTGCCCGCGGGCAAGCCGGATCCCGCCGTCTTCCTCGAGGGCATGCGGCGCCTGGGCGGGGCGGCGCCGGCGTTGACGACCGCCGGCTGCCTCGTCATCGAGGATTCACCCCGGGGCGTGGCGGCGGCCCGGGCCGCGGGCATGGCCTGTCTCGCCGTGACCACCTCCAGCGACGCCGGCGAGCTGGCCGCGGCCACCCGCGTGGTGCAGAGCCTGGCCGACGTGAGCGTGGCGGACCTCGAGGCGTTAGTCGCCTAGCCCGTCGATGACCGCCTGCAGCTCCTGCTCCAGACCGTCGGCGAGGGGCGTGGGCGCGTGGGACCGCATCAGCTCCAGCACGCGCTCGCGTGCCCGGGCGTTGGCGTCCGGCTTGCCCTGCTGCTCCCAGGTCTGCCGCGACACGCGGTTGAGCACCCGGGGCTGGTGGTAGTCGCTGCGCAGGTACTTGATCGTGGTCTCGTCGGTCATGTAGTTGCCGGTGAAGCCCACGCGCTTGATCGCCTCCGTGGCCAGCCGGTGGTCGTCCACCGGGAAGCCCTCCAGGGTGCGGCGGGTGTAGGCGATGAGCTCCTCGTCCATACCGAGCTGCACCGGGCAGAAGATCAGCCCCTCCTGCAGGTCACCGAAGCCGGCCATGCTGGCCGCGCCGGCCAGGGCCGGCACCATGGTCTGGAATGTGCGCTCCATCATGGACTGCGGATCGGCGGTGAAGGTGTCGGACCACGGCCCGTGCACGTCCACGGGCAGGCCGAAGATGGCGTTGGCCACCTGCACGGCGCCGGCTGTGATCATGGTGGCCTCGATGGAGCCGGTGAGGCCCACGGCGGTCTTCCAGTCCATGGTCATGGCCAGGGGGTGGAGCACCAGCGGGGCGCCCGGGTTGGCGGTCTGGCAGATGACCACGCTGGCCAAAAGCTCCGTGTGCAGCAGCTGCACCATGCCGGCCAGGGGGAAGGGCCCCGTGGCGCCGGCGATGGGCAGGTTGGCCACGAACAGCGGCACGCCGGCCGCCCCCGCCGCCATGTAGACGTCGACGGTCAGCTCGGGGAAGCGCAGGGGGCTCACCGGCGAGTCGAAGAGGCTGAACAGCGGCCGCTCGCGCAGGGCCTCCTCGCCGCCGGCCACCAGCTCACCCATGCGCAGCAGCGCGCCCAGGTTCTGCTTGCTGAAGGTGCGGATGTTGACGTGCTTGGACGTGTTGGCCAGCAGCGTCTGCAGCACCACCAGGTCCCGCACGTCGTCGTCCACGTCTCGCGGGTAGAGCGGCGCCACCACGTCGATGCCGTCCATGGCGTCCAGGGCGCGGGTCAGGGCCTGCACGTCGGCGAGGCCCATGTCGCGGTCCTCTCCGCTCTCGGGGTCCACCAGGCGATCCACGCCGCCGCCGTTGCGGCATATGGGCGCCGCGGGGTCACAGCGCAGGCGCACGTCCCGCTCGGCGTCGCGGGCGGCCAGCAGCACCTCCCGGGGCGCCGCGTCCAGGCAGCGTTGCACCAGCTCCGGCTCCACCCGGGCCACGCGGCGCTCCATGTCCACGGTGGCGCCGTGGTCCGCCAGCAGCGCCAGCATCCCGGGGTGGTCCACGAGGAAGCCCTGCTCCTGCAGCAACGCGAGGGCGTTTTCATGGACCTTCTGCACCTGGTCGTCGTCGAGGTATCGGATCCGGCGTGTCATTGTGGCTCCTGGGTCAGGGGAGGGTGAGCGCGATGGAGAGGGCCAGCAGGACCTGCCCGCCGTAGTACAGCGGCAGCCCGAACAGGCGGTTGGCCAGCCCCTCGGCCACGAAGCGGTCCCGGGCCACGCCGAGGTCCGAGAGGTAGAACGCCATGGCGCCCAGCACGCGCACGGCCCCGCCCGGCGTGTGGACGGTGCCCACCGCGCAGATCACCATCACGGTGATCACCACCACGTAGGCCAGCACCGGCACCTTCATCCGGCCCAGGTTGGGGCGCAGCCAGAGGAAGACCACCACCGCCGTGACGGACAGCGGGATGGCCGCCATACCGGTCCACATCCCGTCCAGGCCGACGCTGACGAAGGCGATGACGTAGGCCACGTGGCCCAACAAAAAGCTCACCAGCCCCAGGCGGAAGTGCAGCAGCTTGCGCGAGATGAGGAACACGTCGCCGAACCAGGAGAGCACCAGTCCGGCGAGGATCAGCGCGCCGTATGTCGAGTCGAGGGCGCCGCAGAATCCGGCCAGCGCGATGAACGCGGTGGAGGCCAGCGGCTTGAAGGTCCAGACCATCCAGCGCAGCTTCCTGCCCTCTCCCACAAGGGTCCCTGCCAGGCCCACGACGACGACAGCAATGAGGAGCAGCTCGGTCATGGCTTACTTCCGTTTCTGCTTGGAGGTGGTCTTCTTCTCCTTGCTCTCGACCTTGGGCGGCTTGGGCGGCGGTTTCTGCGGCCGGGGCGCCACGATGGGCGGGCGGTGGCGCACCTCGATGGCCTGCTGATCCGGCTTGGCCACCGAGGCGTCGGGCTTGGGCGCCTGTTGGTCCGGCTTCGGCGCGCTCTTGTCCACCTGCATCGGCGCCGCGGGCGGCCGCTCCCGCACCTCGACGGTCTTGCATCCCGCGGCGCCCACCGCCGCGCTCAGGGCCAGGGCCGTGGCCGCGGCCCGCGCCAGGTTGGCCACGGCGCCGCTGTCCTGTTCCTGCTCCAGGGGCGCCGGCGCGTGCACCTCGGGCGCCTCGCCGTGGACATGCAACAGCAGCCGCCGCCCGCCCACGTCCACGCGGTCCTGGTCCAGCACCATCACCGGCTTGCCGCAGGGCACCTCCAGCGAGCGTTCGCCGCGGGTCACGGTGGACGGCGCGCCGCCCTCGGGCCGCAGCAGCACCAGCCGCTCGTCCAGGGAGACCACCAGGTCGAAGGCCCCCGCGGCGTGGCGCCAGAGCACGGCGCCGCCGGCGTCCACGCTCAGGCCGGCCTCGCCGCCGCCGACGGCCACGCAGCGCAGGTAGCGGTCCGCCTCGCGCTGGGCGTCCAGGTCCTCGATACAGATGGCGATGGGCTTCGGCATGGGGCGACCTCCTCGGCCACCAGGTTACTCCAAACGGCCCGCCGTGCGAAGGGCCGCGCCTTGACAGGCCTGCGGCCGCCCTCCAAAGTCGAAGCTGGAGGGTCCATGACCGAGGCGACGTCCGAAAACAAGCACCTCTTCGAGCCGCGCAAGGTCCCGCCCGAGCAGCGGGATCTGGGGCGTTTTCGCCTGCTGCACGAGCTCGGCACCGGCGGCATGGCGACCCTCTACATGGCCACCGACGAGCTGGGCCGCATGACCGCCATCAAGCGGCTGCACCCCCACCTGGCCGCCGAGCGCAGCTTCGTGGAGATGTTCTCCGACGAGGCGGCCATCACCTCGCGCATCAGCCACCCCAACGTCTGCAAGGTCCACGGCCTGGAGCAAGACGCGGGGCACATCTACATCATCATGGAGTACGTCCACGGTGAGAGCCTCTCGGCGCTGACGCACCAGGCCGCGGCGGCCATGGGCCACCTGCCCGTGGAGGTGGTGATCCACCTGGCCAGCCAGGCCTGCCTCGGGCTGCAGGCGGCCCACGAGCTGCGGGGCAGCGACCAACAGCTGCTGCACGTCGTGCACCGGGACATCTCCCCCCAGAACCTGCTGGTGACCTACGACGGCGAGCTCAAGGTGGTGGACTTCGGCATCGCCGCGGCGGCGCGCAAGCTGCACCACACCGAGACCGGCGCGATCAAGGGCAAGTTCTCCTACATGGCGCCGGAGCAGGCGCGCGGTGAGACCGTGGACGCCCGCGCCGACATCTTCGCGCTGGGGGCGGTGCTCTACGAGACCCTCTGCGCGGCGCCCTGCTTCCCCGACGCGGGCCCGTCCGCGGTGCTCGGCGCGGAGCACCCCATGGACAAAAACCCCATGCGCCAGCACCGCCCGGACATGCCCTGGCAGGTGGAGCGCATCGTGCACCGTGCCCTGGCGCCGTCGGCCCAGGCCCGTTACGGCTCGGCGGCGGACATGTACCGCGATCTGTACAAGGTGCTGGCCTCGTCCGGGGGCATGACCACCCGCGCCATCGGCGATCAGATGCGGCGCCTCTTCGCCAGCCGCTACGCCATGCGCGAGCAGCTGGTCTCGCTGGCCTTCTCCGCCCCCGAGGTGCTGGAGGAGGAGGAGCTGGCCCTGGACCTGGACCTGGCCGGCCCCCTGGGCTCGACCCACCGCTGCGACTACTGCGGCGCATCGCTGCCCACCGACGTGGAGCTGCGCTCGCACCAGCAGACCTGCCCTCAGCGCCAGTGGTGGGAGCACAACTTCGGCCAGAGCCAGCAGCTGGCCGGCGTCGGCGACATCCACGCCCACCCGGTGCACACCGCGCCGCCCGCCCCCAGCACCCCGGCACAGGTGCGGGCCCGGGAGGAGAAGCCGGTCGGCCTGTGGCAGCGCATGCGCCACCGCCTGGGCACCGTGAAGAAGGACCCGCTGGTGGTGCGGCTCAAGGCCATCGAGGCGCGCATGCAGACCGTGCGCCACTACCACGCCGAGCAGCTCACCGAGAAGGGCATGTCCGCCATCTGGGGCATGGTCACCGAGATCACCGAGAAGAAGGCCTCGGACAACCTGCTGGGGCGGCTCAAGCCTCAGCTGCTGCGCTGCGCCAACATCCTCCTCAGCCTCGCCCTGGAGATCGAGGGCAACGAGACCTTCCTCGCCTCGTCCTCGGACCGAACGCTGACAGAGCAGATCGCGGTGCTGGAGGCGCGCATGCGCACCACCCAGTCCGCGGAGATGAGCCAGGAGATGGAGTCCACCATCCGGCGCAAGCGGGGGCTGCTGGCGGAGCGCAAGCGCCTCTCGGAGCGCAACGAGCTGCTGCTGCTGCGCCTGGAGTCCATCACCGACGCCGTGGATTTGACCTTCGGCAAGGTGCTGGAGATCGCCGCCAGCCCGGTGGTGGCGCAGGTGGAGGCCACCACTCAGATCACGGTCTTCCTCGACTCCCTCTTGCTGGAGGTGGAGGAGCTGGCTGCCTCGGTGCGTGAGGCGGAGCGGGGCTGGTAGCGGGGCGCGCTACTTGGCGCGGTAGAGCGCGTAGGAGGCAGCAGGCTTCTGCTCCATGGTGGGCCCGTCGGTGGGTTTGAACAGTACGATACCCAGGCTGTCCAGGTCGTTGTAAGTGCTCGTCGAGACGTAGCCGATCTTGATCTTGCCACCGCTGCGAATGCCGAAGAGGGAGGCGAAGAAGCCGCCGGTCTCCTCGGTCATGTCCCAGTAACGGATCTCCTCGGAGAGCTTGTCCGTGGCGATCTCGCTGCAGTCGTAGTCGTCTCCGCCGGCCCCTGCTGCCTTACCAAAGTAAGTGGTCCCGCGCATTTTTACTTTGAATTCTGCCACCTGGTTCCTCCTGTAGGCGTGATGCTGGTATACCCTCGCAACAGTGCCCTGCCCCCGCAATGTCAATGCCTTTGGATTATTTCCCGGCGGCCACGGAGTGAATGAAAACAGTCACCTCCACTACCCGCCGTGAAGGCTCGGGCCACAGCTCGGCGCGGCCGCCCCGGGGCATTTTCAGCGCGCCGGCCAGCAGCGTGGCGCCGCGCGCCAGCAGGTAGGCGTGGCGGCCGGCTGGCAGCGAGACGCTGCGGCCCTGCTCGCCGCCGGCGACCACCACGCGCCCCCCCACGGTCAGCTCACCCGCGCCGTGCACCAGCAGGCGGTGCTGCATCGCGGCGGGCAGCGGTCGCGTCAGGTGATCCCGGGTCAGGTCGAGGCGCGCCCCCAGCCGGGGCCCGGGCAGCAGCAGCAGCAGACGTGACGCGGCGTCGTCCACCGGCAGCAGCACCGGCGCGGAGAGCAACACCTTGCCCCGCAGCTGGCGCACCAGGCTGCTTTCGCCGTGCCGATGCCCGTGGACCAGCACCGACATGACCCTGGTGGTGGCGGGCAAAAAGCGCGGAACGCCGGCAGGCATCACGTGGGCCTGCCCCCACAACGAGATTACGCGGCGAGGCGCCGCCACGCCAGCGGTCTGCAACGCCCGGGAGACGGCCAGCCCGCAGTGCAGCTCCCGCAGGCGCATGCGCGTGGCCATGGGCAGCTTGCGCAGCCGGGCCTTGAGCGGTGAGTGCATGTCGCAGGGCAGCAGCCGCGTTCCGGCGGCCCGGGCCACCGTGAGCAGGTCCATCACCTCGGCCAGGTAGCCGTACTTGAAGGCCGTGTAGTTGTACCGCCGCTGTCCGTCACGCAGCCGCCGCCACGTGTCGCGGTCGCCAGCGCGCAGGTAGCTCGCCACGCCGGCGGACTCCCCCCGCTGGTCAGCCGCGGAGACGCCCCTCCAGTGACCGTCGGCCCGCAGCTGCTCGACCACCACCCCGTGCAACCCACGCAGCCCGCCGGGGCCCATGAGGCGGCGGAAGGCCCGCACCTGGGCGCCGCTGTCGTGGTACACGCCCCAGAGGATCCGCGCGTCCTTTTTGGCTGCCGCCGCCGCGTCGAGCTCACCCTGGAACCAGGCGATGATGGCGGGCCAGCCGGCCACGAGCCTGTTCTGTTTGGCGCGCCGCCGCAGGAGCGCGCGCACCTGTTTGGCCGACAGCTCCTTGGCGGCCTCGCCGGGGGTGGTGACGGTGAGCGTGTTGATCAGCGCGGCGGCGTCTTCCGTGGTCGAGGGCAGCGCCGGCCAGGGCGTATGAACGGTAGGTTCGGGTGACGGCCTCTTGCCCGGCCTGGGCTGCACGGGCAGCGGCGGGGCAGGGGAGGGCGCCTCCACGGGGCCGCCGGCGGCGAGCAGCGCCGCCGCACAGAGCAGCCCGGCTCCAGTTCTAGTGCGCCGGGACCCAGGAGAAGTTGGCGTCTGCATGGATGATGATCCCCAGGGCCGTGCAGTAGACCAGCAGCCCGGTCAACGCGGTGAAGAGGGTCGCCGCCGCCTCCGCGGGCCACCGCCGCCCCCGCGCCCAGGGCAGCAGCCGCTCCAGCGCCTGCTCCACGCGATCCTTGTTTCCGGAGGCGACCACCGCTCCCAGCACGCAGACCAGGGCCGCGATGAACTGTATCACCAGCCGGTCCTCGGTCACTGCGGCCGCGTCGAAGGGCGACTGGCGGCCCGAGTGGCCCATCAGCAGCGTCAGCCCGAAGAGGAAAACTGCCACGCGCAGCGCGATATAGATGACGTTCAACGGCCGGGCCAGCGGCGCAAGCTCCTGCCAGGCGTGTGCGTCCCGATGCTCGGCGCAGACCGCCCGCTCACAGTATTTGCAGACGGCGTCGCCGGGGTCCACGCAGCCGCCGAGGTCGCACTGGCGCAGCACCACGTCCTCGCGGTAGGGCTGCACCTCGTTGCGCGCGGCGGTGACGTCCACCGTCGCCGTTACCCGGCGGAAGACGTGCTCGCTGCGCACGGCGAAGAGCACGCGCACCAGCGCCAGCGTCACCAGCGGCGTGGCGAGCAGCTCCACGCGGACCGCGGGCGCAAGGTGCAGCTCCGCGCCGATCAGGCGAACCGCGATGTAGGCGTAGCAGAGGGCGAGCATCGCAATATTCGCCGCCAGCTCCATGGCGATCAGCTGCGCGTGTTTGCTCCGGAAGACCACCCTCAAAGCATAGCACTCAAAATGGCGTGTAGGCGTAGTACGACGTGATGCTGCGCATCAGGTCCAGGCTGTCGATGTACTGCAGCAGCGCCAGCTTGTCGGTGGCCTTCTTGCTGGCCTGGTAGGCGCTGGCCAGCTTGTTGGCCCGGGCGATCATGGCCGCGCCGATGCCGCGCTGGGTGCCGCCCTTGTTCTTCATGTCCATGGCGCAGTAGCTCTTGTTGGAGAACGGATCGTTGAAGCAGACCGGCGTCTTGGTCGGCGTGATCCCCTCGCTGGCCCCCTTGACCCAAATGCGGCAGGCGTCGGTGAAGCTGGTGTCGAAGGTCCAGGGGATCAGCCCCACGCCGAGCAGGCCGGCGAAGAACTGCACCGAGTAGCCCATCTGCGGGTTCACCGGGTTGCTGCCCTTGGGCGGCGCGCCAGTGGTGAAGTCCCGCCGCGCCAGCTTCTTGTTGGCCGCGTGGTGCGCCGTGATGGACCAGTCCTCGGTGAAGATCCCCCGCATCTGCTTGGTGATCAGGTCGGGGTAGAGGCGGTAGTAGTTGATGGCGTACTGCCGCAGGTCGGCCGAGGTGTCGCGCCCGACGAAGTAGGTGTCCGGGTTGGTCAGCGCCCACAGCGCCAGGTACTTGTCGTGGAAGATGCCGACGTGGGTCATCTTGTCGTACCAGTAGTAGCCCGAGTCGAAGTCCCAGGCCGACTCCAGGTACTTGCCCGTGGGCACCGACAGGTTCAGGTCCGGCGGCAGGGGGTTGCCCGCCGAGTCCACGTAGGAGACCTGATCGTAGCGGTTGTCGTTGCCCTGCCAGTACTGGCCCACCTCCGGCGTGGCCAGCACGCCGAGGAGGAAGTTGAGGCTCTGGTCCACGGCGACGGTCCACGGCCCGTAGCCGTTGTCCGCGGTGAAGAACGCCTTGAGCTCGCTGTCGCCGAGGTAGGTGGCGTTGCGCGGGTCGTCGGTGAGGTAGCCGCGTGTGAGCAGGTAAAACTGCATCGACGAGCGCAGCGGCTCGAAGTAGCGATAGTCGATGGTGTCCATGTAGCCCCACAGCGAAAAGCCCAGGCGGTCCAGCTTGAGGTTATTGAACAGGTAGTAGCTGTGGTAGCCGTCGATCATGTTGCGCGTCAGCTCGTACATGTCGGCGCCCGAGTCGTAGGCGCTGCACTCGGGGCTCGCCCCCTCGAACTCGTCGGAGCAGAAGCGGAACGGCACCTCGAAGCGGCCCTTGTCGTCCACCGGCACGTCCGAGTCCCACAGCGCGCCCCACTTGTAGACCGCGCAGCCCGGCGCGATCTTGCTCAATTTCTTTGTCGTCATGCGGTGCAGCGGCACGTCCAGGCGGTTTTCCCGCCCCATGTTGCCGCGCCCGCCCACCAGCCGCGGGTACTCGGTGTAGTGCACGCTGCGGTAGTTTTTGCCGTCGCAGGTGATGGTGTAGAGCATCGGCTCGCCCCAGCGGATGGAGGTCTGGGTGTTGGCCAGCAGGTACCGGTCGTCCTTTTTGGTCGACGTCTTGGCGAAGACCTCCACCAGCTGGCCGTAGCCGAACTTGATCGCGGCGACGTCGTGGAAGCCGAGGCCGGACAGGTCGCTGTTGAAGCGCGCGCCGTAGTCCATGATGGAGGCGTACTGGTACACGCCGAGGCCCTCCTTGGTCGACGGGTCCTTGGGGTTGCCCTTGAGCTCGTTTTCGGTGAGCGCGAACTTGTAGCGCGGCAGGGCGCCGCCGCTTTTGTCCAGCACGCGAAGCTTCCAGTAGGACGTGTGATAGTTGAACGCGTCATACGAGCCGGCGAAGTTGTGGCGCAGGCCGATGGTGTGGCCGACCTCGTGCTCCGCCGTGGATCGCAGGATGCGCGCCCGCAGGTCGGCGTAAATCTGGTCGCGGGTCTTCTTCGAGCCCTGGTACTGCCGGGCCAGGCCGAGCACCAGGTTGTCGAAAAACTCCGCCAGCTCAACCCTGAGCTTGGCCAGGTGGCGCTTGGCCTTGCGCCGCGCCTTGAGCATGCCTGGGCCGGCCCAGTGGTACAGCGGCAGCCTCGCCGCCGCCCGACCCGCGGCGGAGCCGGACGCCGGCAGCCCGGCGCTTTGCATGAACTGTTTGCGCGCCATGGCCTCGAGGGCCGTGCCCTTGAGCGCCCCGAGTCGCACCTCGGCGCTCTTGCCGTTCTGCCCCAGGACCTTGCTCTTGGCCAGGGCGGTGGCGCGCTTGCGAAACGACTTGCGCAGGCTCTCCAGGCTGCGCCAGTCCAGCCGGGGCAGCTTGGCCGCGGCGGCCTTGAGCCACTGCGTTTGCATCTTGCCCGCCATCTTCTGCACGTCGGCGTGGGTGAAGGTCTTGCCCTTGGACGGGCCGCTCTTGGCCAGCGCGACCCAGTCGGCCACGGGCACCCCCTTGGCGAACTTCTGCACGCAGGCCGAGTCCTTGCAGTTGAGCAGGCCGACGACGTCCGCGGCCCGCGCGGCGTACAGGTCCAGCACCGAGCCGTAGACGAAGGCGCTGGCCTGGACGATCTCGCCGGTCTCGGGATCGATGGACGACGGCCCGTAGCCGAGCAGCGCCATGCGCGTGGGCACGCCGACCCAGTAGAGCATGCTGTAGCGCAGGTCGCCGATGCGCTGCCAGGTGAAGCGCTCGGCCGCGTCATCGCGATACGCCGTGCCCTGCTCCAGGGCAGAGCAGGCCCGCACCAGGGCCTTGCCCGACAGCTTGAAGGTCGGGCCGGCGAGGCCCGTGGCCTTGCTCACCCGCGCGGACAGGTCGGGCAGCTTTTTGAGGAAGGCGTTGACCTTGGCCTCGGAGCAGCCGTTCTCCCGCACCTCGAAGATGGTGCCGACCGCCTTCTTGCGAGACGCCAGCAGGCCGCGGTCAGCCGCATCGTCGGCGGGGTGCAGCATGCGCGCGGCGGTGGTCTGGAAGGCGTCGTTCCAGGCCGTGACCGTGGCCTTGGCCGAGGCCACAAGCTCCGCGGGGAAGCCGACGTTGAGGTGGTAGACGATCTTGCGCACGCCGCCCCGCTTGGCCGGGTCCAACGTGCAGACCCCCTGCATCAGGGCGCAACGCGACCCGCCCCCCTCGGCCGCGCGGCAGGCCTTGTCTGCGGCGGCGCGGGCCGCGGCCCGGGCCCTGGTCGCGTCGGGCCCGGCCTTGTAGTGCTGCTTGAGCGAGCACTTGGTTTTGGACAGCGTCTTGTTCCAGATGTTGAAGCGGTTGGCCAGGCGCACCCGCCCGGCCTCGGTCTCGGCGTACTGCTTGTCGAAGGACTGGCGCTCGGTGGAGAAGTAGCCGAAGCGCTCCATCCAGCGGTCGTCGTAGACCAGGGCGTCGTAGTCCCGCTGGCCCACCCGCGAAAACGAGTGCCGCAGCTTGATCTCCTGGGCCGAGCAGTCGCTGCCGGCGTACTGCGGGCCGTGGTCCTCGGCGAGGTAGCAGGCCGGCAGGCGGTAGGTGCCGTCCGTATAATAGAGGTTGGTCATCTCGGGCGTCACCATCAGCTTGGTCGTGGCCTCGAGGTAGCTGGCCGTGGGGTTGTCGTCCTTGGCGCTCCTGGGCGGGCGCCGGATGCGCAGGGCGTCGGGGTCGTCGGGATCGCTGACGTAGTAAGGCACCGCCTCCTGCCGCAGGGGCGCCACGCCCTCGTCGTCGTAGTGCACCAAAAACTCGAAGTTGTTGATCAGGTTCTTGGACCAGTCCACGCGGATGAAGCGCCGCTGGTACCAGTGGCGGTCCTCGGCGTTCTCCACGATCTTGTTGATCTCCTCGCCCGTGGCGCTGTTGTAGTCGCGGATGATGTCGAAGTGCTTCTCGATGGCGAAGGCCGCCACCGGCGCGCCCACCACCTTCTTCGGGTCGGTGCCCTGCTCGGCCGAGGACGAGGCCGCGTCGGTGCCGCGGACCCACTCGTAGGCCCGCCGGGCGTAGAGCACCTTCTCCTGAATCTCCCAGCGGACCTTCTCCAGCCGCGGGGGCTGCTCACCGGTGAAGGTGAAGCCGGTGGCGTAGGGCACGTCCACCACAGTCTGCATGTAGTACCAGACCGCCTTGCCGTCCTTGCCCAGCAGGTCCGCCTTGGCGATGACCCCGTGCTGCACCGTGTTGCGCGGGGGCTGCTCGTCGGCGCAGGCGCACCACAGCAGCGCGGGCGCCAGGCCCAGGAGCAACCGCAGAGATCGCAGCGGGCCCAAATAAAAGATGGGCAAGAGGCTCTGCGTTCTCGGCGTGCTCTGTGGTTCGTTTTCGGGGGAGGTATGGCTCATGATCATTTCCGCTGCTCGGGTTTGGTCGTTATGTCGTTACCGCGCAGTCGCCGCACCAGGGAGGTGGCGGCGTCGATGGTGCGCTCCAGGTCGGCCCGCAGGCCGAGCTCGATGGTGGTGTAGTTGGCCGTGGGCACGGTCTGCACGAACGGGTTGGACACGCCGCCCCCCTCGTGGCGCACCGGCTGCAGGGTGTTGAGCCCCAGGCTCACGGTGAGCGCGGGCAGCACCCGGTAGGAGACGTCCAGCCGAAACCAGTGGCTGTCCCGCTGGGTTCGCTGACCGCAGGCGGTCACCTCGCCGCCGGTGGCGGCCGCCACGGCCTGTCCGTCCGCGCATGGATCGGCCAGGGGGACAGCGTCGAGGCTCGCCGGCTCCAGGGCGTGGGTGAAGCTGTGGGTCAGCGAGTAGCTGGCGGACACGCTCAACCCCTCGACGATCCGCACCGAGGCGCTCAGCTCGTTGATCACGGCGAAGGCTGGGTTGAGCACCACGCCGCGATTGGGCGTGTATACAGGTTCCCGCCTGCCGTTGATGGTCACCGGCTCCCCCACCAGGGGCTCCACCTCGGCGGTGGTGTGGCCATACAGGTATTGCGCGTAGCGCAGGCTGTAGGACAGCTCCAGCCGCGAAAAGAGGGTGCGGCCAAGGGTCAAGCCGCCACCAACGGCGAGGATTAACCCCGACGCCCGGCTGGCCGCCGAGGTGGGCACCGTGAGCGAGAGCCGCGCGCCGAGGTCCACGCCGACCAGCGGCACGCGGTAGAGCGACGGCTGGGAGACGCCGAGCCAGAGGTCCGACAGCAGGGCCCGCCGGCCGGTGCCGTCCACCTGCCCCGTGCTCACGCCGGTGACCGCGCCCACCTCGTTGATGGCGATGGCCTCGGCGCCGCCAGGCATCATGGACGGGCTGGTGTGGTAGGCGCCGCGGTAGCGCCCGTCGCTGCCGGCCAGCTCCGTGGAGACCGACAGCTCCAGCTGCAGCCGGATCGGGTCGACCAGCGGGTGCCAGCGCCGCAGCCGCCCCAGGGTCAGCGCCGGGGCCAGCACCAGGGTTAGCTGGTTCTCGTAGGCCTCGGCGCCGCCGGTGACGCCGCTGACGTCCCAGAGAGACACCGAGCCGAGGCCGCCGCGCTTGCCCGTGTCGGCGAGGGCCGTGAGGGGAGGGCCGGTGCAGAGCAGGCAAGCGCCCGCCAGCACCAAGAGGTTGGGTATCCTGCGCATCGCACCACCACCGTTGCTGTACAGAGCAAGCAGTTTATCGAGATGCTGATTGATAGTCGACCAACTACCGACCCGGCACCATGCCAGCATGGAAGCGGGGCCCATCAAGGGCCACCAGTGCCGCGGGATAACCGAAGGGCATTCGCCCCTTGTCTCGACATCCGTCGATGTTGATCTTGCGGTCGCCAATGCGCCATTCGTCGGCATGACGTCGATCTTTGACTCTGGCGATGAGGAACTGACAAGTATTCTCACCCCCATGACCCACTCCCGTCTGGTAAAGCTCTCTTCCGACGCCCTGCGACGCGACTCCAAAGTCGTCCCAAACCCCATGCTCACCGATGCAGGCCTGGGGATGCCATCTGTGCTGGCTCTATGGCGAGGCGCAGAACCCGAGAAAAGCGCAGAACTCGATACCTTCATTCGCCAGTGCATACCCGAGATTAAGAGCATTTTGGTCAAACCGGCGCCGCAGGATGGCATGCAGCGGCTCTGGATCAAGCAACAAGATGGACAGGAGTTTGACGCGCTCCACGTGTCCGACGGCGTCTTGCGTCTCAAATCCTCGATGCAAAAGTCACGATATGGCAGCCGGCTCATCCCGTGCGGTTCACGTGTTGCAGATCCGTGGTTAAGCAGGCGCACGCATTCCTACAGTTGGCGGAAGCAGCTGGCATCCACCATGCCATTCTGGCCATCGACAACGATGGTGGCCAGCAGCGTGGACCTGAACACGATTCAGAGCATGACGTGCAGCAACATGCTCGCGACGAAGATGGGTGTCGAGTCTGCCGTTTGGACGTTGGGCTGCATCTGGGAGCTGGAGGCCGACGCGGTCAGTGCGCCGGTGAACCACATGCTCTTGGCCGCCGTGGCCGGGGTCACGCCAGGCATGGTCACAATGGCCAGGCCGAAGGGTGGCCAGAGCAGCCGCCGGTGCCGCGGTCTGTTGACCCTGGCTCGCTTATGGCCCCGCGGCTACAATGGCCCGATCCACGCTGCGGAGGACCAACATGAAGACGCTATTCACCCTGACCGCCTGCCTCTGCCTGCTGGGCGCCGCGGCCTGTGACGAGGAGACCCCCGATGGCGGCAACCCGCCCGGCGGCTGCGGGTTCTCTGGCGGCGGCACCGACGGCACCGTCGCTGTCACGGCCGGAACACCCGTCACCCTGGACGCCTTAGATGGCAAGGCACAGAACACCACCGATCACGCCGAAAACGTCCCGTTGGCCGCAGCCGCCAGGGGCGCCCTGCGCTGGGGCGCCTGCGGGACCGCCGGGCTGCTGCTCTGGAAGCGTACGAAATACCTCTCCAAGCGCGATCTGCTCTACGTGGACCCGGTCAAGGGCGGCAAGCCCGAGGTGGTGGAGACCGGCGCCACCGGCGCGCACAACGCGGCCCTGTTCTTCGACGCTGGCTGCACCGCGGTCATGCTGCGCGCCACCTCCAGCGGCTACGAGGAGCACACCCGCGGCGCCGGCGGCGCCTGGACCAAGGCGTCGGTGGACCTGTCCAAACTCGGCGTCAAGTCGGTATCGCACAAGGCCGGCCTGGTCAGCGGTGACGGCACGTGGCACGTCTTCGCCCGCACCGGTGACGGCGTGATCCACGGCAAGCGGGCGGCCAAGGCCGGCAGCGCGTGGAACTTCACCAAGCTGCCCGCCCTGACCGCGACCATGCGCTACGCCTACCACGCCGACGCCAAGGGGGTATACGTGCTCTACCGCAACACCGCCTACCCCTGTGATCCGTGCAACGTCGACGTGCACCTGGCCACCCTGAAAACGGGCGCCACGTCCTGGACCACCGAGGTCGTGCAGGCCGGCAAGTGGGGAGATCCCTACGACGCGTTCATCGAGGCGGGCAGCATCGGCACCGACAGCAAGGGCAATTTCTGGGTGGCGGCCCACTTCACTCGCCGAGTCCTCACCGGCTCTTACAAGTCCACCGAGCTACGCATCTACGGCCGCAAGGACGGCGCCTGGTGCGCCGAGGTCATCGCCAGCGCCAACGACGGCTACGTGGGTACGGACGGCGCCTCATTTACCGGCGGCGATCCCTACCTGGCGTTGGACAGCGCTGACCGCCTGCACGTGGTCTACCGCGACCTGTCCGTGTGGCACGACAGCAACGGCGGACAGAACACGAGCCGCGGCCAGCTGCGCTACGCCGTGCGCTCGGGCGACACCTGGACCACGGCCACGCTGATCAAGCAGAAGGGGCAGGCCGCCAGCGCAAAGCCGCTGCACAGCATGCAGGCGCTGGCCCTGGCGGTGTCCCCCCGACGGAAAGAAGCTGTTGGCCGTGGGGGCCGAGAGCGTCTGGCAGACCGACTCCAACTACAACAACAACTCCCTGGCCGCCAGCTACACCGCCAGGGCCCTCACCGCCAAGCTCGCCACGCCGTAGCACCCGCCGCGTCCAAACAAAATAAGTCGAATGCTCTGTTCATGGAAGGAGGTGCACCATGAAGGCACTGGAGCAGATCATCGACGAAAATGAACTCTGGGCGGGTGGAGCGTTATCTGGACTGCTCCCCCAACCAGTGGGAGCTGTACCTGGCCGGCCTGCCCGGGCAGCTCCGCAGGTACGCGGAGGCGTGCGGAGGCGCCTGCCAGGCGCGGCACGACGGAGTACTCGACGAGGTGGCGCGCCAGTATGATCGCCTCCGCCAGATAGAGGATCGGGCGACCTTCGCCCACACAGTGAAGCAGGAGGTGCCCCGCGCCTACCAGGCCTTCATCTTCGCGCTGCGGTCCGGCCGCAACATCGACGCCATGCTGCGCCGTTACCTGGGCCAGCAGGCCCAAAGCATGCTTGAGGGGATGAGCCCCGCCACGGCCTAACTGGTCGCTCTGCCGAGGCGGGGGACAAGCCCCCGCCCTACTTTAATCACCCCAGTCGAGCAGCGCGTTAGCTGGAGCGCCTTGCACATGCCTGGCGCCGACTTCTCCGCCACACCAGCGCCAGCGCAACCAGCCACAGGTAGCCGCCCATCGAACCACTCTGGCCCACGACGCAGGAGCAGCCCGCGTCGTCTGCGGCGTCCGCGCCGCCGTCGCCGACGGGGCCGTCAGCCGCGGGAGAGGTCTCCTTGCCCGGCCCGGAGTCCTTGGCCGACGGGGCGTCCTTGAGCGGGCCCTTGTCCTTGCCCAGCGGGGTGTCCTTGCCCGGGCCCTTGTCCTTGGGCGGCTTCGGCCCGTCCACCCCGGCGTCGGGCTTCACCACCCCGCACTTGGTGTAGGCGACCGGCTTGCGCCCGGGGTCGGGCAACACGACGTACGAGGCCCGCGTCGTGCTGTGATGGAGCGTCACCTTGACCTTCTTGCCCGGGCCCGTCACCGACAGGGGATAGGGCAGGCCGGTGTTGCGGTTGACCGCGAAGCGTGGGTAGTTGCTCGACGTGATCGAGATCCGCAGCTTGTGCCCCTTGTTGATGATGATGCTGGTGCTCCAGAGGTCCACCACCGCGTGCACCAGTTCTCCCGGCGTCAGCGGCTTGATGCCCTTGGTGCTGCCCCGGGCGGCCAGGCGCGCAGCGCCGTCGGCGATGAGCATGGAGCGACCGTCGGGGTAGACGTCGGTGAGCCGCACCATCAGGTCGGCGTCCTTCTGGTCGATCTTGGTGAAGAGGTGGACCCGCACGCGGCCGGTGATCTCCATGGGCTTTTGCAGCTTCGGCGTGGAGAAGAGCACCACGTCGCCCCGGGACTCCACCTTCTTGGCCTGGTCGCAGGAGCCGGCCGGCAGCTTGAGGTTGCGGCCGCACACCGTGGGCGACGGCTTGGCCGGGTCGAAGGTGTAGCTGGTGCTGCCCCCCGCGGCCGCGGGGCAGCTCTCCGCCAGACCGCCGCCCGGCTGCAGGTGCAGGCGCACCGGCGCGGCCGGCGGCGGCCAGTCCTTGGCCGAGCGCCAGACGTTGCCCGGCGCGCTGGCCTGGGTCACGTCTCCCATGACGTAGTACTGCACGTTGGGGATGTCAGCCGGCGTCTTCTTGATCGCGGGCAGCTTCAGCTTGAGGTAGTGGTTGGCCATGGTGTTGAACGGGTTCGGGAAGGGGCTCTTGTTGCCGGTGGAGTTTTTGGGGAACGTCAGCTCGCCCTGCTTGACCTTGGCCATGCCGCCGTGGGTCCAGGGCCCGATAACCAGCTTCTGCTTGCCCTTGGCCCCCGGGCCGCCCTGGTGCTGGTAGCCCCGGTAGGCGTCGATGTTGCCCTGGAGGAAGATGTCGTGCCAGCCGCCGGTGTGCAGCCCCGCAGTGGTGACCGACTTGTACTGGTCCCTGGTCTGCACCGAGGCCCAGAAGGCGTCCTCATAGGGGTGCAGCGCGATGTGCTTGAGGAAGTGCGTGCTCTTCTGGCCCTGGAGCCAGCCCGTGACCATGCTGTTGCGGAAGACGCCGCCGTAGAACATGCCGTCCTGGTAGAGGTTGGGCGTGGCCACCACCGCGTGGAGCAGCTTGAGCCCCTTGGGCTTGGCCGTGGCCTGCATGTACTGCACGATGCCGAGGGCCGAGCCGCCGAGGGTGGCGATGAGCCCGTTGCAGTAGGCCTTCTGGGCCACGATCCAGGCCATGGTGTCGGCGCCGTCCTTGAGCTTGCCGTCGCCGTCGGTGGTAAAGACCATGTCGGTGCCCTGGGAGGCGTAGCGCCCGCGCATATCCTGGGCCACCACCAGCACGCCGACCAGGGTCCACAGCTTGGCGGCGGCCTTCTGGTTCTTCTTGTCGTAGGGCGTGCGGATCAGCAGCACCGGCCAGGGGCCTTTCTTGTTCTTCGGCAGGTAGACGTCGGTGGCCAGCTTGACCCCGTCGCGCATCTTGACCATGACCGTCAGGTCCTGGGCCCGGGCGCTGGTGGAGAGAAAGAGGGAGAGTGTCCATAGCGTGATGATCAGTGTGCGCATGTCCATATCGTACCAAAAGGGATTGCCCGGTGGCGATAATGATGCCATCGATGGTCCATGGCGCTGACCTTCGACGGCCCGCCCCCGGAGCAGCCCCGGGCGGGCGACGCCGACCTGGTGCTGCGGGGTGAACGGGCGGAAGCCTGCGTGGACGACCTGCGCCACGCCGTGGCCGCCGCGCGGCTCAACGCACTCTTTCCGCCCTACCGCCGCCTGCTGGCCCACCTCGACTTTCTCGGCCCGGCAGGCTCCGGCGGGCTGTACCCCGCGCTGCGCCTGAGCCGCAACAGCGGCCTGCCCTCGGCCTTCGACGTGCTGCGAGTCAACGTGGACCACGGCCTGGCGCAGGAGTTCGGGGCGCAGCTCGGGTCGGCCCACGAAAAGACCCCCGACAGCGAGCCGGTGACCCGCCGCCTGGCCTACTACCAGCGCCTGCGGCAGGCTGAGGTGATGCCGCTCAACCGCATGGAGGTGGACCTGCGCCAGCAGCTGCCCGACGAGCGGCTGGCGCTCTTCCGCGTGGTGCTCGACCGCTTCGACCTGCGCCGGGGGCAGTTCGTGCGCTACACCATCCTTTTGGGCCAGCGGCACCGGTTCTGGCGCCGGCAGATGACCGTGGACGACGCAGATCTCGTGGAGACCACCGAGCGGTTCCGCCGCACCGTGGGCCTGCTCTCCTTCCACGGCGCCGCCCAGGCCTTCTCCATGCTGGCCGACGCCGACCAGCTCGAGGTGGAGGACGTGCACCGCTGCAGGGTGGGGCCGGCGCTGCGGGCGGGCGACGACGTCATCGAGCCCCTGGCCTCGCTGCTGGAGCCCGGCGCCGGCGAGCCCGCGCCGCTGGTGCTCTGCCTGCCCGACGACCGCGCCTCGGTGGAGCTGGCCGCGGACTCGGGCGTGGACCTGGTGGCCCTGCTGCGGGGTCGAGCCGCGCCCGTCGCGCCGGCTGCTGGCGGGTTCCACGTGGCCCGCAGCTGCAAACTGGTCTGCCCACCGCCCCTGGTCAAGCCGCTGCGCCGGCTGTGCCGCGAGCTGGGCGCGCCCAGCGTGGTGCGCGCCTTCTGACGGGGTATACTGCCGGTCGTGGCCCCGAGGAAGAAGAAGAAGAAGTCCGCCACGGCGGAGCTCGCAAGCCGGGTGGGCGCCGACGAGGCGCTCACCTCGCTGATCAACCAGTTTTCGGACCCCCTGTCGTTTTTGCGTGAGTTGATCCAGAACAGCCTCGACGCGGCCAGCACCCGCCTCGACGTGGCCTTCGAATTCGAGCCGGCGAGCGCCGACGACCAGCCCGGCCTGATGACCATCTCGGTCACGGACAACGGTTCTGGCATGACCGAGCGCATCATCGACGATTACCTGCTGACCCTCTTCCGCTCCACCAAGGAAGACGACCTGACCAAGATCGGCAAGTTCGGGGTGGGGTTCGTCAGCATCTTCGCCATGGAGCCGCAGCTGGTGGTGCTGGAGACGGGCCAGGCCGGCGAGTCGTGGCGCATTCTCTTTCACCCCGACGCCAGCTTCGAGAAGCTGCGCCTGGACGATCCCCTGGAGGGCACCCGCGTCTGCCTCCACCGCCAGGTCACGCAGGAGACCTTCACGGACCTGCGCCGCCGGGGCCTCGAGACCGTCCGCTACTGGTGCAAGTACGCCGAGGCCGAGCTGTTGGTGGACGGTGAGGATCTGGGCCAGCGGTTCGAGCTGGAGGCGGCGTTGACGGTGCGCCACCAGGAGCCGGGCACCGAGCTGCTGGTGGGCTTCGCCCCGCCCGCCGGCGAACTGTCCAGGGGCGCTCCGCGGCGGACGGGCCTGGAGGTGTCCCTGGAGCTGGCGTCACTGTGCGGATTCTACAACCGCGGCCTGACCCTGGTGGAGGCCGCGACGCCCCCCGGCGAAGAGATGGCCGTGGCCCTGGCCGGGCTGAGCCTGCGGGTCAAGAGCCGCTACCTCGAGCACACGCTGACACGGGACAACGTGCGCCAGGACGCCCACTACGAGAAGGTCATGGACCTGGCGCGACGCCAGGTGGAGCGGTCCCTGCGGCCGGCGCTGGTGTCGCACCTCGAGGCGTGCGCCGGCGCGTCCGGCGCCGAGCCCGGGGTCGCCGGGCCGGGGCTGGCCCTGGGCTTGCTCTACGCGCGGCTGCCGTCCATGGCGCTGCACCGCACCTGCCCACGGGCGCGCATCTTCCCCACGGTGGCGGGCGACGCGGTGAGCTTCCGTCGGCTGCGCAAGGAGGAGCGCGTGCTCCACGCCGACGGCGCCAACCGGGTGACGCGGCTGTTGGCCACAGCCAGCGTGCCGGTGGTGCTCAATATCCATGGCGTGCTGGACCACCTGCAGGTCTGCGGCCTGAAAGTGGCGCGGGCCGACGAGGTCTACCACACCGCCATCGAGGTGCCCCAGGACGACGCGGCCACGGCGCTGCTGAGCGAGGTGGACCACTTGGTGGACTGTGCCTGGTCCCGGGTGAACCACCTGCGCCTCGGCGACCTGGACTACCCCGGCTCATCGGTGGCGGGGCGGCTCTTCGTGCGGCAGCGCGTTCCTTTCGGGCTGACCCGCGCCGGCGTGGACGACCGCCCCAACCTGCTGGGCGGCGCCCGGGTCGTGGTGCTCAACGTCAGGCATGCGCTGGTGTGCGCCTGCCTCGCCCTGAGCCGCACTGACCCGCCCCTGGCCGCCACGCTGCTGGCCCAGGCGTTGATCTCCACCGAAGATCGCGTCTCCGAGCGCCGGGCGCTGAAGATGGCCCGGGCCTCGCTGGAGCGCGCGGGCGAGGGGCCTGTACCCGAGGCGCGCTCGTGAGCGGCCGTCGCGACGAGCCGACCCCGGACGGTGCCGGCGACCAGCTGGAGCAGCTCCAGCGCCAGTGCCGTGAGGACGCCACCCGTGTCCAGCAGGGTCGCTTCCGCCTGGACTGGCAGCGCGCTCTGGACAAGATCAAGGACTTCCAGCTGGCCGACCCTCACCGCTACGTGCTGGAGGTGGTCCAGGCCGCGGTGGCCGGCGGCGCCACGTCCGTGGAGGTGCAGACCGACACCGACGACGTGGTGCTGACCTTCGACGGCCGCGTCTACGACCGGCGCGAGCTGGAGCGGCTGTTCGACTACCTCTTTACCCGGGAGCCGGAGCTGGAGCCTCTGCGCCAACTGGCCCTGGGGGTCAACGCCGCCCTGGCGCTGCGGCCCCGCTTCGTCACCGTGGACTCGGGGGACGGACAGCGCGGCTTCCGCCTGCGTCTCTCCAGCCACCAGGACGTGGAGGTCTCGGCGCTACCAAAAGGGCGCGCGCCGGCGGGCACCCGGGTGCAGGTGCGCGACCGCATCAGCTTCAAGGTCATCTCGCGGGCTGTGGGCGAGGCGGTGGAGGCCGGCCTGCTGCGTGAGGCCTGCCGGCACCTGCCGGTGCCCCTGCTGATGGACGGCGCGGACGCACGCCAGCCCCTGACGCCGGGCCGCGCCGGCCTCGCCTTCGACGTGGCAGGGATCCGGGGCGAGATGGTGCTGCCCGACGACGTCTCGGTGGCGGCGCCGCCGGCCATCTCGGTATTGATCAACGGCGTCGAGGTCTGCCTGCTGGACGAGGACTCGGCCCGGCGGGTGGGCATCCCCGTGCGCGGCTACGTGGACAACCCCGCCCTGACGCGCAACGCCTCCCACTCGGGGATCCACGACAACAAGGAGCTGAAGCGCACCGTGGGCCGGCTGCGCATGGAGGCGCGCAAGCTGCTGCGCAAGTGGCTGCGCGAGCTGCTCCCCCTGGAGCCCGAGGGGCGCGCCGAGGCGCTGCGAGCGCGGGCGTTCTCCAGCGTGGAGCGCGACCTGCTCTACCTGTCGGCCAGGCAGCTGGTGCGGGCCAGCCGCAAGACCGACCTGCCGCCAGAGCTGGACGCCCTGCTGGACCTGCCGGCCATGGTGCAGCTCGCGGTCAAGGAGCCGCCGCGCGCGCCCCTGCGGCCGGTGTGGCAGCTGTTTAGGGAGCACGGCCGCTACCACGCCGCCGAGCAGGTGCACGACCTGGCGCGAGAAGATCTGCCTCCGGACCTGCTGCCGGTGCTCGGCCCCATGGACCTGCTCGAGCCGATCTTTGGCAAGCCGCGGCCCGCCAACGAGCAGCTGGGCCAGATCGCCACCCGGGCGTACAACCGCCGCCAGCGCCAGCAGAACCCGCTGTCCGCGGCGCTGCCGCCGGGAGTGGCGCTGGTCAAGGTCCCTCTGGATGACGAGGCGACCGGCCTGCGTGGTGAGCTGGGGCTGTGCGAGCCCGAGGCCACCCGCGAGGTGCAGAGCGTGCTGGCCGACCTGGCCCGTCGGCACGGCGACGCCGACGATACGCCGCAGGACGCCGGGCCGCGCCCGTCGGTGACGGTGACCTACCTGCAGCGGGGCGCGCTGCTGGGCCAGCGCCGCATCACCGGCCCGGGCTTCTGGGGGGCGGCGGTGGTGGACTGCCTGGACTTCGAGGCCAACGAGACCTGGTCCGACGTCCGCCCGAACCGGGCCTTCAAGGCGGTGCCGCGCGCCCTGTCCGCCGCCGTGCCCGCGCTGCTGCGCAGGCTACACGAGGCCTTCCCCACTCTGCCGCCGCCAGCCTCGCAGCTGGCCGCGGGCTCCTGGGACGCGGATCGCGGAGAGCACGACGGCCTGCCCCTGGAGCTGTCCATGGCCTGGACCGGGGACGTCACCTCCCGGCGCGCCCGCCGCTTCGCCGACCAGCTGCTGATCAAGCTACCGAAGGTCGCGCGCGCCGAAGCACCGTGGCTATTTTCCTGGCCGCTCTTCTACTCCATTCACGGTGAGGCGCTGTGCCTGGATCAGCTGCGGGCCCGCAGCGACGACGTGCGCTACGTGGTGGACGCCCCCTGGGGCGAGAGCCCTGACGACATGCTGCTGGTCAACGTCTCGGCCCTGCAAAAGCGCGCGCTGCAGCGCTACCTGCCGGGCAACCTGCACGGCGGCAAGGGGCGGCTCAACCAGTATCGCAGGCAGCAGGCGCGGGCGGCCGAGCGCCGCGCGGCCTACGAGCGCAACTTCGCCCGGGCCGAGCTGTCGTTCCAGCTGCCGCGGCTGGACGGTCGAGACTACCTGGCGATCATCGACCTGGATATCCCCGACGCCGAAGGTCAGGCCGGCGTGCCGCGGCAGCCGTCAGCCTCTCTGGTGCGGCTGCTGGTGGGGGGCGTGCCCCTGGTGGAGCTGCCGCTGAAGAAGACCATCCCCGTGCACGCGGTGATCCAGTCGTCGCGGGCGCAGCCCAACGACGACTTCAGCGACCTGGCCGACGCGAGCGTGGGCCGGGACCTGGTCGGCCGCGTGCGCAAGGCGGTGCCCGCGCTGGTGGGGGCGCTGGCCAGCTGCGGCGGCGCCCTGACCTCCGTCGGGGCCGACACCGTCTGGCGCTTCCTCAAGCGCCAACAGACCCCCAAGAAGCGGCCCTTCAAAAACCTGCCCGACGGCCTGGCCGATCTGCCCCTGGTGGACACGGTGGCCCACGGCCAGTTCTCCCTGCGGCAGGTGTACGACGAGGGCCAGGCCCACCACGGCCGGGTGCTGCACACCACCATCGACGTCACGCGCCAGCTGAGCCAGCGGCCGATCCTGCGCGGCGACGCGCGGGAGATGAAGTTGCTGCGACGCCTGTTGCACGTACGCACCAAAAACCACGACCTGCCGCTCAACGCCGAGCTGGGCGCTCTGGCTCGCATGGATCAGCCCCGGCAACCGGCGCGTCTGTCCGGGCAGCTGCTGGCGCGCCGGCCCGTGGAGGGCGAGCAGATCTCGGGGGAGCTGGGCCTGCCCCGGGATGCGCTGTGGCGGGCAGAGGCGGGCCCGGCAACGTCCGAGGTCAAGGTGCTGCGCGAGGGGGTGCAGCTCTGCCGCCGACCGATGGAGCTGTTCGGCCTGCGGGCCCTGGCCGTGGTGGAGTGCCCGCGGCTGACCCCCTCCGCGATGTACGACGACATCAAGCAGGATGACGTCTGGCGGGAGGTGACGCTGGCGCTGCAGGCCGCGGCCCGCCGGCTGTTGCTGGAGCTGTGCCGGCGTCTGGGCCAGGAGCCCGGCCGCAGCGACGGGCTGGCCGCCGCGGTGCAGCTGGTGGCCGGGCACCTCTTCGCCGGCCGCCCCCGCCTGGCGCAAGAGCCCGCTGACGACCTGCGCAAGGCGGTGGCGGCGGCGCCCGCCTGGCCCAGCCCGGATCCGCAGCGCGGCCTCCACACCCTGGCGGAGCTGGCCGAGGCCTGCGCTGGCCCGGCGGTGCTCTGGGTGGTGGCCAGCGAGTCCGGGCACCTGGCACCGGGGCGGGTCATGGTGCGCGCGGCCGGGGAGCAGACCCACCAGGCCCTGGAGCGCATCTTCGGCGGCGAGGTGCAGTCGGGCGCCCGGGTGCTGCGCCGGGACAGCGCGGCCCACGTTCGTCGCCAGGCCGCACCGGCGCTGGAGCGGCTGTCCGCCGGCGAGGTGCTGGCCCCAACGGAGATCGACGAGGACCACGAGCTGGTGTCCATGCGCGGGCAGGCGGGCGTCTACAATGCGTACGAGCGGGCCCCCGCGGGCAAGCTCCTGTTGCGCGTCGGCCTCGCCGGGCGGCTGCTCGTCGAGCGCGCCGTGCCCCACCCCCTGCGCGGCGTGGCCCAGATCGACTGCCAGCGCCTGGAGCCGAACCGCGACTGGAACGGCGTGGCGAACCAGCGCCAGCTCGAGGTCATCGAACAGCGCGCGGCCGAGGCCCTCTGGCGCGCAGCCGGGGCCCTGGCCGACCGCATGCTGCGGCCAGGCGCCCCCCCGCCCACGCCCCGCGTCGCCGGGCGCCTGCTGCTGCTGGAGATGCTGGCCGGCCGGCCCAAAGAGGCCGACGAGCGCCAGCTGCAGGCGCCGCTCTTCCGCACGGTGCACGACCAGCGCATCAGCGCCTCTGCCCTACAGCAGCGGGCGGCAGCCGAGGGCCACGTGCTGGTGGTCAGCGACGCGCTGGGCGGCGGCGTCCCGGCGGACGGGCGGACCATCGTCCGCGCTGGGCCGACGGCCATGGCGGTGCTCGAGAGCCTGCTGGGGTCTGCGCTGAAGCGGCACGACGACGTGTGGAGGCAAGACCTGGCCGGGCAGGCCCGGCGGCGAGAGACGCCGGTGTCCACGCCGGATGTCAGCGAAGTCGCCCTGGAGCAGGTCTACTTCAACGCGGGCCCCTCCTCCGGCCTGGCGGGCCTGCTGCCGCTGACCGGCGACCTCCGCTCCCTGGTGCGGCTGCACGTGGGCAACCGCCAGGTGGCCAGCCGAGAGCCCCGCTGGCAGCCGGCGGTGGAGGTCTGGCTCAACGACGATCGCCTGCAACCAACGCGGGACTTCGTCGACGTGGTGCAAGACGAGGTCTACCAGCAGGCCATGGCCACGGCCGAGGCCCAGGTGCCCGAGCTGCTGGCCGCGGCGGCGGCGCGCCTGGTTCACCGCCGACAGACCGCCCACGGCGACACCCTGGGCGCCTGGCTGCGGGCCCACGTCATGACGCAGCTGCAGCGGCTGCAGGTCGAGGCGGCGGCGACGCCCCTGGGGCCAGCGAGCCGGTTGCTGCGGGCGGCGATGTGGCGCTGCCTGACCGGCGAGGGTGAACGCTGGCTGGACACCGCCGAGCTGCTGGCGGCCGCCGGCGCAGGGCAGCTGGCCCTGGTTCCCCACGACGCCAGCGGGCGCCCCGCGGATCCGACCATGGTGCTGCTGCCGGCGTCCACCGAGCGCCAGGCCCTGCAGGGGGCGCTGGGCGAGCTGCCGGACCACGGCGACCGGCTCCGGCGGGACCAGGCGTACCGTACCTTCTGTTGGCGCAAGCAGGTGCCCCGCGTCGACCTCTCGCGCGCCGGCGTGGGCGACCTGGACCGGCTGCTCTGGCGCCACGCGCTGGACAACGCGGGCTGGGAGGGGGAGCTGGGGCTGCTCCCCGGCGGTGGGCGCTCCCTGACGGTGACCCTCTTTTGGGAGCGGCGCCGCCTGGCCGCGCTGACCCTGCCCTGCGCGGCGCCGGCGGTGGGGGCCGTGCAGTGCAGCCTGTGGTCCATCAACGACGACTACTCCGACGTCGTGCAGGACGAGGCCTACGAGGCCTGGGTGCTCTCCCTGCAGGAGGAGGTGGCCGGCATGCTGCGCCGGGCGGCGGCGGCCTTGCCCGACCTGCCGCGGCGGCGGCGCGAGCGCCTGGGGCCGGCGCTGGTGGCGGCCCTGGCTGCGGCCGACGCCGACGAGGACTCTGCGTCGCGGTCCCTGGCCGACGCGCTGATGAAGGCGCCCCTGCTGTGCACCGCCGCCGGCGGGCAGATGTCGGTGGCCGATGCCGTGGAGCGTGACGGCCCCTTGCCCGTGATCACCCCCGGCTCCGCGGCCCGGGGCCGGAGCCAGGATCGGCAGCCGGTGGTGGTGCTCTCCATGGAGGAGCGCCCGGCGCTGGAGCGCCTCGTGCGCCTGGAGCCGGTGGATGACCGCTACCTCCAGGGCGTGGAGGCCCGCCGCCGCAGGGAGCGGGCGCCGGCGCGGCCCGACGTCTCCTGGTTCCGCGCCGTGGCCCGGGGCGAGGCGCAGAGCGAGCACCTGCGCGGCGAGCTGGCGCTCAAGCTCTCCGCCCCCCCCGGCAAGCTGTGCCTGATGTCCGAGGGGCGCGTGGTGGAGCAGCGCGCCTTCCCCGCGCTGGTGGGGCTGGTGGGCTACGTGGACGGCAAGCTGGCCACCGACCGCGCCTTCCGCAAGGTGCACCTCAACCGGCGCCAGGACAAAGAGCTGACCGCGCTGTACGTGGAGCGACTGGAGCAGGTGGTGCAGCTGGCCGCGGAGTATCGCGGGCGTCGCTGGCGTAAGTGGCGGCGGCTGGCGGCCCTGACCACGCGGTACCTCTGGCACGCGCTGCGCCATACAGGCCTGGAGCGCGAGCCCTTGCGGGAGCGCGTGCTGGCCCGGGACACCACCCTGCCGCCGGCGGTGGTGCGGGCCCTGGACCTGCGCCTGTTCCGGCTGGGCGACGGCGCCTGGGTCGACCTGGCCACGGTCATCGCCCGTGAAGATGATCCGCTGGTGGTGCTCTGTACGGACGAGGTGAAGGACACCGGCGCCACCTTTGTCGTGGGCCAGGCCGAGGTGCTGCGGCCGCTGCTGGCGCTGCTGCTGCCGGCAGACGCGGTGGCGGACCACGCCGGCTGGGCCGCGCGCACGAGGAGGGCCGCGGTCAAGGACGAGGCCCCGGGCGAGCTGGCCGACGAGCGCCTGCTCTCCGGGGTGCGATCCACGCTGCGCGCGGCGACCCTGCACGACCCCGCGGCGGCCGGGCCGTCGCGCCTGCGCGTCTCCACGATCAAGAAGATCGAGCTGGCGCCCCTGGCGCGCTCCACGTTGACTGCGGTGGACAGGGGCGGCGACGAGGTCAGCCGGATCAAGGTCAACCCGCAGCACGCCCTGTGGCGGGCCGCCGCACGAGCCGGCGCCGGCGCCGGCATCACGCCGGTCAAGCAGCTCACCGCGGCCCTGCTCGGCCTCTGGTGCCGCGAGCCGTCAGCGCTGGTCTCCGGGCGGGAGGTGGTGCGGCTGCTCACCGCCATGGCCGCCCTGGCGGCGGCCGGGCCCAAAGAACCACTCGTCGGCTGATCGCCCCGGGCGTGATAAACTCGGGCTTCATACGGAGGGTCACATGTCACGCAGGAACGGGTACCTCGTCGTCGTCATGATGTTGCTGCTCCCCGCGGGGGTCGCGGCCCAGCCCAAGCCGGACGTCTACGTCTCGAGCCTCAAGGTCTCACTGCTAGACCGCACGGCCACCTACACGGCCACGGTGTGCAACAAGGGCGCGGCCACGACCAAGACGTTCACCGTGGAGCTGTTCTACAACCGGGTCAACGCGCCCACCTGCACGGGGCACAACGAGAACGCCCAGGCCACCGTCTCCGGTCTGGGAGCCGGGGCCTGCGTGACAAAGACCTTCGTCTACAAGGCCGCCGCCGGGGGGGCAAACACGGCCTGGGCCCTGGCCGACGGCGACTGCCACCTGGCCGAGACCAACGAGAGCAACAACGCGGCAAAGTCGGCCTACACCGTGGCCAAGCCCGACCTCTACGTCCTTGGCCTCAAGGTGGCGGTGGCGGATCGCACGGCCACCTACACGGCCACGGTCTGCAACAAGGGCACCACCGCCCTGGGCCCATGGGTCGTGGAGCTGTTCTACAATCGCGCCACCGCGCCGGTGTGCACCGAGCACGCCGAAAACGCCCAGCTCACACATCAGGGGCTGGGCGCCGGTGCCTGCGTGACCAAGGTCTTCACCTACAAGGCCGCGGCGGTGGGGGCCAACACGGCCTGGGCCCTGGCCGACGGCGACTGCCACCGGGACGAGGCCGACTAGACCAACAACGCCACCAAGGCGGCGTACGTGGTGCCCAAGCCGGACCTGTACGTTTCCAGCCTCAAGGTGACGGTGGTGGACCGCACGGCGACCTACGTCGCCACGGTGTGCAACAAGGGCGCGACCGCCCTGGGCCCGTGGGTGGTGGAGATCTTCTACAACCGCTCCAGCGCGCCTGTGTGCACCGAGCATACCGAAAACGCTCAGGCCACCCACTATGGTCTTGGGGCGGGCAAGTGCGTGGTCAAGACCTTCACCTACAAGGCCGCGGCGCTGGACATTAACAAGGCCTGGGCCCTGGCCGACGGCGACTGTCACCGGGACGAGGCCGACGAGACCAACAACGCCACCAGCGCCAGCTACACCGTGGACCGCCCAGATCTGTACATCGCCGACTTGACGGCCACGGTCAGCGGCACCACGGTCTACTACTCGGCCAAGGTGTGTAACAAGGGCGCCACGGTGCTGTCGCCGTGGGTGGTTGAGCTGTTCTACGACCGGTCCAGCGCGCCGGTATGCACCGAGCACAGCGAGAGCGCTCAGCTCACCCACTACGGCCTCGGGGCGGGCAAGTGCATCACCAAGACCTTCACGCGCAAGAACGCCACACAGGGGTTGCACAAGGCCTGGGCCCTGGCCGATGGCGACTGTCACGTCAAGGAGAAGGACGAGGGCAATAACGCCAAGGCCCTGGGCGTGGCCCTGGGGTTGACCCCTGACCTGTACATCTCCCAGCTGGCCGTCAAGGCCGCGGTCGGCGGCCTGGTGACCTACGACGTGACCCTCTGCAATCAAGGGGCGGCGGTGACCAAACCCTTTACTCTGGCCCTGCACTACAATCGCTCGTCGGCGCCGTCCTGCACCACCCCGCCCAACAACAAGACCACCATCGCCTCCCTGGCCAAGGCAACCTGCACCAAACGCACCTTCGCCCGCCCCGGCGCCTCACCCGGCGCCTTCGTCGCCTGGGCCATGGCGGACAGCACCTGCGCGGTGGCCGAGAGCAGCGAGCTGAACAACGCCTCCTCGGCGTCCTACCTCGTGGCCAAGCCGACGCCTGACGCCGGCCCGCCCGACGTCAGCTTGCCCGACACCAGCCCGCCCGCGGACCTGCCCCCGCCGCCCGATTCCAAGGTCTGCGGGCCCTGCGCCGACGCGGCGACGTGCGCCGACGCCAAGGCCTGCCCGCCCTGCTAGACCTGCGGCGACGCCACCGTTTGCGCCGACGCCAAGGTTTGCGGTGACGCCAAGGCGTGCGCAGACGCGGCGGCCTGCGGCGACGCCAAGGTCTGCGGCGACGCGGGCGCGTGCAAGGACTGCGGCGCGGGCAAGACCTGCGGTGACGCGGGCGCGTGCAAGGACTGCGGCGCGGGCAAGACCTGCGGTGACGCCGCGGAGTGCAAAAAGTGTGAGACGGGGCAGTGCGACGGCGGCTGCAGCGTGTCAGGCGGCGGGCTGGCGCCGTGGCCAGCGCTGCTGCTGTTGGGGTTGCTCTGCTGGCGGCGCCGCCGCCATTAGTCTATTGCAGCGGCCATTAAGGTTGATTAGACGTAGGGCGGGGGCTTCGGTGCTCGGCTCCTTCGGACCCTCCGCGCGCGCCGAAGCCTATCCCCCGCCTGGCCCGGACGCGGGGGACGAGCCCCCGCGCTACATGTATAGAGGTTGATCAACCTATAAAGAGAACGCTCTAGGCCTCCTCGGTCGGGGTCTGCCCCGCAACCCGGGACCGCTCGGTGGCCAGCTTTTTTTGGTAGCCGGACTGGATGATGTCCACCACCACCAGCACGGCGACGGAGAAGTAGAACGTGCTCTTGGACATCGGCTCGATGGCGTAGCCGAAGAGCTTGAGGTGGGCCTCGTGGCCGCCCTCGCCCAGCAGCACCACGCCGACGATGAGCAGGATGAACAGGCCGAGCACCTCGTACTTGCGGTTCTTCTTGAGGAACTCAGAGACCGTGTCGGCCATGAACAGCATGGCCAGCCCGGAGCAGATGACGGCCACCGCCAGCACGGCGAAGACCTTGCTGATGGCCAGGGCCGAGAGGATGGAGTCGAAGGAGAAGACCAGGTTCATCAGCACGATCATCCCGATGACCCTGGTCACCGACTTGGCCCCCGACTTGTGGGCCGCGCCCGGCTCCTCCAGGGAGAGCATGTGGCTGATCTCCTTGACCGCGGTGTACATGATGAAGGCGCCGCCGAGCAAAAAGACCAGCGTGACGAAGTTGAAGCCGCCCTCGATGACTCCCTCCCACTGCACATGGAAGAAGGGCGCCTCGAAGACCTTGATCAGCTTCATCACCACGAACAGCAGGATGATGCGCAGCGCGATGGCGATGAGGATGCCCACGCGGCGGGCCAGTTTCTGCTTGTCCGCCGGCGCGCGCTTGGACTCGATGGAGATGTAGAGCAGGTTGTCGAAGCCGAGCACGGCCTGCAGAAAAATCAGCACTGCGAGGTCGGCCAGGTTCTGGAACGTCATGATGTCAGCCATGGGAGGTGGCTCCTCGAGCTATGGTTTTATTCTATCGCGCTATCGCGCTATCACGCTATCAACGGCAGGGTGTGGCCCAGGCGCTGCCCATCATCCCGCACAATACCGTCCAGCAAGTCCTGGACGTCCGCGGCAAGCGGCGCGGGGTTTCCGGCGGCGATGATGCGCTCCACCTCCTGGTGGGCCGCCTCGTAGGCCGTGGGCGCGCCGCGCCCCTCCCACTCGCTGTAGGAGCCCCGGTCCATCACCGGCCCCGGGAAGTGCAGCTCCTCGCGGAAGTGCTTGCGGGTGTGTGGGGCGGCGAGGAAGTGGCCGGCGTCCACCACCGCCTGCAGCAGCGCGGGGGTCGGCTCGGTGGAGGTGTCGTCGACGCCGCGCACCAGGCGCTTGACCAGCCCGCAGGCCTCGTTGTCCAGCACCAGCTTCTCCAGGCTCTGGCTGCTCTCGTAGTCCAGCATGCCCACGCCGGAGATCACGTTGATGCCGGCGAGGGCGGCGAGCACGGCGCCCGTGGAGGTCTCGCAGCCGGCCTGCCAGTCCACTGCCTTGTTGTCCGACAGGCCCATGTAGGCGTGGGTCGGCATGCCGAGCTGCTTGCCGATCTCGGCGTAGGCCACGTCGATCATCATCGTCTCCATGGCCCCCATGGGGGTGGTGCCGTGGCGCATGTCCAGGGCCGACGGCGAGCCGCCGTAGATGATCGGCGCGCCGGGCTCGGCCAGCTGGCTGATGACGATACCCGAGAGGCACTCGGCCGTGTGCTGCACCACCACCTCGCGCAGGGTCACCGGCGCCGTGGCGCCGGCCATGGGCATGGAGACCATCTCCGAGGGCACCCCTCGGCGGGCGCAGTCCACCAGCGCCTGGCAGGTCAGCTCGCTCCACTTCAGCGGCGGCGTGGGCGCGCAGTCGAAGATGGCCAGCGGCTTTTCCCGCAGGGCGTCCTCGCCGCCACGCACGGCCACCAACATGCGGTACATCACCTCGTAGGCCTCGGTGAGGAAGGTGCCGGTGATCACCGGCTTGGTGCAGCTGCTCAGCGCGACGTAGAGCCGGTAGCGGTCTGCGAGATCCACGGGCACGTCGGCGGGGATCAGGGCGGTGGCCTGGGCGTCCACGTACTTGCAGGCCTCGGTGACCCAGCCGAGGTGCGCGCAGTCCTCACGGGTGGGCGGGCGCCGCCGCCGCGTGTCGAAGTCGAGGAAGTGCAGCGCCGCCGAGCCGGGGTCGAAGTGGATCTCGTCGCCGCCGAGGTGCGCGACCCTGTCGCCCGCCCGGTCGTACAGGTCGATACTGGAGGGCGCGGTGTCCAGGGCCTGGGAGATGGCCTCCTCGGTGAAGAATACGCGCTCGCCATCGGCGCGCAGGCCCGCGTCCCGGCAGAGCGCCAGCGCGTCCTCGCACTCCACCAACATGCCCACCGTGGCGAGGGTCTCCATGGCCTCCCCGGGGATGGTCTCCTTCTGCTGCTCGCTGAGCAGCGTAAGCTTCGGTCTCATTTGTTCCCTCGCTCTCGACCGTCGTGGCCACACGGCGGCCTTATGGTTTTATTCTTCAGCCTCGTAGGGCTCGGCGCGGAAGGCGCAGCCGTCGAGGTCGCACCGCGCGCAGTGCCGCCGATCCACGCGGCCCTCGTCGGCGTCCGCCGACAGCCGCACCGCGAAGCTCACCGACTTGCGCGGGATCATCATCATCCCTTCGGTGAGGTGCACCCCCAACTCTTCGGCCGGCAACAGCGCCAGCAGCTGTCGCTGGTGCTTGACGTCCCAGCGGCCGTAGCCCGGCGAAAAGCGGGGCAGCACCCGCAGGCCCATGTCCTGGGCGTGGGCGCAGACCAGCGCGTTGAGCGCGTCGGCCGCCGCCTCCGCCGCGGCCGAGCCGAAGGCGTCCAACAGCAGCGCCTCGAGCATGCGGTCGTCGGCCGACAGCGCCCGCTCTCGCGCCTCCAGGTCGGGGCCGATGGTGCAGAGCCCGACGCCCACCTGCGCGGTGGGCCGCGGCATGGCCGTGGCCTCGGCGCGGGCCTGGCTCACCACCCGAAAGGCGCCCCGCGGCGTGATGAGCGCCTCGGCCCGGGGCCAAAGGTCGTCCAGCCGGCGGGCCACCTTCTCCGCCGGCGCGCGCCCGCGGGGGTAGCCGAGGTTGCGCAGCACCTCCCGGTGAGAGACGCGGACGGCAAGATCCGGGGCCAGGACAGCGTCGTCCATCTCAGGGAGCGCCCAGCTCGTCGATGGCCTGGCGGGCGGCGCGGATGAACTCCGGCGTGGAGCCGCAGCAGCCGCCCACCACCCGCGCACCGCGGCGCACCATCTCCGCCAGATCCCGGGCGAAGGGCGCGGGCTCGGCGTCGTAGACGATGCCTTCGGTCGTGGGGCGCGGCTGGCCAGCGTTGGGCTGCACCACCAGCGGCGTGTCCACCGCGGCGACGGCCTCGTCCACCATGGCCAGCATCTGCTCCGGCTGCACGCTGCAGTTGCAGCCCACGGCGTGCGCCCCGGCGTCGCGCAGGGCGCCCAGCGCCGGCACCAGGCGATCACCCACCATGGTGAAGAAGCCGCGCTTCTTGGCGTCGAACGTCATACAGGCCATCACCGGCAGGCCGGTCTCGCGGGCGGCCTCCACCGCGGCCACCGCCTCGCGCAGGTCGTACATCGTCTCGATGGAGATCAGGTCGACCCCCGCGCCGGCCATGGCTGACATCTGCTCGCCAAAGGCGTCCCGCAGCTGCTGCTCGGTGGCGTCGCCCATGGGGGCGAACAGCTTGCCCGTGGGCCCCACGTCGCCGGCCACCAGCGTGGAGTGGCCCGCGGTGGCCTCCCGGGCCAGCCGCACCGCCGCGGCGTTGATCTCGGCGCAGCGCCCCTCGAGGCCGGCGTCGGCCAGCTTGGGCGGCGAGCCGCCGAAGGTGGTTGTGTGGATGATGTCGCTGCCCGCCTCGACGTACTGCCGGTGCACAGCCACCACCCGGTCCGGGTGCTCGATGGTCCAGCCCTCGGGGGCCCGGCCAGCCTCGAGCCCCGCGGCGATGAACATGGAGCCGAGGCCGCCGTCCAGCAGCAGCGGCCCCTGCTCCAACCTCGCGATGAAGCGCTCGGGGGTCTCAGCCATGGCTCACCAACTTGCGGGCGGTGTCCACCGCGGCCACCGCGTTGTCGGCGAAGCCGTCGGCCTCGATCTCCTCGGCCCACTTGGCGGTGACCGGCGCGCCGCCGATCATCACCTTGGTCGACAGCCCCGCGTCACGCACGGCCTGGACCAGCTGCTGCTGCAGCGTCATGGTGGTGGTCAGCAGGGCAGACGCGCAGACCAGGTCGGCCCCGGTCTCCCTGGCCCGCTCCACGAAGCGCTCCACCGGCACGTCGGCCCCCTCGTCGTAGACCTCGAAGCCGTTGGCCGACATGAGCGTGCCGACGAGGGTCTTGCCGATGTCGTGAATGTCACCCTGCACGGTGCCGATGACCACCTTGCCCACCGTCTGGTCGCTGATGCCCCCCTCCAGCGCAGGCTGCATGATGCCCATGGCCGCCTTCATCGCCTGGGCCGAGGTGACCAGCTCCGGCAGGAAGTATTCCCCCTCTTCCCACAGCCGGCCGGCCTCCCGGATGCCGGCGACGTACCCCTGGTCGATGGCCTCCAGCGGGGGCACGCCGTCGCCCAGCGCCTTGCTGGCCAGGGTCGCTGCCTCTTCGTCGTTGCCGTCGAGCACGGCCTGCTTCATCCGCTCGTACAGAGAGGTGTTGTCTGTCATTTTGGGGCTCCTTTTGCGAAGGGAAGATCGTACGTTTTCAAAGGACGGGTTGTAAAGCAGCCTTTAGCTTTTGGCCGCTGTCGATTAGCCTTGAGCCATAACGTCAGTGGAGGGAGTCATGAGAACCACCGTGAGCCTGTTTTGCGTTTCCTTGCTGCTCTGCGCCGGGGCCTGCTCGGATGACGACGCGCCCGCGACAGACCGCGCGGTCACCATCAAGGACAAGGGCACCCCCACCGACGGCGCGGGGCCCGAGGCCACCAAGTGGGACGGCGGCCCCACGGCGGACACCGGCGCCGACGCGGCCAAGCCCACCGGAGACGGCACCATCGGCATGCCCTGCAAGAAGGCGTCGGACTGCAAGAAGGCGTCGCCGCTGTGCGTGGAGGGTATCTGCACCATGGCCTGCGAGAACACGGACTGCCCGGACAAGACCAAGCACTCCTGCTCCTACGTCTCGGTCAACGGCAAGGACCACCACTACTGTCTGCTGCGCTGCAAACCCACCGACACCCAAAACCCCTGCCCCAAGGGCACCAAAACCGCCTGCACGCCCACGTCTGTCTACTACGCCGACGCCTACGACGTCGCGGTCTGCTGGGAGGAGCCGTGCGCCACCGGCGCAGACTGCCCGGTGGACGTCGGCAAGGCCTGCAACCCGAGCAACGGCAACAAGGACTGCGCCAAGGGACACACCTGCTCCAAGCTCACCGCCACCAAGGGGCGCTGCCAGGCGCCCGGCAAATGCAACGCCAAGAGCGGCCTCTGCGGTGCCCACACCTTCGGCAAGGCGAGCGCCAAGATCGGTGACTTCTGCAAGTCGGACAAGGACTGCGCCAACGACATGTCCTGCTTTTTGCAGGAGGTGGACGGCGGCGTGACCATCGCCCGCAACGGCTACTGCGTGAAGTCGGGCTGCACCTTCGCCAAGACGCTCAAGTCGGCGGCCTGCCCCGCGGGCTCGGGCTGCAACCGCGCCTACTACGGCGGCCTCTGCCAGAAGAAGTGCACGCTCAAGGGCAAGAACGCTTGCCGCGGCAAGACCGGCGACCTCTTCGGCGACTACGAGTGCTACGCCTGGGACGGCATCCAGCTCGGCAAGATGACCATCTCCGACAGCCCGCTGTGCGACGTCGCCGCCCTGACGCCTTGCGACCTGTACAAGGACGACGGCCTGGAGTGCAAGGACTTCGGCGACGCCACCAACAGCACCAAGATGGCTTGCCGCGATCTGAAAAACCAGCTGCTGAGCAACAAGTTCGACGCCAAGGGGTTCTGTCTCGACGACACCTCCTCCGGGCCGACCAAGAAGTGAATCGTCGCCACCTCACATCGCTGGCGAGCGGGGGTTGAATGGACACACAAGGTCTCGTCGCCTAGGACGTCCTCTTCCTGTTCTACCTGGGGGCGCTGCTCTTTTCCGGGGCGGCCGCCGGCTGGATGCTGCTCAAGATCCGTGAGGCCTGGTCCCGCCTCGGCGCCCTGGACGTGTTGACCCCTGCCACCTGCGGCGAGGCCGAGGGCGAGGCCCTGGAGGTGGGCGGCCGCGTGGTGCCGCTGCGCACCTTCATGGCGCCGATGTCCAACCAGGACGTGGTCTTCGCCCAGGTGCGGCGGCTGCACGAGGTCGACAAGACCCACAACAGCACGGTGGTCAACCCCGACCTGGCCGGGCCGTGGCGTCGCTACCCGGGGATGAGCGCCCTGATGACGGACCACCTGCAGGCCACGGGCCCGGAGCACCTCATGGCTCAGCTGACCATGGGCGAACCCTGGTACCTCGAGGACGGCACCGGCCGGGTGCTGGTGCAGCCGGCCGTCGTCCCCTGCGCGCTGAAGCCCACCGTGGAGGACGGCAAGCGCGTGGAGCTGACGCCGCCGGCCGAGCGGCCGCCGCTGTATGACCTCACCGGCGTGCTGGAGCGTCGCAAGGGCTTCAGCTTCTGGGTCGAGCGCGTGGTCGCGCCCGGCGACGTGGTCTACGTCCACGGCGACGTCACGCCGCGGCCGGCCGCGCGCCTGGCCCAGGAGGGCGAGCAGACCCCCCACCATATGGCCGACCATGATCAGCGCCGTGAGCCGGGAGACGCTGCTCGGCCGCCAGACCCGGCGCCTGATCCTGGCCGCCGTGGGCCTGCTCTGCGGGATGATCTCCCCCGCGGGCCTGCTGCTGCTGACGGCGCCAGCGGCCAGCCCGGTGCAGACCCGCGTCTGGCTCTGGTTCTGGCTCGCCGCCTTCGTGCTCAACTTCCTGGCTCACATGACGATGTCCACCCGCCGCACCTTCTTCCACAGGCTGTCGTCGTCGCGCGGCCTGATCGTCACCTCGGGGTTGATGCTGGTGGCTGCGGCCTACATCCTCCAGTACCACGGCGTGTGGATTTTGCTGCTGCGCTTGATGGCCCTGGTCGGCTAGCGCGACCTCTGGCTCGGCGCTACTTCCTGCACTTTTTCTGGTAGGTCGACACGCAGGTGTCCATGGGCTTGCAGTAGTAGTAGGTCTTCGTATAGCCGACCTGGGTGTAACCGCACTGAGGCCCGCCCGCGCCGGCGTATGCGTGGTAGTAGGAGCCGGCGCCGCAGGCCGTGACCACCCGGCACTTCTTCTGGTACGTCGAGTAGCACCAGTCGCCGGGCATGCAGTAGTAGTAGTACTTGGTGTAGCCCGACTGGGTGTAGCCGCACGGCGGCCCGCCCCCCTTTTTGTAGGCGGTGTAGTAGTCGTTGCACGCCTTGCCCGCCACGGTGCACAGCTTCTGGTAGGTGGACTTGCAGGTGTCGCCGCCCTGACAGTAGTAGTAGTACTTGGTGTAGCCCGACTGGGTGTAGCCGCAGTCGGGGCCGTTGCCCGTTTTGGCGGCGTGGTAGGTGTCGCCCTTTTTTTTCTCCTGCCACTTGCGGCACTTCTTCTGGTAGGTGGAGATGCAATAGTCGCCCAGCTGACAGTAGTAGTAGTACTTGGTGTAGCCCGACTGCTTGTAGCCGCAGTCGGGACCACCCCCGGCCGTGTACGAAGTGTAGTAGCGCCCGCAGCGGCCGGAGATGCAGGAGAAGCCACCCTGGCACTTGGAGACGCAGCTGCTCCAGCTGGCCCACTGCGACCTGGGTGATGTAGGGGAGCAGGTTGTTGGGTCGGCCGCGGGGGGCCTCCCCGATCCGTCCGGAGGGATGGGCGCCGACCGGGTTGAAGTAACGCAGCAGCGAGATGCTCCAGCGGGAGTCGTAGGTGGCCAGATCGCCGAGCATTCGCTCGATGATGTACTTGGTCTGCCCGTAGGGATTGGTGGTCTGGAGTCGCGCTGTCTCGGGGATCGGGCAGCTCTCGGGTTGTCCGTAGACGGTCGCGGACGAGCTGAAGATCAGGCAGCGGGTGTCGTGGGCCTCCATCAAGAGGTCCGTGATGGTGAGCTGCAGTTGGTTGGTTATTGTTGCTGCGCTTTCGATTGGTTGGTTATTGTTGCTGCGATTGGTTGGTTATTGTTGCTACTGCGCTTTCGATTGGTTGGTTATTG
>PVBE012529722.1_pt1 | contig 39137 bp, 26 predicted proteins | sample 1631181 | NCBI WGS metagenome assembly PVBE01 (sample SAMN08397723, study PRJNA350692) | Marine metagenome, whole genome shotgun sequencing project. | isolation source: water | place: Pacific Ocean | collected 2012-04 | reverse complement strand
TGCCGCTTTCACCCATTGGATTCTCCAGTCTTGCTGCCCTTGATCTTGAGGAAACCCTTTGTTTATGCGGTCGAACGATGCTCTATTATACCCAAGGACGAAACCTAAACCAGGAAATCCGGGTCTAGAGAGCTTCCAGCGGCCTTGATGTTGCCCTGGGAGCCATGTTTATGCAGAATAGGGCCGCAGGGCGAATCCGCCTTGTGCCTAAGGAGCAAGAATGAACGACAATGCGTATACCAGACGGGATTTCCTTAAGAGCGCCGGCATAGGTGTCGCAGGCGCTGCGATTGGCCTGGGAATGCTCAGCAGACCCCGCGAAGCCCATGGCGAACCGATCTACAAGGGCAGCCAAATCATCAAGGCCGACCCGATCGATCACGGCGGTCCGGTGGTTATCTCCGGCGGAAAGATTATCCAGCCGCAGCGCGAGATAAAAGTTATGCGTGAAACCGACGTGCTGGTCGTCGGCGGGGGAACCGCTGGTGTGGTCGCCGCGATATCCGCCGCCCGCACTGGAGCCGACGTAACGCTTGTCGAGCGGTACGGCTGTTTCGGCGGTCTGTGGACAGGCGGGCTGGTGCTGATTGTTTTGTCCACTCACGGGCGGGTGGACGGCAAGCAGGTCAGGTGCGTGCGGGGGATTGGCGACGAGATGCTCGAGCGACATCTGAAGATTCCCGGCGGGATAATCAACCAGGCTCCGGGCAGGATCAACCCGACTTCCGATCCGGAGGTCACCAAGTACATAATGGCCGACATGGTCCGCGCCGCGGGCGTGCATGTTGTTTTGCACAGTTGGGTCACAAATGCAATAATGGACGGGTCGACGGTCCGGGGCGTGATATTCGAGAGCAAGTCCGGACCGATGGCGATAAAGGCCAAAGTGGTGATCGACGCCAGCGGCGACGGAGACGTATTCGGCGCAGCCGGCGCCGACAGCGTCCGACACGTGCACAAGATCGGACTGGTCCACCGTCTCGGCGGGGTCGACACTGTAGACCGCGCCAAAGCCAAAAAGGCAGGCGTAAGGCTTCCGAGTTTCGGAGCGGCCACGCCGATCCCCGGCGTAACTTGGGTCAATATGCAGGGTCCCAGGGCCGACTGCCTGGATGTTGAAGCTCTGTCGAAAATCGAAATGGACGACCGGGCCGCGATATGGAAACGAATCGCCGAGATCCGGAAAGTGCCCGGTTGCGAGAAGGTCTTTGTGCTCGACACCGCTTCGCAGCTTGGAATACGGACGTCACGAACGCTGGTCGGCGCCCACGAGGTGAACATAGATGAGGCCAAGGCCGGCAAGACCTTCAGCGACGTGGTCGCCGTCGGAGGCGGATATTCACTGACGAAATACAAACCGTGCGCGATTCCGTACCGATCACTCCTGCCGGTGAAGGTCGACAACCTCCTGGCCGCCGGGCGATGCATAGCAGCGGACAATCTAATGCTGAACTACACCCGCCTGATCGCACCATGCCTGGTCACCGGACACGCAGCCGGCGCCGCGGCCGCAGTGGCGGTCGCCGACAAGACGTCTCCGCGAAAGGTCAACGTGGCCAAAGTCCAGGTTTTGCTGAAGAAACAGGGGGCGAACCTCGGTTGAGGACGCGAAATACGTGAACAGAAAACGAATATCACAATCCCTGCTGAAGCTGATAGTGCTGCATTTGATGGTGCTGGCGGCGTTTACGCTGCCTGCGTTTATTGGACAGTTCCTTATGCCCGCGCTAAGCCCGCACATTGCGATAGTCGGTGCGGTCGCCGGGCGCGCCGTAGGGTTGGCCGCACTCATGTGCCTTCCAATGCTCGTTATCGTTACGTTGCGCCGCCGCTGGTTCTGTCGCTACCTGTGCCCGGTGGGACTCATCGTCGATTCGTGCGCCAAGGTCCGCCCGAGCGCTAAAAAAGCCTACCGCAAGGTCCCTCCGATAGGGCAGTGGCTGATGCTGGCGACTCTCGGGGGCGCCGTTGTGGGCTGGCCGCTGTTTCTCTGGTTCGATCCGCTGTCGATCTTCACCGCATCTCTGAACGCTACTCGCTGGCCTCTGGATGTTGCGGCGATAAGCTCGCTGAGCGTTATGCTCGGCATTGTCGTCATGAGCTTGATCTTTCCGAAATTCTGGTGCTTTAAACTTTGCCCGCTGGGCGGGATGCAGGAAATGCTGTTTGGCTTGAAGCTGCTTGCTACGCAAAAAAAGAGTGAACGCCCAAAGAGTCTTTCGGGCGCCGCACTGGGCAGGCGTTCGGCGTTATTCGCCGGTCTGGGCGTAGCCGGCGGGTTGGTTATCGCCGGTTCCGACCGCAAGCGAAACAAACCGCAGCTCCGTCCGCCAGGCGCCGTAGACGATACTAAATTCAAAGCTCTCTGCGCCCGCTGCGGAAACTGCGTTAGGGCCTGTCCGTCCGGAATTATTCAGCAGGATCTGCGGGCGAGCGACCCGGCCGGTCTGCTTACGCCGATAGTGCATTTCGAAAAAGGCGTCACTAAAGATTTTGACAGGTATTGCGGCGAAAAATGTCATGCCTGCACCCAGGCGTGTCCGACCGGCGCTATCGCCTCGCTTTCGTTGAAGGACAAGCTCTGTCGTCCGATCGGCCTGGCCGAAGTCGACATACCAGGGTGCCTGCTGACCCAGGGGGTGATGTGCAGCGCCTGCGTGTTTGACGATGTATGTCTACAGGCTGCGATAACCACCAGCGGCGACGACAACACCTTTGGTTTCGCCCAGGAAGTCGCGATAGATCCCGCCAAGTGCAACGGCTGCGGAGCGTGCGTGCTGGTCTGCCCGGTAAAAGTTATAGAGGTAATGCCCAAGGGACGATACACAATCGCACCGATCGACTCCGATAGTGTGTAGTTTTGAGTCGTTCTATGGTGCGGCGAAGGTGATCGTAAACGGCCAAGACCTCACCGCCAACTGCCGTCTGAGCCCCAAGGAATCCGCCCCGAAGATGTCGCATTAGTTTCCGACCCGGAACTGATTAGCTCAAGTACTCCACATGGGGTTTCGGCGAGCCGTCAGATTCGCAGTCTTCAGTCGATTCGATTACGACACGATTCCCGCCGGTTCTTTGCGCCATGAGCAGCGCCTGACGAGCCGATTCGATCAGGTCCTTGAGGCTGGTCTTTCCTTCGGTGTCTGCGATACCGAAGCTGACTGTCGCCCATATTTCCTCACCGTTGACTTTCAGGTGCATTTTGCTGATACGTTCCTGACATCGTTCGGCCAGTTTGGCTGCGTTCTTGGCGATTTCGTCGGGAACAATGATGCCGAATTCTCCTCCAGTGCACCTGGCGGACAGATCGACTTGTCGGCACTGGGCGGCGATTGTTTCGCTGGCGACCTGCAGCGCCCTGTCGCCGGTGCTGCGACCGTATATGCTGGTAATCCGCTCAAAACGGTCCATTTCAGCCATTACGAATGACAGCGGTCGTCCATGTCGTTCCACCCTGGCCCACTCTTCGGCCAATCGGTTCGACATTGCCCTGGAGTTTGCAAGTCCCGTCAGCGGGTCGACATTCGCCCGCTCGGTCAGAAGGTCCTGCATGTACTTCGTGCGCAGACCGGCGTTGACTCTGGCCTGGAGCTCAAATGCGTCGAACGGTTTGGTTATGTAGTCGATCGCTCCGATGTTAAGACCTTTGACCTTGTCTTCGGCGGTGTCCGAGGCGGTCAGGAATACCACCGGTATCATGCATAGATCCGGTTCGGCTTTCAGCATGCGGCAGACGTCGAATCCGGTCATGTCGGGCATGTCTACGTCCAGAAGTATCAGGTCTGGCGATTCTCGCCTGACCGCCAGTATGCCGTCGGTTCCGCAGTCGGCGGATACGACGTCAAGGCCGTCTCTGGACAATCGCACTCTAACCAATGCAACTGCTTCGGGGCTGTCGTCAATTATCAGTACCTTCATTATGAGATCTCCCGGGAAGTTTCTGATGTGTTACAACCAGTGATAATGGCTTTGCACAATTCGTTCAAATCGTTCATCGCCAGCTTTGCGGCTTCTGAGTCTTTGATCTTTGCTGCGTCTTCGATAGTCCTGGCCGTGTTGGTCAGCGACTGGTATCCGTATCCGCCTCCAGCGCCTTTTAACTGATGGGCAAATCGGCGGAGTTCCTCGTGACAGTTGTTGTCCAGCGCCAGGGCCATTTCACCAACGAAGGCGCCTAACCGTCCAACGAATTCACCGATGATCTCCTTCATGTCCGGGTCGTCGGCGTATAGCGATCGAATGGAGGTCGGTTGGGCCAGCGGCTCGCTGGTCGCGTTGTTATCGGTTCGTATGGACGGTTCCTGGTCGGCGTGTTGTTTGCGATCGTCTTTCTTGAAGCGCCCGGCTGCGGTGACGTTATCGTCGGCTGGCGAGTTAGTATCCCCAGCGGTCTTTTCGATTCGCCCCAGGAGCGAGTAGAAGAATATCACTACCGCCAACCCCACCGCGCCGCACGCCAGTGAGACGTGCTTGACTGTTTGGGCCAGTCCGGCTGATGCGGACGTTACGTTTCGCATGATTACTATTCTGGCGATTCTACGTCCGGCCGAGTCATGCAGATCTCGCAAAGTCGCTCGGTAGTCGTTCTGGCCCAGAGATACGCGTATGGCGTCGGCGTATCTGGATTCGTCGTCAAGGTGAGTTCTGACTTCGTCCGGAACAGCTCGCATGGTCTTGTAGACGAATACGGACGTGGCGCTCCGATCCCAGTCGGTTTGGCGGATTATGGTCCTGGCGCACTTGGCCCATTTGTTGCGGTCAATGAGTTCCTTATTGATCGCGATCGCAAACTCCATCCCCTGGGTTTCTTTCAGACGTCTGGTTATCTGTTCGATCTCCTGGGCGAGTTCCAGATAACCGACAATCCGGTCGCCGTCGCGCAGCGGGTGAACAACTCTCACCGTCAAGGCGCCCTGCGGCTCGAGCTCCAGTCCCAGAGCTACCGTGCCGGTCTGTTTGGCGCTATCCAGAGTGTGCTGGTTAATGTCTTTGCCCGCCAGGTCGGGCTTGTGAATGTCAGGTTCGCTGACGGGCCCCGGAGCGTGAAACCGGAAATGGACCATGCGGCGGTCGGCGCCCAGATGATTGAGCAAGGGCCCGGCTTTGGCTCGCAGCGTCTTGATATCGCCGGAGGCGAAGGTGTCGACCATCGACGGGTCGCTGGAGATCAACTCCAGGCCGGCGTCCATAACTTCTGCGTCCGCCATCCATTCCCTTCGGAATGCATTGGTTGTGTGATCGAATGCTTCTTGTGATTCGACGGTTATCCGGTCCTGAGTGTTGATTGACACGAACATCGCACAGAATCCGACCATCGCCAGCACCATCCCCGCTACGGGCGCCAGAACTTTCAGACGGGTCTTTATCCGCCCGGCCTTGGCATTCGCCATATTCGACGTCTTCGGATTGGTAGACATTCTCCCCGTCCTTCCGTATCGCCTGGCGGAAGGGTTAACCCGACGCCGCTGCAATTCTCTGCTGGAATGCTCTTGGCCCATATCCAGCGTCCTTTCCTGTCATGGATTTGCATCGGACAGTTGTAGGGTCTCCTTTAGTAGCATATCGAAGGTAATTAGGATTATTAGGAGATTCTCTTGGCGATATTATCAAGAGGTGTTGATATGTGAATTTGAGGCTAGGTGGCCTGCGTGTCTATGGGCTTGGCCGGCAGTGACGCTTCTATGCTTGTGCGCCCTGGTTGGGAGGTGATCGCCAGTGTCCCGCCCACGGCGAGGGCTCGTTCGGTCATCGATCGCAGTCCCAGTCCTTTTCCGAGTTGAGAGGCGGTGTCGAACCCGACGCCGTCATCGCTTACGGCCATGGCCAATTCGCCGTCGTGCTGGTTCAGGCTCATCGTTATGTTTTTTGCATGTCCGTGCCGCATTGCGTTGCTGACGGCCTCCTGGGCTATTCGGAACAGGGCGATCTCCTGTTCCGGATCGAATCGTGCTTTGGCCAGCGCCTTGTCGCATTCTAGTTGGAAGCTCGCCGCCGGCTGGCACGATCGGCCCAGCTGCTCCAGCGAAGTCGCCAGTCCGGTCAGTTCGAGCATTGGCGGATAGAGCCCGTAGCATATAGTTCGGATCTCCTGGATGGTCTCGGTGCATTGCTGGCTGACGTTTCGCAGGGCCTGAATCTGGTCCTCGTGTCCGGGCGTGTCCTGGCAGGCCAAAATCGTTTGCTGGACCGCCAGCGCCATCGCGAAGAGTTTTTGCCCGGTCGAGTCGTGCAGGTTCGAGGCCAGTATCTTACGTTCGGACTCACCGGCGTTCAGGAGCCTGCGGTAGACTTTTCGCAGAGTTTCCTGGGCTTCTGTCAGCTCCTCGGTCCGCATCTGCACCATTTCTTCGAGATGAAGTCTATAGCGAGCCAGCTCCTCCTCGGCCTGCTTGCGATCTTCGATATCCTGAATCGAACCGGCCATCCGGACAGGATTCCCATTCTCATCCCGAAACGTAATGCCCCGTGATCTGAACCATCTGTAATCGCCCAACTTTGTCCTGAGCCTGAGTTCGACATCGTACGCTACATCGTTTTCGATGTTGGCCTGCACTGCTTCCATCGTGGCGTTCCTGTCGTCCGGATGAATCAACTGAATCCATGCTTCGTGAGTTCCCGGAATCTCCCCGTCTTCGTAACCGAGCATCTCGAAGGCCCTCGGCGAGAACCAGCGTGGTTGCCCCGACGATATGCTCCAACTCCACAGCCCGTCGGTGGAGCCTTTGACGGCAAGGTCGAATCGTTCCTGGCTTTGACGGAGCGCCTCTTCGGCCTGCCTGCGTTCGGTGATGTCTCGGATGATTGCGACAAAAACCGGAGAACCCTCAGTCATTAATTGCAAATGAACCTCGACATGATATTGCGAACCGTCTTTGCGGCGATGGACTGTGATGAATTCGAGTTTCTCCAGAGTCCCGTCCCGTAGCGGTTGAATCAATTTCGCAAACTTTGCGGCCGTGAATTCGGGTTTTAAGTCCAGAGGCGTAAGATCCTGTAGTTCCTCCATCGAATATCCCAGGTTTGCCCTGGCGCCGTAGTTGACTTGAATGAAATGAAGCGTCTCTTCGTCGAAGATGTATATTTCGTTGAGAGACTTTTCGAGCACGCTGCTGAATCGCGCAGCGGTCTGTTCAGCCAGCTTGCGCACGGTGATGTCCCGTTGGTTGCTGGCGTAGGCAAAGATGTTCCCCTGGTCATCGACAAGCGGGAAGACTGTTGCTTCGATTGGAAAAGTGCTGCCGTTCTTCCGCCGGTTCAGGATCTCGCCCCGCCAGATTCCGCCTGAGGAGACTGTCTTGAAGATGTCGTCCCGACTCTGCTCGGTATCGGATTCGGCGTTCAGCATGTCAGGAGACCGCCCCAGCATTTCCTCTCGAGAATATCCGAAGAGACGTTCAGTTGACTGATTGATATGGGTTATCTCGAAGTTTAGGTTTGTAGTGATAATAGAGTCAGAGACCTGTTCAGTGATCAGGCTGAAAAATCGCACGGCCTCTTCGGCCTGCTTGCTTTCGGTAACGTCTTTCGTAATTACGCAGTATTTTCGCTGACCTGCGATGGTCATGTCCCTGTGGCTTACCAGCAGACTGCGTCGCTCGCCGTTTTTTCGGACGATATCGACCTCGTACGGTTCGCCCTTTCCGGCCTGGACTTCCTCCCAGCGTTCGAGAATGAATTCATGCATATCCGGCGGGATGACTTTTATGAAGTTATGTCCGATCAGTTCGTCGGCCGGCCAGCCGAAGATACGGTAGAACGCCTCGTTGCCGAACTCGAAGCGCCCCTCGCTGTCGACGACCAGAATGCCGTCGTGCGAAGTCTGGATGATGGTGTCCAGATAGTTCTTCAGATCGTGTCTGGAGTCAATGTCGGAACGCTGCTGTCTGTTGTCCTGTTCGGTTCCCATGCCGATTCTTTCAAATGATGCAGGTGATTATATACCTCTGACGGCTTTGTACAATGACCTTTCGCTTTTGTGACGCTTGTCTTGACGCGGTTGTCGCGAGATAATATTTTCTGACAGGAGTTGACCATGCGAAGATACATGATGCTTGCGGCTTGTGCGATGTTCTTCTGCAGCACGGCGGCAGGCGAAACACCACGGCGGATCGTTGACGACTGGCTTGCCCAGGACGGCGGAGTCGTAGGGGAGCGGATCGTAATGAAAGTCCTCGACGAACTGGGCGACAAGGGCGCCGACTTGCGCCTCGAGGCGAACAGACTCAGTCAAGCCCGAGTTGCAGGCAAAGATCAAAGGTGGTCAGATCTGTACTCGAGAGCCTGCGACGCACGCCGGGCCGCCAGACTCGCGCCGATGCTGGCCGCGTGCGACAAGATCGTGTTCACCAAGCACCACATCATTCCCAGTTCCAATATCTTTTATACCGAGGCGTTGTCCGACGCGCAGAATCAGCGCAACTTCGCTCCGAATTCGGCGCTTTGTCTGCTGACTATGAAAGGCGCCTATGGCAGCGTTTGAACGCTGCTGGCTGACCCGGGCGGCGTTATCCGCGACCCGGACGTATCGTATGACGGTAAGCGGATTCTCTTTGCCTGGAAGAAGTCGCGCCTCAAGGATGATTACCACCTCTACGAGATGTCCGTCGCCTCGGGGAAGATCACCCAGATCACTTCCGGGTTGGGTTTCGCGGATTTTGACGGGAAGTATCTGCCCGGCGGAGAGATTGTTTTCAACTCGACCAGGTGCGTTCAATCGGTCGACTGCAACTTCCCGGAAGTCAGCAATCTGTACGTTTGTCGCTCCGACGGAAAGCACATGAGACGCGTCGGGTTCGACCAGGTCCACACCAGCGCACCGTCTGTGCTGGCCGACGGGCGAGTGATCTACACGCGCTGGGACTACAACGATCGCGGCCAGGTCTTCACCCAACCGCTGTTCCAGATGAACGCCGACGGGACCGGTCAAACCGAATTCTACGGGAACAACTCCTGGTTCCCCACGTCCATCCAGTTTGCTCGAGGGATACCCGGAACGCAGAAGGTCGTGGCGATCCTGCCGGGGCACCACACGCGCCGGGCGGGCAAGCTGGCGATAATCGACCCGACGAAAGGGCGTCAGGAGGCCAGCGGGGTTCAGTTGATCGCCCCGATCCGCAAGACCCAGCCGGATCGCGTGGATCGCTACGGGCAAAACGGCGAGCTGTTCAGGCATCCCTGCGCCCTGAGCGAGAAGCATTTTATAGTCGGATATTCGCCCCAGGGCTGGCGGAAAAAACCCGGGTTCGGGCTCTACTTTTTCACCGCCGACGGGCGGCGCGAGCTGCTGGCGTGGGATGATTCGATCCCGTGCAGCCAGCCGGTTCCGCTGATGCGGCGGAAGGTCCCGCAGCGGCGAGCCAGCACGGTTGACTACCGTAAATCCACCGGCGTTTATGCGGTGCAAAACGTCTACGCCGGCCCGGGCCTGAAGGGTGTTGCGGAAGGCGCGGCGAAGAAACTTCGCGTTATCGCGCTGGAGTTCCGGGCTCTTGGCATCGGGAAAAACTCCAACCGCGGACCGGCTGGCGGCGCGATGGTCACAACTCCGATCTCGATTGACAACGGTTCGTGGGACGTAAAGAGGGTGCTCGGCGATGTGCCGATCGAATCCGACGGTTCGGCGTGCTTTGAAGTCCCGGCCAGGACGCCGATCTACTTCCAGGTGATCGATCAGCGCGGCTGTGCGATCCAGACTATGCGAAGCTGGTCCACGCTCCAGCCCGGCGAGCGATACGCCTGCATCGGATGCCACGAGAGCAAGAACGAAACCACGCTTCCCGCGTCGGCCGGCGCTACGATCGCCGCGCGAAAGGGTCCGCGAAAGTTAGTTCCGTTTTACGGCCCGCCGCGAGGTTTCAGTTTTCCCAAAGAGATCCAGCCGATACTCGACAAGCACTGCATTCGCTGCCACGACGGCGGAAAGAAGACCGAGAAGAACAGGAAATCGTTCAGTCTCCTGTCAAAGGGTGTCGCCGACAAGCGCGCCAAACGCATCTGGAGCCAATCTTACCTGGCGCTGACCAAACGCGGAAAGCAGACCCCGCTGGCCAACTGGATCAGCCCGCAGTCAGGCCCGTCGATGCTACGGCCTTACCACGCCGGGGCGGCAAAGAGCAAACTGCTTACGATCCTCGAAAAGGGACACGAGAAGGCGAAGCTATCACGTGAGGAGTTGGACAAGATCGCCTGCTGGCTGGATTTGCTCGTGCCGTACTGCGGCGACTACAGAGAGGCCAACGCCTGGTCAGACGCCGAGAAACGGAAGTATGATCGCTTCAAAGCCAAACGCAGGAAAGCCCAAGCCGCAGAAGCCGAGAACATCAAACAACTCCTGGCCGCCCGGAGGAGTGAGCTGTAACACAGATCGATGCTCTTGACAGCATCATCGCCGCCGGGCATACTGCCGGAACTGTTAATTCAACGCAAACCTTCAATTAAGAGAGATTGCCATGACTACACGAAACAAGATCGCGTATGCCGTGACCTCCGCACTGCTGATCGGACTCTGTTTGACAGCAGTATCGATTAACGCCGCCGACTGGCCCGGGTTCCTGGGGCCCAATCGCGACGGACATTCGCCCGATAAGGGTCTGCTGAAGAAATGGCCCGCCGACGGTCCGCAACTGCTGTGGAAGGTTGACACTATCGGCCCGGGCTGGTCGTCGATGTCGGTCGTCGACGGGAATCTCTACACAACCGGCAACTCCCGCGGCAACCAGATGCTGATCTGCATGGACCTCAAGGGCAAGGAAAAGTGGCGCGTGATCCAGGGGCCGGAAGCCCCGAATCGCGGCTATCCGGGCGCGCGGTCAACGCCTACTGTCGACGGTAAGCTGCTGTACGTAACTGGCGGCGGCGGGTCGGTCACCTGCCATCGCGCCTCGGACGGCAAGATCGTCTGGAAGCGAGAAATGAGATCCGATATGGGCGGAAGGGTCGGCGGCTGGAAATACGCCGAGAGCGTTCTGATTCTCGGAAAACTGGCGATCGTGACCCCCGGCGGGACCAACGCCATCGTCGCGCTTAATAAAGCCACCGGTCGCACCGTCTGGAAGTCCAACGCGTCGGGCACCGCCGGCTACAGTTCGTGCATACCGATCACCATCGGCGGCAGCACGATCATCTGCAACGGTTCGCAAAGCGGGCTGATGTTTGTCGACGCCAGGACCGGCAGGGAACTGGGCCGCAGCAAATTCGCCGCCCCGAACACCGCCAACTGCCCGACGCCGGCGTACTCAAACGGTTACCTGTTCTGGGCGGTGGGATACGGCAAGGGCTCGATCTGCCTGAAGATCACAAAGAGCGGAACCAGATGGTCGTTCAAGGAAGCCTGGCGCAATCGCGATTTTAACTGCCATCCGGGCAACTACGTTGTTCATGACGGCAAGGTTTACGGCAAGGGCAGAAGAGGCCTGACGTGTGCGGACCTGAAAACCGGCGAGACCGACTGGCAGGAGCGCGTCGGCGCCGGCCAGGTCGCCTGGGCCGACGGGATGCTGTACGTCTTCGCCGATCGCGGCGGTAAGATGGCGCTGGTCGATCCGTCTGCTTCAAGCAACAGGGTCAAAGGCCAATTCTCCGTCAAGGGCTCGGGCTCGAGCTGGTCTCACCCGGTGATAATCGACGGAAAACTCTACGTGCGCTACGACAAGTACTTGTACTGCTTCAACGTGAAAAGCTAATGATCTAAGATTCAACTACAACGACGATCGCTGCGGCGCATACGTCGGTTTGCGGTTTCGTTGGAAGATACGCAGCATTGCCCGCGGCGGGGCCGGAACTATTCCGGCGCCGCCGCTCTGCTTTGCGCCGCCGAGGCCAGAGGCGAAATTGTTTTGTTTTCCCCGCTATGCGTCGTAGAATCGAATGTTATACCTGCTTGTCGAGCGAGCAGTCTTTTTTGTCGAACCGTATCAAACCGCACGGAACTTTGTTCGAGCGGATTTCGAGGTCATTCCAATGCGAGTCGTGACGATCTGCATACTTGCAGCGATGCTGTTTCCCGAATCCGGAGTCTTGCGCGCCGAGCCGGCACGGTCCGACTCGGGGCGATACCAGGTGATTTGGCGAGATGGGTCGGTTTCCCACTCCGAAGAAATTCCCGGCTGGCGGGCCAGAGCGGGAAGACGCCTGGCTCCGCTGGACGTTACGTTCAAGCGTCCGGCGGTCGGCAAGCGGAGCCTGTTTGGTCCGAAGAATCCCGCACTAATGGTGTCGGACACCACCTTGAAAGCGCGGCTGGACGGGCCTTACGTTGAATTTGCAAACGGCGATATTCTGCCCGGGCGAATCATCGATAATTCCGTAAGCGAGCACTGCGGTCTGGCCCCGCTGGACGCGGCGATACTTGTTTACGATCCGCTGGTCTCGATGGGCCGGTTGAGGCCGAACATTGTTCGCGTTCGGTCCGAAGCGATAGTGCGGATAGTCGGTGAGGTCGGACGGTTTGGGGCGTCGCCGGCCTTGCCGGGCCAGGTCGTACTGGCCAACGGCTCGCGAATCACCGCAAAGGCCGTCACCTGGCGGCCCGACGGGCTGCGAATACTGACCAATTCCGGCGTGCAAACGATAACTTGGGACAAGATCGCCGAATTCCGACGGCCGGGAATCGATCGCAAAGCCGAACTGCTTCGGGACCTGCTGATCTGCAAGCCGGCAGGATCGGATTTCCTCTGCCGTATGACCTCCGCCAGCGGCGCCGTGCTGACCTACCATTGCAGCAGGATTCAGAGCAGCAGTTCGCGGGGCCGATGTCTGCAAGTAGTCCAGCCGCCCTGGGCTATGGATGGAATATGCGTCCCGCTGGACCAGGTCGTATCGGAAAGCTACCGCAGGACCGACGAGATACCGCTGGCGTCCCTGCCGGCCAAAGTCCTGGCTCAGAAGAGTATGACCGGGTTCACCTGGTCCTGGCGCCGCAATGCGGACCTCCGCGGACAGCGAATGGCGATCGGCCGCCTGCAGTCAGACACTGGCGTGGCGATGCATTCATACGGCGAACTCGCGTTTGAACTGCCCAAAGGTTCACTCTCGTTTTCGTCCTGGGCCGGTATCGATCGGTCGGTCAAGGATGGCGGATGCGTGCGATGCAGGATCCATCTGAACGACATTTCAAGCAAGCCGGTCTGGATCAGCGGGATCATGCTCGGTTCGAGCAAGCCCGTTCGGATAGATATTCCCGACCTCAAGGGCGCGCGGCGGCTGATTCTGGTCGTCGAGTTCGCCCACAAGGATCGTCCCGACTGCGCCGACCCGCTGGATATTCGCGACGAGGTTTCGTGGCTGGGTCCGATGGTGCGGATCGACCGGTCTGTCATTGACGCCGCGAGGCCGGATCTTTTCGACAGGTTCCCCGAACTTGTCGGATGGTCGATTTCGCCCGAGATGAAAAAGAGAATATCCGTGCGTCCGTTTTACGATCCGCGACGCTGCAAGTGGTTCAACACGATGGTCCTCGACGCAGGGCGGGACCGCAGCGGGAAGATCGACCCGTTGATCCTCACCAGAGAGCTGGACATGAACTTGTCCAACGCGTGGCTGCTGACGGCGACGGGGCGCGATGCTTCGGGCCCGCGGGGATATCGCCTGACCGTTCACGTTAACGGCCGGCAGGTAAACGGGACTGAAGGATACAATAGCGGGACCAGCGGATACGGGCCGGGCGACATTGACACGGTGGCGTACGGTCTGGGACGGTATGTCGGACAAAAGGTCAAGCTCAGAATTAAAGTGGCGCGCCACGAAGGGGCCGACGGAGCGCTGGCCGGATTGCTGTGGGGCTCGTTGCGTTTCCGGCCGATGATCGCCGATTTGCCGAAAGACGCCAAGACCGCCGCGCCGGATATAACACTTGATTCGCTGAAGCCGATCAAAGTTGACGCCGAGAGCGGCGCCCCGAGCAATTCCGACGTGGACCTGAGGTTCTGCCGTATGACTGGCGGGCTGGTCATGCCCGCCGGCGTCAGGAGCATTACGTACAAACTCGACAAGCGATGGAAGCGGTTCGTCGGTTGCGTCGGACCGGCGGGATTCTCCAACGGGGCGTTGGGCCCGTTCCAGGTTCTCGTAGACGACAACGTTGTCTGGGCCAGCAAGCGGTTCGGGCGACTGAACCGGGCGCAATATGTCGACATTCCGCTGCCCAACGGCGGGCGGATTCTTACGCTTCAGGTGGACAACGAAACAAGAAACAAGGCCGTCTGGGCCAACGCCGGATTCAAGCTGAAAGGAAAATAACACATGTTGCGCAGAGTATCTCTGATTGTACTGCTGTTTATCGCGCCGTTTGCCGTTGCGGCCAAGAAAAACTCCTACGCCACGCCCCAGATGCCGACATATAGAGTCGAGTCACGCGGATTTAACAATTCCCCGCGTGACATAAAGAAACTCTGCGACTCGGCCGGTCGCGAACTCTGGAAGAATTTCGACGATTACAAGATCGAGAAGTTCGTCATCGTCCGCGGCCGGGGCGGGCCGATCACACTGTTCAAACGCAACTCCAAGGGCGAGATCGTGATACGCCTGGACACCGGAAATGCGCTCTGGAGCCAGTATTCCTACCAGTTCGCCCACGAACTCTGCCACGTGCTCTGCGGATTCGACGAAGACTACAAGGGCAACATGTGGTTCGAGGAAACACTCTGTGAGACCGCATCGCTGTTCACCATGCGAGCGATGGCCAAATCGTGGAAGACCGACCCGCCTTTCAAGCACTGGAGCGGTTACCGCGACTCACTGCGAAGCTACGCCGACGATGTGATCAGGAAGCGAACCAAAGTGCACGAGATCTACGAAAAGGGCCTGGCCGATTTCTACAAGACTAATAAGGCCCGACTGACTGAAGAACCTTGCGATCGCAGTCTTAACGGCGCGATGTCGCTCGTGTTCCTGAAACTTTTTGAAGAGGAGCCCTCACGCTGGGGCGCCGTGCGGTGGCTGAACAGCAAGCCGTCGAAGAAAGGCGAAACATTCCAGCAGTACCTGAACAAATGGCGAAACGCCGCCCCGGAGAAGCACAAACCGTTCATCACCAAAGTAGCGAACATGTATGGCGTGACGTTGCCGGCCGGGAAGTGAATTCAGCTTTGGGCGGATCTGCGGTCCGAAGGCTTCCGCCTCGGGCTACTATCGCACGGGTCTTTGGCCCTTACTCATCCATCGGATGGCGGGTTATGTATGTGTCGTTGGGACCTGCTGGTGTGGCGAGGTTGGTGTTGTTTTCCTTGTTGATCGTGTAGATGTCGTCGCCGTTGACTTTGGAATCTTCGGATCCGGACTTGTGTTGCACCGCGCCGCCGAACGTCAGGTACAACTGGCCGTACTCGCCATGGTTCGACGGCGTCTTGCCGGGCCCTACGCCCGCTATTGGTTCGTTGGTCCGCGATGGATTCTTGTCGGCCATTATGATGAACGAATCTTTCAACTCGCTGTTGATAGGAGCAGGGTTTTCGATCATATCGCCGTCGATTTTTGTGCTCTCGTACGGAAAGTGCAGTCCAAACGAGAAGTTGGCCGATGAGTGCCATCCCACCCATCTCGCCGTCTTGTCGAGCTGATCCTTAAACTTGCGTGGTTTGTAGTCCCGGTCCGCTGGGCATGCGAAGACGTACTCTTCGATCTGTTTATCGTCGATAAGAACCCACATGTTCTGCATGGCTGTTTCACGTCCGGCGAGTCTGGTTTTCAGTTCGTCCAGGCTACTGGCGGCATCGGTCGATCTGATATTCGAATCGGGCTGACCGCTCGCGAAAAGCAGCGGTAATCCTGCGGGATCTTTGAATCTGTACATGTCGATCGAGAATCCTATGCCCCGGAGATAGGCCTGGCATGATGATCGATAGCTCTGTTCGTATGCCTCTGGAATACAAGCCGAAAGCGTGACAAGAATCGCCGCGCACGCGATTACAACAACCAGATCGATCAGCGTGAAACCTCTTGATCTCATCTTCATGTCATCTCTCTGCTGCTTGAGACGTTTTCATGGCCTCGGTCTTCGCCGTTTCACCTGCTCTGTTGAAGACTAGTCATCAAACGGATGGCGGGTTATGTATTGATCGTCTAAGTCCGCCGGTGTGGCGCCGTTGGCGTTATCTTGCTTGTTGATCGTGTAGATGTCGTCGCCGTTGACCTGGGAATTCTTGGCGTCGGTTATCCGATTCACCGCACCGCTGAACATAAGATAGGGCAGATTGTCGGCGTGGTGCGACGTCGCCTTGCCGGGTCCCACGCCGGTGGCCGGTTCGTTGGTCCGCGATGGGTTCTTGTCTGACATGATCACAAATGACCCTGGCAGTTGATTCTGCAGATGAGCCGGGTTCTCGATCTCCTTGCCATCGATTATGTTGCTCTTGTACGGCAGGTGCAGGCCGTATGAGAAATTGGCCGACGACTGCCATCCGATCTTGGTAGCCCGCCGTTGGGCTGCGGTCTTGAACTCGCGGGGCTTGAAGTCTCTGTCCCAAGGGCACTGGAAGGCTTCTTCAGTGACAAGGCCCTTGTCGATAATCATCCACATGTTCTGCATCGCGGCCTCGCGACCGACACTGTTTTCCCTCAATTCATCGATGTTCTTGCCTGCATCCGCGGCGCGTATGTTCGATTCGGGACTACCCGAAGTGTGCAGTAGCGGGAACTTCGCGTACTTGTCTTCACCCTTGAACATTGCGATGGCGGTCCCGATGCCTTTGAGATTCTGCGTGCAGGTTATCGGATGCCCGTCAAGTCCTGACCACATACAAGCCGAAAGTGTAACGAGAATCGCCACGCACACGATTACAACAAGCAGATCGACCAGCGTAAAACCCCTTGTTCGCATTAGCATATGCACCTGTCCTTTCCCCGGCCCCGTTGGCGCCAGTCATCGCATTGTCTTGAGATTATAGGCGTCTGTCAATTGCTCAATTATGGATTCCATTTGATCCCGGCCGCCAGCTTGGGCTTTGCTTGCTGAACTTACCCTCGCTTCTAAGGTGAACACCTTACTCCTGTTCCAGTAAATAGTTGAGTTTTGAGAGATTTGAGAATTCTCTTGGAGATAACGGGTTCTGTGTTATGATTCGATTGAGGTGCGTACCCGCCATGGTTGAGAGGCGGGCGGTATTCGACCTGAGCCGGTCGAATCTAAAATGAGGCAGGAGCGTTTATCGCTCAAGCTGCACACAGGATGCGTGGGTAAAGTCCCAATAGCGGGCGGTTTACGTGTGTATCTAACGGGAAAGGGCGGCCAGATGAAAGCGGCCAATAGTAAAGCAAGTGCATCTGCAGTTTCGGTCCATTCACGGGCCAGGAGCCTTCGGGCGAGCAAACGAGCCTTCAAATCAGGGAGAGCGATCATGATCAGACGAACAGTTGTTTTGGCGATGTCGGTTGTTGTGTGCGCGTCAATGGCCCAAGCGGGGATCAGCACTGCCGGAAGCGAGCCCGGGCAGATTAGCCCCGCCGACCCTTCGGCCTGGACGAGTTCGACCATGCCCAGCATCGGGGACACCGGAGTTGGCGTGGTTACTGTCGACGGCGGAAGCGATCTGGTATCGAGTCTGACTGTGGTGGGCAAGCAGTCCGACGGCGACGGCAGGATCAAGGTCATCGGTTCGGGTTCGACCTGGACCAACAGCCACGAGTTTCGTATCGGATCAAACGGGACCGGAAAGATGGAAATCATCAGCGGCGGGTACGTATACAACGAACTTTCTTGCCGCATAGGCGACAGGTCCGGTTCTAACGGAGAGGTGATAGTCAGTGACACCGGGTCGATATGGACCATCACCGACGGGCTCAATATCGGAGGGCGCAGCCGCGGAACCCTTGACATCATAAAGGGCGGGACCGTCAACATCACAGGCGGCAGCATCGGTTCGGCCAGCGACGGCGACGGGGTGGTGACAGTAAGCGGCGCCGGATCGGTTTGTAACCTCTCGGGCACGCTTTATGTCGGCTATGACGGTGACGCCGAATTGCATATCGCCGACGGCGGTCTGGTGGTCCCGGCCAATATGACCATCGATAGAGATCTTGACGGGGATTCGTACGTAACGATGGCCACCGGCGGGATCGCTGTCGAGTTTCATGGACCGGATAGTCGGGACTGACGACATCCGTTACTGGGACGATGAAGCCTGGGCCTGGGCCGACATAACTGCGGCGACCGACAGCGAGGATTACACGCTTGCGTATCACACCACCGGCGACCTGAGCGGATACACGGTGTTGACAGTAACCACCGCCCCTGAACCGGCGACGATGGTCATGTTGGGCCTTGGGCGGACTGGCGGTGCTGAAGCGTCGCTGTCGCTAGGTGCTTGAGGCGAACAGGTCCATCATCTTTTTTTGAACGCTTTGAGTGACTGCGGCCCGATCGTGTCCGGTGGTCAGGCGCTGGCCGAGCAGTTTGCCCGCGTCGGCGGCGGCTTGCATTATTTCGGGCTGTTTGGTTACGCTGGGCGTGTTCTCCGGCGTGATTTTGAAGTCCGGCCCGAACATCATTTTTATTGCGCCGACGTCGCAGGTCTCGCCGTATCCGCACGAGAAGCAGCACGCCGCGCCCTGCCCGGTGACTCTGGCGACGGTCTCGATGAAGCTGTACATCATGAACATCTCGATCGGTTCGGCGGCCAGCACGCCGTCGTCGCCGCCGACTCCGACGCTAACGGCCAGCTTGCCCCACAACGCATCGGCCGCCTGGTGGCGGAACTGGTACCAACGCTCCAGGAACGCGTGAGTGGTCGCGTTGAGCGTCGAGAAGAAGTTAGGGGCGCCTATTACGTACGCGTCGGCGGCCAGGATGCTGTCTCGCATCGGCTCCATGTCGTCGCGGATCTTGCAAACGTTGTCTTTAACGCAGCCCAGACATGCGGTGCAGCCGGAGATATTCTTGCCGCGCAACGAGATTAGTTCGTACTCACAGCCGCTGTTTTCCAGCACGGTTTTGACCAGCGTGTGTGTTCCCGAACTGTCGTCGTTGCGTTGACTTCCGGATATTCCGAGTATTTTCATGTACGTTTCCTTTCTCGCAAGTGGATGTGCAAAGGGTAGTATGGCATGATGGCGATTGTAATGTCAACCGCGTGCGGGGATAATAACAGGCGAAGTATCGAGGACATTGCCATGAAGCGTTTGGTTATATTATGTGCGGCGGTTGTTCTGTCGGCCGGCTCAGTTGTCCGGGCCGATCCGACTGACGATATGCTCGCACTGGCCGGCAAGACGCTGGCGTTTGTCGAAAAGAGCGCCAAGCGTCCGAAGCTGGCGGGAGAGCTGGCGGCGATCGAGCGGACTCTCGGCTCGACCGATCGCGCCGAAGCTCTCAGTAAGCTCAAGTCGCTGCGGCGGCGGATTATCCTTTCGCATCCGCTGCTGGGGTTCGAGAAACTTCTGATCAACAAGCGTCCGCCGCCGTATTCGCTCTATTCGCACATGTGCGATCAGTATTACGGGCGCCACAGCAAAGCCGGGCCCGGCCTGACGGTCATTTCATCGTGGAAGACGGCGCCCAGAGCCGCCTTGCTGCTTAAGGACAAAAAACTTCCCGTCGGCTCGGTGCTGCATCCGGACCTGTCGTTTGATGCGAAGAAAGTGATATTCGCCTTCTGCGATCACAGCGAGGCCAAGCCTTCCGGTGTGAAAATACCGACCCACCCGACAGTCGCCCGCAGCGGGTTCACTTACAACGAGATCGGCCAGAGGCGGTTCTTCATCTACGAGGCCACGCTCGACGGCAAGACGGTCCGCCAGCTTACCGGCGGGTCTAATGATCCGATGGCCCGCGTGGACAATCGCCAGACGGTGATGATCGAGGACTTCGATCCGTGCTATCTGCCCGACGGCGGATTTGCGTTCGTCTCGACCCGCTGCCAGAGTTTCGGGCGATGCCACTGGGGGCGCTACACTCCGGCGTATCTGCTCTATCGCGGCGAGGCCGACGGAAGCGGGATCAGGCAGATATCGTTCGGCGAGGCAAACGAGTGGGACCCCAGCGTTTTGCCTGACGGGCGGCTCGTCTACGCGCGATGGGACTACATCAACCGCCACAACACGTGGTTCCAGAGCCTGTGGGTCACTCGCCCCGACGGCTCGGCCACGGAGCACTACTACGGAAACTACTCTGTCAACCCGTGCATGAACACAGAGGCTCTCGCCGTTCCCGGCTCGCACAAAGTCGTAAGCACGGCCACTGCTCATCACTTTGTAAGCGCCGGATCGGTAATGCTGATCGATCCTCGCAAAGGGCGCGACGGAATGGCGCCGGTCCAGCGGATCACGCCTGAGGTCAAGTTCCCGGAAACCGAGGGCTGGGGCCTGAAGGGCTGCTACACTACGCCGTATCCGCTCAGCGAGGACCTCTATCTGGTGTCGTATTCGCCGGAGACCGTTAACTGGGACCGGGCCAAGGGTCGCTACGGCGGCACTTGGCCGAGCAAAGCCGCGTTCGGGATATACCTTATAGATACTCTCGGCGGGCGCGAGCTGATCTACCGCGACCCGAACGTGTCCTGTTACGCTCCGATCCCGATTCGGGCGCGGAAGAAACCTCCGGCGTTGCCTCCGGTCTACGAGCCGGGGACCGGACTGAAGACAGGCGTGTTCATTATCCAGGACGTGCACCGCAGCACGGAGAACATACCGTCGGGCACGGTTAAAGCCGTTCGCATCAATCGCATTCACAGTCAGCCAGCCGCCGACAAACCGGCCCTGACCCACGCCAGCAGCCAAGAGATTCTCAAGAGCATCGTCGGAACGGTTAGAGTCGACGCAAGCGGGACCGTGGCGTTTCGGGCGCCTGCGTGCGAGCCGCTGCAGCTCCAGGTACTAGACGCCGACGGCCTGGCGGTCATGACGATGCGTTCGACGGTCTACCTCCAGCCCGGCGAAGTCAGCGCGTGCGTGGGCTGCCACGAATCGCGCAAGGACACGCCGGTCCTGCAGGCTTTGCCCGGCGGGCTGAAGATCCAGACGCCGACCCCGGCGTACGGGCCGGAATATCCCGGCGGACTGAGCTTCGCGCGAACCGTCCAGCCGGTCCTCGATCGATACTGCATCTCGTGCCACGGACTGAAACCCAAGCACGCCGGAAAGCTGGCGTTGATCGGTCGGCGCACGCGATTCAACGCCGCCTACGACGCGTTGATCAAGACCAAGGGCCTTGTCAAAATGGCCAGGGGCAACGGCGAGACGCACTACTCCAAACCGAAGGACTACTACGCCCACGCCGGCAAATTGGCCGGTATTCTGCGAGGGAAACACGAAAAACATATCAAGCTGGACCGGCCCAGTTTTCAGCGGATCGTCGACTGGCTGGACCTGAACGTGCAGTACTTCGGCGACTACTCGTACAACCGGCCCGAGCAGCGAGCGTTCGATGCTGAAGGCGTAAAGGCCTTGCGGGCTCACATCGCAAAAACGTTCGGCGACAAGCTCGCCGCCCAGCCTATCGAAGCGCTGGTCAACGTGGCGCTGCCGACTTCCAGCCGCATCCTGAAAGCTCCGCTGGCGACAAAGGCCGGCGGGTGGGGCCAGATCGCCAAAGGCGGTTGGGACAGCACAGATGCGGCCGGCTACAAGAAGATGCTGAAGCTCGTCCAGGGTGCGATATCGCCTCTTAAAGAGAAAGACATAGCCGGAACCTGCGGGCGGGCCAAATGTGTCTGCCGAAGCTGCTGGGTCAGAAAACTTCGAACCGCCAGAGTCGCCGAAGGGCGAAAATAAGAGAGAGAAAATGAACAAGAAATCTATGATCGTGACAAGTATGTTGCTTCTCGTTATCGGCTCGGGCGTTTGCTCGGCTAGTGTGTCTCGACGAGGGCCTTCCGGTACGATGCGTTGGATATGGTATCCCGAGGGCAAATCGGTCCGCACCGCCCCGGGCGGGACGCGATACTTCCGCACGACGATCAACATTCCCGCCGGCGTGAAGATTAAGCGGGCTCAATTCAGGCTGACCGTTGACGACAGCGGGATTGCTTACCTTAACGGTAAGAAAGTCGGCAATGCGGGGGCCGGATGGCAGAGAGTCAATTCGATCGATCTGAGCAAGCGCCTCAAACCCGGTCGTAATGTCCTGGCCGTCGCGGGTACGAACGCCCGCGCCGGCGCCGCGGGATTCATCGGGCGGCTGAAGATTCAGCTCGTAAAGGGCAAGGCGATCACCGTAGTGACCAACGGCAAGTGGCGAGCTGGTAAGCAGGCGCCGGCCGGATGGACCAGCCTGAAGTTCGACGACTCGGCGTGGCCCAAGGCTGTGGAGATAGGCCCGCTGAACACAAGCCCTTGGTCCGGGAAGGTCAATCTTGACGGAACCGGCATGATCGTAGACGTCGATCGCGAACTCAAGCCGGTCACCGCCGAACAAGCAGTCAAGATGATCGAGACGGACTGGATGCACCAGGCTGGCGGGGCGGTGAGCCCCGAACGTTGCGGTAAGGAGATCGGATGGACCCGCAAGCTGGCCAAACGCATCACCGCCGCCGATGGCAAGCTCACGTTCCAGGCCGAACTGTCCGAGCTTGGCAAGCTTGAAGCCCGGATCGAGACCGTCAAGGATGACGAGGATACTCAAAAACTCTATTTCGCCATTCGCCGCATCAAGCGGAAGATCACGCTGGCCAATCCGCTGGTGAATTTCGACAAGATCCTGCTGCTCGATACGCCTGCTTACCATGGCAAACACGAGTCGGCACACCGGAATGGGTACTATTACGGCCAGAAGAACGGAAGCCGCCTGACCGTGCTCGACGAGCTCGGACCCGACGCCAAAGAACGCGTGCTGAACGATCCCAACGCCGGGTACATAATGCGAATGGACCTGTCGTTCGACGCGAAAAAAATAGTATACGGAATGAAGCCGACCCTCGGGCGGAGTTTTCACCTCTACGAAGTCGATGTCGATGGCAAGAATCGCAAGCAGCTCACCAACAGCCCATATGACGACATGGATCCGATCTACCTGACTGACGGGAAGATCATGTTCTCGACCTCGCGCGGCAATACGTACGTTCGATGCCTGCCGCCCTCGGCTTCGACGGTGCTTGCCCGCTGCGACGCCGACGGCAAGAACATCCGCATCATCTCGCGGAACAACGAGCCGGACTACACCCCGGCGCTGCTTCCTGACGGGCGCGTGCTCTACACGCGATGGGAGTACACCGAGCGGCCGCTATGGCGCCTGCAGAAACTCTGGACGATCAACCCCGACGGAACCGGGCTCAGCGTTTACTGGGGCAACTCCAGCGCGCATCCCGATGTCATGTGGGAGGCACGCGCGATTCCCGGGACCAGCAAGGTCATGTTCGTCGGAGTGGGGCACCATAACGTTATGACCGGCTGCATCGGAATCGTAGACGTTACCCGAGGGCTCGAGTATCCAAACGGGATCAGCAAGGTCACCGCCGATCTGCGATGGCCCGAATCGGGCGACTCGAAGGGCCCCAATCCCGTAACCTCGCCTGACTACCACACCGCCGGCAAGTTCTGGTCATACAGGTGCCCCTATCCGCTGGGACCCGAAGACTTCCTGGCCTCCGCGGCCCGCAGAACCAACGGTCGATTCGATCTGTACCTGATGGACATCCACGGAAACCGAGAACTGCTGTACGTCGGTCAAGGCAACTCGTGGTACGCCCGACCGCTTCGCCCCAGAGCCAAGCCGTTGGCCCGCCCGGACCGCGTGATCTGGCCCAAGGCCGGCGAAAAACCGGTCGGCGGCGTGCTGTTCAGTTCGAACGTTTACCAGGGCGTAGAAGGCTTGCCCAAGGGCGCCGCCAAATACCTCCGCGTGTTCCAGATGGACGCCAAGACCTACAGTTCGGGCTTCAAGTCGTGGCGGCATTCCGGCCCGGCGATATCGATCATCCAGGAAGACGGCGTGAAGCGCATACTCGGCGACGTTCCGATCGAGGCCGACGGGTCAGTTGCGTTCAAGGTCCCCTCGGGCCAGGCGCTGCACTTCCAACTGCTCGACAAGGACCGCCGCTGCATCCAGATCATGCGATCGTTCACCGGCGTTATGCCCGGCGAGGTGCGCGGATGTCTGGGCTGTCACGGACTGAGCCACGCCACGCCGAAGGCGCTGACGAATCGCAAAGTCGTTCGCCGCGCGGCCGTCGATCTCACGCCTCCTCCCTGGGGCGCCAGCGTCAGCATAGGCTACGAACGATTCTGCCAGCCGGTGCTCGACAAGTACTGCGGCAAGTGTCACCAGGGCAAAGGCAAGGGTCGCAAGGCATTCGACATGACCCTGCGCGGCGGAGTGCCCGAACGCGGGATCACCGATCCGAAGATGCTCCCGTTCAAGGAGCCGTATCTCACGCTCGTCGGCCAGGCCTGGGGCGGTCCGAAGCCGGCCGGCAAGGGTAAGGCCCTGGGATTCGCCGGGTGCATGAACGTCGAACGCTATCGACAGTACGGCCCGATGAAACCGATGACGATGCTGTCGTCGATCAGTCCGCTGATCAAGCGGGCCATGAGCGGCAAGCATCACAAGGTCAAGATCGAAGGCGACGACCTGTTGCGCCTGATCGCCTGGGTCGACAGCAACTGCGTCTACCGCGGCGACGAAGAAGTCCGCCAGATTCCCGATGCAACTGCCGGCGTGGCCAAGCGATTCTCGGTAGCGCCGAAGACCTGCACGGCTCCGATAATCAACCGCCTGAGCCCGGTAACCGATCCGGAACCGGTTGAGAAGTAGACACGATACACCAGCAAGGAAGCGATTGTATGAAGGTTGTAAGCATATTTAATCACGTTCTGGGACCCGTAATGCGCGGGCCTTCGAGCAGTCATACCGCCGGCGCGTTCCATTTGTCGCAGATGGCGCTGTCGTTGCTGGGCGACAGGCCCGTGCGTGCGCTGTTTTCGTTCGATATCGACGGTTCCTACGCCGCGACGTATGCACCCCAGGGCGCCGATCGCGCTTTCGCGATGGGGCTCATGGACATCCCGCTGACAGATGAGCGATTCTTCAGCGCGCTGGAACTGGCGGCCGGGCAAGGACTGCAGGTCGAGTTCCGCACCACGCAGCTTGAAAACGCCGATCACCCCAACACCGTCGACATCGAGCTGTACGGTGCGTTCGGCGAGTCGGTCAAGTTGCGGGGCAGATCGATCGGCGGCGGGGCGGTCGAAATAACCCGAATAAACGGCTGGGAGGTCTGCATTACCGGTCAGAGTCACGACGTGCTCGTGGAAGTCCAGGCCCATCACGAGGCCGCGCTGGCGATGGCGCTCGACGACGATCTGATCTCAGAACTCAAAGTGATCCCCCACGAGGAGCACCTGCTGCTGCACGCACAGCGGGGCTCGGAGCTTTCGGGCAAGGGGCGAGATCGCTTGATGGCTATCGACGGCGTGCTCGGCGTTAAGACGGTTCGTCCGGTCTATTTCGTCCACACCGGTCAGCCCACGTTCTCAAGCGCCGCAGAAGCGGTCGCACTGGCTCAGGAGTCCGGCAAATCGTTGAGCCAGCTTGGTTTAGAGTATGAGGCTTCGCTGCTGGGAATGCCTACGGACCATGTCCTGGGCGAAATGATCAGGCGATATGAAATAATGGCCCGTTCAGCCGAGCAGGGGCTGGCGCCCTCGCCGCCGCCTATGCAGCTTCTGACGCCCAGCGCCGGAGCGATCTTCAACGCAGACGCCGAAGGCAGGCTGCCTGGCGGGGGCATTCACCTTCGAGCGGCGGCCCGAGCGATGGCGATAATGCACATCAACGGAGCGATGGGTGTGGTCTGTGCGGCGCCGACCGGCGGGGCGGCCGGCACGCTGCCGGGAGTGATCGTTACTTGTGCGAAGGAAAAGGGTCTCGACGCCGAAGGCGCGGCGATGGCGCTTCTCGCCGCCGGGGCGATCGGAGTGATAGTCGCAACCCGAGCCACGTTCGCCGCCGAAGTAGCCGGTTGCCAGGTTGAGATCGGCGCCGCCGGGGCGATGGCGGCGGCGGCAGTGGTCGATATCGCCGGCGGAACCGTCCAACAGGCGATGAACGCCGCTGCGATATCGTTCCAGAACACTATGGGCTCGGTCTGCGATCTTGTGCAGGGGACCGTCGAGATTCCGTGCCACACTCGCAACGCCGCGTCGGCTGCGGGAGCGTTTGTGTGTGCCGACCTGGTCCTGGGCGGATACGCAAATCCGATCGATCTTGATGAAACTATTGACGCGGTGTACGAGAGCGGAAAGATGCTGCCGTGCGAACTGCGATGCACCTCGCTTGGCGGACTGGCGATCACACCGTCGGCGCTTACGATGAAACGTATTGGAGAAGGCTGACCGTATGCCACATTCGAAACTGTATTACCTGTCGTCCGCCGATGTTCGACGCGCTCTACCGATGTCCGACGCTATTGAAGCGATGAAACAGGCGTTCGCCGAACTATCGGCGGGCAACGCGATCGTTCCCCAACGGATACACATGCCGCTTCCGCACGCCGGCGGCGACGTTCTGTTCATGCCCGCGGCGGGAATAGACGCCGGGCAGATCACCATGAAGATCATCACGCTTTTTGAAGGCAACCACGCCAAGGGTCTGCCCTTCATACAGGCGATCGTTGTTCTGCTTGACGGTGAAGACGGACGCCCGCTTGCGATAATGGACGGAGCATCGCTGACCGCGATACGCACCGGTGCGGCTTCCGGGGCGGCTACTGACCTGCTGGCTCGCGCCGACGCTGAAACAGTGGCGATTTTCGGAGCCGGAGCCCAGGCCCAGACGCAGCTTGAAGCCGTTTGTGCGGTTCGTCCGATCGTTCGGGCAAGTGTGTATGACGGCAATACTATAGCGGCGGTCGAGTTCGAAAACGAAATGTCAGAGCGGTTGGGCATTGAAGTGGTTGCGGCCTCGTCGCCGGCGAAGAATCTCGCCGGAGCCGACATCGTCTGCACCGCCACGACCTCCCACACGCCGGTGTTCGACGACGCCGACCTGGCTCCGGGAGTGCATATCAACGCTGTAGGTTCATACAAGCCGAACGTTCGCGAAATACCGCCGGAAACCGTGGTCCGGGCCCGCGTTGTAGTCGATGAGGTCAGCGCGATACTCGAAGAAGCCGGCGATCTTCTCATGCCGATGCACGACGGGCTGATCAGCAGGGATCACATACGCGCCGAACTCGGCGAGATTGTACTGGGCCAAAAGGTCGGGCGGCACGACGACGCCGAAATCACGTTTTTCAAATCCGTCGGCGTAGCGGTACAGGACCTCGCCGCCGCAGGGCGAATACTCGCCAACGCACGCCGCGACGGACTGGGAATAGAACTGGAACGCTGATCGCGAATACCGTTGACTTTGCCGCCGACTCAGAGACAATGGTGATCGATTTATATTTTCGCCGTATCGCTAACATTTTTCCTCGAGGTACAGGCTATGAGCAACGGGTATTGGCAGCGATTGCTTCGCATCAACTTGACGACTCGAACCTCCCAGGTCGAGCCAATTTCCGAAGATGACCTGAAGGGATTCGTAGGCGGAGCCGGTCTGGGAGGCGAAATCCTCCGCCGCGAGACCCAGGCCAAACTCGATCCGTACAGTCCCGAGAATCGCCTGATCTTCACGACCGGCCCGTTCCAGGGTCCGCCGGTTCCAGGCGGCGCGAAGTTCAGCGTCGTTGCGATCTCCCCTGTGACCCGCACGTTCGGCGACTCGGCCGCGGGCGCCAGCTGGGGACCGTCGCTGAAGGACGCCGGATACGACGTGCTGCTCTTCGAGGGCGCCGCCGACGCACCGGTCTACGTGACTATCGAAGACGACAAGGTCGAGATCCGCGATGCTTCTGAGATGTGGGGCCTCGACTCATTTGAAACCATCGACTCCGTACACGAGCAGATCGGCCACAACAAGCTAAGCGTCGCGTCGATCGGACCGGCCGGCGAGCGAAAAGTCGCCATCGCCTGCATCACCTTCGACAAGCACAGCTTCGCCGGGCGATGCGGTCTCGGCGCCGCCATGGGCGCCAAGAACCTCAAGGCGATCGCCGTAGGCGGTACGAAGCAGGCCGAGCTCCACGACCCGGAACTCACCGCGACGCTGATAAAGCAGTTCCAGCTCGAGATCGCCAAGGTCGTTCGCGAAAACGGTTTCCGCGAGCACGGAACCCCAGGTCTCTGCGAAGACGCCGAGGCTCTGGGCGACATGCCGATCAAATACTGGGACGGCGACGTCTGGCCCGAGGGCGCCAAGAAACTCGGCGGCGAGAGCTATACCAACGCACTGAAGGCCAAACCGTATCCCTGCAAATATTGCCCCATCGGATGCCATCGCGACATTACGATCGACGAACCGGCTGAGTACGCAATGAAGGGCATCGGACCGGAATACGAAACGCTGGGTATGATGGGCACTAACCTGCTGATCGACGATCCGAAAGCCGTCGCCGTCGCCAACGAGTCCGCCAACCGCCTCGGGATCGACACGATATCGGCCGGCGCGATGATCGGCTTTGCGATGGAGTGTTTCGAGAAGGGCTGGATAACGCCCGACTAGGCCGGGGATCTGGACCTGACCTGGGGCAACGCAGACGCCCTGATACGCCTTACCGAGCAGATCGGCAAGCGCGAGGGCCTGGGCGCCATCTTCGCAGATGGAATCCTGCCGGCGGCGCAAGGCATCTCGCCAGAAGCTGTCGAGAGCGTCGTGCACGTAAAGGGCCTGGACCTGCCCGCACACGATCCGCGGTCGTGCTTCTCGCTGGCGCCGAGTTACGCCACCAGCACACGCGGAGCCTGTCACTTCCGAGGCCCGTGCGAAGATGTGGAAATGGGCGGGTTCTACATACCCGAAGCCGGAATCACCGAAGACACCACCACAATGTTCGAAGGGAACAACCAGGGTTTGCTGGCTGACAAGTGTCAGGACCTGGGCTCATTGGCGAATTCCCTGGTCGTTTGCCTGTTCGTGATAGACGGCGGGGACTGGGCGCTTACGGGCGTCAAAGATCTGTTCAACGCAATCACCGGATGGGATTTCTCGGCTCTTGATCTTCTCCGAGCCGGCGAGCGAGGCTTCACCTCCCAGCGATTGATGAACATCCGCGACGGATACGACGCAAAAACCGACGTACTTCCGAAGAAGATGTTCCAGGCCGCCGCATCCGGCGGGCGTGCGGGCAAGGTCCCGCCGCTGGCCGAAATGCTGCGGGAGTATTATCAAGTACGAGGATGGGACACAAACGGCGTGCCCACCGACGAGACGCTTGAAGGCCTGGGACTGACCAGGTGACCCTTCCATAAACGAACAAGAGGACTATCTAATGGCTGCAGATTTTAAAGGCGTGTTTCCCGCATTGGTAACGCCAATGACAGACGCCGGGGAAGTAGACTACGAAACGCTGGCGACTTTTGTTGAGTATATGATAGAAAGCGGAGTGCACGGTATCGCTCCGTTGGGCAGCACCGGCGAGTATTACGCGTTGAACGATCAGGAGCGTCAGGGCGTAACGGCCGCCGTGATCGAAGCCGCCGACGGGCGAGTGCCCATTGTTGTTGGAACAAACGGCGGAAGCACGCGCCAGATCATAGAATACTCACAGCAGGCCCAATCGCAGGGCGCCTCGGGGCTCCTGCTGGTCGCCCCGTACTACTCCCTGCCGACCCCCGGAGAACTCGTCGAGCATTTCCGCGCTATCGACGCGGCGGTTGATATCCCCATCATGCTCTACAACTACCCCGGGCGAACCGGCGTGGACATGACGCCCGACATCATCGGCCAACTGGCTGATATGGACAACGTGCAGTACATCAAGGAGTCCACCGGCGACCTGACGCGAGTCAGCGAGATCATCCGGCGTTTTGGCGACAAGATCACCGTCTTCTGCGGCTGCGATACGCTGGCGCTGGAGAGCTTCTTCATGGGCGCGGCCGGTTGGGTCAGCGGATTCTTCAATATGCTGCCCGCCGAGAGCGCAAGACTGTTCGAATTGGCGGTCGAGATCGACGATCTCCCGGCCGCACGAGAGCTTTACTACAGTCTCCTTCCCGTACTCGGCCTGCTGGAGGGCGGAGGCAAGTACACCCAGTTCGTCAAGGCCGCCTGCGAACTGATGGGACATCCCGTAGGTCCGCCGCGCCAACCTCTGGCGACCCCCGACGCCGCGGAAACAGCACAACTGGCCGAAGTGCTGCGCTCGTTTGCCTGATGATGAGGTTCGCCTGCGGCTTGGGGCGGCAATAATGACCGCAAGATAACGTTGTTTACTTCTGTAGACAGCGTCTATAGGCGGCGTCTGCAGACTGGCGATCCGGGACTGTTCGGGCATCGGGCCGGCAGGCCTGTAAATTACTCGAAATCTACTTTCTCCAACACAGGAGACTCACCATGCCGGACAAAGCGAGAGTCACACGCCGAAGTTTCATGAAGACCGCCGCCGCAACCGTAGCGGTTCCAATGTTCGTTAACTCAAAGGCGTTCGGCGCCAACGATCGGATCACGCTGGGCGGTATCGGCATGGGCGGGCGGGGACGCGGCGATCTCGGCGGTTTTTTGGGACACAAGAACGTCCAGGTCGTCGCCGTTTGCGATGTTGTCGACAAGCACTGCAACCAGGCCAAGGGCATGGTCGACGGGCGATACAAATCCAAGGACTGCAAGACATACACCGACTTCCGGGAGATAACCGGACGAAAGGACATAGAGGCCGTGCTGATCGGCACTCCGGACCACTGGCACGCCGGTATTTCCATCGAAGCGATGAAGAACGGCAAGGACGTATTCTGCGAGAAGCCCGAGACGCTGACCATCGGTCAGGGCCGCGCCATGGTCAAAGCCGCCCGGCGATACGCTCGGGTCTTCTCCGGCGGATCCCAGCGCGTCTGGGGCGACTACAACTGGTTCCACAAGATGGTCCGCGGCGGAGCGATCGGCGAGGTCAAAGAGGCCTGGGTCAATGTCGGCGGCCCGTCGGGTCCGTGCAATCTCAAGCCCGAGAAGACGCCTGACGGGGTCAACTGGGACCTCTGGCTCGGACCTGCTCCCAAGCGGCCGTACCATCCGAAGTTGATCCGCGGCGGTTTCCGCCCGTACCGCGATTATTCCGGCGGCGGGATGACCGACTGGGGCTGCCACACGTTCGGCGGGGCGATGTTCGCGCTGAACGTGCACATGACCGGCCCGATCAAGATCACTCCCCCGGATGGGAAAGACGTCAAACTGTTGACCTACGAGTTCGCCAACGGCGTGAAGATCTACCACCGCGGCGGATGGGCTCAGTTGTGCTTCAAGGGCTCTGAAGGTGAGATTCCCCACCGCGACAAGAAAAAACGCAAACAGACGCCGCCGAACATCCAGATTCCCAACTACAGCGGCAGCGGCGGTTTGATTGGCGATTTCCTCCATTGCGTTCGCACTCGCAAGAAACCGTTCCGCGATATCGAGGTCGCGCATCGCACCGCCACCCACGCTCACCTGGGCAATATCGCTTACTGGCTCAAGAGGCCGCTGAAGTGGGACCCGGTCAAGGAAGAGATCATCGGTGACAAAGAAGCTTCCGGCTGGATCGACCGGGCCGCTCGCGAACCCTGGGGACTCTGGTAGTCGATAGCGTCCCAACGCTAATTACTCGAAATTAATCTTCTCCAACAACAGGAGACTCACCATGCCGGATAGAACAAACCTCACGCGTCGCGGATTCCTGAAGACCGCTGCAGTTGCTGCTGCGGTTCCGATGTTCGTTAACTCAAAGGCCTTCGGCGCCAATGACCGGATCACGATGGGCGCTATCGGGCTCGGCGGTAGGGGAACCGGAGATATGGGCGGTTTCCTGGGCAGGAGCAATGTCCAGGTCGTCGCGGTCTGCGACGTTGTAGGGTCGCACATGAAACGGGCCAAGGACAAGGTCGACGGGAAGTACAAGTCCAAGGACTGCAAGCAGTACGTAGACTTCCGCGAGATCACCGGACGCGACGACATTGAAACGGTCATGATCGGCACGCCGGACCACTGGCACGCGGCGATTTCGATCGAAGCGATGAAGAACGGCAAGGACGTCTTCTGCGAGAAGCCCGAAACGCTTACGGTCCGACAAGGCAGGGCGATGGTCGATATCGCCCGCCGCTACGGACGCGTGTTCTGCGGCGGATCGCAGCGAGTCTGGGGCGACTACAACTGGTTCCACAAAATGGTCCAGGGCGGAGCTATCGGCGAAGTCAAAGAGGCTTGGGTGAACGTTTGGGGCCCCTCGGGTCCGTGTCTGCTCCCTCCGGTCAAGAAGCCCGACGACGTCAACTGGGACCTCTGGCTCGGACCGGCGCCGCAGAGACCTTTCCATCCGAACCTGATTCGCGGCGGATTCCGTCCGTACCGCGATTATTCCGGCGGCGGGATGACCGACTGGGGCTGCCACACATTCGGCGGCGCGCTGTTCTGCCTGGGCCTGCACATGACCGGCCCGCAGACAATCACTCCTCCCGACGGCAAAGACGTAAAACTACTGACGTTCGAGTTCGCCAACGGCGTGAAGATTTACCACGACATGAAGGGCCCGCGTATGGCGTACAAAGGCTCAGAAGGCAAGATCCCCGGCCCCAAGGGCACGCGCAAGAAGACGCCGCCGAACATCCATATCCCCAACTACAAGGGCTCCGGCGGACTGCTGGGCGACTTCCTGCACTGCGTCCGCACGCGTGAGAAACCCTTCCGTGACATCGAACCGGCCCACCGCGCCGCGACCTTCTGCCACTTGGGCAACATCGCCTACTGGCTCAAGAGACCGCTGAAGTGGGATCCGGTGAAAGAAGAGATCATCGGCGACAAAGAGGCCGCCCGCTGGCTCGATCGCGAACCGCGAGAGCCCTACGGACTTTGGTAATCGATCAATCGGACGGATACGACCTCAACGAAAGGACTATGCGATGAAACGCTCGTTTACGATACTGTTGTCGGCGGTGATGATGCTGGCGGCGTCTGGTTCGGTTGCTCGCGCTGATATGCTGGAAGATCTCGACAAGGCCCTGACCGCGGCGGCCGCCTGGAAATACGGCGACGACGACAAGCCGATGAAGGCGATCGAATCGTTGACGTTTGAAGCCGGTAAGGACGCAAAGCTCCGCGGTCCGGTGGAAAGCAAACTTCTGGCCTCACTGAAGAGCTCCAAGTCAGTCGATCTGCGCAGGTTCATCTGCAGGCAGTTGCGTACGATCGGAACCGCACAGGCGATACCCGCTCTGGCGAGTCTGTTGGGCGACGCTGATCTGACGCACGGAGCCCGTTACGCACTTGGACGCATAGAAGACCCCAAAGCCGCCGCCGCTCTGCACGATGCGATGGGCAAGACCAAAGGCAAGATCCGGGCGGGCATCATTGTTACGCTGGCTAAACGCGGTTATCCCGCAGCGATCGGCGACATGGTCAAACTGTTCGGATCATCGGACCAACTCGTCAGCCACGCGGCGATCCGCGGCGTAGGCGTTATGGGAACCACAGACGGCGCCAAGGCGCTGCTGGGCGCCCGCGCTTCGGCTTCCGGCGAGATTCGCAAACGCATGACCGACGCGCTGCTGGAATGCGCCGACAAGCTCGCCGACGGCGGCACGGGTTCGGACGCTGCGGTCATCTACAAGGCGCTCTACACTCCAAAAGAACCTACGCACATTCGACTGGCGGCTCTTGGCGGGCTCGCCGGCTCGCAGGGCGCCGGGGCGATCGACACTCTCGCTGCCGTTATCAAGGGCGACGATCCGCAAATGGCGGCGACCGCTATCGCTTACATGACCGAGGTCAAAGATACAAAAGCGACCAAAGTGCTCGTCGACATGCTCGGCGGCGCCAAACCCGAAACCCAGGCGCTGATCCTGGCCAGTCTCGGCGGGCGGGGCGACAAGTCGGCGTGCGCCGCAGTCACTAAATGCGCCGCCAGCGAAGACAAAGCCGTAAAATCCGCCGCACTTGAAGCCCTCGGCACGGTGGGCGGCGCCGGATCGGTCCCGCTGCTGATCAAGAACGCAGGCGAAGGCGGATGCGAACGGTCCGCACAGGCCGGACTCATGGCGATCAAAGGCCCCGGCGTTGACGACGCACTGATCAAGCAAGTGGCTTCCGAAGAGATCAAGGTAAGCATCGAAGCGATCAAGGCACTCAGGGCTCGCGGCTGCAAGAAGGCTGTCGACGCACTGTTCAAGGCTGCGGTCTCAAAGGAATCGTACGTTCGCCGGACAGCCGCTGAAGCCATCGGCGCGCTGGGCGGGGAAAAGGACATCGATCGACTGCTTAAGATACTGGCCAGTCCTGTCGACCCCAAGGACCGCGGGGCGCTGGAGCATGCGGCCGGTACGCTGTTCCTGAGTGTCGCCGACAATGAGAAGTGCGCCGCCAAGGTCCTGGCGGCAAGTCACACCGCCAGCGGAGAAGCAAAGGCCGCGATGGTTCGCCTCATGGGCAAGACCCCGACGCCAAAGACGCTCGATGCGGTCAAGACGCTGGTCAAGAGCTCCGACAAGGCTGTCAACGATGCGTCGGTTCGCACGCTGGCGACCTGGCCCGACGCCACACCCGCCGGCGCGGTGATCGCACTTGCGAAATCAACGTCCAACAAGATCCATCGCGTGCTGCTCCTTCGCGGTTACGTACGCATGTCCGGGATGGCTAAGGACCCCACAGACATGTGCCTGGCGGCTATGAAGCTCGCCAGCAGCAGTCAGGACAAGAAGCTGGTTCTGTCGGGCTTCGGATCGGCCGGTACGATGAAGGCCCTGAACGAGGTGGCCAAGTATTTCGACGACACGAAAGTACGCGAAGAAGCCGGCCTGGCCGCGGCGCTGATTGGTGAGAAGCTCAAGAAATTACAGGACAAGCTCCAGGTCAAGTTCCTCCTCCAGAAGGTCCGGAAGTTCACCAAGAGCAACAACACCAAGAAGATGGTCGACAGGACCATCAGAGACATAAGATAACACGCCGTTTTCGCCAGGAGTCGACATATGGTTTCGTATCGAACGATTGCCGCAGTGGCGCTGTTGTTGTGCGCCGCGGGAATTTCACACGCTAAACGCCCCAAGCTCCCGAAAGTCTCTAAGGCTGTCAAGCCTGCTAGTCCGCAACGAGAGCTTTTCGACTCGCTGGCGCACGACATCAAGACCCGCGCCAGAATGCTTGGGTACTACAAGCAGGCGGCTCGATCCGATGCGGGGATTATGAAATCCGATCGCGATCCGGGCGATATCGTCCTGCGTCGGGCCGGCGCGCTGCTGAAGCATTTGAGCAGCGCCAAGAACGCACCCGACCTGGCGGCGGAGGCCAAGGCTCTGGTCGCGCTGACGGCGAAGTCCGCCAAGACGCCGATGACTGACGCCGCGGCCCGATACGCGCTGTACGAGAAGGCCTACGAGCTTTCGCGGCGTATCTCGTTCCGCAATCCTCTGCTGGACTTCGAGCGGATAATCTTCATGGGGCGCCGCATGCCGGCCACCCGCCACATGTGCCCGCAACAATACGGATTCGTCGGCACGCTCGGCGGCGGGGTGTTCGTGCTCGATAAAGCGTTCAGCGACAAGCCGTCACTCCGCACAGTGCTCGGCGATACGAAGATCGCCAAAGGACGCACCAAGGGCAAACTGCTGTCCAGCGGGGCGTTTGAAGGCTTCGAACTCGACTGGGACGCAGGCATGGTCTACTTTGCGTGGACCGAGGCTAAGAACGGAAAGCCCCAACCGTACAAGCCCGGTGATCAATGGTTCCCGCGCGCGAAATTCACGTACACCAGTCGCGGCCCGTCGTACTGGGCGCCGGAATCGACGTATCACATATTCCGCGCGAAGATCGATCCGAAAACCGGCGCGGCGATCGGCGGCGGGGCCGTCACGCAACTGACCGACGGTTCGTGCAATGACGTGGACCCCTGCGTGCTCCCTAACGGGCGAATCGCCTTCATCTCCGAGCGGCGGGGCGGGTACGGGCGATGTCACGGAGCGCAGTTCCCCTCGTACACTCTGCACGCAATGATGCCCAACGGATCGGACATAATCCCGTTCAGCTACCACGAGACAAACGAATGGCACCCCAGCGTGACTAACGAAGGCATGATCATCTACACGCGTTGGGACTACGTAGACCGCGACGCCGACATCGCACACCATCCGTGGATATGCTACCCCGACGGACGCGACTCACGCAGCTATCACGGCAACTATCCCGAGAACAATCCCAGGGTGCGCCCCAACCAGGAAACGCACTTCCGCGCCATTCCCGGCTCGCACAAGTTCGTGGCCGTCGCGTCGCCGCATCACGGGCTGTTCTATGGATCGATGATCCTGCTTGACCAGCGAGTGCGAGACGATCGCAAATGTAGCCAGCTTAGACGTATTACGCCGACCGAACCGTTCGCCGAGTCAGAAGGCTCCTGGAGCCGCTACGCCTACGGAAGCCCCTGGCCGCTGAGCGAGGATTTTCATCTGTGCGTCCACAATCCGGGCAGGAACGGGAGATTCTCCGGCCGGCACGATCTGTACCTGATCGACACGTTCGGCAACCGCATACATCTGGCCACGTTGCCTGATGGGCTCAACTGTCTGGACCCGTTCCCGCTGCGCCCGCGCAAGCGGCCGCCGGTTATCCCGACGCGAACCCAGCAGGCCCGCGTCGATCAGCCTTCCGGCCTTCCAGACGCTGTGGCCACGATCAGCGTGATGAACGTCTACGAATCGGAATTCCCGCTGCCGAAAGACACGAAGATCAAATCGCTCCGCGTGATCCAGGTCCACCCCAAGGCCACGTTCCACATGTTCAATCCGGAAGTCGGACTGGGCAAGGGCTCGCTCACCCGTTCGATCGTGGGTACGGCGCCCGTCGCCGAAGACGGCAGTTCGCATTTTATAGCGCCCGTCGGCGTGCCGATCTACTTCCAGGCCCTCGACGAAAACGGCGTCGCGGTCCACTCAATGCGCTCAGCCACTTACGTGCACAAAGGCGAGCAGCTTGTCTGCATCGGCTGTCACGAGGACAAGCACAAGCAGATCAACCGCCCGGCGCGCCCGATCGCGATGCGTAAGGCCCCGGTGAAACTCACCCCCGAATTCCCCGAAGTCACCCAGCCGCTTTCGTTCCCGCGACTGGTCCAGCCGGTGCTCGACAAGCACTGCGTAAAGTGCCACGCCAAGGAGAAAAAGGCGTGCGATCTCAGCGGTAAGAAGATATCCGAACTCGGCTGGAGCGAGTCGTACTGGTCCCTGGCGCCGTTTGCCTGGGCGATGGCGGACAATGGCGGCGGGGCCTGCGGGCGACACTCAAAACTTCTTCCTCGCGGCGACGGATGGCAGGTCAACAAACGCAGTTACTCGCTTCCGGGCAAGCTCGGCGCCAGGGCGTCGAAGCTTTACGCGCTGCTGCAGAAGGGGCACTACAAGGTGAAACTGCCGAAAGAAGACCTGCGACGGATTACGCTATGGCTCGACGCAAACTCAGTGTTCTACGGCGCCTACAGAAACCTCGAAGCACAGAGTGCAGGTGAGCTTGTTAAACCGGAATTGAATTAGGCGCCTCACATCGTTTAGCGGTCGAGCATCGCTCGACGCTCGCCTTTCGATGGCGATCTGATCTGCGACGCGGAACGACGAACGCGGGGCGATGTCCCGCCGCTAAACATGAAAACGTCGACGCACAAGGCGTCGGCGTTTTTGTAAAAACGAAACTAATCAGTCGCCGCTGCTCAGGTCTTTGAGTTTCTTGCCTGGCGGCGGATTTCTATGATCTCTTCTGCGATCTTCGCCGGTACGCGTGAGTAGCGGGCCATTTCCATCGTGAATGTCGCCATTCCCTTGCTCAAGCTGCGGATGACCGTCGCGTACCCGAACATGTTGGCCAGCGGGACCTCGGCCTGGATGACCGTGTAGCTCTCGCGGGTCTCGGTGCTGAGGATCATTCCGCGGCGGCTGTTCAAGTCGCCGACCAGTGAACCCTGGAACTCGGCGGGCGTTTCAACTTCCACGGTCATCAGCGGCTCCTGCAGGCAGGGCTTTGACTTTGTGAACGCTTCTCTGAACGCCGCCTTACCAGCGGTTCGGAACGCCATTTCGCTCGAGTCAACGTTGTGATACGAACCGTCGTCCAGCGTCATCTGGCAGCCGACGATCGGGTAACCGGCCAGCGGGCCTTCTTCCATCGCGGCTACAAAGCCTTTGGAAACCGCCGGGATGTATTCGCGGGGAATTTTTCCGCCGGTGATGTTGTCCACGAATTCGTACGGATCCTCGGCGTCGTCGCCAAGCGGTACGAGCGTTCCCACTACGTGTGCGAACTGGCCTGATCCGCCGGTCTGCTTCTTGTGGCGGTAGTTGTACTTTGATTCCTTCGTCGGCGCCTCGCGGTAGCTCACGTTGGGGGCTCCGACGGTGACGGCGGCCTTGAATTCGCGCCGCATCCGCTGGATGTAAACGTCCAGGTGCAGCTCGCCCATTCCGGCGATAACGGTCTGGCCGGATTCCGGATCGGTCCGCACGCGGAACGTCGGATCTTCCTTCATGAACCGGTTGAGCGCCTTGCCTATTCGGTCCTGGTCGGCCGAGCTCTCCGGCGAAATCGCCAGCGAGATAACCGGCTCGGCGACGAAAATACTCTCCAGCGAATAGTTGGCTCCGGCTCCGCAGATACTGTCGCCCGAGGCGCAATCGACTGCGACCAGTGCGACGATGTCGCCGGGTCCTGCGTCCTTCACGTCTTCGCGGTCATTGGCGTGCATGCGTACGATTCGACCGACGCGGAGCATTCCGTTTGTTCGGGCGTTGCGGTATCGCTTGCCTTTTTCCATGCGGCCCTGGTAGATTCGGGTGTAGCTGAGCTGTCCGAACGATTCGTCGACGATCTTGAACGCCATCGCCACCAGCGGGGCGTCGGGGTCGCAACTCAGGGGCGTTTCGGCGCCTTCGTTGTCGTGGTCGCGAGCGAACGAGATGCGGTCGACCGGGCTGGGCAGATACGTGCATACCGCGTCGATAACCGGCTGGACGCCCATGTTCTTGAACGCCGAGCCCATCATCATCGGGACGATGTCGCGGTTGATCGTTGCGTCGCGGATCGTCTCGGTGATCATCTCCACGCTGACTTCTTCATCGGCCAGCAGGATTTCCATCATTTCGTCGTTGAACATGCTCAGTTCGTCGAGCATTTCATCGCGAGTTTCTTTGGCGGCTTCTTCATATTCGGCGGGTATCGGTCCGCGAACGACGTCTTCGCCGCGGGC
>PVBE011370695.1_pt1 | contig 39148 bp, 28 predicted proteins | sample 1631181 | NCBI WGS metagenome assembly PVBE01 (sample SAMN08397723, study PRJNA350692) | Marine metagenome, whole genome shotgun sequencing project. | isolation source: water | place: Pacific Ocean | collected 2012-04 | reverse complement strand
TGATCTACGAGAAGATGGGCGACTACAAGACCATGGTGAAGACGTTCCGCCACTTCTCGCGGACCTACGGCTCCGTGGAGGGGCAGGCGGCCAGCGTGGTGGAGGGGCTGTTCAAGATCGGCCAGGGCGCCCAGAAACGCGGCGACTGGAAGACGGCCCGCAAGTACTACAAGCAGACCCAAAACGAGTTCACGATGAAGGGGCTGGCCCCGGCATCCGACGCCGCGGAGTACGCGGCCAACGCGGCCTTCATGTTGGCCGAAAAGAACCTGCAAAAGTTCCTCAAGGGCAAGCTCAAGGGCGCCATCACCACGCTCAAGCGCAAGGAAGCCAAGATGGCCAAGGAGGCGCTCAAGCTCAAGGCCGAGTACGACCGCATCTGGACCTACAAGCGGGCCCGTTGGATGCTGGCCAGCATGTATCGCTCGGGCGTGATCTACGACCACTTCGCCCGCAGCCTCGACACCGCCTACCGCACGGCCCCGATCCCGAAGAAGGTGCGGCGGCTGGGCCAGGAGGCCGAGGACATCTACCGCGATCAGCTGGATCAGCTCATGCGGCAGCAGGTGGACCCGATCTTCTCGAAGGCCAAGAGCCTCTACGCCGCGTGCGTGGCCAAGGCGCGGGACCTCGGCGTGTCTAACAAGTACACGGAGGACGCGCTGATCAAGCTCAACGGTATCGACCCTGACAACTACCCGCTGCTCAAGCGCGCCAAGGTGGAGACCACCCTCCAGTAGGGAACCAGGAGATTAGGCATGAACCACAGGCAGATAAACAGACGTGGAGCGTGGCTGAGGGCTTTGGTCCTGGGCGCCGCGCTGGCTCTTCTCCCCATGGGGCTTGGCGCCTGCGGCGGCTCCGACGACAAGGACGAGTCCGCCACCGCTGACGAGTTCCTCAAGAAGGAGAACGCCAAGCGCGCCGAGGACAAGGAGTCCAAGGCAAAGGCCGAGGCTGACAAGAAGGCCAAGGAGGAAGCCGCCAAGAAGGCCGAGGCGGCCAAGACTGCCGAGGCTGACAAGAAGGCCGAGGCCGACAAGAAGCCCGAGGAGAAGCTGCCGCCCGGCGTGGTGCGCGGACCGAAGGTCGAGAAGCAGACGCCTGCCGAGAAGAACGACCCGGGCACCCCGGCCGTCGCATCGGCGCCCATTCCCTCGGCTGAGGTGACCGCGGCCAAAAACTCTGTGGCCGCTGGCCGCTACGAGGACGCCATCCGCCAGGCCAAGGCGGCGCTGAAAAAGAACGAAAAGTACACGCCCGCCATGGTGACCATGGCTCACGCCTACTATCACCTGGGCAAGCTGGAGTTCGCCGCGGCCATCTGCGACATCGCCCTGGATATCAACGGCAACATCGGCAAGTGCTTCAACCTCAAGGGGTTCGTCGCTCTGAAGAACAAGAACAGCCCCATGGCCACCAAGCACTTCCAGAAGGCGACCCAGGTGGAGCCGACCTTCGGCCCGCCGTGGCTCAACCTCGGGGCCCAGTACCTCAAGGCGAAGAACTACCGCAACGCGGTGCCGGCCCTGGAGAAGGCGGCGCAGCTGATGGCCAACCGGCCGGCGGCGCACCTCAACCTCGGCAGCGCCTACCGCGGCGACGGCAAGTTGCTCAAGGCCCTGGCCAGCTACAACCAGGCGCTCAAGCTCAAGGGCGGCTACGCTGCGGCCTATTTCAACCTCGGCATCCTCTACCTCGACGCCTCGGCCTGGCCGGGCATGGACAAGATCGCCAAGCTGAACAAGTCCATCGAGCACTTCAACGCCTACAAAAAGGCGGTGGCGACGCTGACCACGGGTGATCCGGTGGACGGCTACATCGTCGAGGCGAACAAGAAGATCCAGAAGGAAGAGAAACGCCTGAAGCGTGAAAAGAAGCGCGCGGCGCGCAGCAAGGCCCGCGCGGAAAAAAAGGCGGCCCGCGATGCCAAGAAGAAGGCCGCGGCAGATGCCAAGGCCAAGGCCGACGCAGAGACCAAGGCCAAGGCTGACGCCGATGCCAAGGCCAAGGCCGACGCCGAGGCCGCCAAGGCCAAGGCCGACGAGGCCGCCAAGGCCAATGAGAACGAGGCCGAGGCCGCCAAGAAGAAGGCCGACGACGAGGCCAAGAAGAAGGCCGACGAGGCCGAGGCGCTGAAGAAGAAGGCTGACGAGGAGGCCAAGAAGAAGGCCGCCGAGGAAGAGGCCCTCAAGAAGAAGGCCGACGAGGCCAACAAGGGCGGCGGCGAGGGCGGTTGATCCCGGGACGGGACGGCAATCGACGAGATCAAGCAGAATCAGGAGGTTCGTGATGCGATACTTTTTGGGACTCCTCGTGGCGGGCGCGCTGCTGGTGGTGGCGCCGGACGCCCAGGCCCAGGACAAGAAGGATGGAGAGGCCGCACCCAAGGTCAAGGTCGAGCGTGGCAAGGGTGGCAAGAAGGTCTACCGTATCACCACCAGCTTCGTCATCGAGGGCAGGATCCAGAAGCCCAACGCGTTCTACGTGCTTGAGCGATCCCAGATCAACTACGACTGGGTGGCGTTGAAGAAGAACTTCATGCCCAGGATTTTGGAATCTGTGACCAAACATCCATTTTAGTGTAGGATTGCGGCCACTGAGATACTTTCAGGTGGAACTTTGAGAGCCGGCCGCTGTCCAAACAAAAAAGCGAAACTGTGGTCCTTGGTGAGCAAAAAGTGAGTTGACGATGGCCAACGCAAAAAGACCCGCGCCGGGCAAGGCAGGAAAGGGGCCACCCCAGCCCAAGATCCTTCGCATCGGTGTCATCCAAGCGGGCAAAATAATCGAGGAAAGGCTGATCCGGCGGCGTGACAACGTCACCATCGGTGCGTCGCCGCGCAACACCATCGTGGTGCCGGCCTCAACCCTTCCTCGCACCTTTACTCTGTTCGAGATTCAGGCGAACAAGTACCGGCTCAAGTTCTCCGAGAGCATGGACGGACGCATCTCGGTCAACAACCAGGTGCTGTCGCTGGAGTCCGTGCGCAAGCAGGGGCTGGCCAAGTCGGGCAAGGGGAGCCTGCTGGAGCTGTCTCTGGATGAATCGTCTCGCGGCAAGGTGCTGCTGGGTGAAATCACCCTGCTTTTCCAGTTCGTCACCCCGCCGCCGATCCAGCCGCGCCCGCAGCTGCCGCCCTCCATCCGCGGCGGCTTCGTCACCAACATCGACTGGGTGCTTGCCACCTGCGTCGTCTGTCTTGGCGTGATGCACTTCGGCTTTTTGATGTACCTGCGGACGCTGGACTTTCCGCGGGACGTCGAGCCCGACGTGGTGCCCGACCGATTCGCCGACTACATCCCCGAGGTCGAGATCAAAAAGAAGTTAGATCCGACCAAGCTGGCCAAGCTGGGCGAGGAGGCCGAGAAGAAGGCCGAGAAGGTGGAGAAGGGCCCGGCCAAGAAGACGGCCGGCACCGGCGGCCCCAAGAAAAAGGGCAAGGCCAAGCCGTGCGACCAGGCTTGCCAGGAGGCGCGCGCGTCGCGTCGGCGGGCCCGGCTGGCGGCCCAGGTCTCCCGCATGGGTGTGCTCAAGCTGCTCGGAACCAAGGGCAAGGGCACCGGCGCCACGGCCAACCTCATCGGCTCGGGTGATCCCGGCACCGACATGGACAAGGCGTTCTCCGGCGTGGGCGGCCTCACCGTGGCCGGCCGCGGCAAGGGCCTCGGCGGCGGTCTTCGTGGTCGCGGTGGCGGCGGCTCCGGCAAAGCGGTCGGCATCGGCGACATCGGTGGCCGCGTCGGCAAGGTGTCCGGCGTCAAGACCGGGCGCATGGTCAAGGAGCGCGTGCCCAAGGCGATGATCAAGCAGTCCCGTCCGCAGATCGACGGCACCATGAACGCCAGCACCACTTACCGCACGCTGCGCAGCGGCATGCGCTGTGTGCGCGGCCGTTACCAGCGCGCTCTCAAGCGCGACCCCGGCCTCTCCGGCAAGGTGTCGGTCTGCCTGACCATCAACACCCAGGGCCGCGTGACCACCATCGACGTGGACCAGGACACGGTGGGCGACAGCATGCTCACCGGCCAGATCAAGTCCTGCCTCAAGCGCCTGCGCTTCTCCCCGCCCGAGGGTGGAACCGCTGAGGTCTGTGTGCCCTTCATGCTGCAGTCCAAGAAGTAAACTCCCCCCCCGGCTCTTTTCTCCCACTCTCCTCTCCGAACCGATCTCCCCCGACCTCCTTCTGATTAAATCGCGGCAGCTGTGCGTCCGGACTTAAGCCCGACGCGTGACTGCCGATGGTATCCTCTGACCCGACTTCGGTCAGGGCGGGCGTGGTGTGGCGGCTGTGCGTGGATCCAAGGCGCCAGCAGATGGTCGTTCTTCTTTGATTTCAACCACATGAGATAAATAGTGAAAAAAAGAGAATGATCCGGGGCGTGGTGGCAACCAAGTACGAGATGGGCCAGTAGTACGGAGTACCATACCCAATGCTCAGTGCCGCTACCACGGAGACGAAAACCTACTATAACACTGTAATTATTGGTTAAAAAAGGAGGAGCCGAAACCATGTCAGGATGAGGCGCCGGCAGAAAATTAGGCAAAGAGAAAAGGTTGACAGCCCAGCCGTTAGCCATATACTCAAACGCTACTGCGTAGTGCGGTAGTAGTACGAACCCTGTAGTACTCCGTAGAGGGGAAAAACAAATGCGTACTCCTCGGATAAAGTGGACAACATATCTTGGGCTCGTTGTGCTGGTGCTGGCTGTGGCCACCGCCTCCGCGCAAACCAAGACCGACAAAAAAGATGGTGCCAAGGCCGACACCAAGATGACCTTCCGCAAGGGCAGCCAGCTGTCGTTGAAGGTTCAGCTCAAGCAGGCCGGTCATTATCATACCAAGATGATCACCATCCACGGCAACGTGAAAAAGACTGCCGAGCGCGCCAAGCTCGACAAGGACATCATCAAGCTCAACTGTGTCAACGACAAGCTGATCCTGGTAGTGGGTAACATCAAAGTGGCCGAGTTCTCCATCAAGCAACTCAAGGAAGCGGCCAGGCGACGTGACGACGACGCTCGTAACCATGCATTCGCAAAACTGACCATCGCGTATCAGAAGACCATCGTTCTCGAGCAGGAGTCTGATGCGTGTATCGGTGAGGACATTGCGTACGTGGGAGCGACCCGAGTCGAGACCGAGGTGGATCCAGACATCACCGAAGAAGATCCCACTTCTTGGGCTCCTGTCCCCGTTGAACCCATTGAGCGTCCGGAAATACAGTCTCCGTATTTTTAAAAACTACCCAATATTAATTGGGGGCACTGGGCTCATCATTCATGATGCGGGAAGACCAGTAAAGAAACGACAAGGCGACGGTTGATGCTCAAGACACTTCGACTGGCTAGTCTCATAACGGCAGTCCTGCTGATTTCCAGCACTGCAATGGCTCAGTTTGTGGCGCCCATCAGGTTCAACGAAGGCCCGGGCATCAAGCTCACTGACAGCCTGGTATTCCACCCCGGCCTCGAGGTTGAGGGACGCTACGACTCCAACGCACGGTATGGCGACTCCTCCAACCCCTTCGTGCCCGTGGTTGGCGCGCCTTACCTGCGCCTGGTTGGCCACCTGCACCTGGCCACCCTGCCTCCCCAGCGATTGGCTGATGGCGACGGCAAGGTCACCCTGCCCAACGTGGCGTTCCGGCTCAAGGGCGCCGTCTCTTACCGGGAGTATTTCAAGCAGGAGGTCGAGCACCTGCGCGCCGTGGAGGTGGACGCCGGCATGGAGCTGCGGCTGTTCCCATACAGTACGTTCACGGTGAGCATCTTCGACGACTACACCCGCACCGTTCCCGAGTGGACCGGCATCAACGTCAACAGGAACACCAACCGTGGCGGGCTCAAGATGAGGCTCAAGCCGGGCGGCGGCCGCCTGGAGTTCAACCTCGCCTATACCTTCAGCTTCGACCTCATCGACGAGTCGGACATGTTCGCCTTCACCAACAAGATCGGTCACGAGATCCGGCTCAACGCCAAGTGGCGGCTGCTGCCGAAGACGGCCATCTTCCTGGAGGCCATTCAGCAGATCAACTCGTATCTGGACCCCACCGGCGGTACCGAGGCGATCAAGGACCTCAAGACTGCGGCCAAGATTCCGAACTCGGACTCCACTCCGCTGCGCATATACCTCGGCTTCTCCGGACTGATCACGCCGCGCTTCTCGGTGCTGCTCAAGGTCGGTTACGGCAACGCCTTCTACGATGAAAACGACTCCTACAACATGATCGTCGGTCAGGGAGAGTTCACCTTCTTCATCAGCCCCCTGGCCAAGATCAAGGGCGGGTTCGAGCACAGCTTCTCTGACAGCTTCCTGTCCAACTACTTTGTGGACGAGCGCGCTTACATCGGCTACGACCACTTCATCATCAACCGCATCCTGCTGCACCTCGCAGGTGAGTACCGCTTCCGCCAGCATGAGGGTTTCCCCTCGTTCACCACCACCCAGGAGCTCAACTATCACATGATGAAGGTTGACTTCGGACTGGACTACAAGATCTTCGAGTGGTTCTACGTTGGCATCGGCTACAACCTCGAGTTGCGTAAGCAGACGACTGCAGCGCTGCAACAAAGCAATGGCAAGTACTACAACGACTTCACCAAGCACCAGGTCTTTGCCAAAATCGGGCTCTCCTATTAAGACGTCGCGATTGCGACTGCCCGCGTTCCTTTCGCTGATCTTTGTCGTCTCCCTTTGTAGCTGTTTCGGCTGCGGGACCACGTCCGGCGGTCCGCCGCCGGTCCTGGGCGGTGAAGAGGACGCTCCGCTGGGTCCCGGCGACGAGATCACCGTCACGGTGGTCCACGAAAAGGAGCTCTCTGGCAAGCACCGCCTGGCGGGCAACGGCACCATCAAGTTCCCCCTGGTGGGGCTGGTCAAGATGTCAGGCCTGATGCCCACCGCCGCGGCCAAGAAGCTGGAGACCGAGCTTCGCAACGGCTTCCTCAAAAACCCACAAGTGCTCGTGTACGTGGACAAGATCCGCAACAAGAAGATTCACGTCTTCGGCTCCGTGCGGCGTCCGGGCACCTTCCAGTACGTCAACAACATGTCCATCATCGAGGCCATCACCCTGGCCGGCGGCTTCACCCCCCTGGCCTCCAAGGACAGCACCCGGGTCACGCGCCGCGAAAACGGCAAGAAGAAGAGCTTCACCATCGCCGTGGGAAACATTGGCAAGGGCACCGCCACCAACTTCGTCCTGCGCAAGGGCGACGTGATCTGGGTACCGGAGCGGGTGTTCTAGTTCGATTTGGTCCCGGCTCTCCACGCCGTACGTCCCCTCCAAAACCTGCACCTTGTTTTTCCCGTTCATCGGGGCTAGATTCTGCCCCGTTGTATGAACGTTCGTGGGGTCGTGGAGCAACCTAACCACACATGAGATTCATCAGGACCCGCAGCCTCCAGCTCATCACCGACGCTGTGATCATGGCCGTGGCCATGGCCATGGCTTACGCGTTGCGCTTCGAGGGGTTCCCGCCGCACCTCTACTTCCGGCAAATGGTGATGATCATCCCCTACGTCATCATCTTGCGGTTGGTCATTTTCTGGTTCACCGGCGTGTACCGCCTGGTCTGGCGCTACATCAGCCTGGGAGACCTGCCTCGCATCCTCTTCGCTACCGGGCTGGGCAGCCTGATCATCATGTTGGCGCGCTTCTTCGCGCGGCCCGCCTTCGCGCTCATCGGCGTCAAGCTTGGCCCGCTGATCACCAGCGTGCCCTACGGCGTGCTCGGCATAGAGCTGATACTGACGATCATGGGCCTGGTGGCCGCGCGCAGCGCCTGGCGGTTGATCACCGAGCGCGAGAAGCGACTACACAGCGTGGGCACGCCGGAGTATCAGGCGTCCAAACGGCGAGCGCTGCTCATCGGCGCTGGCGACGCGGGGGTGATGGTCGCCAGAGAGCTGTCCGCCAACCCCGACGTGGGCTTCCAGGTGGTGGGCTTTGTGGACGATGATCCGAACAAGCACGGCACCATCATCAAGGGCAACCGCGTGGTGGGGGGTACGGACCAGCTGGGGCGGCACGCGGTGAAGCTGGACGCAGAGGTGGCCATCATCACCATGGCCAACGTGCCCGCCACCGCCATCCGCCGCATCGTCGACACGGCCAAGGCGGTGGACCTCAAGCCGCTGATCATCCCCGGGCTGTACGAGATCCTCTCCGGCAGCGTCGCCATCACCAAGATCCGCGACGTGGCCATCGAGGACCTCCTGGGGCGCGCCGCGGTGCATCTGGAGGAGGAGGCCATCGGCGACTTCCTCACCGGCAAGACGGTGCTGGTGTCCGGGGCCGGCGGCAGCATCGGCTCGGAGATGTGCCGGCAAGTCTGCCGCTATAAACCGCGTCAGCTGGTGCTGCTGGACCAGGCCGAAAATCCCCTGTTCCACATCAACCGCGAGCTGCAGCGATCGTTTCCAGAGGTTGCCAAGATCACCCAGGTCGGCAGCGTGGTGGACCGCGCGCGCATGGATCAGGTGCTGGCTCAGCACCGACCCGACGTGGTGTTCCACGCCGCGGCCCACAAGCACGTGCCGCTGATGGAGCAGAGCCCGAGCGAGGCGATCAAGAACAACATCCGCGGCAGCCGCAACATGGCGGAGCTGGCGAACAAGTACGAGGCCGACGCCTTCGTCATGATCTCCACCGACAAGGCGGTGAACCCCACGTCGGTCATGGGCGCCACCAAGCGCGTCGCGGAGATGTACATTCAGGCCCTGTCATCGTCGTCCTTCACACGCTACATCACCGTACGCTTCGGCAACGTGCTGGGCAGCGAGGGCAGCGTGGTGCCGATCTTCAAGGAACAGATCGCCAACGGCGGCCCGGTGATGGTGACGCACCCGGAGATGAAGCGCTACTTCATGACCATCCCCGAGGCGAGCCAGCTCGTGCTGGAGGCGGCCACCATGGGCGAGGGCGGCGAAATCTTCATTCTCGAGATGGGCGAGCCGATCTCCATCGTCACCCTGGCCCGGGACCTGATCAAGCTGTCGGGCTTCACCCCCGACGAGGAGATCAAGATCGAGTTCACCGGCATCCGCCCCGGCGAGAAGCTCTACGAGGAGATCAACCTCGGCGAGGAGAACGCCACCAAGACCAAGCACCCCCGCATCTGGATCGGCAAGAGCCAGGACGTGTCGCGAGAAAAGCTGGGTGAGCGCATCGACGAGCTGGTGGCCCTCACCGCCCGGGCCGAGCCCGCCGCCCTGCGCGAGGCGATCAAGCGCTGCGTGCCTGAATATCAGCTACCGAAGGTCAAGGACGGGGGTTCGCCGCGCAAGTCGGATGCCCCGGCCGCGGAGCCGGTCACGGACTTGACGATGTAGCTGGCAAGCGGTCAGCGGTCAACTCCACCGCGGCCGAGCGACCAACCCGCCCACCATAAGCCCAATAGACGGCGGCGATCGATCCGGTTCAGAATCTCGCTGAAAGCTGAAAGCTGAAAGCTGAAAGCTGAAAGCTCCTTAAGGGCCGTTGCCGTATCTCTTCCACACGTGATGCCAGATCCCCTGGGCCATGGCCTCCAGGCCCTCCTTGCGCGGCGTGTCGGCGGTGAGCAGCACGTGGGCCAGGTTGAGGCCGGTGATGAAGCCGTTGCGCGCCAGGGCCATGGGCGGCACCGGTGAGTCGATGACCCGGGCCGCCATGAGCATGTGGTTGCGGGTGGCGAAGTAGATGCGCCGGGGGGAGCGCTTGCCGATGGAGCGCCCGCCCTCGTGGTATGCCACGGCCCGCCCGACGCAGATGGTCTGGAAGCCAGCCTTGCGCGCGCGCAGGCAGAGGTCCAGGTCCTCGAAGGAGAAGAAGTACTCCTCGGACAGCAGCCCGATGCGCTGCAGAACCTCGCGCTTGATCAGCATGGCGCATCCGCTGACGCCGTCCACCTCGCGCACGGTTGGCACGTGGGCGGCGTCGAACTGCTGACCGAAGCCGAGGTGCAGCATACGGCAGGTGGCCTCGGAGAAGGTGATGCCGAGGGAGGCCACCATGTTCGGGTCCGAGCGCGCCAGCACGCTGGGCCCCGCGATGCCGCACTCGTCGCCGCGCGTCAGGGCCCGCTCCATGTGGCCCGTACAGTCCGGGTCGAGGGTGACGTCGCTGTTGACCAGCAGCACCTGGTCCGCGCCACGCAGCAGGGCGAAGCGGATGCCGACGTTGTTGCCCCCGGAGAAGCCGAGGTTCTCGCCGGTCTGGATCACGGTCACGCCGGGGAGCTCCTTGCGCATGCGCGCCTCGGAGTCGTCCCGGGAGTTGTTGTCCACCACGATGATGTCGTCCAGGGGCCGGCGTGACTGCTGGATCGCCTGCACCGATTCCACGGTGTCCTTGGGGGTGCCGTAGTTGAGCACGACCGCGGCCAGCCGCGGGCGGCGACGCACGGACGCGCCGGGCGCCGACAGCATGCTGGTGGAGGGGAGGCTGTCCTGATAGAGCCCGCGGAGGAAGTGGGCGTCCTCGCTGAGGGTGCGTACCCGGGGGATCCCCTCGCGCAGGCGGTCCAGCAGCCGCGGCTCGCTCACCAGCCGGCCCAGGCAGCGCTGCAGGTCAGCGGAGTCGCCCGGGCGGAAGAACAGCCCGTTGACCTCGTCCTTGACCACCTCGGTGAGCCCGCCCAGGCGCGAGGCCACCACTGGCACGCCGGCGAGGAACGCTTCGCGTACCACCAGCGGGGCGTTCTCCAGCCAGGTTGAGGGGACCACCAGCACGTCCAGCGAGGACAGGATCTTCGGGATCTGATCGTGCTGTACGCCCCCCTCGTGGAACACGCCGTCCTGGTGCAGCAGCGGGGTGATGTGCTCCTGGTAGCTCGCGTCGCCGTGATAATCCGCGGGCTCGCCATAGACGTGCACCGTGGCGGCGCCCGGCTGCATCTCGGCGAAGGCCTCCAGCAGCAGGTGCACCCCCTTGGACGCCATGAGGCTGCCCACGTAGCCGATGCGCAGCGCCGCCGTGGAGCGCTGGGGCTTGCCGACGCCGAGGAAGCGGGAGTGGTCGATGCCGAGTTCGGCGTGGGTGATGCGCTCCTCGCGGATGCCGAAGTCCAAAAAGCGCTGGAGCACCGTGCGCGACGGCGCCAAAAAGCGGGTCACGCGAGAGCAGACGTCCTGGACGTGGTCCAGCCGCCGCTCCATCTGCTGGATCGCCGCCGAGGGGTTGGCCCAGAGGCCGGAGAGCCGCGTGGCCATGCCCCGGGCGGCCCGCCCCGGGCCGGGCATGTGGCGCTCCAGGGCGCGCAGCATGCTCGCCCCGTGGAAGGTGGCCGGTCCGGCGCTGGCCGCGGCGCCCACGCAGCGCACGCAGCGGGTGGGTGAGGGGCCGGCGCACTGGCGGTAGTCGGTGTCCAGCAGCTGCCCCCGCTGGCAGAGCAACCAGTAGTCGTGCAGGGTAAAGAGGGTCGGCACGTTGCGGGTGGCTGCCTCGCTGACCAGGTCCGTGGACAGGCCGGTGAGGTGGTGGAAGTGCACCACCTCCGGGCGCACCTCGTCCATCAGCTCCGCCGCCACCCGCCGGACGCCGTCCTGGCGGTAGGTTTGCTCGAAGGAGCGGCAGAGCTTGAAGGTGTTGTTGATGTAGGCGATGCGGATGCCGTTGCGCCGCTCGAAGCGCACGGACAGCTCGGGGCGTTCCGGCGCGGCCTCCCGGGCCAGCACCAGCACCTCGTCGCCGAAGAGGTGGTTGAGCTCCATGGCCAGGTCGTGGGCGTAGATCTCGGTGCCGCCCGTGGCGTTGGGGGGGAAGCCGTGGACCACCTGCATCATCCGCATCAGACCACCCCTCCGGTCTGGACCAGGGCGCGCCCGGTGTCCGTGGACAGCGCGCCGAGATACTGTCCCAAAGGCAGCGCCACCGACAGGGCCACGGCCCGCTTGACCTCGTGCAGGCCGCCCCGGCCGGGCTGACGTACCAGGCTCCGGGCGTGGCTGCCCATGGTGCCGGCCACGGCCAGGGCCAGGTGCACGGGCGTGGGCACCGTGCGCAGGCCGAACAGCGCCCGCAGCCGCTGGTGGGCCAGGTATGTCCGGCGGAACTCGTAGCCGGCGCCCCGCTCGTGGGAGTGGATCACCTCGGCCGTGGGAACGTAGGCCAGCGCGTGGCCGGCCGACAGCACAGTCTTGGCCCACTGGAGGTCCTCGGCAAAGGGCGTGGCCTGAAACGCGAATTGCTGCCACACCGAGCGCCGGATACAGGAGCAGACGTTGTCGAAGCAGCACAGCCTGTATTGCTCCCAGGGGGTGAGCCGGGCCAGAGCGCCCGCGTCGGCGACAGTGGCCACCCGCGGTCGGGCGTCGGATGAGATCCAGCGGCGGGCGTAGCTGCGGGTCAGGGGCCCGGCGTCAGGCCGGGGCCGCTGCCGAGCGTGGGTGCCCGCCAGGCTCGCGTCCCGCCACAGCGGCGCGCAGAGCTCGGCCAGCAGGTGCTCCGAAGCGGGCAAGGCGTCCTGCACCAGCAGCACCACCAGCTCGCCGCGGCAGTGCTCCAGGCCGAGGTTGCGCGTCAGCCCATGGTCGAACTGCTCGGACCGCACCTGAACCAGCCTATCCGCCCGTCGCGCCAGCAGCTCCGCCGTACCGTCCGTGGACCCCGAGTCCACCGCCACGATCTCCACCTTCGCGTCCACTTCCTGCCCTTCCAGCGCATCCAGCACCCCGGGCAGCGTCCCCATTCCATCCCGGGTCACCATCATCACCGAGATAGACCGCCCCCCGTCCCCGTGGTCGTGATCGTCCCCGTGATCGTGATCGTCCCCGTGATCGTAATCGTGATCGCCCCCGTGATCGTGATCGTGATCGTGATCGCCCCCCCGTGATCCTACACGTGAACCTGCACGTGAACCTGAACGCCCCCCGTGATCGTGCCCGCCCACACCGTGATCGTGCCCGCCCACACCGTGATCGCAAACGCCGCTCACCTCCTGATAAATCCCCACCATCTCCCGCCCATTCTCCTCCACCGTCTTCACCGCCGGTATCCCCTCCGCCACCTCCTCCAGCCGCCCAGGTCGGCCCAGCTCCGCCACCTTCCCCGCCAGGTCATCCACATCCCCCGCCTCGAAGAGCAGGCCCCCCTGCCCCACGAGCTGCGGGATCCCGCCGGCGCGGGCCGCAACAACCGGCACGCCGGCCTGGAACGCCTCGTGGATCACCAGCGGGCTGTTCTCGGGCCACAGCGACGGCACCACCAGGGCGTCCATCCGGGCGTATGTCCTCGCGGCTTCCTCGTTGGAGAAGGCCCCCATGAAGCGCACCGGCAGCCCCCGGGCCTGCTCGCGCAGCCCCTCCACGTAGTGGGGCCAGGTGTCGGGGTCGCCGAAGATCTCCAGCGTCACGTCCTGGTCGTCCATGCGCGCCAGGGCAGCCAGCAGCAGGTGTGCGCCCTTGTGCCAGGCCAGAGTCCCCACGAAGCCGAGGCGCAGCGTCTGAGCGCGGGGCTCCCGGGGCGCCGGGGAGAGCGGCGCCATGCCGTAGTCCGACACGCGCAGCTTCCGCTCCGGCACGCCGTGGAGCGCCAGCCGCTCGGCCATGGCCGCGGACGGCGCGAGGAACAGGTCCACCGCGTCGACCACCCGCCGCAGGTACCCCAGCCGCCGGCTCATCTGCGCTGCTGAGACGGCCGGCGCGGGCATGGCGCGCAGAGCCTTCCACAGCCCGCCCACCATCTGCGGCGGGGCGTAGCGCTTGACCAGCCGCGCCGCGCGGGCCCCCCGGCGCCTGCCGAGGCCTGACAATGTCCCCAGGGGCGAGGCGGAGAAGCACTTTGCACAACGCGCCGGCTCCGGCCCCTGGCAGACCTGGCCCTCACCTCCGAGGATCAGCTGGCCGCCGGCCGGGCAGACCAGCGAGTAGTCGTGCAGCGTGGCCACGCAGGGCACACCGCGCAGCCGGGCCAGCGCCGGCAGGTCCAGGGAGAGGGTGGACAGGTTGTGCACGTGCAAGACGTCCGGCGCCACCTGCCCCAGCAGTCGCCAGAGCTGGCCGTTGAGCCGCGGGCTCTGGTAGGTGCCGGCGAAGGTCGGCTCGCTCCAGTTGTTGATCAGCTCGTGGACCGGCAGGCCTCCGAAGCGCCTGCTGCGCATCGCGCCATGCTCCTTTGACGGATCGTAGTCGGCGCAGACCACGCTCACATCGTGGGCGCGGTTCAGCTCCCGACAGAGCTGATAGACGTAGATCTCTGCGCCGGCCTGGTGACGGGGCAGGAAGTCATGGGTGGCGTGGAGGATTCTCACTGGACTACGGCGCGGGCAGAGGGACGACCCCCTCCTCGGAGTTCTGGTTCTGGGCGCTGCCGCCCAGCTGGGAGTACTCGTCCTCGTCCAGTGAAGCCGACGCCCGGCTGACGACCGCCTCGATGGCGAAGAAGCTCAGCTGGTCCCGACCGGTGCCCTCGGCGCGGAGCACCACGCGCCAGTCCGAGTCGTCGTTGCGGCCGATGCCCTTCTCCACCATCTCCGCCTCGTCATTGCGGATGAACACCGTGTAGTTCAGCTTGGCCATCCACTTGGCCCGCTTGTTGGTCTGGGGAGAGTCGATCTTGGTCGTGCTGCCCGGCTCGTTGAAGAGGGACACGTCCTGCAAAGGCAGGGTGTTCTTCTGGGAGCAGAGCACCGCGCCGCGGCCGGTGGTGTCGTCCTTGCTGCCACCGCAGCCGGCCAGCAGCGGCCCCCAGTCCGAGGTGTTCTTCAGCACGTAGCGGGCGTAGTCCAGCCCGGCCTCGGCCGCGTAGAGCGCCTCCTGCCGGCGGGCGATATTACCGGACATCTTCATGCTGGACGAGGAGAGCCACATGGCCGTCAGGCCGATGGCGAGGATGACCATGGTCACCAGCAACGCCAGCACCAACACCGAGCCGGACTCGGTGTCTTTCGCCATGTGTGGTTCGTGGGAGTCTGTCATAACACGCTCTTACGGATGTTGCGGGGCTTGATGGTGTAGGTCAACACTGCGCGACCGTAGGTCCCCACGCCCCCGTTGAGCTGCAGGTCCTTGGCCACGGTGCCGGCCGGCCGGTCCTCGGCCCCGGGCCGAAACCCCTTCTTGCTCTCGATGTTGGTGGGCGTCCTCGCGATGAGCGTGATGCGGACAGCCTCGATGACGCTGTTCTTCACGGCGGTGCAGTTGGGCACCGTGTCGCTTGCCACGTTGAAGGCCCACTCGTCCTTCTGCTGGTTGGACGTACCGACCCCCTCGTTGAGGGTGCCGAGGCCGTCGGCGTCGCAGCCCCAGGCGATCTGCATGTCCTCGATGCCCTCGGCGATAATCTGGATGTCAAAGCGGTTGCCCTTGGCGTCCTCGGTCCAGGTCATCAGCTTCGGGATGTGCGCGCCGTCCTTTTCCGGGTTGGAGTCCAGGGAGAAGAAGCGCACGGTGCGGGTGGTCACCTGCCCCAGGGGCAGCACCAGGGACTGCACCGCGTAGCCCGCGGTCTCGAACATGCTGCCGTGGTTGGAGGCGTTGTACTTGTAGCCCATGGGCGCAAACGGGATCTGGTAGCGGGCCTTGCCCACGGTGCCGATGGAGACGGGCGAGCCCGAGGCCACGATGGCCAGGCAGTTCTTGGTGGAGCCGTGCTGCCAGAGCACCAGCCGGTCTTTGGCCTTGATGGTCTGGGTCGGGTGGGCGGTGGTGCTGCCGTCCGACGAGACCGTGACCACCGCCGTGCCCTCGGGCGCCTTGATCTTGGTCCGCACAGCGGTGAGGATGTCGCCGTTGTCCACGGCGTAAGCCACGGAGAAGGAGTCGGGCCCCTGGCTGCTGGCGATGACCTCCTTGGTGTAGCGGATCTCGCTGTTGTACACGGTCATGGCCGTGAGCTGTGAGTCGGGCACCGTGCAGGGGTTGGTCGTGCACCCCGCCGACCCGTTCCACTTGTGCACCACCGGCACGTAGACCTTGTTCAGGGCGTCCGGCGGGCAGCCGGACCAGCCGTAGCCGGCCTTCCAAACCTGGGACTGCAGGTACTCCATGGCGCCCCAGAGGTTCTCGTTGGAGGTCATGGCGTGGAGCTGGCCCTGGTACGTCTTCTGCTGGCCGGACATCATGTAAAACAGCCCGCCCGTGAGAATCAGGGCCAGAAACAGGGCCACCATGAGCTCCACCATGGTCAGGCCGCGCTCCCTCCTGCTGTACGTGTCGTACGTCTCCCGATAGCCCGTCACAGGTCAGCCCTCCGTAAGGTCAGCATGGTCTCCAGCACCCGGTAGGTCTTCTTCGGGTCCGGGTTCTGCCCTGGCATGAGGTCGAGCCAGGTGACGCGGACGGTGATCACCCGGTCGCCGTTGGTGGCCACCTCGTTGAACTGGGTCACCGTGAACGGCCCGTTCTTCTCGCCGTCGTCGCCCACCATCTCCATCTTGGTGATGCCGTCCTTTTTGAACACCGGCTCCCAGTCGGGGGAGGTGGTGCCCGGCAGGTCGATGAAGTCCAACCGCCGATACTTTTCGATGATGGACTGGCCCAGGCGCAGGCCCTCGTTGGCGTTACGCGAGAGGGTCACCTGCCGAATGGTGGCCACCTGCAGCGCCGCCAGGCCGAGCAGGACGATGGTCAAAATGAGCATCGTCATCAGCACCTCCAGCATGGTGAAGCCGCCGTCACCGGGCTGGCCCTTGCGGGGTGCGCGCTTATTTTTTTTCAAAATGCGAAACATGCCTACCAACTTTTATACAACTTGGTGTGGGCTGTGGCCTGGAAAATTACAACGCGCGCCTTCCAGGCGTTGTCCGAAGTCTTGAAAAAGATCGTCACCGACTTGTCCTCATAGTTGCTGGACGCCTCCATCTGCACGCCCCCCGTGGAGAGCAGGCGGAAGCTCTGGGCGAAGCCGATCCCCGACGGTGTGGGGTACGACGTGCCGGGCATGGTGCTGATCGGCATGATGCCCGCGATGACCACATCCGACGGCGCCAGCCGGGTGGCCAGGGTGGTGAGGGTGTACTTGGACGTCTTCGGCACCTTGGTCGCGGCGCTGATGCCGTAGCGATCCTTGCTCACCGTAAATTGACGGTGGTCCTTGGTCGAGATGGCCTTCATGTGGGCCCGCCGCACGTCAAAGGCGAAGGTTCGCACGAACTTGAAGAAGCGTGCGTCCTGCCGGTCCTTGGTCAGCGCGGGTACGGCCAGCATGGCCATCAGGGCGATGATCGCCACCACCACCATCAGCTCGGTGAGGGTGAAGCCTGCCTGCTTATGTCTACGCCCCCCATTGGCTATCATGGCTTGACCTCCTTCCAACCCTCAACATAGACCGCGGTGCCCACCAGCGCACCGGAGGTGATGTTGTTGGTCACGGACTTGACCGACGCCGACTTGCCGCCGAAGCCCGCGGCGGTGATCACCACGTCGAGGCCGCCGCCGACCACGGTCATGCCCGTGGCGCGGGTCTTGACGTATTTGTCGATGGAGATGAGCTTCTGCGTCGCCCCGGAGGTGGAGAAACGCACCAGCCAGGAGGTGCCGTCGTCGCACGGCGTGCTCGGCGGCTCGTAGAAGAGGTAGAACATCTCGTACTGGGTGAAGCCGGCGGCCGGCTTGTTCTTGAGGATCAACGGCGGGCTCACAGGCTGGGCCGTCTTGCCGGGCGCCACGCAGCTGGAGGGCACGGTGTCGGGGCAGGTGCTGCTGGTGGAGCACAGCGCCGAGACCTTGCAGTCGATGTAGTCGTTGGTCGGGTCCGCGGTGCCCGCGTCGTCCAGGCGGAGGTAGACCGTGGCCTCGGAGCTGGCCGGCAGCTTCTCCTCGTCGGTACAGCCCGAGTTGGCCGCCATGAGCACCTTGTTGTTACCCTTGTGGTACAGCGCGGGGCTGAAATAGAAGGGGTTCTTGGCGCCGGCGGTGAGGATGTTGCCGCCGGACGCCGGGTTGCCCTTGGCGTAACGCACGATGCGGCCGCGCAGGTCACCCTGGTAGACGGCGATGACCGCGCGGGCCTTGTCGAAGTCGATGGCCGCCGCCGGGTTGGTCAGCAGGGCGTAGTCGACCTCGGCGCCGGTGCCGGAGTGGATCTTGGAGCTGAACGTCTTGTACAGCTGGTTGAAGTAGTTGTAGTAGTGCCCCTGGACGCCGGTGCCGTAGCCGCTACCCAGGGCCATGCGCCCGGTCGGCAGCGACGCGGGGTAGGCGTAGAAGAGAGATGGCACGGACCAGGTCTCGCCCAACACCGTGCTCAGGCCGGTGACGTCCCGGGAGTGGGCCACGATCTTGAACGGCGGGTCGTTGACCGTACAGCTGATGGCGTTGCACTTGGACGGGTTGGTGATGTCCAGGGCCGCGAAGGCCTTCTGGGCCGGGCCCATGGCCAGCACCAGCTCCGTGGACCAGGTGAGCTTGGGCACCGCGATGTGGGGGATATCGTCCACGCGCGGCGAGCTGGCCAGGATCCACTTGAACTTCTTCGGGTCGGTGTCCTGGCCGCCCTGCTCAAACAGCGACTTGATGTTGGGCCAGAGGTTGGGCGGCACGTAGCCGAAGGCCTCGGTGCCGTTCTTGAAGCGGAAGGCGTGGAGGATTCCCTCGTTGGAAGCGACGTAGATCAGCTTCTCACGCGAGATGTGGATCTTGCGGAACGTCGCGTGGTTGTTGACGTTCATGTACTTGGGCGGGCCGCCGATGATGGCCGGCGCCGAGCGGAAGATCGGCCCCAGGCGCCAGGAGCGGTTCTTGCCCAGCAGCCACTCCACCGTGTTGATGATGACGGCGTCCTTGGGCGGCTTCTCCACCGCGGTCCAGACGTGGTACACGCCGACGCCGCCGGCGCCCGGCCCGGAGCCGTCCAGGTTGACCACGCCGTTGGTGTCGAGCAGGGGCACCGGGATGCCGCTGTTGGAGTCGGGGAAGCCGGTGAAGATACGGCGGTTCTTGTACTCCATCGAGTTGAGCTCTTTACCCGCGTCCCACAGCTCCTTGGGCGGCGCCACGGTGAGGTCCTTGGCCTTGAGGTGGCCCTTCCAGCCCGGGTAGTCGGTGGAGGACATGATGGCGATGTCGCCGGTGGTGTTGGAGCCGCCGGAGGTACCGGCCGAGGCCGCGGTGGTGGTGTAGTCGCCCTTGACCATCTCGAAGAGGGCCTCCTTGACCACCTTGAGCAGCTGGGTCTCGTTGTTGGCGTACATCGCCGTCTTGTCGTTGTCGGTGTAGTCGCCGTCGTTGCCGCCGTCTGCGGTGTCGTCCAGGGCGGCCATGGCCGACGAGGGCAGGCCGGGCAGGCCGACCACCATGGTCTTTACCGGGTTGGTGAAGCGGTTGTAGAGGTTGGCCGCCGCCGTCCGCGGGTGGGAGCCGCCGTGCTGGCCGTCGGTGAGCAGCAGCACGAAGCGGCCGCGACAGGTGCGCTCGAGATCTTGCCCGTGGGAGACGAACGACCCGAGGCCGTGATGCCGGTCATAATAGTGGTTGCTCGCCACGTCGATGGCCGAGGCCGTGGGCGTGCCGCCCCGGGCCCAGAGGCCGCCGTTCCAGGCGAAGTTCATGCGGAACATGATCTTGAACAGGCTCTGGTCCAGCAGGCTCTGGCTGGAGGTGTTCGGCTCCAGGCCGACCACGACGTGGCTGCCGCTGGAGGAGCTGATGCCCTGGGAGTCCCAGTAGTAGTAGTAGTAGCGGTGGTAGACCCACTTGTTGCCCAGACCGTCGGTGTACTGGGGCCCGTAGTACTGGCTGCGGACCGCCACGTCGCCCGAGGAGGCCGGCACCTGGTCGTAGGTGTAGTAGCTGCCCTTGTAGCGCCAGTTGTGGGTCCCGTCGTTGTGGGCCAGGCCGGCCACGGAGAACTTGTAGCGCGTCTCCTCGGCCGCGTTGTCCGAGCGAGAATAGAGGCTGTCCATGGCGTTGGTGATCCAGCCGCCCTGGGCGCCGGAGAGCAGGGTGTACTTGGTGCCGTAGCGGGTGAAGGATGCCACCGGCGCCTTGGTGGTGGAGTTCCAGGCGTTTTGCATCTCCATCTCGAACTGGGAGAGGAAGATGGTGGACTTCTTGGTGGTGCCGGTGAACCCACGGTAGTAGCGGAAGTAGCCGTTCTGGCGAAAGGTCACCAGGCCGAAGCTGGCCGTCCGGCGCAGGTCGGGCAGCAGGTTGCGTAGCACCCGCTTGACCATGAACATACGAGAGTTGAGGGCGCGACCCGGCGAGCAGGTGGGCGCCATGCCGGGGACGCTGACGTAGGGGCTGCCGACGTTGCAGTCCGAAAAGCAGGTGTTGATGGAGCTGCCCTCGGAGCCGGTACACATGCCGTCGCCGCACAGATCCACGTAACCCGATCGGTCACCGCTGCAGTCCGTTCCCACGGCATAGGCCGGAGACGGGTACCAGGCCATGGATCCCGACGTGTCGATGGCGAGAACGATCTCTGCCCGGGTCATGCGCTCGGTGATGATGCGCAAAGGATCCACCTTGGCCCGGGCCACGGACGGCAGCAGGACAAGGAAACCAAGAATCATGATCTGCACGTATCGCATTGACACTCCTACAGGGGGAGTGCGGTTGCACGTACTGTGCCACGCGACAGATGCGTTCCTGGTGTAAAATTTCAACAAGTTAGCCTACAGAAGATCCTCGAATTACGAAAAATGTTTCGACACTACGCAATTTTTTCATAATTCAGCCGAAGCGCCAATGAAGTTACCTGGTTTTCTTTGCTGGACCGGCGTCGTCCTTGAGGGGCACGCGGAGCTTCTTCACCGGGGGAATGGAGCGCAACGAGTAGACACGATGGCAGGCCTGGCAGGCGTCGATGAGGCTGTTGAAATCCTCGCGCAGATTCTTACTATCCTTGAGGATTTTTGCTCGGTCCTTGACGGCGTCGAGGTAGGTGCGGAACGAGGCCGGCGATGAACGCGCGGGCAGCTTGTTCAGCAGCTTGAGCAGCAGCACGGACGGCGCCGCCATGGACACCTTCCCCTGGGCGCGGCGGCTCATCTCCTCGGTGACTTTCTGGATCTCTTCCATGGGCTCGCGCAGGGTGGCCCGCCGAATGGAGCGGCCTGTGGGCCGGGCCGATGGCGGGACCACCGGCACCTTGGGCAGGGGCGTGGGTGAGACCTTGGCCTTGACCGTGGGCTCCTGTCCCTTGCAGGTACACCCCCACCAGAGCAGGCCGGTGGCCAGCGGAAACAGCAACAGTACCGGGGGCAGCTTCTTCATGACGTCGTACTGCTAGCGTACGACAGAAGCCGAAAATTGCAAATTAAGCGACCGGCTGATGGCGAGTTCTCAACACCCGTGGTGGATGTAGATCTCGTCGAGGTAGATCCCCTCGGTGGTGTTGGCCACGCTGTCCTGGGTGTCGAAGTGGAACTTGACCGAGACGCTCTTGCCCGCGTAGGCCTTGAGGTCGACGTACACCGGGAACCACTTGGACGTGGTGAAGGTGCTGGGCTTGGACCAGACCGTGGTGCCGTTGACCGACACGGTGATCTTGTCGTAGGACGAGGTGGACTCGATGTTGAGCCAGATCATGAACGAGAGGCCCGCGGCCTTGCCGGTGGTGAGGGTCACCGAGGGGGCGGTGGCCGAGCCGCTGTTCTTGACGCCGGTGGTGTTGTAGTTCTTGGCCGTGGGGTTGCCGTAGTACAGCGAGTAGCTGCCGCCGGAGGCGCGCAGGGTGCTGGCCTGCCAGCCCACCGTGGTGGAGGAGTTGCTGATGGTCCAGCCCTTGGTGTCGCCCTTTTCGAAGCCCCAGTTGCTGGTCTTGACGCCGGCCACCATGGTCCAGCCCTTGGGGTTTTTGGCGGAGTCGCAGGTCATGCAGCCGCTGGTGTGCTTGGCCTTGTCGGAGTAGCACGAGCTCTGGATCAGGCACTTGCCCTTGAGCGGGGTCCAGGCGGTGGAGGACTTGGCCGGGTCGCACTCGCCGCACTTGGTGGTGTCCAGGTCCCCCTTCTTGTAGCAGCTGCTGCCAATCTTGCATTTGCCCGTGAGCTGGGTCCAGGCGTACTTGTTCTTGGTCGGATCACAGGTGCTGCACTTGGTGGTGTCCATGTCGTTGGCCTTCTTGCAGGCGTAGTTGATGATGCAGGCGCTGCCGACGACGGTCCAGTTGGTGGTGCTGGTGGTCAGATCGCACTTGGCGCACTTGTTCGGGTGCAGCGCGTCCTTTTTGTAGCAGACGCCGTTGATCTTGCAGATGCCGGTGAGCATGGTCCAGGCCGTGGTGCTCTTCTTCGGGTCGCACTCGCCGCACTTGGTGGTGTCCAGATCGCCCGGCTTGTAGCACTTGCCGCTGATGAAGCAGTTGTTGCTGATGGCGGACCAGTTGCTCTGGTTCTTCTTGACGTCGCAGACGTAGCACGAGCCGCCGGGGTGCTTGGTGCCGTCCTTGTAGCAGGTGCCGCTGATCAGGCAGTAGTCCTTCTTGAGCTTGTTGCCGACGCAGCCGCCCTTGCCGTCGCAGATGTCCGTTGTGCAGCTGAGGCTGTCCTGGCACTTCTTGCCGTAGTAGGTGCCCTTGCACTGGCCGTTTTGGCAGTAGTCGTTCTTGGTGCAGGTGTTGAAGTCATCGCAGGCGCCGCTGTTGGCCGGGGACCACTTCTTGCCGTTGCCCGACAGGCCGCTGTCCACCTTGGGGGTCGGGGTGCAGACCAGGCACTGGTCGGTGGGGTGGCGGTCCTTGTCCTTGAAGCAGCACATAATGGTCTTTGAGGTCTGCACCGTGGCGTCAGCCGACGAGGAGTCCGCCGCCGAGGAGGCGTCGGACGCGCCGGTGTCGGGTACTCCGCTGTCCCAGACCTTGGTCCCCGCGTCTGTGCGCACCTGGGCGCACGTCTTGTTGCCGCTGACCTTCACCGGCAGGGAGCACCAGCCCGACTTGGGGGTGTTTTTGCAAACGCCGAGGCCGGCGCAGGTGTCGGTGGTGCAGGCCAGGCCATCGCTGCAGTCCTGCAGGCTCTCGGGCACGCAGACCTTCTTGCCGTTGACCGCCTTGCAGACCGGGTTGATGGCGCAGGGGTCGTGGGCGTTGCACGCCTTGCCGACGGTGGGGCAGTCCCACAGCTTGTAGCCGTCGGGCAGGCCGAGGCCATCATTTTTAATCACGGCCTTGTCTCCGCCGATGCCCACGTCCTTGTCTTCGGTGTCGGTGTCGTCGGAGCAGCCCATCAGCCCCACAGCCAGGAACAGAACCAACCCCATAAACAGGAATACCAGACGCTTCATGATGGCCTCACTTGTTGGTCGCCAATCTTCTAACAGACAGGCAAAGACTATCTAACAGACAGGCAATGACTATATGTAATCGATGGTAAAAGAAAGAGAGTACGGGTGCAACTAGCACGCGCGCAAGGGTGGGCACAAGGCCTTTGGATGCAGGCTGGCAGTGGGCGAGGTAAAGGGCTAGAATATTCCGTGCCGGGCGGAAAACATCGGCTTCACCCCGCGAGGTTCAGAAGGAACCCGCGGATCGAAACGTCCCGGCGGAGGCGGTTAAATAATGCGGCGATATTTTGGTTTGTTCGTCTGTTCAGTGATCCTGCTCGGCAGCGGCGCGGCCTCGGCCGACGGCAAGAAGATGCTCACCGGCGACGTCATCCACTACGGTATGGACTACGTCATCGGGGAGCACTGCACCAGCGAGCCGCCTGGCTTGCAGCTCATCGCGGATCCCTCCTACCGGCTGAAGATCTTCCTCAACTTCGAGGGGGGGCCGCTGACCCGGGGGCAGAGCAACTCCAAGAACAACTCCACCGGCCTGATCATCCCCTCGTCGCTGACCTATCCGCCCCAGAACTGGGGCTCCATGGGCGGCAAGGAGAAGGGGCTCAAGGACGTCGTCACCGAGCTGCGCCTGCTCTACGGCAACTACGCCGTGGAGTTCGTCACCACACGACCCACCTCGGGCGACTACACCATGGTCATGGCCGGGGGCACCGGCGAGAACTGCAAGAAGGGCGGGCCGGGCACGGTGGGCATCGCGCCGCTGGACTGCAAGAACTCCAACAAGAACGACGTCGTGCTGATCTACGGCAACCTGCTGTCCTCGGCCAAGAAGCTGGCCTTCGTCATCGCCCACGAGATGGGCCACTCCTTCGGCCTGGAGCACGTCACGGATAACAAGGACATCATGGCCCCGGCGCTCAACCCCGCCACCTGCTGCTGGACCAAGTCTCCGACCCAGGGGAGCACCTGCGGGCGCTCGACCCAGGACGCCAAGAAGGTGCTGGCCGAGAACCTCGGCGTGGGCGCGGGCGACACCATCTCCCCGCGGGTCTGGTTCGTGCGGCCGGGGGACGGCGCCGTGCTGCCGTCGCGCTTCACCTACGAGGTCAAGGCCGCCGACGACCTCAAGGTGCACCACGTGGACATCTACGTCGACGGCAAGAAGGTGGAGACCATCAGCAGCCCACCCTTCACCGCCTTCGTCTCGGGGCTGTCCGACGGCAGCCACACGCTCAAGGCCGAGGTGTTCGACTACAAGCCGAACAAGGCCACGGCCCAGGTCAAGGTGACGGTGCGCGCGGACTGCGTCAACGACAGCACCTGCGGCACGGGCAAGGCCGGCACCGGCGGCGACTGCGCCCAGGGCGGCGACTGCATCTCGGGCGTCTGCGCCAAGAAGGACTCCAAGGCTGTCTGCGTGGAGGTCTGCGACTCCAAGACCAAGCTCTGCCCCACCGGCACCAAGTGCCTGGAGACCAGCAGCGACTGGGCCTGCACCTCCGGAACCGGCTTCAAGCTGGACACCTCGGACTCCTCGGGCTGCAGCGTGGCTGGCCGGGCCACGGGCGGGCTGTGGCTGCTGGCGATTCTCGCCTTGCTCGCCGTTGGTCGGGGCAAGGGTCGAAGGTTGGAAGGTTAGAGGCTTTCAACTTTGGCGTTGCTCGCCGCGGCCGGCTTACGGCATATTCTTCCATCATGAACTCCAACATCTATACCCGGGGGGGCGACCGCGGCCAGACCTCCCTGGTGGACGGCAGCCGGGTCTCCAAGGGCAGCCTCAGGGTGGAAGTCTACGGGACCCTGGACGAGGCCAACTCGTGGGTCGGCCTGGCCCGCGCCGACCTGGCCGACGAGGGGCTGGACCGCGCGCTGGCCTTTTTGCAGCACCGCCTGTTCAACTGCTCGTCCTATCTGGCCACGCCGCCGGACGCCGAGGCCACGCCCCCGGGGGTGAGCGCCGGGGACGTGACCTACCTCGAGCGGGCCATCGACCGCATGGAGCAGGTCACCGGGCCCCTGAGCCACTTCGTCCTGCCCGGCGGCACCGCGGCGGCCGCGCGCCTGCACCTGGCGCGCACGGTCTGCCGTCGCGCAGAGCGGCGCATGGTGAGCCTGGCCGACGCCGAGGAGGTGGATCCGACGGTGCTCAAGCTGGTCAACCGCTGCTCCGATTTCCTCTTCGCCGCTGCACGCTACGCCAACCACGAGGCGGGCGTGGACGATCCCGTCTGGGACAGCGCCGCGTCCGCGCCCGAGGGAGACCATGACCCCCGCTGAGACCCTCCAACGGATCTTCTACCGCGAGTTCCTCCTCGAGCCCCGGCTCTATCGTGAGGTCGGCCTCGAGGATCTGCCGCGGCGCCTGGCCAGCCTGCTCGACTGCAGCGAGGACGAGGCCCTGGACCGCGCCGTGGAGAGCCCCACTCTTGAGCCGTTCACCCTGGAGCAGCTCCAGGGCTTGCTGGCCATCCGTGACATGGCGTTGGTCTCCCGCACGGCGGCGGCCCTGTCGGCCCAGCTCAAGGCGTCAGACGTCTCCTACGACGCCTGCATCCGCATGGCGCTGTGCTACGGCGTCATCGGCCACGTGGGGCACGTGTTCTCCGCGCTGCGTGCCGCGGCCTCCAAGCAGGAAGAGTGGGCCCGCCACCACTACCTCTACGGGCTGCTGCTCGGCATCCAGCAATCCAAGGACCGCGCCTGCTGGGAGATGGGCATCGCCCTGAAGTACGAGCCCTTCGAGGAGGGCCGGGCCCGCATCCAGCGGGCCTGCGAGGCCCTCGGCTGCGTGAAAGACTGAGCCAGCGGCGAGCGCAGCGAGCCGCAAAGTCGCAAAACCTTCGAACCTTCCAACCTCCCAACCTTCAAACCGCGCGGTGCTGAGCCGTCAAACGGCGAAGTACCGCGCGCTGGGGTGGTGGGTGACGATGGCCGACACCGACTGTTCGGGCACCATCTGCAGGGAGCTGGTCAACGACACGCCTGCGCGGCCCGGCTCCAGTAGATCGAAGAGCAGGCGCTGGTTGTCCAGGTCGGGGCAAGCCGGGTAGCCGAAGCTGTAGCGACACCCCTGGTAGCGGCAGCGGAAGAGGTCCTCCGCCGACTCCGCGTCCTGGTGGTGGATGTCGAGCTCGTGGCGGATGATCTGGTGCAGGCGCTCGGCCGTGGCCTCGGCCGTGTCCACCGACAGGCCGTGCAGGTGCAAATAGTCACGGTAGGCGTGGGCCTCGTACAGCTCCTTGATGCGGTGGGAGACCTCCTGGCCCACGGTGACCACGAAGCAGGCCAGCACGTCGCCGGCCTCGCCGCCCTGAAAGAAGTCGGCGATGCAGTGGTGGGGCGGCTTGAGTTGCCGCGGTAGCTGCAGGCGCGCCCGCTCGCTGCCGCCCGGACCGTCCAGCACCACCAGGGCGTTGCCCTCGGCGCGGCAGGGCAGGTAGCCGTACACGCCCCGGGGGCTCATCAGCCCCTCTGCGCTCACCTGCTCCTTGAGCTTTTCGAACATCGGCCGCACCTGGGTTTCGATGATCTCCTTGTAGGCCGCGTCGTCGAGCTTGCGCCGCAGGTATTGCCAGCGGGCGCGGAAGAGCACGTCCTCGTTGATCAGCGGCAACACCGATTCGATGGTCATCTCCACCTCGCGTGTGCCCCAAAACGGCGGCGTCGGCGGCGTGTGGGCGACGATCCCCTCGGGCGGCGCCGAGAAGGTCAGCGCCCCTCGCCGCTTCTCGCGCATCTCGGCCAGGGTCGGGATGTCCGAGGCCGGCTTCTTCTGCGGTGCCGGGGCCGGCGCGTCCAGCTCGCCGGCGGTGGCCCGGGCCATGAGGTCCATGCCCTCGAAGGGGTCCTTGGCGTAGGCCACCTTCGGGCCGTAGTCCTCGCGCAGGTCCTGGTTGACGTAGCGCCGGGTGAGCGCCGCGCCGCCCAGCAGCACCGGCGGGTTGAGGCCGCGGCGCCGCAGCTCGGCGAGGTTCTCCTTCATCACCACCGTGGACTTGACCAGCAAGCCGCTCATGCCGATGGCGTCGGCCTGCTCCTCGGTGTAGGCGCGGATCATCTCCTCCACGGGCACCTTGATGCCGAGGTTGACCACCCGGTAGCCGTTGTTGGAGAGCATGATGTCCACCAGGTTCTTGCCGATGTCGTGCACGTCACCCTTGACCGTGGCCAGGATGATGGTGCCGCGGTGGGAGGCGTCGCTTTTTTCCATCAGCGGCTCGAGGATGCTCACCGCGTGCTTCATCACCTCCGCTGACAGCAGCACGAAGGGCAGCTGCATCTGCCCCGAGCCGAACAGCTTCCCCACCTCACCCATGGCCGGGATCAGCATCTCGTTGATGATCTCCAGGGGGGCGTGGCGGGTGAGCGCGGTGGCCAGCAATAGCTCCATGTCGGTGCGATCGCCGTCGACTACTTTGGCGTGGATCCGCTCGGGCAGGGGCCGCGTGTCCTCCTCCTGCTCCTCGGAGGCGGCGACCTTGACCGCCTCGAAGTGCTTCATGTAGGCGCCGAGGGTGTCGCCGTCGCCGCGGTCCAGCAGCAGGTCCTCGGCCAGCTCGCGGGTGCGCTGGTCCAGCCGGTTGAGGGGTACGATCTTCTTCGCCTCGACGATGGCCATGTCCAGGCCGCGCTCCACGGCCATGTGCAAAAACACGCTGTTGAGGGCGTGCCGCGACTTGGGCTTGAGCCCGAAGGAGATGTTGCTCACGCCGAGGATGGTGTACACCCCGGGCAGGTCTGCCTTGAGCTGCTCGATGGCGTCCAGGGTCTGCACGGCCGCGTTGCGCAGGTCGGGATCGCCGCTGCAGACGGTGAAGGTGAGCATGTCGAAGATCAGGTCCTCGGGCGCCAGGCCGAACTCTCCCGTGGCCAGATCGTACAGCCGCCTGGCCACGGCCAGCTTCTGCGCCGTGTCCCGGGCCATGCCCTGCTCGTCGATGGTCAGGGCCACCACCGCGGCGCCAAAGTCCCGGGCCAGGGTGAGCACCTGTCGCGCGCGCTCCTCGCCGTCCTCGAGGTTGATGCTGTTGAGCACGCAGCGGCCGCCGATGCGCTTGAGCGCGGCCTCCATCACCTCGGGCTGGGTGGAGTCGATGACCAGCGGCAGGCGCACCTCGCCGCGGAAGCGCTCCACCACCTGGCGGGCGTCCTCCACCTCGTCGCGGCCGACGTAGGCCACGCATACGTCCAGCGCGTGGGCCCCGCTCTTTTCCTGGTCCCGGGCCAGGGCCACCATGCCGTCCAGGTCGCCGGCGTTGAGCAGCTTGCGGAACTTCTTGCTGCCGTTGGCGTTGGCCCGCTCTCCCACCAGCAGCGGCCTCGGCTCCTGGTCCAGGGGGACCGCCGAGTAGAGGCTGGTGACGGCGGGCTCGGGGCGTGGTTGGCGGGGGGCGGGGGTCAGGGACGCCACCTGCCGTACCACCTCGGCCAGGTGCGCCGGGGTGGTGCCGCAGCAGCCGCCCACCACCTGCACGCCCTCCTCGAGGATGAAGGAGCGGTGCCAGCGGCCCAGCTCCTCGGGGGTCAGGGGGTAGACCGTCTCGCCGCCCTGGTTCTCGGGCATGCCCGCGTTGGGCATGGCCGCGATGGGCACCGGCGAGCGGCGGGAGAGCAGACCCAGGTGCCGCTTCATCTCCAGGGGCCCGGTGGCGCAGTTGAGACCGATCAGGTCGGGCTTCAGCGGCGCCAGGGCGGCCAGGGCCGCGGAAGGCTCCGTGCCGAGCAGCATGGCGCCGGACAGCTCCATGGTCACCGAGGTCAGCACCGGCACCCGCCGGCCGGCGGCGGCGAAGGCCCGCCGCACGCCGTGCACCGCGGCGCGGGTCTGCAGCAGGTCCTGGCAGGTCTCCACCGACAGCAGGTCCACCCCGCCCTCCAGCAGCCCGGCGGCCTGCTCCTCGTAGGACGCGGCCAGGTCGTCGAAGCCGATGTGGCTCAGGGAGGGCAGCTTGGTGGTGGGGCCCATGGAGCCGGCGACGTAGCGCTTGCGGAAGGGCGTGGAGAAGCCGTCCGCCACCTCCCGGGCCAGCTCCGCGCTGCGGCGGTTGAGCGCGTGGGCCTCGGCCTGCAGGTCGTACTCCGCCAGCACCACCGAGGTGGCGCCGAAGGTGTTGGTCTCCACCACCTGGCAGCCCACCTCGAAGAAGCTCTCGTGCAGGCGCCGCACCACGTCGGGGCGGGTGCGCGAGAGCACCTCGTTGCAGCCCTCGGCGCCCTCAAAGTCGTCGACGCTCAGGTCGAGCAGCTGGAGGTTGGATCCGGTGGCTCCATCGAAAATGAGCACCTGCTCGGACAACAACGACAGGACATCAGGGCGGTTCATGGGGCACCTCTCAGGTTAAGCAGAGCAGTGTGACACAGCGGTCAAAGAGAGCAAGAGGGTTGGTCGGAGGGCGAGCGCCGGCGAGGAGGTGATGCGGAGAGCAGGCCTTCAGGTCGCCTTCTCGTCGGGTCGGAAGGTCATCTGCGCCGTGAAGTCGCCGGACTGCTCCAGCTCCCCCTGCAGCTCGTCGGAGGTCTCGTGCAGGGCGGCCATGTTGGCGTGCAGCAGGATGTCCACCTGCTGGATGGCGTCCCAGGGGTTGGAGCCCATGGCCATGAGCATCTCGTTGAGGGTGCGGCCCGGCGTCACCACGTCCACCAGCAGGCTGCCGTAGAGGGAGACGAAGGCGTCGCGGTAACGCTCGAAGCGTGGCAGCAGGGCGAACTTTTGGTTCTCCTTGCCGGAGACCCGCTGCACCGACTCTTCCACCATGACCAGCTTCTTGAGCCCCCTGAGCACCAGCTTCACCGGGTCGATGCCGCAGCGGGGGACCTTGCCGGCCACCTGGGGGTCCTCCTGGAAGAGCCAGGTGCCCTGGCGCCAGACCAGGGCGCTCTCAATCTTTTCGCGGACGTTGGTCAACAGCTCCTTGCCGAAGCTCTCCTGGTCCATGATCTTGAGCGTCTGCAGCGCGCTGCCGTAGTGGATCGAGCGGCTCTTGGCCAGGGCCACGGCGCGGTGGTTGTCCTCGGCGGAGATCTTGCCCATGCGCACCAGCATCTGCCCCAGGGTCTCCCGGCGCAGGTTGGACTGGGCGAAGACAGGGTAGCCCTTGTGGAAGAAGATGACCTTGGCCATCTTGCCCTGCTTGATGGTGATGGTACCGGACAGGCCCTCCTCCAGCGCGTCGAGGATCAGCGACGGCAGGCCGGTTGTGGAGAGGCTCCCCTTGGCGAAACGGGCCGAATGCCGCTTGGGCCGCTTCGGGGACCTGGCCGCCTCCTCCACCTCGATCTCGCCGGCGCTGATGGGGGGCTTTTCGCCGTCCTCCACCAGCTCGGCGCCGGTGAGGGTGGGCGCCGACTTGAGCGGCCCGGTGGGGCGCTGGGGCCGCGAGTCGGCCTTCTTGCGCTCCCCGATGACGTGCAGCTTGATCAGCTGGTGCACCTTGAGCGCGAAGTCCCACGGCGTGAACGGCTTCGGCTGGTGATGCACGGTGAAGTGCCGGTGGAGCAGGTTGAGGGTGGTCCTGTCCTGGGTCAGCGCGGTGGTGACCAGGATCGGCACTTCCTTGCCCTCGGGCAGCTGGCGGATGGCGCGTACCAGCTCGAAGCCGCTCATGCGAGACAGCAGCAGCTCCTGGATCACGAGGTCGGGCCGGCGCTCCTTGAACAGTTCCAGACCCTCGACGCCGTCGTTGGCCTCGATGACGTTGATGTTGAATTGACGCAGCTTGGCGTCCCGGGTCAGCACCTTTTGGATGATGAACCTCAGCCGTGCTGATTCGACAACGAGTACTTTGAGAGGTTTCGCCATGGATCTTCGGGACGAACTACCTGTTCTTCCATCGGGTGAACCCTTATTCTACTCCGGTTTGCCGGCGAAAGCACGGTAATCCCGACTTTTTACCACTCCATTGTGCCTCCCGGTTCGGCCACCGTCACCGACACCGGAAAGGGCGCCAGGCGACGGGCCAGCGCCTCCACGGCGTGGTCGTCCCCGTGTACCAGGGCCACGCGGCGGGGGGTGAGCCGGCGCACCAGCTGCACCAGCTCAGCGGCGCTGCTGTGGGCCGTGAAGGGGAAGCGACGAATCTCTGCGGCCACCTTCACCGGGCCGTGTCCGAGGTCCAGGGCTCCGTCGGCGGTGGCCAGCGCGTGCCCCGGCGATTCGGGGTCCATGTAGCCCACCAGCGCCACACCGTGCCGGGGGTCGGGCACCATGGCCTGGGCCAGGACATGGGAGGCGGTGCGGGGGAAGACCATGCCGCTGGTGACCACCAGCACGCAGGGGCGCTCCAGCAACGTCTCGGGGTCCATGACGTCCGGGCGGAGGATGGAGTAGCCGAGATCTCCCAGGCGCAGGTCCGGGTGGTTGCGCACGCTGTCCCGGCGGGTGGCGTCGTAGATGCGGCACACGGCGTGGGCCAGCCCCGAGAGGTGGATCGGCAGCGGCGGGATCTTCTGCTGCAGGGCCAGGCGGTACAGCGCGGCCAGGATCTCCTGGGCCCGCCCCATGGCGAAGACCGGGATCAGCACCGAGCCACCGCGATCGGCCACCCGGCGGATGAACCGCCCCAGCTGCTCGGCGGCGTCGGCGAAGGAGGGGGGCGGGTCGTCGTCCTCGTCGGCGCCGTGGGTGCACTCCAGCACCAGCAGGTCCACGTCGCCGCGCGGGTAGGTCGCCGCGGTGCAGATCTGCTGGCCGGCGGCGCAGGTGTCGCCGGTGTAGAACAGGCGGCGGCCGCCACACTGCACCAGCACTCCGGCCGCCCCGAGCAGGTGACCCGAGTTGAGGAAGCGGAGCTGCACGCGCTGCCCGCCCGGGCCGTCCAGCTCCACCTGCTCGTCCATTTCGCAGGTCACGGTGATCTGCTCCACCCACTCCACCTCCTCGTGGGAGAAGAGCGGCGGCTCGTCGCCGGCGCGCAGCCGGTTGATCGACACGGCGTTGCGCAGCATGCGCGTGGCCAGCAGCGCCGTGGGGCCGGTCATGTAGAGCCGCGAGCGGGTGAAGCGCTTGAGCGCCACCGGCAGGGCCCCCACGTGGTCCAGGTGGGCGTGGCTGATCAGGATGGCGTCCACCTCGCCGGTGACGGCGTCGAAGTCGGGCAGGGCCGCGGCCCCGTCCAGCCGCGGGTGCATGCCGGTGTCCAGCAGCAGCCCGAGGCCGCCCAGGTCGAGGTGGTGGCCGTTGGCGCCGATCTCGCGGCCGCCGCCGAGGGTGGTGAGGGTGAAGGTCGGCTGTTTCAACGTTGGCGCTCCTCCTTTACGCATCGAAGGCTAGCATGTAGCGAGGATCGGTGAGGGAGTGAGGGGGTGAGGGGGTGAGGGGGTTATCGTCCCGCTCCCTCAGGCCGCACGGTCGCCACGGTCTCCACCTCCACCTCGGGGGTGAGCTCTTCGTGGGACAGTACGGCGACGCCGGGCAGGCGCTCGGCCAGCAGGTGGCGCACGTGGCGGCGCACGTCCGGGCGGGTGAGCACGACGGGTGGCATGCCGGACGGCAAGCAGTCCTCCACCGCGGCCACCAGATCCCTGCGCAGGGAGGGCTCCATGGCCAGGCGGGCGCCCGCGGCCGCGCTCTGGACCGAGTCCCGCACCACGGCCTCCACCGAGGGGTCGAGCACCAGCGCGCGCAGGCAACCGTCCGGGGCGAAGGTGTGGCTGATGGTGCGCCCCAGGGCCACGCGGACCTGCTCGGCGAGGGCGGCGGGGTCGTCGCCGCGAGCGGCGGCCAGGGCCTCGAGGATGCGGCGCAGGTCCCGCACCGGCACCCCCTCGGCCACCAGGGCGGCGAGGATCTCGGACAGCGCCACCAGGGAGACCTTGCGCGGCACCACCTCGGCCACCAGGGCCGGGTGGGTCAGCTCCAGGTGATCCAGCATGTCTCGGGTCTCCTGGATCCCGAGCAGCTCGGCGGCCCGGCGGCGCAGGAGCTGTCCCAGGTGCAGGGTCATCTGGGTCGGGGCGTCCACCAGCTGGGCCGGTGGATCAGCGGCCTCGAGCTTCGCCTGGTGACGTGGATCCACCAGCCAGGCTGGGCCCGGCAGCCACGGCAGCTCCGCGGGCGCGGCCGGCGTCAGGCCCAGGGCCTCCAGCCGCTGGCGCTCCTCGAGGACCACGAGGCGCCGGGGCGCTTCGGCCCGGCCCGCGGGGATCTCGAAGAGGCGGATCTCGTACGCCCGCGAGGGCAAGCCCGGGTCGTGCCGCGCCTCCACCCGGGGCACGGCCACGCCGAGCTCTCGCAGCATCAGCTCCCGTGTCTGGCGCAGCAGCCGGCGGAGGATCTGGTGCTGGCGGGAGGGCGCCGGGGCGCCGTCGGCCATGTCGGCGAGGTCCGGGCCCAGGGCCAGGGCCACCGCCGCGGGGCGACGCTCCTCGCTCTCCTCCAGCGGGCGGGCCGCGGCCCGGTCGGCCTCCTGGAGCCGGCCGCGGCGCAGCAGATGATGGGCCACGGCCCCGAGCACCCCGGCCAACAGCAAAAACGGCACCGCGGGCAGGCCGGGCAGCAGCGCCAGCAGCGCCAGCAGCGCCGCGGCCAGGGCGATGGCCCGGGGGTGGGCCAGCACCTGGCGGCCGATGTCCTGGCCCAGCTGCCCCTCCTCCTCCTCCGAGGCCACCCGGGTGACCACCACGCCGGCGGCCGTGGAGATCAGCAGGGCCGGGATCTGGCTCACCAGGCCGTCGCCGATGGTGAGCAGGGAGTAGACCCGTGCCGCCTCGGCCAGGGACATGTCCCGCTGCAGGGTGCCGATGAGCAGGCCGCCGGCGATGTTGACCACCGTGATCAGGATGCTGGCCACGGCGTCGCCCTTGACGAACTTCATCGCGCCGTCCATGGCGCCGTAGAGCTGGGACTCGCGCTGCAGCGTGCGTCGGGCGAGGCCGGCCTCACGCTGGTTGAGGGTGCCGGTGCGCAGGTCGGCGTCGATGGCCAGCTGGCGACCGGGCATGGCGTCGAGGGTGAAGCGCGCCGCCACCTCGGCCACGCGCTCGCTGCCCCGGGCGATGACGACGAACTGGATCACGGTGAGGATGGCGAAGATCACCGCCCCCACCACCAGGTTGTTGCCCACCACGAACCCGCCGAAGCTGGCGATGACGTCACCGGCGTCGGCCTGCAGCAGGATCAGGCGCGTGGACGAGACGTTGAGCCCGAGGCGGTAGAGTGTGGTGATGAGCAGGATGGTGGGGAAGACGGCGAAGCGCAGGGGGCTGCCGACGTAGATCGAGACCAGCAGCAGCACCACGGCGATGGAGATGTTGCCGGTGATGAGTACGTCGAGCAGCAGCGTCGGCAGCGGCAGGATCATCATCGCCACCACACCCACCACCAGCCCCGCGAGCAGCACGTTTCCCGTGCCCGCGGGGAGCCGGGTCGTCGAGGCCCGGTTCAGCCAACTCCAGCCCATGAGACCCCCTTGGGTTCGTCCCTAGATTAAGGCCCCTCGGATGCTATCATCTTTGCGTGATGGAGAAACTGGAAAACCCGATGCTCGCGGGGAAGAAGGACCTGGAGCAGTTCCTCGAGCGCGTGCGCGCGCTGCCGCTGTTGGCGCCCAAGGAGATCTTCGCCCGCCTCGAAGAGCTCGGCTACCGCGGCCAGGAGCCGGCGCGGCGGGCTGTGTCGCTGCTGGCCTACCGCCACATCCGGCGCGTCAAGCGGATCTACCTCGAGGGGGTGAGCCGCGACGACGTGATGCCGAAGAGCAACTACCTGCTGGTGGGGCCCACGGGCTGCGGCAAGACGTTTTTGGTGGAGCTGCTCTTCGGGCGCATCCTCCAGCTGCCCACGGTGGTGGTGGACGTGACCACCTGCTCGGAGACCGGCTACGTCGGCCAGGACCCGAACACCATCCTCACGCGGCTGCTCAACGCCGCCGACGGCTCGCCGCTTTTGGCGTCCATCGGCATCGTCTGCATGGACGAGTTCGACAAGCTGGCCTCCAACCAGAACAACGCGGTCTTCGCCGGCGCGGGCACCACCAAGGACGTCACCGGCATGGGCGTGCAGCGGGAGCTGCTCAAGATGCTCGAGACCTCGGAGGTGGTGGTGCCCCTGGAGCTGACCCACTCCTCCTTTGGCGACTACGTGGTGCTGCCCACCGAGGACATCTCCTTCATCGCCACCGGCGCCTTCTCCGGGCTGCCCCACCTGCTGCGGCAGCGCGGCGTGGGCGAGTCCATCGGCTTCGGCCAGGGAGAGAACCGGGGGCGCCTGCGCGACGGGGCCATCGCCGTGAGCCTCAAGGCCGAGGAGGTGGACGCCATCGCCCACTTCCAGGCCTACGGTTTTCTGCCCGAGCTCATCGCTCGCTTCACGCGCATCATGCCCTTCGAGGCGCTGTCGGCCGAGACCCTGCGGCAGATCCTGGACCACGCCGTGGTGCAGCGCATGACCCGGGAGTTTGCCGACGAGGGCCTCGAGCTAGACCTGGACGACTCGGTGCTGGAGTGGGTGGTGCAGCAGAGCCTGCGCCGGGAGACCGGCGCCCGGGGCCTGGCCTCCATCCTCACCCGCGTGCTGGAGGACACCGCCTTTGAGACCTTCGCCGAGGAGGGAGACGGCGTGGTGCGGGTGACGATGGAGGGCGACGAGGTGGTGACGAAGCGGGAAAATAAAAAATAAAGAACACGAAATTCAAAATGAAGAATGGGTTTTGCGGACGCTTCGCCCCTCCGAGTGGTGATGGGGGATGAAGACGGTAACGATCTTCAGCGTGGGTAAGGTCAAGGACGCGCACCTGCGCGGACTATGCGACGACTACCACAGACGCTGCGGGCGGTTGTTTTCGATGAAGTCGAAGCCAGTCCGGAACCTCAAGGCGCTTGCCTCGGCGCTGCCGAAGCGCGGGATCGTGGTGGCGCTGGACGAGCGCGGCGAGGAGCACACCAGCCGGCAGCTCGCGGCACGGCTGCGGCGCTGGCTGGATGATCCTGGTCCTTCTGTGAGCTTCGTCGTCGGTGGCGCCGATGGGCTCGATGAGAAGGTTCGAAAACGCGCAGACCACGTCTGGTCCCTGGGCAAGCTCACCTTCGCCCACCAGCTCGTGCATCTGCTGTTGGCCGAGCAACTTTTCAGGGCCGTGAGCATCTTGCAGGGCTCCCCTTATCACAGGGACTGAAAGAGCAGGAGCGACGGACGAGCCGCGAAGCGGCGAGGCGAGGCGCCCAGGAATGCACCGGCACCCCATTTCAAATTTTGAATTCCTTGTTTTTAATTTTTATTCAAAATCGTCGTCGTCGTCATCGTCGTCGTCCATGTTGACGTACTGCAGCTCGGGCGGCACGTCTATCTCCACCCGCGGCGCCTCGGACCACAGCCCCTCGAGGTCGTAGAACCCACGCTGGGGGTGGTAGAAGACGTGGACCACGACGTCGGCGTAGTCCAGCAGCATCCACTGGTCGCCGCGCTGGCCCTCCACGCCGAGGGCCTCGTGACCCGCGCCCTTCATGCCCTGGCGCACGGCCTCGGTGATGGCCTCCACCTGGCGGGTGGAGCGGCCGGAGAAGATGAGGATGTAGTCGGTGTAGGAGGACGACTCGGAGACGTTCAACAGCGCTGGCTGCAACGCGTTCTTGGTCAGGGCTGCTTCGAGGGCGTGCATGGCCCGCTCTTTTGATGAGGACAAGTGCGTATCCAATCTCAAAGTTGAAGGTTCATTCTACAGGATAACGAGGTCGCTGTTGCGGATGGCCTCGTCGTAGAGGCGGTAACCGAGGATCGCCTCGATCTCGTCCTGGGACTTGCCCTTGACGCGCGAAAGCTCATCCGCGCCGTAGCTGCAGAGCCCCCGGGCGAACTCGGCGCCGTCCTTGTCCAGCACGCGGACCACCTCGCCGGCCTCGAACTGGCCTTCCACCTGCACCACGCCGACGCAGAGCAGGCTGCGGCCCTCCTCCACCAATGAGCGGCGGGCGCCGGAGTCCACCTGCAGGGCGCCGGCGGGCGAAAGATCCACGGCGATCCAGTGTTTACGGCTGCGCAGGGCGCGGCGCGGCATCAGCAGGGTGCCGGCGGTGTCGTCGTCCAGCAGGTTGGCCAGGGCGCCCGGGCGCAGGCCCGAGGCCACCACCGTGGGCACGCCATCCTCGGCGGCGAGGCGAGCGGCCTCGACCTTGGTGGCCAGCATCTGCTGCACGCGGCCGGCGGCCACGCCGTTGGCGACGCGGGCCTTGAGGGCGTCGATGTCCTCCACCAGGGTGATCACGCCGCCGCCCTGGCTGGGGGGCGCGCCGTAGATCCCCTCTGCCGAGGTGAGCATTACCAGCAGGTCGGCGTCCACCAGGCGCGGCAGGCAGGCGGCCAGCATGTCGGTGCCGCGGGTGATGAACTCGTCGGTGCTCACCGACTGGTTCTCGTTGACCACCGGCACCACGCCGTAGTCCAGCAGGGAGAGGAGGGTGTGGCGCAGGCGGAGGAAGCGGAGCCGATCGTCGAGGTCGTCCCGGGTCATCATCACCTGGGCCACCGGCATGCCGTGTGCCGCCAGGGCGTCGTCCCAGGCGTGGATCAGGGCCACCTGGCCCACGGCCGACGCCGCCTGGAACAGGGGGAGCTGCTGGGGGCGGCGCTTGAGCCCCAGGCCGATGGTCCCCATGCCGATGGCGCCGCTGGTAATGACCACCACGTCGACGCCGCCCTCGGAGAGGTGGGCGATCTCGGCGGCCAGGGCGCGCACGCGGGCCACGGGAGGCTCGGTGAGCACCGACCGCGAAACCTGCAGCACCACCCGGCGCACGTTGCCCAGGGCCTGGCTCCTCGTCTTCGGTACCTTCATCAGCTCTGCTCCATCGGTTCGGGTTGTTCGTCTGTCCCTGAGGTGAGCCATGCGTGGTCGAAGCCCTCGCAGATGGCCTCCACCGTTACCCGGCTGGTGTCCCGCAGCTCATGCTCCAGCAACTCCACGGCCCGCGTCATCAGCCCGCGGTCGTCCTCCTGTTCCAGCTCCACCGACTCCTCCTCACCGCGGAGCGCGGCCGACGACAGGTCCCACAGCACCCGCGGGATGTAGAGGCCGGCGGCCACCATGCTGCCCACCACCTTGCGAAAGAGCGCGCCCAGCACGTCCAGGCGGGCCACGGTCAGGGCGCGGGCGGCGGCCTCGTGGACGCGCGCGGCCTGGGCCGGGGTCAGCTCGCCACCCTCGTGGTAGCGCAGCAGGTAGTAGTCGAAGTAGGTGCCGAGCAGGAAGGTCTGCACCACGTCTTCGAAGCGCAGGAACAGCAGCGTGGCGCGGGCCAGCTTGCGCATGGAGCGCAGGCCGGCCAGGGCGGCCGTGACCTGTGCCAGTCGGTCGGGAGATACCTGCAGCCGCTCCATGACCCGGCGGGCTCCCTGGGGGGTGACGTTGACGCCGCGGCGGCGGGCCAGGTGCAACAGCAACCAGTGACGCATGCCGGCGATGATCATGTCCGGCACCAGGGGCACCGGCATCAGCCCCACGGTGCCGCAGACCAGGGAGACGCCGAACACCACGCCGCGGTGCTCCCGCAGCTGCTCGATGTGGCCAACCTCTATTACCTCGGCGTCCTGGCTCATGGTGCCATCGCCCCCTTCTTCGGGATCGGGATCTCGCCGGTGAACATCTGCCGCTCCCGCTCCAGGCGCACGCGTCGCACGTCCATTATCTGGGCCGCGGGCGGCGGCTGCACGGCCGGCACGCTGCCGATCTGCGTCACGCGCTGGCGCAGCTTCAGCTTCATGGTGCCGCTGCCCCTGGCGGCCAGCTGGGTCGGGATGCCCGAGGGCGGGGTCTTGCCCGACGGCGGCGTGAAGGTCCAGGCTGCGGTCAGATCCACGCTGAGGGGGACGCGGGTCTTGGCGTCCAGCAGCGCCAGCCCCGTGAGGGACTGCACCTTGATCGTCTGGCGCCAGCGCCGGGATGGGGCGGTGGAGGCGGGGGCCTTACGGGCGGACGGGGCGAGCTTGAGGGACACGCGCAGGGCCTTGCGCTGCTCGTGGGTGGTCTCGCCGCCGGGCTCGAGGACCATCTGCGGGGCCAGCAGCTC
>PVBE010760161.1_pt1 | contig 39151 bp, 29 predicted proteins | sample 1631181 | NCBI WGS metagenome assembly PVBE01 (sample SAMN08397723, study PRJNA350692) | Marine metagenome, whole genome shotgun sequencing project. | isolation source: water | place: Pacific Ocean | collected 2012-04 | reverse complement strand
TTGCTGAGCAAGACTTGGTCTAGCACTTTCGCTGACTGCTTGAAGATCTCCTGCCCAAGCGATTTACGACCTTACATGACAAATGCCTGCAAACAAACCAAAGTCGCCGCATAAACCCAACCTCTCAGAGACTTCACCCTCGGCGTCAGGCGAATCGGCGAGTTGGCTCTGGCTTCCGATGCGTTTTCCGCGCTCACGACGACACGGCTGCCGTGGTTGAATGTCGAGGCGATCTGGCGACGAAGTATTGCTGCTGGGGTGGCGGTGGAACTGCTCCTTGAGCAGGGCAATCAAGAACAACAAGACGAGGGTTGCTCCTGTGTGCGATCATGCACGCGCTGGGAAGGGTCTTGCTTGGCACTCTCTATCCCCAACAGTACGAATGCATGGTGAAAGCGTGTCGTGATCGCAACGAACCGTTGTTGGAGCAAGAAAAGTGGATGTTTCCGGAGAACCATGCGAAAACGATGGCACGATTGCTTGCCATCTGGAACATTCCTGCCGAAGTGTACGGCCCTCTGAATCACATCTTGGACCCGTACTGTTCGCTAACACGATTGTCGGATCCACTACGGAAGCAAGTTGAAACCGTGAAACTGGCCATTCTGTTAGGCCAGATCGCTGCTGAAAGGTGGGAAGATTGGGATCTTGTTGAGTGCATCCCATCCAAACAGATGGCGGCGGCGGACGAGTCGATTCCAACAGTGATAGACACCGACGTGATCGGGGTCGAAGACTTTCGAACGGGGCTTGGCAGGCATCTGTACGCTCCGGCTGACACGATTCGCGACTGAACGCATGTATACACGTATTTGCCAGAATATGCAACCACTTCCGTTGGTTCGATATGCACCCCCCGGAATTCTGCTCCTCTGCTCGCCAAGCTACCCATCCTACCAACTCAAGGTCTGTGTCTTGTTGTGTCGTTGTGTCTTGTTGTGTCTGGTGTCTGTTATCGCCTGCATGGCCGTTTGCAGCGTATCACTGTCATAAACCACGATCACATCGCGCTGCATCATGTCTGCTGCGGTCAGATCGCTAGTCGAAGTTCATCCGAATCCAGAACGACGACGTGGTGTATATGAGCAGCTACCATCGATTGAACTACGGCCGCCAGTGGTGATGCTTCAGTCGCGCTCGCCAAGGTCGACGTCATAAAGCGTTCGACTGGTTGCGCGGCGTCAGTCTACAGGTGCCCGGAGACGCACTGCGTGAATTCCTAATGAGTAGGGCGTCCGTTGTATTGAACGAGTTCCAATTTGCACTTACGAATTGACGTTGGCAATCGCTTCGTCCCGCGACTTGAGAATTGGCCAAATCGTATCGAACTTGGCCGTCTTTAGAATCTCCTGTCCGACTTTTGAGACACTGCAAACGGCGAATTTTCCACCCGACTTATTCACTTTCTTCCAAACGACCACCATCAGTTCCAGCATGATCGAGCCGAAATAGTCGAGCGCCTCCAGGTCGATAATGGCGTGCTTGGAGTTATTCTTCTCCAACTGTTCAATCAGCGCGTCACATTCGTCACGCACTTCGTCTTCGACCAGCCCGTGAATGTTGGCGACTGCAGCAATAATCAGAGCATCATCGCTCGATTCAACGCGAAAGAACTTGGGTGAACTCATCGGATTACGCTCCTGGCGACATCGTGGTGTCATGTCGTTTCACCAGCGTCACCTCGTTGCCGTCTTGATTGAATAACACGTCATCCATAAACGTCCGCATCAGAAGTAGTCCACGACCGCTGGGTTTTTCCAGATTAGCAGGGTCGGTCGGGTCCGGCAAAACCGATGGATCGAATCCTGGGCCCTCGTCGCGAATCTGAAAACGACCCTCTTCTGGCGTCACTGTAGCGTCAACAAAGATTCTACGATGACGATACGGATTCATGCCCAAACGCTGATCAACTAACGTTCGATATATCACCCGATCTCCCTCGCGTGCCTTCGAGTCTAGTTCAAGGTTGCCGTGATAGAAAGCGTTATTCAACGCCTCTTCCAGCGCCACGCAGGTACGAATTCCATTCGTCTCGTCACACAGTTTTGTCTTGCGTATGAAACTGCGCATATAGTTTATCAGTGCGGGGATCATGGTCGCGTCGTTTTCGATGACGAATTGACAACCCGTCATACAGTCCATCAATCGACATTGAATCTGTTCTTCCTGTGCAACGGACAGCACGTTTTCAACGGTGTCCACCAGCATACTTGCCAAGGCACTCTTGGGCACATAGCTGGACGCGCCAGTCTGTAATGCCCGTACGGCGATCTCCTCATTTCCCTTGCCAGTCATCAGTATTACGGGGACGAGTGGGTATCGCTTGTTAACCTCGGCAGTCAGTTCAAGGCCGTCCAGGTTGGGCATAATCATGTCTGTCAGGACGATGGTGGGACAGGCGTGCCCCATCAACTCAAGGGCCTCTTCGCCGTCTCCGGCATAGACGATCTCGATATTGGGCGCTTTTGCCAGCAAACCACCCACGAGCCGGCGGTCGATCGGCGAGTCATCCACAACGAGAACCGTTGCCATCATACGGTAACCCATGGGCGGCAACACGTTACCGCCTCCCCAGCAGGACCAATAACCTCATCTCCCTAATCATAAACCGTAGAAGTTAACGTCTCCACTGGCAAACGCAACTACTGATGACTCCTAACAATACCTCCAAAACCACCGAGTCGGAGTTTTGGCGGGGCTGTGTTAGAAGCTCTTAGAGAAGTCGAGCACGGACGTTGACTAGGGTGTTGGCTCACCTAAAATGAACCCGAAACAACTTGCGAGGTTGCGTCTCGGACCGATCCAAGCTATGGCTCGGTTGCGGCGACCCGCTCCGCCACCAACCTGCGGTCGCTGCCCGCCGCTGAAAACTGGACTTATTTGTAAAGAAAGACCTGATACAAGCATTCTAGCCCTACTAACCACCCACCTCCAGATCGGAATGATATTATTGTGCGATCGCTTGCGGCGCTGCCCGTTTTTAATGAGGCCAGTTCAGTGGACGAGGTACTGGACGAGGTGGCCCGATATAGCGACGAAGTGCTCGTTGTCGATGATGGATCGTCTGACGGTACAGCCGAATTGCTTCGCCGAAGATCGAACCTTCGAATCGTTACTCATGACCACAACCGAGGTTACGGAGCTGCGCTGCAAACGGCATTTCGCTATGCCGTTGAACACCGGTTTGACGTCTTGGTCACCATCGACTGCGATGGGCAGCACGAACCGCAACGGATCCCACAGTTTGCGGCGGCCTGCAGCAGTTGCGATATCGTTTCCGGGAGCCGGTACCTCAAGGCGTTTTCAGGCGATACCGAGCCACCCGCCCAGCGACGCTGGATCAACCGCCGAATCACGGCCGAATTGAATCGGCGGCTGGGATTGCGAGTTACTGATGCATTCTGCGGGTTCAAAGCCTATCGGGTCGAAAGCCTGAAGAAACTCTCCCTGACCGAATCAGGGTATGCGATGCCCTTGGAACTTTGGGTCCAGGCAGTCTGTGCTGGTCTGGAGATTGTCGAACTCCCCGTCCCGCTGATCTATCTGGATCAAACTCGTTCGTTCGGAGACGTTTTGGACGATGCCGACACGCGCGTGCAGCACTATCACGATGTACTGGACCGCAGCATCGCCGCAGTGGATTTCCGAGTGAACATGTCGGTTTGCGGAGAAGGGGCCGGTTGATCTCCGGCGCAGGAGCATGCAATACCGACGGCTCCGTGCTCCGCGCCACCATGGCCAGTGTGTGATCGATCCACCACTGTCGACGGCGGCCACGCTTGTCGCCGAGAACCAAGCGAATTCTCAATTCGACACCGACTTGTCGGGGCAGTCGTTGCCTGAGATTGCCAGAACGGCGCGTCACGATTTGTTGAGCGCCGCTCGTCGCTATACCGCCGCTTATCGTGATGTGCCGGCGGTGACGACGGATAATGGCGCGCCCCTGGTGATGGCCGGTCATCAGCCTTCGCTATTTCATCCGGGCGTCTGGTTCAAGAACTTTGTGCTGGACCATCTTGCAAAGAAGCTCAACGCCATCGCTGTCAATCTTCTGATCGATAATGATGTTTCGCGGCAGGCGGCAATTCGTGTCCCCACCGGCAACGTCCTTGCGCCGCGCGCCGTGACTGTTCCTTACGACAAACCACAGCCGGGAGTGCCGCTCGAGGAAAGTCGTTTGCTCGACCCAGTTTTGTTCGCCCGCTTCGGAGATCGGATCCGTGAGACTGTTCGGCCATTTTCGCGCAATCCGCTCATTGCACAGTTATGGCCCCTGGCCGAACAAGCCGCTCAACGCACGAATCGCGTCCACCATTGCCTCGCGGAAGCTAGACACTGCATTGAACACCAATGGGGCCTCGATACCTTGGAATTGCCGCTGGGCGAAGTGTGCCAACAGACGGCATTTCGCTGGTTCATGTCGCACATCTTGGCTCACGCGCAACGATTCCAGGTTGAACACAACGACGCCCTGAACGAGTACCGACGGGCAAATCGTGTTCGGAGCAAGACGCATCCAGTGCCCGAACTTGCGCAGCAAGACAATTGGCTAGAGGCCCCATTCTGGATCTGGACAAGTGACAACCCAATACGTCGACCTCTCTTCGCGCGACCCATGGGCGATCAAACTGATCTATCAGACCTGCGTGGTCTGACGCTGCAGGACGTTCCGCTGAATCCCGCCGGCAGCGACGAGGCGGCGGTCACGTATTTCGCCGAACGAGAGAGGCAAGGCATCAAGATCCGCCCACGGGCTTTGATGACGACCATGTTCGCCAGACTCGTCCTATCTGACCTATTTCTCCACGGCATCGGGGGTGCGAAATACGATCAACTGACCGATGATCTGATCCGCCGTTTCTTCGGTCATCCTGCCCCCAACTTTCTCGTGGTAACTGCTACTGCGCACCTGCCGATTCAGCGCGATCCTGTTCACCCCAACGACCTACGTGAACTTCGTCAGCTGGCGCGGGATTTTCGCTTCCATCCCGAACGTTATTTGGAAGAAACACACAGCACGAAACCGCTGATTGAAGAAAAACAGAAGTGGATTCACGACGACACGACGAGTCCGCGGCAACGCCATGAAGCCATCAGCCGGTTGAACAACACACTGGCCGGTTTATTACGCAAAAAACAGGCGCAAACCGCCGAACGTTCGGCGCATGTGGCGGCAGCTCTGGCACGGGAACGCATCCTTGGCTCGCGCGAGTATTCATTTTGCTTGTTTTCACAAGCAACTTTGCAACCATTACTACTGGACTTTTGAAGAATGCACTATATGGTAGTGAACGCTGAGGGATCGCAATCACACTGCAGTAGGGATGCTGATCATGACTTCCACAACGGTGCCAAGCCGCAAAGCGTGTGACGTCAATCAAGGCCTGGAGGTTATCAAGACTTCTGTCCCCGTGCCTTCGCCTGCTTCTGCCTGGAAGACTTCTTTTTCCGGCTTCAAAATTGTTGAGGGCCGCGCCGGCGATCACCACGACGTTCAGCAGTTGCTGACAACCCTGTTTCACGGTCCGTCGATGGGTGATTTTCAAGCTCAGATTGACGATCCGTTCTACGAGCCGAATGACCGAGTGTTGGTCAAACGAGACAAGCATGTGGTGGGACATGTCCATCTGGCCAAACGAGAAATCCACTTTGGGCCCTTTCAGTTTGCCGTCTCCCATGCGACCGATTTGGGCATCCTGCCAGAATACCGCGGACAGCAATGTGCCACACAACTGCTGGCTGCGGCCGAATGTCGAATGGGAGAAGATGGTGCCGTGATGGGGGTGATTCGCACGAGCATCCCAGAGTTCTTCAAACGACGAGGCTGGTCGGTTTGTATGCGTCACAGTTTTTCCATGGCAGGTGCTCGAGATATCCTCTCGAGGCTTGGGGAGTCGGCTCCGATCGAATTCGATCCTCTACAACCTGCGAGAGCGCCGCTGAACATTCGATTGTGGCGGCATGTCGAGCAGGCGGCGTTGATGCGAATCTACGCCGACAACACACACAACGTTTTTGGGCCGGTCGCTCGCAGCGACAGCTATTGGCGGTGGTTGATCAATCTCCGTGCCTATGATCGCATCTACATTGCTATTGATGGTCCGGACAAGATCGAATTGAACGACACGTTGACACCCATTGTGGGTTATGCGGTGGTCAAAGACGAGCGGATCGTCGAACTGATGACTTCGGATGATGATCCACGCGTCGCCGAACAGTTGTTGGCCCGAACTTGCCGCGATGCGATTGAACACGATACGCATCATGTGCGACTCGATGCAGCACCGAACGATCCGCTGCACCGGGCATTCAAGGCGGCTGGCGGCAAGCAGCATTATCACGAATCGGAAGCGGGCGAAGTGTGGATGGTTAAGGTCTTTGATCCAATCGCCCTGTTTCGCTCGATTTCAAGCGAAGTGCACCGGCGAGCGAAAGCAGCGGGAATGACCATCCCCAGCGAGCTAGGTGTCCTGTTGGATGGGAAGAAATACGTACTTTCGACTCGCCGCCGCACCACCCGGTTGGAACCGGGGAAGTTGGGACGCAGCTATTTGGAGTGCAGTGCATCCGAGTTTACGCAGTTGATGCTGGGCCACTTCAATGTGGAAGCGTCAATTGAAGCGGGGCGTCTACAGGCCTCCACCCGCATCGCCGTTGAGACGGCCGCGATCCTATTCCCACAATTGCCGCTTTGGCAACCACCGTTCGATTCGCTTCCGTCGTAACTAAAGTTCCACAACCTGCTGATATTCAGGCACGCTGACGGGCCACTTCATTTCCTCCCGAATGTGCTCGGCAAGACTTGTGGCCGCGTCCTCGTCACCGTGCGTCAAGAACACCTGTTGCGGTGCGTCGCGCAAGTTCGACAGCCAACGAATCAGGCCACCGCGATCGGCATGACCGGAGAAGCCATAAATCTGCGCGACCTCGGCCCGCATCGTGTGTTCTCGCCCATGGATCCGCACTGTTTTCGGACGTTTGAGGATGTGCGAGCCGAGCGTGCCAGGACTTTGGTAGCCGACAAACAGAATCGTCGAGTTGGGGTCACCAATATTGTTCCGCAAGTGATGTTTGATCCGACCACCGGTACACATGCCGGAACTCGCCATCACGATCAAGGGCTGTCGCACTTCGTTGATCGCCTTTGAATCGTCTACGGAACGCACTAACTTCAAACCAGGGAATTGCAGTGGGGCTTGATCCGAATCGATCAACTCCCAAGACTCGTCGTCAAAGCACTCGCGGTAGCAGCGAAAGATCTTCGTGACGTTCACCGCCATCGGACTATCCAAGAAGACCGGTACATCGGGGATCTGGTCCGTGTGCACCAACTGCCCGATGTGATACATCAATTCCTGAGCTCGTTCCACCGCAAATGTCGGAATGACCAGGTTGCCGCCCTGAGCCATGGTGCGATTGATCACGTCGCGCAATTGCGTCTCGACGTCGCCGCCGTCGCGATGGTCCCGGTCGCCGTACGTCGACTCCATCACGACAAAGTCGGCTTGCTCGAACAAGCTCGGATCGCGAATTAACGGCTTTTCCCACTGGCCGATGTCGCCCGAGAACAGCAACCGGCGCTCGCTGCCATTTTCTCGCACTTGGAATTCGAGCATTGCTGAACCCAGGATATGCCCGGCGTCGTGAAACGTCACAGAAATTGCCTCCGTCACGTTCACTGGTTCGCCGTACAAGCAGCCTTGAAACAAGGGCATGGTCTGATCGACATTCGTGCCGTGGTACAACGCAGTCTCGGGATATTTCCCTTTGCGACCTTCACGCGCATGCCGTTTCTTCTTGTACGCCGCGTCTTCTTCTTGAATCTTGGCCGAGTCACGCATGATCACTTCCGCCAAGTCGACGGTCGGTCGTGTCGAATAGATCAGGCCACCAAAACCGTGGGAAACGAGCCTTGGAATCAGGCCGCAGTGATCCAGATGGGCGTGTGTCAGCAGCAACGCATCCAACTGGTTCGGCGGGATTGGAGTCACTTCCCAATTGCGACTGACAAACTGCCGCTCCTGGAACATGCCGCAATCAATCATCACCTGCTTGCCACCCGCTTCCAGGCAGTAGCGCGATCCCGTAACTTGACGATTGGCACCCAAAAAATGAATCTTCACTGACGTTCCTAACACGGCAGGGCCGCAGCCAAAACAGTGAACGTGTCTGTATTTGATAAGCTCCCCGACCAACCTGCGGTCGGTGTCGGTCGCTAGAACTTGACTCAAATACAACAAGTTTCCGACCGCAGGGAGACTAACCAAGCGTGAATCCGTACGGCGGGAAGACGAGCCAAGAATTGTACCCGAGTCCACATGTTCTCACGATCGCATTCTCACGATCGCAGAATCTGCCATACGGGCTGTTGCAGCGGCACCCGTTCTCAACATGATAAGCTGGTGTCTCAGTTTGAGGGGGTCAGACACATTTCTTGGCGAGTGAAACGTTCGTGATGATTTACCTATACCTCGCCAAAAAGTGCGTCAGATCCCGGTGGCGTGAAGGGCCACCTTGCAGTGGATTCAGGAGTTAGGCGCGCTACACCTGAATTCCAACAGCATGCCTGGCAAGAAGTTCTTGGGCAGTTCATTGATGTCGCGGTCATCCAACACCTGAACCTGCAAGTCATACTTTGGACCCAGCTCAATCGCTTTTCTGATGGCCGTCACGTTGCCGTAGGCGAGCAGCGCTCTGCCGTAAGGGTTCAAACGGTCTGCGAGCTGACTCAGTAATGAATCAAGCAGCAGAAAACTATGATCGTACAACGCATATTCTTCGATGGATTGTGGATGTTGGCCCTCCCAGGGAGGATTGGAAATGATCAGATCGAAGCGTTCGTCAGGTTGGAGCACGGCGAAAGCCGAGCTATCCTCCAGCGGCACGCGACGGGTTTCCAAACGGTCAATCATTTCCAACATCTCAGCGTTATAGCGTGCATTCTCCAGCGCGTTTGGATTGACGTCCGTCGCCACAACTCGCTTCGCTTGCGCGTGGAGACAGCAGAGAGCCACCAGCCCGGAGCCGGTGCCGATCTCCATGACCGTTCGCTTCCGCACTAAATCGGTTGTGTGAATCAGTTTTCGAAGGCTGCTGGTGTCTCGAGGCTCCCAGAATACGGTTTCGAACACGACGATGTCGAAAGGCAACTCGGCCACGCGAAAGCGACCACGGATCGGTGGCTTGTCTGGCGTCGCGACCTCGCCGGGGGTCGACGGTTCGGACGCGGCCGGCTGAGTGGCCTGCGGCTGGATCGCTTGAGGTTTACAACTCGTTGCCGCGATGCAACCAAGGCCACCGATCAGCAATGAAACAAACAAACCTGTGCGACAAAGTGGTTTCACGGCACATCACCTGCTGGGGGCGAACATATGACGCCATTGGTTGGCCTGCGTTCCGGGCTGGATTTGGACGCTGCCACTGAGGCAAGGTTTACCGTTTCGAGTCGACATTTGCGTCTCCATAAAGAAAAACAGCTTCTTTGGAGGAGTCATTTGGTCACCGAGCTCCCATTTTTTCAAACCGTTTGCAACCTTGACAGCTCACTTTTTGGCCAGTTTTTCGGACTTAAGAAACGTAGCGCCTGTTTTCTTGCGGCAAGCAACCAAACGGCATGGACTTAGGGACTTGAGTCTTTTTTTTCGATCCGCGTTTGGCACGACAGCTGCATTCTGTTCACGGCAGATGGACGAGTTCTTACCACCTACTGGACGCAAGGAAGTCAACCCGGGAGGAAATCATGAGCGTTAAAGAAAAGAAGCAAACTTTGGAAGAACGAATGCTAGGCACGATCATCGACGCCATGCTGGACGCCAAGCAAGACTTGAGCGACAGAACGCTTCTCGATTGGTCACGCATTCTCATGGACTCATGTCGTCGCCGTAGGTTTGGAACTGATCAGTCTCCGTTTGTCACATCCTGCTAAGCGATGCTTAGATTCAATTCGGGTACGTTTCTGGGGAAGCGGCGTACTCCCAAGGGCGAACGTGTCACCGAAGCACGTTCGCCCTTTTTGTGTTCGAAGAAAGCACATCCGGCTCTTGCTCCGCTGTTGGCTTGCGACCGTCTCTCTTCAGTTCCTTCTCGCGGTTCTTCAGCCTGTTGTTATGGTCGCTGATCTGCTCTTGCGCCTGGTTGTACTGGTCGACAATCGGCTGTGCGACCAACGGACGCTCGGCGTTTCGAGTGTTGTTGAATACGCCGGCCAGCGAATAATAATCCTGTGTGGGAATCGGATCAAACTTATGCTCGTGGCAACGGGCGCAAGCGACAGTCAGCCCAAAGAAAGCGCGAGACAGTGTATCAACGCGATCGTCCAATGTTTCCGATTTCGCCGGAGCAATACTGTCCGGATCGCCGCCGTCAGATCGGTAGGTCGGGCCGATCGCAAAGAATCCGGAACCATAGAACGACTCATCTTCACTCAACAGATCGCCGGCAATTTGATGTGTGACAAACTTGTCATATGGAAGATCACCGTTGAAGCATCGAACGACCCAATCGCGAAATCGAAATGCGTGCGGCATCCGCGAATTGTCCAGAAAACCACCGAGTCCGTCGCTGTAGCGCGCCACATCCAACCAGTGCCGCCCCCAACGTTCGCCGTAATGGACCGATCCCAGCAGTTGGTCGATCACTCGCGTGAACGCGGCTGGATCCGCTGCGATGACAAACGCTTCGACAGCTTCGGGTGAGGGTGGTAGACCCGTCAAATCGATGTAGGCGCGACGAATCAAGGTCCGTTTGTCTGCGGGCCGCGCGACAGTCCGACCGTCGGCTTCAAGCCGTGCAAGCACAAACCGGTCGACCGGCTGTTGGGGCCACACCTGACTCTTGACAGCAGGCAGCGCCGGTCGGCGGATTGGTTGCCACGCCCAATGCGACGCGCGAACGGCTGGCCAGTCGTACGGATCTCCGTCCCGCGCAAGTTGGGGAGTTTCGTCGTCTGGCCAAGGGGCACCCATTTCGACCCAGCGCACGAGTGTCGCGAGTTGGTCGTCTGACACCTTGCCTGTCGGGGGCATTTCAAGAGATTCGTACCGCACCGACTCAATAAACAGGCTCTCGTCCGGTTTTCCCGGCACCAGCGCCGTTCCCGAATCACCTCCCTTGGTCATTAGGGTGCGACCATCAAGCCGCAAACCACCCTTGGGCTTCTTGATCTTCGCACTATGGCACTTGTAACAATGCTCGATCAACAGTGGGCGCACATGCCGCTCGAAGAACTCGATTTGCTCGGCGTTCCCAACGCTTTGGCTCGTCTCCGCCGCGTGCAGGCCAGCGCTCAAAGCCGCGCCAAAAAACTGACTCGCGATGGTCACAAGCCAGAAAACCAGTCGATTCTGTAGCATGATGCGAAAATCAAAAATCCAAAGGCGCACCAGACTCGAGGTCCTGACAATAGACCAGAACGATGGCGGCAGTCGTCTTTAGTAGGACATGGGCTTGGTGCGCTTGATCTTGAGGGTGAAGGGAAATAACTTCGCGCAGTTCTTTCTCTTCATCGAGCAAACTCACCAACAGTTGTTTGGCGTCAAAACCATCCCTATCTGGGTCCGTAAGTTGCCCCCTGAGCTTGGCCATTTGCTCGAATCGAGTGTGATATGCCGGTTCCTTCTGTGAAAGCTGTTGCAGGTGGCCTCTCGCAGTGGCCAGAAGCTTTCCACCTACCTTAAGCTCACCGGCTCGAATGAGCTGCCCCAACTTTGTGGACAACACCGCCAATTCAGGAAGAGTGGATTCAGCGCTCATCGTATACATCCTCCCATCGACAACCATTAGGCGCGCTCGATTGTGGCTAAACCGCGATGAGTAGTCAAGAAAATTCAGGAAAAGGAAGAACGCCCTCGAATGACGTGCGTTAACGCTCGCGATTCTTCAGCGCACTGGAACCGCGCCTTGGGCGAGACAATGCAGACCACCGCAGCATCTTCGTTGGCGGATTTGAACCGTGTCATCCAACCACGTAATTGGCACAACCGTGCTGACCGACAGCGTCTGCCACGCCAAATGTAGATTCGCTGACATCGCTCGCTCCAAGTAGCGAGGGTGGGTCACGGGCCAAAACCAGGGAAAACGTCAACAAAACGGTGGAGCCCACATCCACATTCGACGATTCGTCGGACCGTCGTCGCCCGTAGGCACCCTGGGAAGAAGCCCGCTGGCGAACTAGGATAAATGAGACCTTGATCACCCAATCCCCCTTCTTATAGCTGCCATGAGTATTCCACGTGTCGCCGTTGTCGGTCGCCCCAACGTGGGGAAGTCCAGCGTTTTTAACTGGCTCGCCGGCCGTCGCATTTCGATCGTCGATGATGTGGCTGGCGTCACGCGCGACCGAGTGACCCATCTGATTGAGGAGGGCGACCGGTTCTTTGAGCTCGTCGACACCGGCGGCGTCGGCATCAACGATGTTGACGACTTGGGTACCGAGATCGAAGACCAGATCGCTATCGCCCTTGAAGCTGCCGACGTTCTCCTGTTCGTCGTTGACACGCGGGCCGGACTGTTGCCACTGGATGAAGAAGTTGCTAAGCGTTTGCGTTACATCGACAAACCGATCATCTGCGTGGCGAACAAGACCGACGATCCGTCGCTTGATCCCCAAGCCTACGAATTCTACAAACTGGGCCGTGGCAAGCTGATTCGCGTCAGCGCGATGCAGAACCGAAATCGGCAGGAATTGATCGATTTGATCGTCGATCGACTGCCCTCGCCAGAAGCAGGCGATGCGGCAGAGGCCGAAGAACCTACGATGAAGGTGGCCATTGTTGGTCGGCGGAACACGGGGAAGAGCACGTTCGTCAATACGCTCGCACAAGCAGAACGCATGATTGTCAGCGAGGTTGCGGGCACCACACGCGATAGTGTGGATGTGCGATTCAAGCTGGACAATAAAGAGTTCTTGGCGATCGACACGCCGGGCCTGCGCCGCAACAAGAGCGTGAAAACGGATGTCGAATATTACGGTGTGCACCGGGCACAGCGCAGTGTTCGTCGCGCCGATGTGGTGCTGATGTTTTTCGACTGCTCAGAGCGGATTAGCAAAGTCGACAAGCAGCTGATCCAGTACATCGCAGAAAACTACAAGCCGTGCATTTTTGTCGTCAACAAATGGGACAAGATGCACGGCAAGATGCCGACCGAAAAATGGGTCAACTATCTTCGTGACACATTCAAGACGATGTGGCACACGCCGATCGCCTTTGTTACCGGCGAGACTGGCAAGAACTTGAAAGCCCTGATCAACCATGCTCAGATGTTATTCAAGCAGTCGCGTCAACGGGTGACAACGGGTGAGTTGAATCGCTTGGTCGGTCGGGCGATCGACCATTTCGAGCCTCCGATGCACCAGGGAAAACGGCCTCGCATCTATTATGCGACACAGGTCAGTACGCAGCCGCCCACCATCGTGCTGGTCTGTAACAACCCCACTGGATTTACACAGCCGTATCGGCGCTACCTGCTGGGTGTGTTTCGCGATCAGTTGAGTTTCGGCGAAGTTCCCATCAAGTTGTACTTGCACCGTCGGCGACGCGACGACCCACGCGACGAAGTTGGCACCAAGGCTTCGGTCACGGACGAGGCCACCAGTGAACCAAAGTAGGCGACGTTTCTCAATCCGACGTTCGCCATAGCCACTTCAACGATTCCGGGAGGATGGCGCCGCCGTGCTTGCCGTTATGGCCTTCAGTTCCCATCACAAACTCGTAGTCGTATTTGGAGAACTTGAGCGCGGCGGCCATTTGGCGATTTGCCAGAGGCCAATTTCCGTGCAAGTTGTCGAGGTCGTTTTCCCCTCCCTGCAGAAACGCGCGAATGGGCTTGCGCTCCGTTTTGCGAATCAAAGCGGGATAGACGTGCCCACCACGGATATTGGTAAAGCTGCCGACATGGCTGAGCACTTTGCGGAAGGCGTCGGGGCGCTGCCAGGCCACCGTCCATGCACAAATGCCGCCGCTGCTGATGCCGCCAATCGCCCGGCATTCTGGATCGCCCGTCAAGTTATAGTCCTTGCCCACGGCTGGCAGAATCTCTTCGAGCAAGAATCGAGCATAGAGGTCACTCAGTGAATCATATTCGAAACTACGATTGCGGTGAGGTTTTTCCTGGTTGTCACTGGCAGGTATGACACCGGGGTTGATAAAAATCCCAATCGTTACCGGCATCGCTTTCTGGTGGATCAGGTTGTCGAAGACGATTGTTGTACGGAACTGCCCTTTTTCGTTGACGTAATTGCGACCGTCTTGGAACACCATCACGCAGGCCGGTTTTGTCGCGTCATACTGTTGCGGGACATAAACCCAATAGTCCCGTTCCGTGCCGGAAAACAGTTTGCTGTCCATCCATTTGTGCTGCGTGACGTTGCCCACAGGCACGCCTTCCTGGCGTTGCGAATCGGGCCCCAGTTCATAGGGCTCGGCAGCAGATAGCACTTCGGGCATCACGGCGATCGTCAACAGCAGTACGACACGAGCCATAGCATTCATAAGACGTTTCCTTCCAAGTCGCGGAAAAGCAGTGTCGATCGTCATTCGACAAGTTGTTACGAGTCTGCATATCGAGCCAGCGTAAACACGGCAACTGCTCGTCGCAAGCGGCGTCAGTTGCATTTTCGCAACAGATTTTCTTTGACGACGCAGGCTCGACGACCTACGTTTTTAAAACGCAACACGTATTAGAATCCTATAGGCGTGACAATCCGATCGATCGGCAGAACCGATTTGGGAACGCACACATGGTCGATGAACTCGAAGCACAACCAGCCACCCAAATGTGCGAAACCGATGCGCCCAAGAAGATCCTGATCGTCGATGACGACCCAGCCTTGGTTGAGACACTTTCTTTTCGACTCCGCAAGCAGGGATACTCCGTATTCAACGCGCTAACCGGGGCTGACGGCATCCAGCGGGCTCAGAACGAACGCCCCGATGTGGTCCTGTTAGACCTTGGTCTTCCTGACCAAGACGGCCTCGAAGTTTGCTCGAAACTCGCCGACGACCCAGATACTTGCGGCACTCCGGTCATCGTGGTGAGCGGCCAGGATCGCCCCAACATCGTCCGCGAGACGCGGGCCGCGGGATGCGAATTCTATGTCCGCAAACCGTACGACCCCAACGCGCTGCTGACGCTGATCCAGGCCGCCCTGGATCAGGCAGAGAGCTGGTAGCTGCGAAATAGCTTGGATTATTCGTAGTGCACGCTGCCAGCACGTACGAAAAACCGGGCTAACGCACACCGCGAGCGTACACGATGAACTCGATTCCCGGCGAATTGGGCCCCCATCAACCGGCCGGGCTGATTGCCTCCCTCATACGAGTCGTGTTCTTACGGTTTTGTCGGGAATGAGCCCACTGGTTGACCTGTCGATGTCAACGGTGCGCGTGGACGCAACCGGGTTTCGTGGCTATAATGAGTTGGTTGAGCCAGTGTAACCCCCCCCCCCCCCCCACGTTTGGAATATCGGCCCCGCTAAACCGATCTTCGAAACGCATTGGTTGCCGAAGTGTTTAGTCATTACCGGCGACGTTTCTTTCCTGAATCTGTTCTGAGGCGAATCTCATGAATACCGCTCAAGCTCCCTCGTTTTGGCGTAAGGTCTGGAAACCCGTTCTGGGCATTTTCCTTGTCGCAGCGGTAGTGCTTCTGGGAGCAGTTGGCTGGAGCATGGTGGGCGACATAAGCACGAATCAGCAGGCGTTCGTCCTCTACACGGTGACTGAAGCCGATCTTCCGATCGTCGTGACCGAACGTGGCAATTTGGAAAGCCAACTGGAAACCACCATCCGTTGCGACGTCGAGAACTCGTCATTTGATCGCTCGACGCCCGGCACCCAGATCATCTTTATTGTTGCCAACGGGAGTGCGGTAAAGGAAGGTGAATTGTTGGTGGAATTGGATTCCGCGGCGATCCGTGACCGGCTTGATAGCCAACAGCTATCATACGACCGCTCCGTTTCGCAGTTGATTCAAGCCCGAGCGAAATATGAAAACCAACTCACGCAAAATGAAACGGCGGAAGCCGAAGCGGAACTGAAGGTAAAGTTGGCCGAGCTGGATTTGGATATGTACCAAGACCCCACGGCCGGTACGTTCAAGCTGGCAGTGGAAAACATTGAACGGCAGATTGAGGAAGCCAAGAACTTGATCCTCGAATCTCAAGTTCAGTTGGAGTTGGAGAAAATCGACAAGGCGGGCGTCGAAGCTCTTTTCAAATTGGGTTATCGCAATAGCAAGGATCTAGAACAAAGTCATCTGAATTACCTGAAGGTTGAGGACAGCCTGTCGTCCGCCATAAACCGACTGATCAACCACCAAGCCAGCCGTACACAGCTCGAGACGTACGAGCAGCAAATGCAGTTATTGTCGCTCAACGGTATTCTGGCGACAGTCAGACGTGGCCTGAAGCAAGTTGGAATCGACAACGAATCCAAGAAGGAACAGGCCAACGCGGCGCAAATTGAAGCGGAAAAAGCAGAAGCTAAAGAAGATGAACGGCTGAAGAAACTGACCGAACAGCTCGTGCTGTGCAAGATCAAAGCGCCCCATGATGGCATGGCCGTTTATGCCCGTGAGAATAGTCGTTATAGCAACAATTCCGAAATCGCCGAAGGCGTGACGGTACGTGAACGACAAAAGATTCTTAGCCTGCCCGATCTCTCGCGGATGCGCGTCAAGACGCAAGTCCATGAAGCCGTGCTCGATCAAGTCCGAGTTGGGCTACCCGTGATCGTCAAGATCGACGCGTTTCCAAATCGCACTTACAGGGGTGTTGTCGAGGAAGTCGCAGTAGTACCCAGTTCCAGTTACTACACAACGGTGAAGACCTACGAATGCATGGTGACTATCGACGAAGAGGTCGAGCAGCTTAAACCAGGTATGACGGCCGTCGTCGATATCCACGTTGAACGATTGAAGGACATCTTGGCCGTGCCCGTGCAGGCCGTCGTTCAGGTCGAGGGTGCCACGTGGTGTTACTTGCAGACAGACCAGGGCATCGAACGACGTGACATTGAACTTGGGCGGACGAACGACAAATTTGTTCACGTGATGAAGGGCCTCACGAGCGGTGAACAGATTATCCTGAATCCCATGTCCATCATTGAGGAGACTGAAAAGAAGGAGATCGCTCCCGACGCCGGTGTGGGTGAGTCTCCCGAAATACCCCCACCTTCGGCCACCAACGTGGACAAGGCGAAGAAGGGCCCGGGTGGCGCTGCATGGAAGGGTGGCACTACGAGGAAAGGCGGCCCTGCGGGAAAAAGTAGCGGCGCGGGAAAAGGCGGCGGTGCCGCACGATTTGGTGGTGGTCGTGGTCCCGGCGGGGGAGGAGTAAATCGCCGGCCAGGCGGTGTGCCTCCTGGTGGCGGTCGCCCAAGCGGCGGCCCACGTGGTGGTGGCGGAGGCAAATAGACGTCTCGCCATGATATTTCCCGCCACATTCGCGATCTCTCAACACCTATTGCCATGTACTGGAACACATTCAAAGTCGGCGTCAAGAATCTGCTGTTGCATAAGCTGCGTAGCTTGTTAACGGTGCTGGGCGTGATCCTTGGCGTTGGTTCGGTGATTTCCATGTTGGCTGTTGGCGAAGGCTCCAAGAGGGAAGCCCTCGAACAGATACGCAAGCTCGGCGCAAGAAACGTTATCATCCGCAGCGTCAAACCCAGTGAAACTGGGGCCGAAGACGATTCCGCCAGTTCGGTGAATCAACAGCGTGCCCGAGTCTTGGAATACGGCTTAAAATACTCCGACTTCGAGCGCTTGATGGCCACGATGCCGACGATCGAGAATGCGGTCCCCATCGCGCTGATTGTCCAGGACGCGCAGCGTCGGCATCGCCGAATTCCCAACGCGAGGATTCTGGGCACCATGCCGGACTTCTTGTCAATCAAGAGCCTCACGATCCATCGCGGACGATTTCTGACGATTGCGGACAACTTTAATACGGCCAATGTCGCGGTTCTGGCAGCGGGTGCCGCGGATCGACTGTTCAAATTTGAAGATCCGATCGGCGAGTCAGTACTGTTGGGGGATGACGTCTATCGGATCGTCGGAGTGCTGGGGACTCAAGGCAGCGGTAACGCGACGGCAGGTGCAATCAGCCAACAGGATTTGAACAACGACATCTACGTACCGCTCGCCTGCGCACAACAGCGATTCGGCGAAATCCAGGCGATTCGTTCGGCCGGCAGTCGTAGTTATGAAAAGACGCAATTGAACGAAATCACGTTGGCTGTCGTGGACGAAAACAGGGTCAGTCAGACAGCTGCAATGGCTCGTAAGATATTGCTGAATTCACATCCACAGGCGGATGATTTCGAGCTTCAAGTACCGTTGGAGTTGCTGCATCAGGCAGAGAAGGAGAAACGCATTTGGAATCTCGTGCTGGGTTGCATCGCGGGAATCTCTCTGTTGGTGGGCGGCATCGGCATCATGAACATCATGCTGGCCAGTGTCACCGAGCGAACACGTGAAATTGGCATTCGCCGCGCGCTGGGTGCCCGACGGTTCGACATCACTTACCAGTTTCTGGTCGAGACGGTGCTTCTGTCCTCGGTCGGCGGCGTGCTGGGTGTGTTAATGGGTGTTTCCCTGCCGATGATTGTCAGTCGATTCGCCAACATTGATACGGTGGTCAGCTTCTGGTCCATTGGGTTGGCGTTTGGGATTTCTGTGGGGATCGGTGTCATCTTCGGTATCTATCCGGCGCGACGCGCTGCGTTGATGGACCCGATCGAGGCGCTTCGACATGAGTAGCGGTTTCATCTCGCAAATGATCGGTGATTCCCGGAAGCAATTCGAGTTACGATGCAACAGTTGATTTCGCCCTTATGTTTGCTGCTGGCCTTGGCTCTTCTGATCGCTGGGTTTGCCATTTGGGCGGTCGAACCGCCCCAGCCCAGCATGGAATTGCACCGCGCGCGTGTTGCCGGCGACGAAGAGTACTCGGAAGTGCTCGAAGAGCAGCTCGAGGGGCAGCGATGGTCGCGCAAGGTACTTCTGTTCGGCCTGTTCGGCGGTAGTGCAACGATGGTGCTGATGGCGTTCTTGATGATGAGCGTCCCCCGCAACCCGTGAGCATATTATCAATGTGCCAGCGCCTCGTCAGCCACCGCACGCCAGCAAAGGTGCCTCTGCTAGCGAGCGAAATCCGTTTCAATTCTGTGATCTCTGCCGCGTGATTGCCGATAGAAGAAGTCGAGACCAGTTCTGGTCTGCGTGTTGCATACTTTGGTGGACGAAGCAACTGTCGGTGTTTGGGCGATTCCAAGTACAGCATTGCCGGCAACAACACGCGCAGCGCAGAAGGTGGGGGGGGAAAACGTGCAAAAGAGATGCGCTTGGATGCTAATCTTTCTGGTGTTGCTAGCAGGATGTTCGCGAACGCGCTATCGCCGGAAGGCGGATGCCGACACGTACGCCTTGCTGCGAGAAAAGGTCGCCGAGTCAGCTTGGAATTTGCCCAGCGATTTTGATGTTCAGCCGCGGCCAGATTCCCGACTGTTTGACCCCACCTTCATCGATGACCCCCTTTTGCCCGATCCGTCGCCCCATTTGTACGCCTACACGCTGCCACAACTTCCCGAAAGAGATTCAGGCCGATTCTCGACGGGTGGCGCGTTCATGCCTAGCGGCACGAATCCGTCGCAGTGGCATGTTGCGTCAACTTTGTCGTTACCTGGTATTGATACCTTCTCACAAACACGCGGTGTGACCTTGGCGTCCCACCAGGAAACTCGCCGCCCGCCGCCACGGCACGTAGCGCACCGTTGGGTCAATCAACCACCGCAGCCGATGCCTGCTGGTTCCCTGCCCTCGCCGATGAACTCGTCGACCGACCGTGAATCGTACACCATTGACGAGCAGTCGGGGGCCGGAATTGGGCTTGTCTTGCTGCCGATTCCCAAGGAGGCGTGGGAGGCGATTCCCGCCAAATGCCGCACCCGCATGTTGGAATTCGAGAGCGTGCTGGTTGAGTATCGGCGAACCTACGAGCGCGGTCCTGAGCCAGGTGAATTAGATCAATCGCCACGATTCGCGCTGGAAGACATCATCGACACGGCACAATTAGACAGTCGCGAATACCAAAGTCAGAAAGAGACGCTGTACAGCGTCGCTATGCGGCTCTCGCTGGAGCGATTTGATTATGATCTGAAATTTTCGACGGGTGGGAATCGCACGGCGACCAACTATTCCCACGCTCGCGACGCGGGCGTCACAGTCAACGGCCTCGGCATTCCAACCAGTGTGCAAGCCGACAAGATGTTGGCGACCAGCGCGGATCTGCTGGCTCGGTTTTCCAACGGCGTCGTGATGACATTCAACGGTCCAAGCGGCTTTGCCGCGGATGTGGGTTCGGATCTCTTGCTGGACATCTCGCAAACCGTCTTTCAACGGGACGGCCGATTCGAACGGCTTACACAGTCCGAACGCGATGTCATCTACGCCGCGCGAGGTTTTCACCGTTTCCGCAAGACGTTCTTCTCTGACTTGACCTCCCAATACTACACGCTGCTGCGCAACTACCGAGGTATCGAGATTGAGTCGCAAAACTACTTTACCCTGGTGCGCGAGTTTCAGCAGCGGTCCGAGGAGCAACAACAAGGTTTTGCACCGTTGTTAGAAGTCGATCAGCTTGAACAAAACGTCTTAAACGCTCGCAGAACTTTGGTTTCCGATTGCAATAACCAGGAACGCGCGTTGGACGCTCTGAAGATTCGCATAGGGCTGCCCACGGAAACGCCGATCAACCTCAACCTAACGGAATTGGAAGGGCTGACCCTTCGCGACAAACTTGCGGTAACTGGCGAATTAATTGGCCGCGTTCGCGGGCGAATTGCGGCAGAACGGAGCAACCAAGAACCCAGCCGCGTACAGTTGGTCAGCTCGAACATCGCCTTGCTTGATCGAATCCTGGAATTCTACTCGCAGCAACGTGATTTGGGAATCTCAGCGCCCGATTCGGGTCCACTCGAACTCCAACGTCTGCGATTGCGCACCGACGTAGCGCGGATGGAAGTTGAAGAAGACCGACATCTTGTCCAGGCCGAGCGAGACGCGGACGAGCCTAACATAACAGTCATGTTGCAACGCTCACGCGATTTAATCGAGGGTCTTTCGCATCTCCAAGGACGACAACTCGAATACGCTGCCAAGAAATTGCCCGGCACGTCGTTCATCGAACAAGAAAATCGCAGCGACGAACTTCAACAACAAGTCACCTTATTGGATCAAACAGTGAGTGACATTTTCGACAGTGTCGAACTCGCTCAGCTCAGGCTACTCGTCGATCGAGTGGCCGGGTTGCTGACCCAATTCGAGCAGTTTTCAATACAACTTGACGATCTGTCGGGATTGGCCCGTGCCCCGTTGACACCCGCCGAGGCGCTGCAGGCGACCATCAACGAAACCTCACAACTCGTGCAACTCGTCGACGAGGTTCGCGCGGGTGCTGGTGGCGGGCTGATCCCAATCGAGATGGAGCTGGATGACGCGATGCTCACGGGGCTCGTGAAACGGCTGGACTTGATTACTGAGCGGAATCTCGTCGCGGATCGTTGGCGGCAGATCAAGCTGGCTGCCGACGAACTCAAGTCGGTACTCAACCTAAACGCTAGTCAAACCATTTCGACCCGTGCTGACGTCAATCGTGCCTTTGATTTCACCTTTGACGAAAGTCGTACAAGCGTCTTGGCAACTCTCGACTTGCCGTTCAACCGCCGCGCGCAACGTAACGCATTTCGACAGCGGCTGATCGACTATCAAGCGGCTCTTCGTAGTCAGATGCAGTTGGAGGACAATATCAAGTTTGACATCCGCGACGACCTACGTTCCCTGGCATTGGATAAAGAGCGATACACCATTGACGTGGCTGCAGCCGCCTTGGCGTACGAGCGGGTCGTCACCACGGAACTGCAATTAAGATTGAGTGTAGATAACGTGAAATCGCGAGACTTTCTTGAAGCGCAGAACCGCTACACAGCATCTCTGAGCAGCGTCGCCAGTGACCACATCGGTTATATCGTGAATCGCATGCAGCTCTTTCTGGATTTGGAGTTACTCGAGGTGGACGATAGTGGATTCTGGACGGAACTGTACGACGAACATTATCAACCTGAAGGCTATTACCAGCTGCCACCCGAGGCCATGCCGGCCTATGGCACGCTGCCGCATGGACTCATGTTCTCCAAGATGATGCGCCGAATGCTCGACGTTCCCGTCGGTGTCGCGACGGTGCACGGTCCGAGCGAGGAACTCGAGTCAATTCCAGCCGAACCGAACGCTATCGACGAACCGGACTCAGGAGATGCGTCGCCTCTTGTCCCACCACCGCCCGCGACAGAACGACTTCTGCCGCCACCCCCGGTTGATGTGCTGGAATAACGCCCGCGCTATGGCCAGTCGTCCACGTGATGGACCGGTCAGCACGCGCTACGAACCTGGCTGATCAGCCGCGGTCTGTGTCGATTGTTCGTCTGCCGCAGCGTCGATCAACCCGATGATCGTTTGACCGGGTTGGGGTTTGAGAGGTGCCGCCACGGTGGGAATGGCCAAGCGACCCACCTCGTCAATGACAAACAGGATGGTCGCCGACTCTCCGTAGCGAGCGATAAAATCGTCCAGCGTGAATTCCTCGGACAGTCGTGTCTTCTTCAGTTGAAAGCCGTTTTCCATTCGACCTTCAAGCTCGTCATGGTTCAATCGCTTGTCGAACAACAAACGTCCGCGAAGATGGTCACCGACCGACGCACGGCGACCGGATGTACTATCCCAGGGTGGCAGTTGATACACATTGACTCGGCCAAACACATGTGCAAGCTCGTTGACTGCCAGGGCGTTCACTTCATCGTTGGCGGTCATCGCCAATAGCTTGCCGATACCAGCCAGATCGATGTCCTCATTGACGTGTTCAGATAGAACACTGATACACTCCGCTCGCATACCGCTCATTCTGGCGGCGGCCACGTTGCCGTAATTTGTGTCGATCAACATGGTTTGCAAGTTCTCCTCGTCCAGCAACTGTGCCATCTCACGGACCCACGGCTCGGCTCCCACGAAGAGAATCCCCTGTGGATTGGTGTCGGACAGCTTAAGCCATTTCGCCAGCGGTCCAGCTGTGAGCCCATAGACTGCCACTGTGCCCACGATGACCAGAAAGGTGATAGGAACCAACTGCTCCGCCTGTTCGGCCAACTTCGCCATGCCTGGCACTTCGTGCTCGACGGGTAACCCGTGTGCCATCGAAGCAATCTTCAGCGCGAAAACACTCATCACCGCGGCTGCCACAATCCCTCGTGGTGCTAGCCAGGCGAAGAATGTCTTTTCGCGGAATGCCAAACCGCTGCCCACCGTCGAAACAAAAATGGCCAGGGGACGAACGATCAAAATGAGCGATGCCAGGAAGGCCATACCCCTCCAACCCAGTTCGAGAAACACCCGCGGGTCCAACCGCGATCCCAACACAATAAACAGGCACGAGATGAGGAACACACCCAGATGTTCTTTGAACTGAATTACGTGGTGAATCGGAATGGTCTTCTGATTTGCCAGAATCACACCGAGCACCGTGACCGTCACCAGTCCTGATTCGTCCAGTAGAATGTTGGACACTGCGAAACTCCCGAGCGCGATCGCCAGGAATACGACACCGTGCAAATAGTCGGGCAGCCAAAATCGTTTGACCATTTGCATCAGCAAATTAGCCGCCGCCAATCCGATAGCACCGCCCAGCAGCGCGGTCTTGACCAATAACGACACCATTCCTAGCAGCGACGATTCGTTGCCATGCGTGATGATCTCCTCGAAAACCAACACGGCCAACACTGCGCCAATCGGATCGATCACGATTCCTTCCCACTTGACGATCGAGGCCACACGTTGGACGGGGCGAATATGACGCAGCAACGGCGCGACGACCGTGGGGCCCGTCACGACCAACACGGCACCCAGCAACGCTGCCAGGCGCAGGTCGAGACCATCCAGCACCAACACGGCGAACAGAGTGGTCAAGAACCAGCTGATCAACGCACCCAAGGTCACCAGACGAAACACACCGCGACCCGCCGTTCGCAATTCGCTCAGCCGCAGCGACAACCCACCCTCAAACAAGATCACCGCCACGGACAACGAGACGAATGGAAACAGCAGTTTCGGCCCGATCGTCTCGTTGCCTGGATCCTCAATCAGCCTGGCCAACAGCAGATCCGGGTTTGTAAACAGCTGTCCCAAGAGAATTCCGAATAGAAGCAGCAACAGGATTGACGGCAATCGCAACCGCCATGCCAGCCATTGCGCAATCACGCCCAATAATGGCACACCAGCCAGGTAACAGAAGAAAAGCTGTTCTTCGTTCAAGTCAAGAAAACCCAAGCTTCGCAGGTGATGGGCATCGGCAACAGGTGAACGACCGTGTCGCTCAGGTGGGCAACATCATCCCACACGACGGCACAATTGTCACCCGCTGCAGAGCCACTCCTGCTACAATTGGTCACACTGCACGATTGACCGTTCCGGCCGATCAACCTACGATCAAAAGAGGCCTACGGTCAAGAGATTGTTGCGTTGAATGGATCGAGTGCCGCATGAACATCGCCAGGCTAAACCGTGTCTCAACTGGGCGTTCTCGAATCCTGTGCCAGGCGATTCTTCCCGCAGTGCTGGTCGCGTGGAGTCTGGTCGTCGTGGGGCAATCCGAGGACATCGCCCAAGATGCCCCGAGCGAAAAGTCCTACGAACGTGCCGTGTTGATTCGTTTCGAAGGGCCCATCACACCACTCCTGGAACATTTCGTGTTCCGGAAACTGGACTTGGCCAGGCAAAGGAATGCGGATCTCGTCATCATCGAAATCGACAGCCCCGGTGGCTTCATCGATTCGAGCTTTAATGTGGCGACACGACTCCATGATTTGGATTGGGCCGATACCGTCGCGTTTGTGCCTAGTGAAGCAATCAGCGGCGCGGCCATCGTCGCGTTGGGTTGTGACAAGATTATTATGGCCTCCAACGCGAGGATCGGCGATGCGGGTGCGATCTTCCAAGGCGAAGACGCGCTCTTCCGTTATGCACCGGAGAAAATCCGTAGCGACCTGGCACGTCGTATTCGCGATCTTGCCGCCGCTAAAGGCCGTGCACCGGGGCTGGCCGAAGCGATGGTCGACATGGATCTCGTGGTGTATCACGTGCGGAATCAGGAAACCGATGAAACGACGTTGATGACCGATCCCGAAATCGAAGCCAGTGACGAACCGGCGGATTGGGTCAAACTGAAACCGATCATCGAATCACGTGAGGCCCATTTTTTGGAATTGAATGGAAAGCGTGCTGCGGAACTGGGCCTGGCCGACAGCAACGCGGCGAGTCGAAAAGAACTCCAGGACCAACTACATGCCGGCGGCAATCTATGGGTCTTGGAACCCACTGTGGTTGATACGGCGGTGACGATCTTGAATTTTCGATTGGTGACCGGGTTGCTGTTGGTGATCGCCGTGGTTGCCTTGCTGATCGAAGCGAGCGCGCCAGGTGTCGGCCTGGGTGGCCTGATCTCTGGCCTCTGTTTCGCGATCTTCTTCTGGAGTCGGTTTCTTGGTGGCACCGCAGGCTGGTTGGAGGTCATTCTATTTGCCGCCGGTGTCGTGTTCGTGGCGATTGAGCTGTTTGTGATTCCCGGCTTTGGCGTGGCCGGCGTTTCCGGGTTGCTGCTGATGCTGACCAGCGTTCTCATGGCAAGCCAGCACTTCGTTGTGCCAAGTACGGGTCGCGAACTAAACACAACGGTGAGCTCGTTGACTGTGATTGTTGGATCGGGAATTGGTGTCTGTTTGGCGGTGATGGCGATCAGTTATTTCCGAGGTTCGATTCCGATCCTCTCTTGGATGGCCTTGCATCCTCCTGTTTCGGACGAGAAACGTGTCTCAACGACCGATGACAAGGGAGCGCCACTGCCGGCCACCGGTAACCGGCAGTTTCCCGTTCAAGTGGGCGACTGGGGAGTGGCCGAATCGCCGCTACGTCCCGCCGGCCGTGTCCGATTTCAAGATGAATACGTCGACGTCGTATCGGACGGAGCGTTTGTCGAAGTGGGCCGTCAGGTGCGGGTCGTTAAGATCAGCGGAAATCGCGTTCAGGTGCGTGCACTGGAAGAAAATGTGTGATGAATTGGCTTGAAAACTAATCTGCCAAGCCGTATCGCACAATGCAATAGAGCGCGTTGAAAAGGTCGCGTATGCCGATCTTCTTGCCTTCATCGTAGCCGCGCGCGTTATAGCCGATCGGTGATTCGACGATCCGATAGCGCCGCCGAGCCAGCTTGGCGGTCACTTCCGGTTCGAAGCCGAAGCGACTCTGCTTGAGCGGTAAATCACGAAGTACGTTGCTGCGAAATGCCTTGTAACACGTTTCCATGTCCGTCAAGTTCAAGCCCGTAAAGGTGTTCGACGCGACTGTCAGCACGCGATTCAATAGTCGATGCGTCAGAGAGCGATCTTGGCTGACACCCAGGAAGCGGGAACCGAATGCGGCATCGGCGTCGCCGTCGAGCAGCGGGCGAATCACGGTCGGAATCTCTTCCGGGTTGTATTCCAGGTCCGCGTCCTGGACGACCACAATATCGCCTACCGCGGCGGCAAAGCCATCGTGGAGCGCCGCGCCCTTACCTTCGTTCTCCGATTTTAGGATTACACGCAGCCCGGGCATGTCACGTACTGTCTCTAGCAGGTCGCGTGTTCCGTCGGTGCTGCAGTCGTCGATTACGATGACTTCCTTGCGCAATGTGAGTTCCTGTACCCGCGACAGTACTTCCAGGATCGTGCCCTCTTCGTTGTAAACGGGAATCACCACGCTGACCAACGGCTCCTTGGCAGACATTTCTTTTGGCGCCGAGGCGTTGTCGCCGGCTGCAAAGGAAACTTCCTTAAACAACTCGTCAAGTGCTTCGAGTTCGGCTTCCGCCCGTTGCGATGTCGTTTCATTTGTCGCGGGGGCCGTTAGGGGCGGATTGCCCAAAGCCGGCACCACGGTCGAAGTATCAGTGTTCGTTGTCTCATTCATGTCGTTTGCCTGTTGGCGAAAAGAATTCATGATTAACGTACAGCGAGCGTTTGGGGCACTTGCCGGATTGGCAACGCAGGCCACTGCACGTAGCCTGTTTGTTTCGTTTCAGTGATCGATCTTCGTGATGAGCAGAGATAGTCTGGACTTGCCGGATCGTCATACTTCGACCGACGCCCGAACAACTGGGTTAGTTCGTCTTGATAGAGCAATGTCCAGTCCTTGGCGTGTCGCGCAAGCACATCGACCGTATTGACTTGTTTGCGGTCCAGCAGAACCAGGTCAGGTGAGCCGTATTCGAGAATGAGATCATCGTCAATCGGTCCGGATGCCAAACTACGAAAGCGCGGCTCATCGGCATGGTCGCCAACGGCGTAGTCGAAGTACATGTCGACGATCGACTGTGGGTAGCACGTGCGAAAGCGTCCATCAAAGGCGACCTTAATGTCGTTTTCCACGTCCTGCGTCGAACCAAACGTGCCGATGGCATATTGGGCCCAACTGAATCTCACGACAAGTTTGCCGTGCAGGCCCTCGTCAGTCATGAACTGAAATGCCGAAACCGGATACCTGTCACGCAAGACTGGCATCGTCGTCATCTGGTGATACAGCGTTGTCCCGGCGAACAAGGTGATCGCGGCAGTAGTCGCTAAGAACATCTTCGCGGCGCGCGAGGTGGCATTCGAGCCCGCTGGAACAAGCTCTCCCGCACCCCGAAAACGGCGAATCAAGTCGTCCACGTGTGGCACGAGCCACAACGCGAAGAGGATCGTGAAGAACGGAATGTGACGGCGATGCTCGATGGACTGCCACAGCACCAACGTCAGCAGTATCATGTGGGCAGGGTCTCGCGATTTGCGCGTCACGACCACTGCCGCGACCGAAACGGCCACCAACAGCCACCAAGGCGACCAGGCAATACTGGTCAGTTCCGGCGAACGCCACTCCACAATTTCCGGCCTGGGAGTCCCCAGCGATTGCCACAGCCAGGCGTGCAGTTCAAACCCGGCTGGATTTGCCACCGTGGCAAAACCGGCAACCACCGCGACAGCCAAGAGGTGCAGCGCGGTCCGCCGCGCACGGTGACCGTGCCGTAGCAACAACTCGATCCCACGACACACCAGGAACGTCACGAACACGGCGTAGCCCGCGACAAAGCCGCCATGTGAATTTGCCCACACGGCCAGCAAGGGCACGACCAGCCACAATGCGGCTAATCGCCGTCGCGTGTGGTTCTTACCTACGGGGTCGCCCGTCAGGAGTGTGCCGCGCGGTAACACCCAATCTAAAAGCAACACCAAACTGGCGAAGAACAAGTACGATGTCAATTGTGGCCGCAGCAACCAAAAGTGCATAAGGTTGATCGAAGTGATCAACGCGACAACAACGATTGTCGTCTGTGACACACCGGCGCGACGCGGAAGGTGAATTACGACCGCCATCAGCACAGCGCCCAGCAGGCACTTTATGCAAAGCAATCCGGTACTGCCGAGTGACTGAATTCCCAGTGCCAGGGCTAGTTCTGATAATGTTTCGTGATTGATCCAACGGTGCCCCACGGCGTTGTACGTATACGTGGCCGAGCCGGGCAATCCTTCGCGGAGCATATCCGATCCGTATTGCACGTGTCCCCAGAAGTCCGGATCCGGTTGGTTCTTAGACAACGGCAACAGGCAGATCACCAGCAGGGCCAGAAAGAACGCTCGCTCGGCCCAAGAGGTTTGCGCGTCGTTGGCTATCGGGTCAGTCATAACACGGCCTCCAACGAGAGCTGCTCGGTCGCCCGCTCGCGCTGCGGCAAGGCGGGCCAAGAAACCACCCCAACCTGCTCGTCGTCTGTGATTTGGCGCCGGTCAGGCGCGATGTAACGAGCACCTGCGGGATCGTCAAACGTCTGGCTTCGACCCCAGACCTGTGCCACGCGGTCTTGGTACAGGAGCGTCCAATTCTGCTGATTGCGGAACATCACGTTGACGGAATGAGGTTGGAAACGGTTGATCAACACCACTTCGGGATCGCCGTACTGGAGTACTTCATCGTCGTCAAAAGCCTGGGGATCCGACCCGCGATAACGAGGCACAAGACGGCCCAAAATGAAGTCGAAATTCATGTCAACCACTTCCTGTGGATAGCATGTACGGAATCGGCCATCGAAGCTGACCAACATCGCCTTGTCGTCATCGGGATGTGCGGGTCCAAGAGCGGCGATGGCATATTGAGCCCAGTTGTAGGTCACGATCAAGCGACCATGCATTTCGTTGTCGGCCATGAACTGAATGGCAGCCACAGGGTATTCCTTTCGATCCACCGTCATCTGACGCAGGCGCGACTGCAGCTTGTAGCCCAGAAGACAGAAAGCGAAAACGAACACACCGGCGAAGGCCATTTTCATGGCGGGTCTCATCGCCTGTCCCAATGAATCCGTATGTTCACTAATGCGAAATCGCTGCAGCACGGAATCAATGTGCGGCGCCATCCAAAAACCGAATGGAATGGCAAAGAATGGCATGTGTCGCACGTGAGAAAGCGTTTGCCACAACGTCAGGAGCAGGATTACCGAATGAGTAATGTCCCGTGAGCGTTTGGTAAGCAACATTGCGGAAAACCAACTGAACATGATCACCCACAGTGGGATCATCACCGTTGATGTCAGATCTGGCGCGTGCCATTCGATAATCTCTGGTCGTGGCATTCCAAGCGACTGAATCAGCCACCCGTGTAGACCCGGGCCGTATGGATTGATCAAAGTCGCCAAGCCGCTGGCAACGACCATCATCGTCAAGCGCCGCAACATGCCAAAAGATTGCCGGCCTCGATTGGCCAGCAACTCGACGCCCCGCAGTCCCAAGTACGCCGTGAAGATGCAATAGCCCGCGACAAAGCCGCCATGTGAATTGGCCCAAAAGAAGAATAGCACTGGCGCCAACCAAAAACAGCGCAAGCGGAAAGACGAATAGGTCAGCGGCGCGGATTCTGTATCACGACGTTCCAGCCAACGAAAATGGCAGCGCCCTTCCCAACCCTGAAAACAGTAGGCCAACAAGCCCATCAGCAGCGCGCAGAAAACGTATGAAAGCAACTGGGGTCGCGTGCGCCAAAAATAGGTCAGATTGGTCGAGACCAGCATCGCCAGCAGGCAGACGCTCAACAGGCTAGCTCCCTGTCGGCACGCGACGACCATGATCAGACCGATCACGCCTACGCCGAGCAGGCACTTGACGATCAACAGTCCGACGGGGCCGATCGTGTCAATCATCACCGCCAAAAACAACTCCGCTAGATTTTCGTGATTGATCCAACGGTATCCCTCGGCGGTGAACGAGTAGGTTGTTGTGGGAGAAATCCCGTCTGATAACGCGTCGCGACCATATTGCACGTGGCCCCACAGATCAGAATCGGCAGCGGCCGGCGACATGGCCACCGCACACGTCAACAAGGTCGCCAGCAACAAGCCGCGATCGAACCAATTCCGAATAACTGGCGGTCGGCTCATCGGAGAGTTGTCGCTTGGAAGATTCATGAACTCTCAGCGCATTAGCATGGACGAAAAGAGGAGCGGGAAAACACCAAAAGTATAGGACACGCCCAGCGAGCCATTCGGGTGCTGCAAGCGACATAACCGACACAGATGCACCCGCCAGTGACGCGGCGGAGATGTTTGCAGCGACGGCATCTCGCATTCGCCTTCACATCGAAACCAACACCTCGCTAAGTTCGTGTGTCCCAATTGCGCGAGACTGGTCAGCTCGTCAAGCCACCCAAGCTGACGAGTCCAACGCGTCACCAGGATCAGATCGACAGGCTCTCCCAACTTGGAGACACACAGCGAGCCGTGTACAATGTTGATTGCGAAACGCAATTCTGCGGAAAGCTGGTTCCGGCAATAAACCGATCAGACCTTTCGAGACAACATGTCATGCGCGAATACTTTGAAATAGACGATGTCAGACTGACACTGAACCAACCCAACGAAAATCAGCGCGAGTGGATTGGCCAGCGCGAAGTTCTTAAGCAGCTGCTGGCGTGTTGGGTGGTCGTGGACGACGCCGACCTCCCCCTGTCTCCACGTCTCATCGGCACGCCGGGAATCGGCAAGACGGCGTTAGGTATGGCGGCCGCGCGCGAACGCCAACAGGATCTATACATCTACCAATGCACGGCCGACACGCGGCCGGAAGATTTACTGGTCACGCCAGTGCTCGCCGAGAGCGGCAAGATTGCATATCATGCCTCGCCCTTGGTGTCGGCGATGATTCGCGGTGGCGTCTGCATTCTGGATGAAGGTAACCGCATGAACGAAAAGTCATGGGCCAGCCTCGCGCCTCTGTTGGATCACCGCCGCTATGTCGAGTCGATTGTGGCGGGTATCACGATTTCTGCACATCCGGATTTTCGCTGTGCTGTCACGATGAACCAGGACGAGTCGACCTACGAGATTCCAGACTATATCCTCAGCCGCCTGCAGCCGACGTTGCCCGTTGGGTTTCCGAACAAACTGGATGAAATGTCGATCTTGCAATACCATCTTCCGTTTGCCGAACTGGACATGTTGGCGATAACGGTCGATTTTCTGCAGCGTTCCCACGAACTGAAACTCGACTTTTCACCGCGGGATGGCATCAGTATGTTGCGATACGCCATGAAACGCATGATTCAGGATCCATCACATCCGATTGCCAAAGATGCAGCCTGGCGCGAGGCGCTGGAGTATTGCCTGGGCGAAGAGGCACTCGACCTCGAGTCACTGGCCGAACGCAAACAACAAACGTTGGGCGGGAATGCAGTCCCGTTGGGATTGGGTGATTTCTTTTTCTCACCAGAGGATCCATTGCATCCCGATGCAGACGACGACGACGATGACGACGTGATGTTCTAGTCACTGAAGAATCACAGAATGCCAAACGACTTGCTCAAGATCGGCCCTCACATCACGGTACTCCCGGTAATTCATGGGAGCGGTGATTTCGCGCTTGAGGTGCGCCGAGCGATGCTCGAGCAGACGTTTGACGTCGTTGCCGTGCCATTGCCGCCGTCATTCCAGCAAGACGTCGAACGGGCGATTGAACATCTTCCCACACCTACCGTTGTGGTTCAGCCCGAATCGCAATCCTACGTGACCCAATGGACGCCGGATCGAGAACGCGACGATGAAGAATCCGAGGCAGACTCTAACGAACGTGTCTGTAGCTATGTGCCGATCGATCCGTGCCAGGCCGTGATTATGGCGATCCGAGTGGCGATGGGCGAACGGATTCCGCGACGCTTTATCGACTTGGAAACGTCTCGTTTCGAACCGTATACGGCAAACTTGCCCGACCCTTACGCGCTCAAGAAAGTCACCATCGAGAGGTTTGCCGCGGCAATTCTTCCGAACATCGAACGCGTGCCCGAAGGACAACGGCGGGATCGCGTCCGATACATGGCCGGTCAACTGCATGAGATAGAATCGCGGCACCAGTCGATCTTGCTTGTGTGTTCCGTGCTTGATTGGCCTTGGATTCGTGAAGCGTACCAAGAATCAGCCGACAACTCGCCGACAGATATCGGCATCGAAGATGACTTTGTCGAACCTACTGCGACGCACGAAGTAGACCCCAAGACGCTGATTTTCATGTTGGGCGAATTGCCCTTTGTCACGGGACTGTATGAACGGGCTCGATCAGAACTGGAAGACGACCAAAACCTGTCAATTGACGGTGTCAAAGAACTACTGGTCACGGCGCGTGATGCCTACCGAAACGACTTGAAACGACGGGCCCGAAAAATCACACCACACTTGTTGGCCCGCTGTACGAAGTACATCCGCAATTTATCATTGGTGGAAAGCCGCCTGACGCCCGACCTCTATACGATTGTTGTTGCGGCAAAACAGATCGCTGGTGATCAATTTGCCCTCCACGTTGCCGAGACCGCACGCGACTACGCCTACTCAGACGGTGCCGGGTTCGATTCGATTGTGATGGGAATCAACGAAGCGCGTTATCCAAATGGCGACACGTTCGAAATGGTCAGCCGTCTGCCTGGGCCTCCTCTGGAATGGCGGAGCTGCGAATTGAAACGACGTCCAGATAAGTCAGAGATCGAAAAATGGCGAACCCCCTGGAATCCTTTTTCACAATGCAGCTACCCGCCTGAAGACGAGAGTATCGAGAACTTTCGCTCGCACGTCTTTGATCGCGCAAAGGCGATTATGGGTGCCGATCTGGTGCGGACCGAGAAGTTCACGACCAGTATCATGGATGGAATCGATATTCGTGATACACTCCGCCACTGGTACGATGGCGAGATCTACGTGAAGATCTTGCCGCCCAGTCGTGGCAAGCTGGACTGCGCAGTTATGCTCTTCGATTCTCCGGCAGACCCACGTGATTATCCCTGGCGCACGACGTGGTTTGCCGAGCACGAAAACGAATCGACACTGGCGTTCTTTGCCACGGATTTTCAGAAAGAAATGGTCGGACCTGGCATCGGCCAGGCAGTTTACGGAGGCGCAATGTTTCTGTTTCCTCCGATCCTGATTCCTGATGTCTGGAATGACCCCCGCGTCGATTTTTGCGAGACTTTGGAGGAACGACTGCTCGCCGCCGCATGTCTGCACAGCAATTGCCCGGAAATTGCCCTGCTTAGCCCACTGCCCCCCGGACCCGGATGGCGGCGTCTGGCCAAGCGGTTCAAGAAAACCTGGGTGCATGTGCCGTTGGGTCAGTTCGGCGAATCGACAGTGCAACAACTGCGAATGGTGCATGTGCTCAACGGCCGCGAAGTTCGCAGTTTTGCGGCGCATTTCATCCGCCGTGCCTGACCTTGGACATCCTCGTACTGTATCGTGGCAATTCGCGGCGCGCGTTTCTTGAGCCGACTCCGGGCAACGTCTATACTGCCATCACGAACACCAACTTTTTTCAATGGGTAACGCATGGAATTCCTCGATAAGCTAAAAAACTTGATGATCATGGCTTTCGCCGACGAAAGTCTGACGCAAAGCGAGTTGGAATTCTTGTCCGACCGTAGCGTGCAATGGGGAATTTCTCAGGCAGACTTTGCTGTGGCAGTCGAATTCGCCTTGTCAGACAGGGCAGAGTTGCAGATCCCACCCAACAAGCAAGACCGGATCGACTTGCTTCAAGACCTGATTCGCACGATGGCTGCCGATGGCCAACTTGCAGAGATCGAAAAACGTGTTTTCGCCATGGCAGCTGCCGTGATGGAACTCAAAGAAGGTGAGCTGAACCGGATCATCGATTCTGTCATGTGAGTTACTGTGACCTCTGAGTCACCGTAGCGTCTGAGTCACCGTGACCAAGGCACCCAATTCGTCTCCAGCAAGTGAAATGACTGATGGCCTATCGACTTGCCTCTCTCCTGACTGCGGTGGCAATTTGTCTACCCGCCTTGAGCATTGCTCAATCACCCAACGATGAAGAAGACGATGGCGAATTCCGCGACGGGCTGATCGGAACCTATCTGGACCAGCGCGGGACGTCAGTGACCCGTGTTGATCGCACGGTCGTCCAGGCTTGGGACGGCAGCGCAATTGATCGACGTTTGGCTGCAGGTCCAATCCAAGCGGAATGGACTGGTTACTTGATGTCCCAAGCGCCAGGCACCTATCGACTCAAAGCGTTTTATCATGGCCGACTTTCGATCGAACTCGCCGGCCGAATCGTACTGGAGGCCGCCAACGAAACGCCAAGTTGGCAAGAGACCGAGGCGCTCTCGCTGCCTTTTGATTACCACCGCTTGAAGATTCGATTCTCGTCGACCGAGCCGCGAGGTCAATTGGCCCTCTTCTGGTCAGGCCCGCAATTCCAGTTGGAGCCAATCGCCTCACGACAGTTCCATCACGATCCGAAGTCGACACCAAATCGCGAATTTGAACGCGGCGAGCAACTGGTGCATGCACTGCGCTGCACGGCCTGCCATCAGCTTGCTGGCGAACCGGCACCACGACGGGCACCAGCTATTGATCGACTGTCCGGGAATCTATCGTACGCGTGGTTGGTTGATTGGCTAACCTCGCACCCAGACGGCAACACTCCGTCAGCCATCGCTAGGCAGGGGCAAATGCCATCATTTGGTTTTTCGAAACGGGAGGCCGCGGATGTCGCCACGTATCTGATCGACCGCTCCAAGCCGCCGCCGCGGGCCGCGACCGATCCCAAGAAAGCAGATCGCGAGAAAGGCCGCGAGCTCTTTCTTTCGAGTGGCTGTTTAGCCTGTCATCAACTTGGCGACTTGGGCGCCGCGTCTCTCTTTGGTGGCGGCGACTTGACACACATAGCGGGCAAGCGGCCAAAGGACTTTTTTGCGAGGCGGATGACCAATCCCGCAAAAATCAACGAAGATCATCGCATGCCGTTGTTCGAGTTCTCAAAGAATGAGAATCGAGATCTTGTGGCGTTCCTGCAATCACTCGATGGAGGCAAAGACAAACCAAGGGAGATTCCGGCGGTCGATTTGCGGCAACTGGATCGCGGCAAAAACCTCGTTGAAACGGCGCAATGTGCCAGCTGCCATCGACTGCCAGGTGCCCAGCCTGCCAGTCGACCGTCGACGACTTTGTCAGGTCGCTCCAACTGGGCCACCTCCTGCCTGCAGCCAGCGACGACGCGACACGATCGGCCCAGCTTCGCCCTTAACACAGCGGATCAGCAGGCGATCAAGCGTTTTGTACGCGAGGTTGGGTCTGGGCCAATGTCGGTCGCCGCTCAAGGCAAACGGTTGCTCCGCGAGAACAACTGTCTCGCCTGTCATCCGCGCGATGCAGCACAGGGACTGGCCGGCACAGCCACGCGCGCTGCAGCGGCACATGAACAACTTTCGTCACTGTTACCCGCCATGATTCCGCCCTCGTTGGCCAGTGTGGGCGACAAGCTGCACGATCGCGCCTTGACGGAGATTATCGGCCGCAAGCGTTCCAGTCGTCGAAATTATCTGCGCGTGAGGATGCCGCGATTCGTATTGAACGATGAACAACTTCAGTCAATTGTCCATCACTTTGTCACACTCGACCGGATACCAGCTGGACAAGAGCCCACCGTTGCGCGCACCGAACTCGATGCGATCACGCTCAGCGCAGCCGGAAGTCGTTTGGTCACACCCGACGGATTCGGTTGCACAAGTTGCCACCAGATTGGCCGTGTGCTCCCCGTCAAGGCCCCCGTCAACGCTCGCGGGCCCAATCTGACGACACTCGGCGATTACGTTCGTCGCCCGTGGTTCGACCGATTTGTTCGTAATCCGGCTCGGATTGTGCCGCGCATGGAAATGCCCTCGGTGCGCGTCGCGGTTCACGGTTTGCTGGATGACAACGTTAATCACCAGTTGTCGGCCGTTTGGGACGTGCTCAACACACAGGGCTTCCAACCGCCTCGCCCGGACCCCGTGCGCGTTGTCCGTCACACCAGAAAGGGTCATGGTCGAGCGGTGATGCTGACGGATGTCATTCGTTCACCAGCGGCGAATTATCTGAAGCCGCTGCTGGTGGGACTTCCCAATCGTCACAGCATGTTGTTTGACCTGGCGGGCGGGCGGCTGACGACTTGGTCTGTCGGGGATGTTGCGCGCCAGCACACCGAAGGCAAGACCTGGTTTTGGGAAGCCGCCGGCACGCCGGTGCTGGAAACCAAACTCGATCAACCTGAAGTCAGCCTTGTGCGTCGCGGTGTGGCACTGCAGCCGGTCGTACAGGGACAGTTTCTGACCGAGTTGGACGCGGTTCAGCATGCACAGCAAGGATTGACGGCCAATTATCGACTTCGCTTCGCGACGGACGACAAACAAACACCCACGGCGCTCTACATCGCACAGACCTTTGCCCCTCTGGCAGTCGACGACACTGCGTATTCCGGTATTCAACGTTCGTTGGTCATCAGCAATGTCCCCACCGACGCGACAGTACGACTGCGGCTGCTCGCTTCGGCGCTGGCGGCGAAGAACATCGATGGCAAGACGCTAGTGATCGACAACCACACGCAAGTTCGTTTAGTCGCCCCTGGCAAGACGCGATTTTCTGACGATGGCGTCGTTACCCTGTCACCCAATGCCAAAGGCAAAGTGCAGCTAACGCTCGCCTACGCAACGACGGTTCCTGTCGACCAGTTTCCGGTCCTGCCTGTGCCGGCCATCGCGAGCGAACCTGTTTCTCTGAACGTGGTTCCTGGTTACGAAGCAGTCCGCGTGCCGCTGGAAACTAGCATCATGCCGACAGGACTCGCGTGGCGACCAAATGGTGAACTCGTGGTTTCGTCCTTGAAAGGCCGTGTTTGGACCGTTCAAGACACCGATGGTGACGCGCTCGAAGATCAGATCACGCAATTTAGCGACGAGCTTGCGGCGCCGTATGGTTTGGTGGCCACAGACAGCTACGTGGATGTCGTCAACAAGTACGGCCTATTGAGACTCTATGACGACGACGGAGACGGTCGCGCCGATCGGCATGAAACCATCGCGTCTGGTTGGGGCCACACGACGGACTACCATGATTGGGCTGTTGGGCTTCCGCGCGATGCAGCTGGAAATTACTACATTGCCATCCCTTGTCAGCAAGACAAGCGCTCGGTGGCGGCCGCACACCTGCGCGGGACGGTCTTAAGACTGACGCCGCGGGAACCAACCGTCGAAAATCCTCGCGCCTTCGAGCTTGAAACGTTAACTACTGGACATCGTTTCCCAATGGGCATCGCGATGAACCGCGCGGAACAACTGTTCGTGACGGACAATCAAGGCAACTACAACCCATTCAATGAACTCAATCATGTGCGCCCCGGAAGACGTTTCGGCTTCATCAACACAGTGGATCGCAAACCTGACTTCAAACCGCCGTTGACGCCACCTGCGATCGATATTCCTCATCCGTGGACGCGAAGCGTGAACGGGATCTGCTTTCTGGAGACGCCAGAGGAGCTTTCTCGGAAATCCGGTGGTGGACTGTTCGGACCGTTCGAAGGCCATCTGGTCGGTTGCGAATACGACACGCGTCGTCTGATTCGGATCAGTTTGCAACAGGTCGGTGATACGATTCAAGGAGCAGCGTACCCGTTCAGCTACGATGAACCGCCGAGTGGGGTGCCACTGCTGGGTCCTTTGGTCAGTAGCATCTCTCCAATGGGTGACTTGTACATTGGCGGCATCCGTGACAGCGGTTGGGGTGGTGCAAACAATGTGGGAGAATTGGTTCGGCTGCGTCCAACGGGCGCAGATCTTCCCTGCGGCATCGCTGAAGTACGAGCGACGAACTCGGGGTTTGTTGTGGAATTCACCAATCCCGCAGATCCAGTGCGAGCGGCAGACGTCGCCAACTACACCCTGGCCTCCTACACTCGCATTTCAACGCCCGCCTATGGCGGTGACGATAGCCAGCGACGTGTCGAGTCGATTCACACCGCCGAAGTTGCTGCCGACGCACGCAGTGTGAAGTTGACGGTAGGCAGTTTGCGACCGGGCTTTGTCTACGAAGTGAACTTGAGAAACTTGTCGCCCGATGGCGGTGAGTTCTTTCCGTCGCAAGCACACTACACCCTGCGTGTCATTCCTGACTAGCCCTTTGTCAAGACTAAGATTTAGGGCTGTCGAACCCGATTGTCGGGGTTCGCACCGCGAACCAAACGTTTTGATCGCAGCGATCAACGACTATCTCGCCAGGCCACCATTGGGTTGGGAATAATCGTTCTGTCCTTCTTTTTCGGAACAATCCTCACGACCGGGCTTCACCGTTGCCGATACGTTTCAGGACGCTACCAACTCCTGCGTTTGCTGTTCATGCTGTGCGCGACCAAGGAATGCTGCGATGCTAGCAATCATAAGCGACCTTCACCTCACCGACGGAACCACCGGAACGAATGCCGACCCTGGCACATTTCATGGTTTCTCGAACCATCTTTGCGAACTGGCGATGCAAGCGTCCTGGCGAGCCGATGGATGCTATCGCCCGATCAAACAGCTTGACTTGCTCTTACTGGGTGGTTTCTTCGCCGAATTTAGTGGGTGATTGTGGGCGTCAGATGGAGCTTTCCGCAGTAGAAGAGAATTCGAATTCGATAGTTCTCGAAGGATCGGAAGCCGCGAGCGGCCGACTTAATGGCCTGGATGCGGCTGTTGAAGC
>PVBE010625815.1_pt1 | contig 39153 bp, 33 predicted proteins | sample 1631181 | NCBI WGS metagenome assembly PVBE01 (sample SAMN08397723, study PRJNA350692) | Marine metagenome, whole genome shotgun sequencing project. | isolation source: water | place: Pacific Ocean | collected 2012-04 | reverse complement strand
TTGCCGAGGCCAAGCGCATCGAGCCATTCGGCAACATCGCGCATGGTCGTTCCTCTATCAAAAGTCGAGGGTATCGAAGATCTCGCCGGGCCGGCCGGTTCCTCGAGCCTCGGTCAGGTAATCCTCCCAACAACGATAGTAGGGACGCGCTGGACAGACGCCAAGGCCCTCGCCGCTAGGGAGACCACGCCGCGACCGACCGACGCACCCGGCGGTCTTCCCCCCGGCGGCGATAGCTTGTAAGAAACGCATTGGTATCGTTCCCGCCCGCATCGGTCGCCAGAAAGTCAGTGCGTTGCATTATCTAGCCCTGCTTCAGGAATTTCTCCCCCTCGGCATGTTCTTCGGAATGGCGATTTTGCTGTTCTCGGGCTATCCGATCGCCTTCATCCTGGGCGGCCTGTCGATCATCTTCGGCCTGATCGGCTATTTCATCGGCACCTTCCAGCTGATGGAGTTCTTCAACTTCGTGCCGCGAATTTGGGGATTTGCGGCGGAAAACCTGGTCCTCGTCGCGGTGCCGACCTTCGTCTTCATGGGCGTGGTGATGGAGCGCAGCGGCATTGCCAGCGACCTGCTCTATTGCTGTCAGATCCTGTTGCGGCGGGTGCCGGGGGCGTTGGCGCTGTCGGTCACGGTGATGGGCACGATCCTGGCGGCGATGACCGGGATCATCGGCGCTTCCGTGACCATGATGACGGCGATGGCGCTGCCCTCGATGCTGCGCCAGGGCTACAGCCCGGCCTTGGCAACCGGCACGATCGCGGCGTCGGGCACCCTCGGCATTCTGATCCCGCCTTCGATCATGTTGATCTTCATGGCGGATCTGATGCAGCTGTCGGTGGGCAGCCTCTTCATGGCGGCGCTGGTGCCGGGGCTTTGCCTGGCCGCCCTCTATCTCACCTATATCTTTATCGTCGCCATCGTGAAGCCGTCGATGGCGCCGCCGTTGCCGGCTGACATGCTGCGGGTCTCGAGGCGGGAGCTGGCACCGCTGCTGTTGAAGGGCTTCGTGCCGCCGGTGATTTTGATCGGCACCATCAAGGGCTCGATCCTGTTCGGCTGGGCGACGCCGAGCGAGGCCGGCGCGGTCGGGGCCTTCGGCGCCCTGGCGATCGCGGTGGGGCTCGGCCGGATGACCACGGGCAAATTGAAGGGGATGTGCCACGCCACCGCGCTGACGCTTTCCTTCATCTTCTTCATCATCATCTCGGCGACCTGTTTCGCCTATGTCTTCCGCTCGCTCGGCGGCGACGACATCGTCGAGGAGATCTTCGCCGCCGCCGGCTTCGGCTCCTGGGGGGTCTTGATCACGATCCTGGTGATGGTCTTCTTCCTGGGCTTCATCCTCGATTTCATCGAGATCGCCCTGATCATGTTCCCGATCTTCGCGCCGCTGGTCGACGATTTGAACTTCGGCACCCACGTGCCGCAGGAACAGGTGCTGTTCTGGTTCACCGTGCTGGTCGCGGTCAACCTGCAAACCTCGTTCCTGACGCCGCCCTTCGGATACGCGCTCTTTTACCTGAAGGGCATCGCGCCGAAGGAGGTGAAGATCAGCTCGATCTACGCCGGCATCGTGCCCTTCGTGATCCTGCAGCTGATCGGCCTCGCCGCCGTGGTGATCTTCCCGCAACTGGTGCTTTGGCTGCCGAGCGTGGTTTACGACTAGCGCGGTTTCGAGATTCGTCGAATCGCCAGGCCACCCGCTCCCCCGTCCCAACCACCCATAGATGGTACCCTCGGGGTGGTTGGGACGGGGGAGCGGATGGTTCAGCCAGTTTCGAAAATGCTCTAGCGTCGGGGCGGTTTCCGGGCCCGGAATTCTTCCAGCAGACCCATCGGTGCCTGGCGGAAGAGGCGGGGATCCATCGCCCGCAAGTCGTCCGCGAGGCGGACCTCGAAGCCGATCTGGCCCAGCACGTCACGCTCGAGATCGATGCCGTCGGCGATCTCCGCCAGCACCAGGCCATCCGCTTCCAGGCGGAAGACGGCCCTGTCGGTGACGTAGAGGACCTCCTGCCCGCGCTCCAAGGCATAGGCGCCGTTGAAGGTGATCTGTTGCACCTCGGGTAGCCATTTCTGGTGCCGCCCCTCGGCCCGAAGCGTGACGCCACCCTCGCCGTCCGGCCCGATGTCGAGGCCGCCCGTGGTCAGGGTGCCCGAAAACACCACCTTGGGGCTGCCCTGGCTGATGTTGATGAAGCCGCCGGGGCCGTTCACGGAGCTGGCGTAGCGGCTGACGTTGACGTTGCCCTGGGCGTCGACCTCGGCGAAGGATAGGAAGGCCAAGTCGAGGCCGCCGCCATCGTAGAAGTCGAACTGGTAGGGCTGGTCGATCATGGCGTCGTAGTTGGCGCCGGCGCCGGCATCCAGGCCGCTGGCCGGCGCGCCGCCGACGATGCCCTGTTCCACCGTCAGGGTCAGCTCGCGGTAGAAGCCCTCCTCCGCCGCTACTGGCGAAATCCCGTTGGAGACGCCGAAGCCCAGATTGACGACGGCGCCGGGAAACAGCTCCATCGCGGCGCGGCGCGCCATCGCCTTGCGGATATCAAAGGGCAGCAGCGCCAGATCGCTGTCCGGCGCCTTGGTCATCCCGGCATAGGCCGGGTTCATCCGGTGTAGGTAGGTCTGGCGCTGTTCGGGGTCGATGACGATGTGGTCGACCAGCGCCGCCGGCACTTTCACCGCCTTGCCCGACAGCGTGCCGGCGGCGGCCAGGTGCCTGGCCTGCGCGATGACGATGCCGCCGCGCCGCCGGGTCGCCTGGGCGATCGACAGGTTCTCGCCGAAATAGGCCTCTTCCTCGGCGGTCAGATTACCGCGCTCGTCGACCGTGCTGCCACGGATGATCGCGACGTCGGGGCGCAAGGGCTTATAGAGCAGGTATTCCTCGCCCTTCAGCTCGATCAGCTCGACCAGGTCTTCTTCGGCGCTGGCGCTCTGCCGGCCGCCGGCCTGGCGGGGATCGACAAAGGTATGCAGGCCGACCGTGGTCAACAGGCCGGGCCGGCCCGCCGCCGTTTCTCGGCAAAGCTGCGACAAGACGCCCTGCGGCAGGGTATAGGCCTCGACCTCGTCGGCAATGACCAGCAGCGCCATCGGCGGACAGTTGTTGTAGCCGCCGCTGATCACCCTTTTCACCAGGCCCGGCAGCGCCAGATGGCCGAAGCCCCGGGTCTGCCAGTCGCCGACCGAGACGATCGAGATCAGGGTCAGATCGCGCGGCGCGGCACTGGCCCGGAACCGTTCCGCCAGGGCCTCGATCAAACTCTCCGCCAAACCATGGCCGCCGCCGGAGCCGCCGAAGACGACGCAATCGCCGTCATGGATGAGGCCCACTGCCGCCTCGGCATCGATCACTTTCGACAAAACACGCTACTCCTCTAATCGAACGACGACCTCCGCCGACCTTACGCAGGCGGCGGAGCGCGCGCAAACGTGGCCGTTTGGTGATGCCGGCTCTAACGCGACTGCCCGACGCCGAGCCAGAACAAGGCCGCCACCAGCAGGACGACGAGGAACAGCCCGACGCCCCACGTCACCCGTATCCAAAGCAGCCGCGCCGGCTGCGCCATCTGCTCCGGCTCCCCGGTATCGGGCGCCGGGTCGGGTGCAGGGTCCGCATCTTCGGACGCGGTCTCCACTTCGTCGTTCCGCCCTCGGATGTCCGAATACAGCATTGTGGTCGCCGCCTCCGGCTCGACGTTCAACTCGGACCGCAGGATCTCCCGGCAATGGCCATATTGTTTCAGCGCTTCGGCGCGCCGGCCGGCCCGGCCGAAGAGCCGCATCAAGGCGCGGTGGCCGTCTTCGCGCAAGGGATCGAGGGCGACGAGACGCCGCCCGGCTTCGATCGCCTCGTCGAGCCTTGCGGTATCGGCATGGTGCGAGGAAAGCTTCGCCAGGCTCTCGTAACAAAGTTCGCGAAACCGGGTCCGCTCGGCGCCGCACCAGGCATCGAGGGTTTCGTCCTCGAAACCGACGCCGGCCAGAAAATCGTCGCCATGAAGGGCGCAGGCCTGCTGCATGGCATCCGGCGTATCATCCGACAGCAAGCGTTCGAAGCGCCAAGTGTCGACCTCGACGAGGTCCGGGTTCAGCGACACCCGATGGCGGTCCGCGATGATGATCGAGGGCTCGCCGTCGCCGATCGCCTTGGCAAGGGTAAAGAGGCATTGCCGCAAGCTGTGACGCGCCTGATCCTCCGGCCGGTCGGCCCAAATCAAAGTCGCCAGTTTGTCCCGTGCAACCTGCTTTCCGACGTCGGATGCGAGATAGGCGAGCAACATTTGAGTCTTGCGCGGCAAGACGATGTCGCCGTCCGAGCCACGCGTCAGTTTGACCCCGCCGAACAGCCTGAGAGACAGCGGCTCCATTTCTCGATCCTATCAAGGCCGGTTTCAGCGAAATCGATCATATTTGAGGTGAAATTCGCGGTCAAATCCGCCAACAGGCGATTTTTGACGGAGCTTTGACGGAGCCATGCGCCGCGACCTGACGCGCTCTCGATAATTCGCACTATCGAGTAAAGTCGGAAAGCAAAGGAGATGACCCCATGACGAGCGCAAACCGGTTGACCTCCCGCCCCGCGATCTTCGCCTATGGCGCCGTCGCCGTGGTGTTGGCGGTATTTGCCGGCGCCCTCTACGTTTCGCCACTCTTGGCAGGCAAGCGCCAGTTCGCCGAATACAACGTCGACGACACCAAGGTGGCGATCCACGGCTACGACACCGTGGCCTATTTCACCGAAGGCGAGCCGACCAAGGGCAACGGCGAATTCGAACACACCTGGCAGGACGCCAGATGGCAGTTCGCCTCCGCCACCAATCGCGACCTCTTCACCGCCAATCCGGATCGCTACGCACCGCAATACGGCGGCTACTGCGCCCTCGGCCTGTCGGCGGGCGAGTATGCCGACACCGATCCGGAGGCCTGGACCATCGTCGACGGCAAGCTGTATTTCAACAAGACCATGGCCTATCGCGACGAAGCTTGGCGGAAGGCGCCGGAAGCCTACATCGCGACCGCGGACTACAACTGGTCGCAAAACAGGGACAAGTTACGCGACGCCTATTGAGCGCCATGTCCGCTGATGAAAGGCGCGGCTCCAATCCTTGTTGCGCGCCGGTGGTCTGAATGGGCCACCGGCGGCCAGCGACATGTACTCATTGATGTATGTTCATTCGAGCCCCGCCTTGCGGAAGCCTTCTTTGAGCCGCGCGGCACCTGCTGGATCGAGAAGCTGAAGTATGTTGTTCAACGTATGCCGATAGGGATCGAGCCTGCGAACCGCTTCCGCCGCCCGCCTCGCCTCTTCCGCACGCCCCATCTGCGCATAAGTGGCGGCAAGCATCAGATAGTCAAAAGGCCCTTCGGGCCTTCGAACGAGGTTCTCCTCTTCAACCACCGCCGCATCGGCGTAGCGCTCCTCGAGATAATAGGCGAGGCCCAGGTTCCAAACGGCAGCCGGGTCCAATTTGGGATCGATGCGCAACGCGTTTTCGAGCGCCAGAATCGCGCCGGTGGGGCGCCCCAACCGGACCAAAGCGGTGCCTTGCGTGGCAAACCCATGGGCGTCGTTGGGGTTGAGCGCGATCAGCCGCTCGCTCTCGACCAGCGCCAGCTCTAATTGCCCACGGGTGGTGTACACCCAAGCCAACAAAACGTGACCGTCGATGTTGGATGTTTCCAGGGAAAGCGCCTTTTTCGCAAGATCATGCGCCTCTTGCACCGCCCTTTGAGGCGACTCGGTCCAGCCGTACCACACCGAATAAAGGTGCGTGAAGCCGAGGCCGGCATAGGCGGAGGCATAGTCCCGATCGAGCTCGATGGCACGCCGATAGAGCTTCCGCGCCTCGAAGTTCTCACTGCGCTCAAATTGCACCAGAAGCGCTCGGCCTCTCAGCGCGTAATCGTAAGCTTCGAGATTGTCGGTCGATTTGGCCAAGGCGAGCTTTTCCTCGATCTCGGTCACCCGGACCGCCAGGGTGCGAACGATGCGGCCGCTGATCTCGCCCTGTAGTTCGAAGATATCCGCGATGGCTTCATCATAGCGCTCGGCCCACAAGTGGCGGCCGCTCTCTCCGTCGACCAACTGGGCGTTGATCCGTACGCGATCGCCGAGCTTCAAGACGCTGCCTTCCAAGACATACCGAACGCCCAGCTCCTGGCTGACGTCCCGCACGTTCACCGCCTTGCCCTTGTAGGTGAAGACCGTATTGGAGGCGATCACCAACAGATCGTTGAATTTGGAAAGATCGGTGATGATGTCGTTGGTCATGCCGTCGGAGAAATATTCCTCCTCCGGATTCTCGCTCAGGTTGGCGAACGGCAGCACCGCGATCGATGGTTTCGCCGCTCCCACCAGATCGAACGGCGCCGGACCGGACGGCGACGCCCAATACCAAACGGCGAGCCCGACCAGCAGCACGAAGGCCGACGATGCCGCGGCCACCGCCACGCCGCGCCGGCCAAACCTCATCCCCGACCCCAGAAGCTCGGCACCGCCGTCGTCGGGGCCCATCAAAACGCGATAGACCCGGACAGGCTCTGGGATGTTCTTCAGTTCCTGGTCGCCGAGATCGTCGATGCCGACGTCGATGCGGCCGCGGATATCGCCGTACACCCGATCCGAGATACAAATCCCGCCTGGCGCCGCCCGCTCCTGCAGGCGCGCCGCCACGTTGACGCCGCCGCCGTAGATATCGTCGCCATCGACGATGACGTCGCCCTGGTTGATGCCGATGCGAAAGACGATCTGGTGATCGTCGGCCACGACCTGGTTGCGCGCGGCTCCTTCGCGCTGGATCTCGACGCCGGCGCGCACCGCCTCGACGACGCTGGGGAACTCCATTAGCAGGCCGTCGCCCATCAACTTGACGATACGGCCGCCATGCGCGGCAATCGCCGGCTCGATCAGCTCTTCGCGGTGCGCCTTCAGGCGGGCCAGCGTGCCCTCTTCATCGGCCGCCATCAGCGCGCTGTAGCCGGCGACATCGGCGCTCATTACCGCCGATAGCCTGCGCCGCATGCCGGGTGCTTCCACCAACGCCTCCGAATCCTAGATGAATCAAGGAGATGATACGCGAATTCCCGCGACCGAGGGAAACCGACGACCGGCGGCACATTCTCGCAAGGGTTGACGGGCCGATCGTCCGGACCTTGTCTCGAGGAGATTTCGACCCGATGCCCCTTTAGGTGCCGCCATCCTTTACCGCCGCGCGCCGCCATGCTAGCGTGCCGGCCTCGATCGGAGGTGTTTGATGCGACCGACAGAGGCCTTGTGCCCGTCCGCTATCTTTCTCTGGTGAAGCTGCCTCACCGTCGGCGCCCGGCGACGGCGCGCCTTTCCCGTTCCCGATTGATTCCCACCGAGACTTGCTAGCCGCCCCTCCCGTATCCGTCGATGCGCGGGCGGCGATAAAAGGACCAGAGAAATGCGCATCAATTTCGAAAGCCGTTCCGGCATTGCCGTCGAGCGGCGCGAGGAGAGCCTCGATTACGCGACCGGCCTCGACTTCCTGATCGAGCGCTTGAACCAGGCGCGGGGCGCCTATTTCTCCTCCGGCGTCGAGGACCCGGACCGCTATACGCGTTGGGACTTCGGCTTCGAGGACCCGCCCTTGGAGATGACGGCGCGCGGCAACGAGGTTCGTTTCTCCGCCCTGAACGACCGCGGCGAGCGATTGCTGGCGATCCTGGCGCCGGTCATCACCACGGGCCCGGAGACCCGGGTCGTGGCCACGGCGGAGCGCGAGATCGTGCTCGAGGTCGTGGTCGGCGACGCGGTCTTCCCCGAGGAGGAGCGCAGCCGCCAGCCCTCGGTCTTCACGCCGATCCGTCGCCTGGTCGAGGACTTCGCCGGCACCGAGGACAACTTCCTCGGCCTCTACGGCGCCTTCGGCTACGACCTGATCTTCCAGTTCGAGCGCATGCCGCTCAACCATCCGCGCCCTGACGTGAGACACGATTTGCATCTCTTTCTCCCCGATCGGCTCTACCTGGTGGATCGGCGCAAAGAGGTGGCGCTCAGGCTCGACTACGAATTCTCCCGCGACGGCCTGTCGACGGCGGCCGGCCGCTATGCGCCCTTCCAGCCGCTTGGCCCGGCCAAGCCGACGAGCGGTGGTGACGAGGGCGAGATCGAGCGCGATCAACCGCCCGAGAACTACATGGCCAACGTCGAGGAGGCACGCCAGCACATGCACGCCGGCGACATCTTCGAGGTCGTGCTGTCGGAGAAGTTCTCGGCCCGCTATGACGGCGCGCCGTCCGACCTCTATCACATGATGCGGCGCAACAACCCGAGCCCCTACGAATTCTTCATCCAGCTCGGCGAGGAGCAGCTGATCGGCGCCAGCCCGGAAATGTTCGTGCGCGTCGAGGGCGACAGGGTCGAATCCAGTCCGATTTGCGGCACCGCCCGGCGCGGCGACAACGCCATGGAAGACGCCGAGCGCATCCTCGCCCTCTTCAATTCGGAGAAGGACCACGTCGAGCTCACCATGTGCACCGACGTCGACCGCAACGACAAGTCGCGGATCTGCCGGCCGGGCACGATCAAGCTGTTGGCCAGGCGCATGATCGAGCGCTATGTCGGCCTCTTCCACACCGCCGATCACGTCGAAGGCCGCCTGCGCGAAGGCTTCACCGGGCTAGATGCCTTCCTCTCGCACATGTGGGCGGTGACCCTGACCGGCGCCCCGAAAACCATGGCCGTGCGCCTGATCGAGCGAATGGAAGTCTCGGCCCGAGGTTGGTACGGCGGGGCCATCGGCGCCATGCTGCTGAACGGCAACGTCAACAGCGGCATCACCATCCGCACGGTGCACCTGAAGGACGCGCGGGCCGACTACCGGGCCGGTGCCACCTTGGTCTACGACTCGATCCCGCTGGAGGAAGAGCGCGAATGTCAGGTCAAGAGCACCGCCTTCTTCGCCGCCATGGCGAGCCTGGGTCGCCCACCCGAGCCGCCGGCAGGGCCACCGCCGACGCCATTCGGGGACAAACGCGTGGTGATGATCGACAACGAGGATTCCTTCGTCCACACGCTGGCCGACTATTTTCGCCAGACCGGCGCCGAAGTCGCGACCTACCGCGCCGGGGTCTCGCTGGAGCGAATCCTGGAGCAGCACCCCGACCTGGTCGTGCATTCGCCCGGGCCCGGCCGCCCGGCCGATTTCGGCGTGCCCGAGCGGGTCCGGGAACTGGCCGACGCGGGCATCGCGCAGTTCGGCGTTTGCCTCGGCCTACAAGGCATGGTCGAGGCTTTCGGCGGCCGGCTCGAAGTGCTGGCGGAACCGCGCCACGGCAAGATCTGGGAGATCGCGCACGAAGGCCAGGGCCTGTTCGAGGGCGTGCCGTCGCCCTGTCGCTTCGGCGCCTACCACTCGCTGATCGCCGATGTCGAGGCGATCCCCGACGAGCTGGAGGTGACCGCTCGGAATGAAGGCGGCCTGGTGATGGCGATCCGGCATCGAAGCCTGCCGCTGATGGCGGTCCAGTTCCACCCGGAATCGATTCTGTCGCTACAGGCCGAGGTCGGGCATCGGATCGTCCGAAACGCGATGCGGCTCTTGACGGCTGGCGAATAGGCTCGGGCTCGCCCGGCCTCTCAGTCTCAGAGGGCGGCTTGCAGGCGCCAGGCTTCGAGGTCGGCCGCCTCGCGCGCGGTCGGGTCCAGCTCGCGGAGCACCAAGGCCCGCAACTCGGAGGCTACCTGGTGCCCCTGGGCCGCTGCCTGGCTGAACCAAACGAAGGCCTGAGCATAGTCGCGCGCCACCACCTCGCCCAAGGCATAGATGACGCCGAGCGCCAGTTGGGCCTCGGTATGGTTCTGCATCGCGGCCTGGCGATAGCAAGCAATCGCCCGTGTCACATCGGCGGCGACGCCACGGCCTTCTTCCAGAATCTCGCCGAGACGAAACTGCGCCCAGGCATCGCCCGCCTCGGCCTCGAGTTCGAGGCCAGCAAGCGCCGATCGGGTGACGCTGGCCGGGGGAGCAGAGACACTCGCCATCGGTTGCTGGTCCGCCATCATGATCTTGCCCTCCGCATTTATGCTTAATTTTCGGTAAGGATAGACGCTTCCTCGGCGGCGTCTGTGTCGGTCGTCACACCCGGCGGCGAATCCCGAAAGATGGTGAAAAGGTACACCGGACGGTGGCCATGCGACCTGGAAGGCGCGACACTGGACCGTTACGGCGGCGAACGATGGGAGGACGGAGATGCAGGCACTGAAATCGGAATTCCTGATGACCCTCGAAATCGAACTCGAGACCACCCACGTGATCGGCGAGACGCCGGCCGGAACCCGGCGGATCGACGTCTTTCGGGGCGGCCGTTTCGAGGGGCCCCGGCTACGAGGCGAATTCGTCGCCGGCGGCTCCGACATGATTCTGCGCCGGGCCGACGGGGCGATGCAGCCGGACGTCCGCCTAACGCTGGAGACCGACGATGGCGCCTTTATCCAGGTCACCTACCGGGGGGTCCGCCACGGCCCCGACGAGGTGATGCGCCGGATCGCCGCCGGCGAGCCGGTCGAGGCCTCGGAATACTATCTCCGCAACACGCCCTATTTCGAGACCGGCTCGGAGAAGTACGACTGGCTCAATCGCACCGTCGCCGTCGGCATCGGCCGCCGGGCCCCGAACGCGGCGGTCTACGACATCCACGAGATCCTCTGAGCAGCGATCGACCGGCGAGCCGCGCCGCCACCCGGGCGAGAAGGCGGCGGGCCAGAAATATCGGCCTTGCCAAGTCTATGGCGAGGCCGCGCCCAGCTCTGTTTCGATGACATCCAGGCGGTCCTGGCCGAAGTACATCTCGGTCCCGATGAAAAATGTCGGCACGCCAAAAACGCCACGGTCGACCGCCGCCTCGGTCGCGGCAATCAGTCTGTCCTTGATGGTTCGCTCTCGAATGCGCGTGAAGATCACTCCCGGGTCGAAACCGGCGGCATCGAGAACATCGGCCACGGCGGTCGGATCGGACATATCGCGGGCCGTCGCCCAGGTGGCGCGAAACAACGCCGTGGCATATTCGGCCAGACCGCCAAGCTCGTCGGCCACCACGGCGCCGCGCATCAGGTTGAGGGAATCGAATGGCGCCCTGGAATCGAAATCGAGCGCAATGCCGTATTGCCGCGCCAGACACGGCAATTCGACCCGCATCATATAGGCTTTCTTCGCCGGCACCGACACGGGCGCTGCGTTGCCGCTCAGTTTGAAGACTCCGCCGACCAGCACCGGCTTCAAGATCAATGCCGCACCCGTGCGTTCGACGAGAGCCGGCAAGCGCCGATGGGCGATATAGGACGGCGGACTGGCAACGTCGAAGTAGAACTCCAGCTTTTTGACCATGCTTCAACCTATACGGATTCCGGCAGAAGAACGCGGCCAGCCGCCACCGCCCCGACGCCGCATATCATCCCCAGCAGAGGTCTCTTCGAGACGGCGGTCACGGTGACCGCGATCAGCCCGCCGCCCGACCATCCAGAAGCTCGGCGGCGAGGGCGGCGGCGGTGCCCGTGAAATCGGTGCATTTGCAGGCGAGGTCCTGCTCGTCGAAGGCCTGGCGACCTTCCGGCGTATCCAAATCCACGCCGAGCAAATCCGTGCAGTTCGTCGAACCGTAGCGCTTCTCGAATTCGCGCATCATGGCCCGGACGGCATCATAGCTTTGCCGCACCGACTGCTCGGGACCGTCCCGCCCGAGGACAATCCCCAAGGCCATGGCGGCACCGGTCACCGCACCGCAAGGACCGCCGCTTCTGGCCATGCCGCCACAGAAGCCGGTGGCGATGCCCGGTATGAGCGCGCTGACGATCGCGTGGCGTTCGGCAACGGTCTTGAGGACAGCCTCGGCGCAGTAATACCCGCTTTCGAACAGCTCCCGCCCTCGAGCCTCGGCATCATCCATGACGTTTTCCATATTTTTCAAAACGATAATACTAGAATTATCGAAATATATGACAATGTCAATGGCGGCGTAACAAAACGCACCGCTGGTGGCTAGGAATACGCCTCTCGTCGCGACCTGGAGTTTGCCCCCAACTACAGACATCGGTGACCGAGCACCCGAGCAGAGATCGACCGTCGGGCCTGGCCGCCAGCGCCCGGGAGAGAAGGCAACGGGCCGGAAATGTCGGCCTTGCTGCGACCGAGATCTGAGATGCACGATGAAAGAAAGGCCCCGGTCGGGGGGTGCCGACCGGGGCCATCGCAATGAGTATACGGAACTCATCGCGGAGGACGATAACTACGCGGTGCGGACCTCGCTCAGGAACTTGTCGACCTCGCCGCGCAGGGTCTCGGACTGACGCGACAGCTCGCCGGCGGCCTGCAACACCTCGCCGGAGGACTGGCCGGTCTCGGTGACGGCCCGGTTGACCTCCGAGATGTTGGAGTTGACCTCCTGGGTGCCCGACGCCGCTTGCTGGGCGTTGCGGCTGATCTCGCCGGTCGCGGCGCCCTGCTGCTCCACCGCGGCGGCGATGGTGCCGGAGATCTCGTTGATCTCCGAGATCGTCTTGGTGATGCCCTCGATCACATTGACCGTCTCACCGGTCGCACCCTGGATGCCGGTAATCTGCGCGGCGATCTCCTCCGTCGCCTTGGCGGTTTGGCTGGCCAGATTCTTGACCTCCGAGGCGACCACGGCGAAGCCCTTGCCGGCCTCGCCGGCGCGGGCCGCCTCGATCGTCGCGTTCAAGGCCAGCAGGTTGGTCTGGCTGGCGATGTCGTTGATCAGATCGACCACCTCGCCGATCTTCTGCGAGGCCTCGACCAGACCTTGGACTTGCGCCGTCGCCTGCTCGGCGGCGACCACGGCACTACTGGCCGTATCGGCAGAGGTGGCTACCTGGCTGGAGATCTCGCGGATCGAAGCCGCCAACTCCTCCGAGGCCGAGGCCACGGTCTGGACGTTGGCACTGGCTTGCTCGGAGGCCGTGGCGACGGTGGTGGCGCGCCCGGAGGCGTCCTCCGCCGAGGCGGTCATGGTCTGCGCCGTACTCTCCATCTCGGTCGAGGCCGAGGAGACCAGATCGACGACGCCCTTGACGCTGGCCTCGAAGTTGTCGGCCATGTCGAGCATGCCCTGGCGGCGCTCCGCCTCGGCCCGCTTCTTGGTCTCCTCCTGCTCTTCACGCAAGCGGTCGGTCTCGATCGCGTTCTGCTTGAAGACCTCCACCGTCTCGGCCATCGAGCCGATTTCGTCGGCCCGTCCGGTGCCGGGGATGTCGACGGACTTGTCGCCATCGGCCAGACGCTGCATGACTTCGGTCATGCTCTTGATCGGGTTGGCGATACCGTTGCCGATCAGCCAGGCAAGGGCCAAGCCGATGGCCAGGGCCAGGGCAATGCAAGCACCGATCATGATGTAAGTGCTGCGGACCGTCGACACGTTGGCGGCCTGCCGCGCTTCCATCAAGACAACCTCTTCACCACTGAAGTCGGACATGATCTGCCGGAACTTATCGAAATACTGCTTGCCCCGGGCCTCGCCGATCAGGTCGGCCATGTCGTCCATGGTCTTGGCGCTGCCGATCTTGCGGCGAAGCGCGATGGTCGGCTCGGTGACGTTCTTCTGCCACTCGGAGATCGTCTGCTCGGACTCCTGCAATACTTTCACTTGCGCCGGGTTGTCGCTCACGGTTTTCCGCAAGCTCGCGACGAGCTCGAAGAAGCTCTTGCTGCCGTTCTTGTAGGGCGCCAGGAAGGCGTCCTGGCCAGCCAGCAGATAACCGCGCATGCCGGTCTCCATGTCGACGGCGGAGCCGACGATCCCGGTGGCATCGGCGAGCACGTTGAATGTGTGTTCGACCCTTTCGTTGGTCTTCGTGATCGCGTTGATGTTGTAGATGGCGATGCCGCCCAGAAGCAGCAGCAGAACCATCGGCGAAAGCACGCCCAACAAAACCTTCGGCTTGGTCTTCAGATCGGCGGATTTGAACGAGAACTTGCGGTTGGTGTCAGACAATTTGGGTGCCCCTCGAATATTTGGCAGACCCTGTTTCCGACTTCGCATTGGTTCGAAATGTTGGGTTTCCGAGTCTCGATTTGCCCCGACGATAGAATAAGGTGCCTAATAAACAGTAAAACTGTCGAAAGAAATACTTGGTCGCATTGTAATGTACTGGCCATTTACATGAAATGTCTTGAATATTGTGAGTAGTATCATGTGTTTATTACATTTTCCAATGTTTTTTGCTAATCTATTGTTTGCCAACAATCGGATCCATGATGTCGTTTCGAAGAGACTTGGGAGCCCGAGCCTCGGACCTCAGTGGCCATGGCCGAGAATCCGCGAGCGGCTTGGTGGCGAGCGGAATCGCGGTCTACTTGGCTTGCCGGGTCGCTACCCTCGCCGCTCGTTCGACAACATGGGTGCATTCAACCCACTGATAAAGATGATGCCCCGGTAGAGCCCGCATCGTCGAGAACCTGAGCAGCAATCAACCGGCGAGCCGGGCCGCCACCGCTTCTGCGAGAAGGCGGCGGGCCAGCAAGACCGGCCGCCCCGATGCGTCGGCGACCGTCTCCCGCATCGCCTCGGTGTAGCCCATGCAATGCGTCGCGATCAGGTCGACTTGGCCGAGCTCGGCCCCGGCGGCGGCGAGCCGGGCATCGCTATAGGGCGAGGCATGGGTAACCAGGGCCGGCCGATAGCCGGCCTGGTCTCGGACCGCGGAGTCCATCACCTCCCGCGCCTCCACCATCGGTGTCTTCGAGACCAGGCCCTCGAAGTAGCCGGTGCAGAGCAGGACGACGAGGTCGAAGGCCTCGCCGTCCAGCCGGTCCATCAGCCCTTGCAGACGGCGGAGCGTCCAGGCTTTGGTGGTGGTGACCTCGCTGCCGTCCCCGAGCCGGGTGCAGAGCCGGTCTTCCTCGCCCTTGGGCGCCAGCGCCCCGATCTCCTCCGCGCTCATGCCGTCGAGGACGCCATATTCCCGAACCTCGATATCGGCGCCGAGCAGCGGCAAGATCTCGTCCAACACGTCCTCGCGCGGCGATTGACCGATGGTGACGAAGGCGACGCGCTTCGCCCTGTTTTCGCTTTCAGGATTCGTCGGCATGGCGTCAAAACAAATGGCGCCGCCCGACGGCGGACGGCAGGACGACCGATTCCCCGAATTTGTCGAGCATGCGATGGACGGCGCGCCATCCCGTGCAATGACCAGGCACGATGACCTCGAGGTCGAACTCTTCAAGGTCGCGCACCGTCTCCGGGATGATCGCTTCGAAGGTCTTTCCCGCCAAATGAAATCCGCCCATCACCCCATAAAGCGGCGTCGGAGCAAAGGTGTCTCGTGCATGCCTCAAGACATTGATGAGACCGGCGTGGGAACAGGCCGTGAAAACCATGACCCCCTTGTCGCGTACGTTGACCGCCAGATAGCGCTCGTCCATCACCCAGGGATCGGGTTCCCAATCCGTATCCGCGGCATTGCGTTTGACCTGGACCGGGATGCCTTTTTCATAGGCTGTCGTACGCGGGATCTCTCCACTCAGATAGAACATGCCGTCGAGCAGGAGGCGCGACGCGGCGTCATTCTCCAACTGGCCACCCGCTTGTTCCATCACCTCGACAGAAGGGATGTCCTCGTTCGGATAGATATCGCCGGAGTCGAGCCGTTCGCCGCGGTGCAAGAACATCTCGGGATTGACGTGTACCGGAACCCGAAGGCCGCCGTTGGCCGCCGTGATCAGGTTGATTGCCGCCGGCAAGCCGCCGGCATGGTCGATATGGCCATGCGACAGCACCACCGCTTCGATAACACCCATGTCGATACCCAAGCGCGGTGCATTGCGTTCGATCGCCAATCCGGTCGGGCCGCCGTCGAACAAGACGGTGCGCGTCCGATCCCCGTTCCGGCCGGTCACGACCAAGGCAATACCAAAGCATGCGAAACAAAAGCCGTCGCCGGAAAGGCATTTCGATCCGGCCTCCATGAGATTGTCCATTTCGTTCGTGACACCGTCAGGAACCGAAGACAATCCATCGCTGACATTGTCGACCAGCACGAAAACGTCGGCATTGTCCAAAACCGCTAGATCAGGGGGCTCGTTCGGCAAGAGTCGTGCGCACATTGCGTCCTCCCATCCCGGCCTCGATCGAGATGCTAGCCGAGTAATCGGTTTCGATCCAATTTTCGACCGGCAAGCGGCGCCTTCCAGGCAATGACGGCGGTCTGTTCCGGCGGCGCGAGCGATCTCCTATGCTGATGCTCCCGCAGACAAGGAACGATTTGCCGCAAGTGGCTTCCGACAGCCCATATCGCGAGCTGGAGAGCGACGAACTGGCGCCATTGGCGACGGGGGCCTGGATCCTCGGCGCCGGCGGTGGCGGCAGCCCCTACCTCTCGTACCTGAACTTGCGCCAACACTACCGCGAGGGTGGCCGGGTCACCTTGATGGACCCGATGGCGCTCGGCGACGACGATTTGGTCGCCGTGGTCTCCAACATGGGGGCGCCGCTGGTAGGGCAGGAACGGCTTTCCGATCCGGCCTACGCGGCCAAGCCGGTGCGGATGATGCAGGACTACCTCGGCCGCCCCTTTCGTGCCGTGATGAGCGTCGAGATCGGCGGCGGCAACGCCATCCAGCCCTTCCTGGTGGCGGCCGAGATGGACCTGCCCGTGATCGACGCCGACGCCATGGGCCGCGCCTTCCCGGAAGCCCAGATGACCAGCTTCGCGATCGGCGACTTGGCGATGTTCCCGCTGACCCTGGCCGACATTCGCGACAACGAGGTCATCATCACCCGGGCCGCGAGCTGGAAGTGGATGGAACGGATCAGCCGCAAGGCCTGCACCGAAGTCGGCTCGATCGCCGCCACCTGCAAGGCGCCCCGCTCGGGCCGCGAGGTCAAGGACTGGGGCATCCTCTATACGGTGACGAAGGCGATCGGTATCGGCCGCGCGGTCGAGGCGGCACGCGCCAGCCACGGCGATCCGATCGAGGCGGTGCTGGCCCGGGAGGGCGGCCAGCGGCTTTTCCAGGGCAAGGTCACCGACATCGCCCGACGCACCACAGAGGGCTTTCTGCGCGGCGGCGCCAGCGTAGAAGGGCTGGACGGAGACCGCGGTCACGACTTCCGGCTGGAATTCCAGAACGAATACGCGGTCGGCTTCCTGGATGGCGAGCCCCACGTCACCGTGCCCGACATCATCACCGTCATGGACAGCCTTTCGGGCGAGGCGATCGGCACCGAGACGCTGCGTTATGGCCAACGGGTCACCGTGATCGTGCTGCCCTCGCCCGAGGTGTTGACGACACCGAAAGGCCTGGAACACGTCGGGCCGCGTGCTTTCGGCTACGACCTCGACTTCCGCTCGGCCTTCGGAGGCGGCCCGTGAGGCGGATCGGCATCGACGTCGGCGGCACCAACACGGATGCCGTGCTGATCGAGGACGACGCCGTCGCCGCCGCGATCAAGACGCCGACCACCCGGGACGTGACGGACGGCATCGTACGCGCACTGGCAGAACTCGTCGCCGCGCGCGACGGCAAACTCGGGCCGCTCGACGCGGTGATGATCGGCACCACCCACTTCACCAACGCGGTGGTCCAGCGCCTCGACCTGACGCCGGTGGCGGCGATCCGGATCGGCCTGCCGGCCAGCGCCTCGCTACCGCCCTTCGTCGATTGGCCCGACGACCTGGCCGAGATCGTCCGCGGCCAGGTCTTCATGATTCATGGCGGCCACGAATATGACGGCCGGCCGATCGTGCCCTTCGATGGCGACGCCATGCGCGACGCGGCACAGGCGATCCGCGACGCCGGCATCGCCTCGGTCGCCGTCGCCAGCGTCTTCTCGCCACTGACGGCGGAGTGCGAGCTGGCGGCGGCGGAGATCCTGGCCGAGGTGTGCCCCGGCATCGACCTCACGCTCAGCCACCAGCTCGGCCGCATCGGCTTGCTGGAGCGCGAGAACGCGACGCTGCTGAACGCCACCATCCGCGGCCTGGCGCGGCGGACGACGCGGGCCTTCGAGGACGCGATCCGGGCCAGCGGGATCGAGGCGCCGCTCTATCTGACACAGAACGATGGCACCGTGATGCGGGCCGACTTCGCCCAGGCCTATCCGGTCTACAGCTTCGCCTCCGGCCCCACCAACAGCATGCGGGGTGCCGCCTATCTCTCCCGCCTGGAAGACGCCATGGTGGTCGACGTCGGCGGCACCACGACCGATATCGGCTGTCTCAGGAAGGGTTTCCCGAGAGAGGCCAACAACGTCGTCGAGATCGGCGGCGTCAGAACCCTCTTCCGGATGCCGGACCTGTTGTCGATCGGCCTCGGCGGCGGCAGCCTGGTCGAGCCGGAACCGCGCGGCATCGGGCCGAAAAGCGTCGGCTATCGGATCCAGCGGGAGGCGATGCTGTTCGGTGGCGACCGGTTGACGGCGAGCGACATCGCCGTCGCCGGCGGCCTAGCCACGATGGGGGAGCCGGGCCTGGTCTCTGGCCTCGACCCGGGCCTCGTCGATCAGGCCCTTGCCGCCATGCACCAGATGCTGGCCGAAGGCGTCGACCGGATGAAGACCGACGCGACGGCACTGCCGCTGATCGCCGTCGGTGGCGGCGCCTTCCTGGTGCCCGAGACGATGGAAGGTATCGCCGAGGTGATCCGGCTGCCGCATGCCGAGGTCGCCAACGCGGTCGGTGCCGCGATCGCCCAGATCAGCGGCGAGATCGATCAAGTCTTCAGTGGCCTGGGCCGGGAAGCCGCGATCACCGAGGCGACCCGGTTGGCCGAGGCACGCGCGGTCGAAGCCGGGGCCGAGCCGTCGACCCTGTCCCTGGTCGAGGTCGAGGATCTGCCGATCGCCTATCTGCCGGGTGAGGCGCGCCGGGTCCGGGTCCGCGTCGTCGGCGAGGCCAAGGAGGCCAGAGCAGCCGTGCCATTGCGGTGAAGGGCCGATCGCCGGCACAATTTCAGCCCTGTTTCAGCAAGAAGGAGAGAAGCTATGAAAGCCGTGGTCTGGGGCGTCCTCAGCACTGCCTTGATCGGCCGACAACGGGTCATACCGGCGATGCAGGAGAGCCCGCTTTCGGAGATCAGGGCGATCGCGTCGCGCGACAAGGCGAAGGCGGAGGCGACGGCGCGCGAACTCGATATCCCCGTCGCTTATGGCAGTTACGAAGAGTTGCTCGCCGACCCCGAGATCGAGGCGATCTACAACCCGCTACCCAACCATCTGCACGTCGACTGGAGCATCCGAGCGATGCAGGCGGGCAAGCACGTACTTTGCGAGAAGCCCTTGGCGATGAACGCAACGGAGGCGGCCCGGCTGATCGAGGCACGCGATTCCACTGGCCGCCATGTCGAGGAAGCCTACATGTGCCGCAACCATCCGCAATGGCACAAGGTTCGCGAACTGATCGGCGAAGGCCGGATCGGCCAGGCCCGCGCGGTACAGGCGAACTTTACCTACGACAACAGGGATCCGGCCGACATCCGCAACCGGCTCGAGAGCGGCGGCGGCGGCCTCTACGACATCGGCAGCTATTGCATCACCATGTGCCGCTATGTCTTCGACGACGAACCGCGCCGGGTCGTCGCCCTGGTGGAACGCGACCCCGAATTCGGTACCGATTCTCTGACGAGCGCGCTGCTGGATTTCGAACAGGGCCAGGCGAATTTCCTCTGCGGCACCCAGGTGACACGGCACCAGCATCTCACCATCTTCGGCAGCGAAGGCTGGATGCGCCTGGAGACACCGTTCGTGCAACCACCTACATACGGCTGCCGGATCGCCATCGGCAGCGGTATGTATCCGGGCCACAGGGCGGACGAGACGATCAGCCTGGCGCCGACCAACCATTACCGGCTACAGGGCGAGCGCTTCAGCCGATACCTCCGTACCGGCGAGGGCGAAACCTGGGAAATCGAGAACGGGGTCGCCAACATGGCGGTCATCGACGCCCTCTTCCGCTCGGCCGAAAGCGGCGGCTGGGAGACCGTTTAGCGTTGGGAGACGGGTTGGCGGAAGCGGCGCGGCGGGGCCTCAGGCCAGGATATTGGTGTATTCCGACAGCAGCCAATACATCATGAAGGCCCAGGTAACCGCACCAACCGAGAACTTATACATTACAAATCCACTCTACGAACTAAACCGCGGCCCTGGGTTCGGCTTCACCGCCCGTCGCCATCCCTTCTAAAGCAGTGCCGCCACATCATGTAGCGGCGATCGCGCATGGCTGCACTGCGCGAAACGCATGCTGGCCCTCATCTCTCGTTAAGGATTTGGTTCCAATGGCGGCCGACATTGCCCACAGTCGCCGTCGGCGATATCGTCTCGGGTCGGCAAGCTACAGGATCCGTCAGTGACACAGATACAGGACCAGTTGACTTTCACCGCGCCGAGACAAGGCCTCGTCGAGATCACGGGCGAGGTGGCGGCCTGGCTAGCGCGACAAGCCGTGAACGAGGGCCTGTTGACCCTCTTTCTCCGCCACACATCGGCCTCACTGTTGATTCAGGAGACCGCCGATTCGGACGTCCTCGCCGATCTGCAGACATTTTTTGCTACCCTGGTACCGGAGGACGCGGCTCGCTACCGCCACGCCTCCGAAGGAGCCGACGACATGCCAGCCCATATCAAGGGTGCACTGACCCAGAGCCAGCTCTCGATTCCGGTCGCTGGGGGCCGGCTGCTGCTCGGCACCTGGCAGGGGATCTTCCTCTTCGAGCACCGCCGCCGCCCCCGCCCGAGAGACCTGGTGCTGCATCTGGTCGGAGACTGACCCGGCCTCACTCCTGCCAATCGAGCCAGTCGGCGACCAGGCGGCGGCTGATCGAGTCGGCGGGGGGCAATATCAACTCGCCGCTGGCCACTTGCTCGTGGATGTCCTCGGCGGTGTACCAGGCCGCCGCGACGATCTCGTCGCCGTCGACCTGGATCTCGGTGCTGACCGCCTCGGCGGTGAAGCCCAGCATCAACGACTGCGGGAAGGGCCAGGGCTGCGAGGAATGATAGATCGCCTCGCCGACGGCGATGCCCACCTCCTCCAGGGTCTCGCGACGGACCGCGTCCTCCAGCGTCTCGCCGACTTCAACGAAACCGGCGATGGTGGAGCGCCGGTTCTCCGCCCAGACGCCGCGCCGGGCCAACAGGCAACGGGGACCGTCGGTAACCAGCGTGATCACCGCCGGGTCGGTGCGGGGAAAGTTCATCCGGCGGCAATTCGGGTCGGCGCAGCGCCGCCGGTGACCGGCCGATTCCATCTCGGTCGGACCGCCGCAGGCACCACAAAATCGGTGCCCCTGATGCCAATGCACCAGGCCCCGGCCATAGGCCAGCATCGCGGACTCGTCCCGCGCCATGCCGAGCGCGACGTCGCGAAGGTCGTGGAAGGCGGCCTCGTCCAGGCCGAGCGCCGCCGGCGCTTCGATTTCGACCGCGAAATGGGCCCGACCCTCAAGCAAGCCGAGCAGGATCGAGGCGTTCTGGTCTTCCGATTCCGACCCGGAAATCGAAATCGGGCGCGGCGGGTCGTCCTCGGTGATGGCGCACCTGCCCCGCCAGACGGGATAGAAGCGGCTCTCGGAATCGGCCCGGCGCTCGGCCAGCCAAGCCGCGTCGCCGCGCCATTCCGCCGCCCGATCGAAAGCGCCGTCCGAATAGTAGTTCCGATTCCCCATGTCCCCCGCCCAATACGCTTACAAAGCCAGCAGGCCGACTAGCTGGTCAGGGGTCGCACCGGCAAGGTCGGCCACCGCCGCCTCCACCGCCGCGACGCCGTCCGGCCCGAGCCGGTCGCTCATCAACATCCGGAATTTTGCCTTCAATGCCGCCTCGCGCTCGGGATTGGCGATCGAGCCGGAAGGATCGAGGACGTGGACGCGATCGAAATCGCCGCTGCCCGGCGCCGTCTCGACCTCGACCCAGCCGACGTAGTGGGTCGGATAGATGCCGTCGAGTTCCGGGTCGTGCGGCAGCTCGATCCGCTCGGCCAAGGCCACGATCTCGGGCGCCGCCATTTTCGCTTGGGTGAACTCGGGCGGTAACACGGCACCTTCGGTCAGGGCCGCGGCGACGCAATAACGCGCGTTCATCTGCGCGTTCAGCTCGGTGCCGGGGGCATAGTCGAAACCACACTGCACCCCGACGACCTTGCAAAGGCCGGCCCGGACACGCCGATCCGCCGCCGGCGGGCCGCCCAACCGTTCTCGCAGGGCCAACGCCGCATCGACGTAGGCATGCAGACTGCCACAGCAGGCGTAGGGCTTGAACGAAGTCCCTTCGAGTTGATACCGATCGCCCAGCCCGTCGATCAATTGCTCCGGGTGGACCACGTCCGAAAAGGCGCGGAGATAGCCACCGTCCCCGGCCTCGAACAACGCCGTCGGCCCGCTGATGCCGAGCGCCGCCAATTCGGCCGCGGCAACGCCGGAACTGGCGGCGAAGCCCGGGTGCATGCGCTTGCTCATGGCGCCGTCGCTGTTGAAACAGAAGAGACCGGCGCCCTGCGTGCCGGCGAGGCCGAGCGCCCAAGCCGCCCGCTCCGCGTCGAGGCCCAGGATGACGATGCCGGCGGCGGCGGCGCCGAGCGGGCCGCAAACGCCGGTCAGGTGCCAGCCGCGCAGCCGTGCCTGGTTCGGGTCCAACGCCAGACTGGTCCGGATCATCACCTCGTAGCCGGCGGCAACGGCGGTCTCCAGAACCGCGCCCGAAACCTCGTTCGCCTCCGCCAGGGCAAGCGCCGCCGGCAGCACCACCGCGCCCGGGTGCAGCTTGGCGTGGAAATCATCCAGCTCGAAGGCATGCGCCGCGACCGCGTTACAAAGCGCGACGTCGGCCGGCCGGTGGCGGGCGACGCCCTCGCCCCAGACGGTGGCGCGACCGGCCCCCTCGGCTGCCTCGGCACGCCCGACCCATTCGCGAACCGAGGCGGGCCAGGGCCGATCGATGCCATCGAGGCCGGCGCCCAGCGTGTCGAGCACGGCCAGCCGCACCGCCTGGCGCGTCGTCTCCGGCAGATTTTCGTGGCGGAGGCCGGCGATCCAACTGGCGACGCGGCGCGTCAAGGCCTCCGGCATCGGCGTTTCAACCAACTCGATCGCGGCTTCGCTCATGGCTGCTCTCCTATCGCCTCAGGCTTGCCGGCGGCTCTTCGCGGCCTGCCGGTCGCGCCATTTGTAAGGCAACAGCGCCAGCCGGCCGATCGGCATCGAAAGCTCGTGAAACGGCATCCATTGGGGCTTCGATTTCGGCAACGGCAGCGCCGCCTCGCCCTCGCCCAAAACCCGCTCGGCCAAAAGCTTACCCATCGCCGTCGCCAGCGCGATGCCGCGACCGCTGTAGCCGAGCCCGGCGAAGAGCCCGGGTGCCGGCTCCAGATAGCGGGGCAGGCGATCGAGGGTAATGCCCACCTTGCCGTCCCAGATGTAATCGACCTCGACCTCGCCCACTTGAGGGAAGGTGTGGGCGACCCGCCGCTTCATCGAGCGCTCGGACTTGGCCCGGGAATTGACGGTGACGATGTGATCGCCGCCGGTGATCAGGCGGCTATCGCGGTCGAGGCGGAAGGGCCAGAGGATGTTGCGGCTGTCCGACAGGCTTTGCCGGCCCGGCAGGATGGATTTCGCGACATTCTCGCTCAACGGCTTGGTGGCGCCGAGGAAGATCCGGAACGGCACCACCGATTCCTTGACCCCGGGCCAGAGGCCGGTGGAATAGGCGTTGGTCGCCAGCACGACGGCATCCGCCTCGATGGTGGCCCCGGCGGTCTCGACCCGCCAGCCGCCGCTCTGTCGCGACAGCTTGGTCACCGGCGTCGCGGCATGGATCGCGGCACCCGCCGCCAGGACCGCGCGGGCCAGGCCCCGGGCATAGCTCAGGGGTTGGATGTTGCCGCCGCGTTCGTGCAACAGCGCGCCATAGTAGACCTCGCTGCCGATCGCGTCGGCCGCGGCCTTGGCATCCAGCCACTTCACCGGCACTTCGCGCTTCGCCCAGGCATCGGTACGGGCCCGCACCATGTCGTTACGGGCGGGCGATTCCACCGGCAACATCCAGCCGGTCTGCCGCCCGTCGCATTCGATTTCATGCTGGCGGATCAGGTCGAAGACGAGATCGGCAGAACCGGCGATCCAGGCGTTCATGCGCTCGCCCAAGTCGGGGCCGAGTTTCGCCACCAGGTCGTCGGGCCCGTAGGCGCCGAGGATCGGCACCACCTGGCCGTGGTTGCGGCCGGAGGCGCCGAAACCGGGCTCCCTGGCCTCGAGCAACACCACCTCCGAGCCCGCCGCGGCCAAGTGCAGCGCCGCCGACAGGCCCGTATAGCCGCCGCCGATCACGACCACGTCGGCCTTGCGGGAATCCTTCAAAGGCGGCGTCTCCGGCGCCGGCGGCGCGGTCTCGAACCAGAGACAGGAACGTGGATCCGATGTATGCACGCGATACCTCTTCGCTGACGACAAGAACCAAGCTCCCGCATTCTGCCCCGTGCCGGGCGAGAGGACAAATGACGCCGGCCGGGCAAGCCGCTAAGATCGGCCGACCGGTGACCAGGGGAGCAAGAGGGGACGCGTCATGGAATACAAGGTTATCTCGGCCGACTGCCACATCGACCTGATCTGGCTGCCGCCGGATCTCTTCACCGCCAACGCCTCCGCCGCCATGAAAGAGCGGATGCCGCACGTGGTCGACGGCGAGAAAGGCCCGAAATGGGTCAGCCGGAACGGCGGCGAGTTCGGCCTGCAGAACGGCATGGGCTCGGCGGGGCGCGAATACGTGCCGGGGGTGATCCATCGCTCCGACCGGATGGCGGCGACGGGCCTCTACGACGACGGCAAGCGCGGCGTCCGCCGCCTGACCGAGCCCGAGCTTCGGATCAAGGACCAGGACCTGGACGGGGTCCAGGCGGAGGTGCTGTTCGGAATCCTGGGCGCCGCCGGCCGGCTGGCCGACCCGGACGCGGCGGTCGAGGTGATGCGGATCTACAACGAGTGGCTGGCCGATTTCTGCGCCACCCATCCGGACCGCTTCGCCGGCCTGGCCTCGATCCCGAACCACGATATCGAGGCCGCCGTGGCCGAGATCGAGCGGGTCAGGAAACGTGGTGTCTTGAAGGGCATCGAGGTCGCCAACACCCTCGACATGCTGCCGCTCTATCACCCGGACTGGAACCCGCTCTGGGTCGCCGCCGACGAGGCCCGCCTGCCGGTCAATTTCCACACCATCGGCGGCGCCCGGCCGAATACGGAAGGCCTGGCGCCACTGCAGCAACGCCAGGCCTTCGCGGTCCACATCACCAGCTTCCAGATGTCGATGGCGCGGATCTTGATGGAGATCATCTATGGCGGCGTGCTGGAAACCTGGCCCGACCTCAAGGTGGTGATCGCCGAAAGCGGGATCGGCTGGATCCCCTATATCCTCGACCACATGGATCTGGAATGGGGCGACCAGTTCGCCGACCTGACGCTGACCATGAAGCCGTCCGAATACTGGTACCGCCAGTGCAAGGCGACCTACCAGAGCGACAAGATCGGCACCCGCCTGTTGGATGTTCTGGGCGAGGAGAACGTCATGTGGGGCTCCGATTTCCCGCACCCGGACGGGGTCTGGCCCGACAGTCAAGAGTTCATCGAGGCCGAACTCGGCCATCTGCCGGCGGTGACCCGGCATAAGGTGGTCTGTGCCAACGCGGCCGAACTCTACGGCTTTCCGGCGAGCTGAGCTGAGCGCGATGCTGGGCGCCATCGCCGGCGACATCATCGGCTCGATCTACGAGCGGCGCGAGATCAAGACCAAGAAGTTCCCGCTGTTCGGCCGAGGTTGCGGTTTCACCGACGACACCGTTTGTACCGTCGCCGTCGCCGAGTGGCTGCTCGACGGCGGCGATTTCGCCTCGGTGCTGCGCCGCCACGTCCGCCGCCACCCGGACGCCGGCTATGGTGCAATGTTTTCGAAGTGGGCCCATGCCGACGACATGGCGGCCTACGACAGCTGGGGCAACGGCTCGGCGATGCGGGCGGGTCCGATCGCCTATGCGGCACGGGACGAGGCCGAGGCGCTGCGGCTCGCGGCCGAAACCTCCGCCGTCAGCCATAACCACCCGGAGGCGATCAAGGGGGCGCAGGCGGTGGCGCTCGCCACTTGGGCGGCGCTCGGCGGCGCTGACGGTGGCGAGATCGGAGCCCTGGTCGGCGACCGTTTCGGCTATGACATGGATCTCGGACTCGACCAAATCCGCTGGTGGTACCGCTTCGACGTCTCGGCCAAGGGCTCGGTACCACCGGCGATCCGCGCCGCCATCGAAGCGACGGATTACGAGGACGCGATCCGCAACGCGATCTCGATCGGCGGCGACAGCGACACGATCGCGTGCATGGCCGGCGCCGTCGCGGAAGCCCGCTTCGGCATGCCGCAGGCGATCGCCGAACGGACGCTTGGTTACTTGAGCGAGGACCTCAGGACCGTGGTGGACCGCTTTCGGAGCCGTTTTCCGCCACCTTCAGCGCCGCCATCTCGTCGCGATGCTCGGGCATGAACTTCATGAACCAGACGACGCCGGCGCAAGCGACGAAGCCCCAAAGAAACGTCAGGTAGAGAATCGTCGGCGTCGGCGCCATCCACAACAACAGCGGCGTCGCCGCCGCCGCCATGCCGCAGGTGGTGGAGCCGATGATGGCGATCCGGCTGACCACGGGCCGGTCGTCGGCCTCGCGTCGGTCCACTCGCGGGACGCTGCCCTGCCCGTTCGAACCATTCATGACCCCACCTCTTGGATTCGGTCCCGCCGAATTGGGATGTCGACTATTTTTTGCATATGCACGACGGCGCGACAAGCCCGAATCTCTCCGATGCCGGCCGCCTGGCAGCACCTTCTCGATCGTTGAGGAAGGCCGGCTAGCGGAGCTTGCGGAAGAGCTTGATCGACAGGATGTGGCCGCCGTCCTCGTCGCCGCTGCCGTATCGTCCCCTGACCCGTGCCAGTGTCGGCTCGACCAACAGGCCGTTGCACGAAGCTGCCTCCATCGCCTCGTTCAACTCGCGCGCCAGGCTGACGATCCGGTCCGTGATCTCGATATCCCGGTTGGTGCTTTGCGGTGCGTTCAGGTTCTTGGTCACCAGCCACGTGCGCTCGTTCTGGGGCCGGCGGGCGATGTCGAGTGGATGGCTGGCCTCTGCTTCGGGTGTGATCTCCCGGCCGGAAGTGTCGTAGACGGCCGCCAAGACCTGGCTCTCGCTGCTCTCCGTCGCATCGTCGGAATCGATCTCCGCCCGACCGGTTCCGGCGGACGGGGGCCCGCTGGCAGCAAATTCCTTCTCTCGGCCTCGATCGTCATGGTCCTGCCGGGTCGCGAAACCCAGGCGTTTGAACGACCTCATCCTGCCACCCCTCTCACCGGTCGCGGCTTCTCCGAGCCGTTGAAATCAAAACCCGCACGATACTCCGTTGCAAGTAATATAAAATAATCTGTCTAGTATGCAACAGTAATTTTTCGAATATACCAAATTGATTCTGAGCTGTGACTAGTTCGCATCAATAACTTCAAAGACTTGGGAACCCAAAATCGGCAATAAGCCAGCCAGCTACACACAAACGGGTTATTTAATTGTGATTCAATTCGAAACACCGCGTAGTGATTGCGGCCGTATTAAAGTCAAACACTTTATATTGTGCCGTGGCGCCTTGAGCACTGTACCGTTTCGGGCGGTGCGAGGAAGGCGCTACCCCACCACCTTGCCGGGATTCATCAGGCCGTTGGGATCGATCACCCCTTTGATCGCCCGCATAAAGGCCAGGCGTTCCGGTTTCTCGTAGCGTTCGAAGTCGTCGCGTTTCAGGCTGCCGATGCCGTGCTCGGCGGAATAGCTGCCGCCGAAGGATAGCGCCAGTTCGTAGATCGCCGTTTGAATGGCATTGGCCTGTTCGAGAAAGACCTCGGCGGCCACCCCGGCGGGTGGGAGCACGATGTAGTGGATGTTACCGTCGCCCATGTGGCCGAAGGTATTGAGGCGGCAGCCGGGCGCCTCGGCGCGCACCGCCAACTCGGCGCCACGTAGAAATTCCACTACCCGGCTGACCGGCACCGAGATGTCGCCGAGCGTGCCCTCGGCGCCGAGGCTCAAGGGGAAGTGTCGATCGTGCTCCGCCGCCGCCTCCCGCACCCGCTGCCGCACCGCGCCCGCCTCCACGACCATGGTGAAGTTGCCGGCATCAAAGCAGATGTTCCTCGAACACACCCACCAGCCAGTCCGGATCGGTCATCATGATGTTGTGCGGCAAGTCGGTGCCGATCGCGATCCAGTCCGGATCGGCCTCGGCCGCCGCCAAGAAGCGATCGAAATAAGACCCCGGATACTGTCCGCAACGGATATAAAGCTTCCGCGCCACCCGCCGCCAGGCGCCTGTGAGGTGGACCGGATCGGACATGGTCGCCAAGGGATGCGGCGTCAGCAGGCGATCGGCCTGCGCCGCCTGGTCCCCCTCGAGGCCGAAGACGGTCGCCGGCGGTGTCGGCACCGTGATCCCGTCCGCCGACCGGGGCAGTGGCACCGCGCCGGGCTCGGCCGAACGAATGGAGAGCGCGGACTCGCCATCCTCCGGCAGGATGGCATCGAGATAGACCAAGGCCGCCAAACGATCCGCGATACGGTCCGCCGCACCGGTGATCGGCATGCCGCCATAGGAATGGCCGAGCAGGACGGCGGCTTCCAGTTCTTCCCACTCGAAGAGGTTGGTGATGTCCTGGACATGGGTCTCGAGCCCGACATCCGCCGACATCAGGTGTGAGCGCTCGCCGAGGCCGGTCAAGGTCGGCGTGAAGACGCGATGTCCCAAGGCGCGGAGGCGCCCGGCCACTTGGCGCCAACACCAGCCGCCGTGAAAGGCGCCGTGCACGAGTACGATATCGGTCATGGTCTTTCCCTCCAACGTTCGTCGCTACTCGCTCCCGCAACCGGTTGACCGGACCGTTGTGCACCATTAAGTAAAAGTGCCCGTGGGTCGGCTGGACAATATCCAGCGTCAACTTCCAAAGAGCATGTGCCATGCCCGAGCTTCTGCCGCAACAGCGATTGCTTCTCGAGGTTCTGATCATGTCGGGCGATATAGCCGTCGCCGACGACATCGAGGGCTCGATACTGCATCGCACCCTGGTCGAATGCGAGAAGTCGGGCTGGGTTCGCCAGAACCACTATGTCGAAGGCTACAAGAAACTCACCGTTACCAGGGCGGGCCGCGCGCAGATCAAGCCCGCCTGAAGCCGAACACGGCACTGTCTTCGACTATTTCTCGGTGGCCGCGGAGACACCGTACCAGAAGGAGTCCGGCGGCTCCAGGCGGTACTGCCGGATCCGCTCTTCATAGAGGTCACAGAGCGTCCCGAGCGCGCTATCCGCGCCCCGGATCTCGGCCAGCCCAGCCGCCGCCTGGTCCCATTGCTGGCTTCGATAGGCCGCCAGCATGGCCTCCTGCAAGGCTGCCAGCCGCTTGAACTCGGGCGCCAACCGGGCCGCGCCATCGCCTAGCAGGGCATAGATTCGCACCGCCTCCGCCTTGCCCTTGACCGCAATCAGGTCCAATTCCAACATCGCAAATTCGCTCACCGCCCGCGCCGTGTCCTCGCCGATCACGATATCGACGCCGTAGGTTGTCGACTGTCCTTCGAGACGGGACGCCAGGTTGACCGCGTCGCCCAACACCGAATAGTCGAAGCGCTGCTCCGAGCCCATGTTGCCGACGACGCACTCGCCCGTGTTCAGGCCGACGCCGACCCTGAGAAACGTCGCCTCCCGCCCCTCGGCCTCTGCCTCGGCCGCCAACCGCTGGTTCAAGGCCTCGAGTTCCCGGCGCATCACCAGCGCCGAATTGCAGGCATGACGAGCGTGCTCCGGGTCATCGAAGGGAGCGTTCCAAAAGGCCATAACGCAGTCGCCCATGTATTTGTCGATGGTCCCCTGACGGGCCAGGATCGCGTCCGTCATCGGCGTCAGGAACTGGTTGATCAGCCGGGTCAGGCCTTGCGGGTCGCTCTTGAAGCCCTCGGAGATCGAGGTGAAGCCGCGAATATCGCAGAAAAGGAAAGTCATCTCTCGAACCTCGCCGCCGAGCTTCAGGCTGCCGGGTTCGCCCGCCAGTCGCTCGACCAGTGCTGGCGAAAGGTATTGGCTGAAGGCACCACGGATGAAGAGCCGCTGGCGCTCCTCCGAGACGTGGCTGGCGTAGCTCAAGTAGGTGTAGACCACCGCCGCCGCCAGTACCGGATATGACGGGTCGACCAGCATCAAATGCTCGCGAAGGAAATAAACGGCACCGCCGATCAGGCCGCCGCCGATAACGAGCAGCGCCAGCAAGGTCCAGCGCGCACCAATCATCGGCAGCACGACGATCATGGCGAGGCCCAGGACGACCAGGATGACCACCTCCATGCCGAGACCGTAATAGGGGCGGATCAGGTGTGTCTTCTGGATCATGTTCTCGATCAGATGCGCATGCACCTCGACAGCCGGCAGGCCACTTTCGAGGGGCGTCGACCTCAAGTCCCGCAAGCCTGCCGCGGCGGCACCGACCAACACCAGCCGCCCCTTGACCCGCGCCGGCGCCACGCGCCCGGCCAACACGTCCCCGGCGGAGAGATATCGCGACGGGGCACGCCGCAGCGCCTTCAGCCACATCCGTCCCTGGTTGTCCACCGGCACCCGAACGCCGGCGATAATCACCGTGTTCAGTCCCGCCGCATCCGCCTTCACCGCGATCGTCGGCCGGCCTGTGGCGACCCGAAGCATTTCAACGCCGAGCGTCGGCAGAATTGCGTCGCCTTGCCGCACCACCGCCGCCACCCGACGCACGATATTGTCCTGCTCCGGCTGCAGGCTGAGAAAGCCGATGCCCGTAGCGGCCCGTTCGAGTTCCGGCAAATTTGTGATGAGACCAGCAACGGGAAAGAGCCAAGGCCTCGGCTCGACCCCAACCCAGGCCACGGTGGCCTTTCGCGCCAGCACCGGGGCTTCCCCCTCCGTCGTCGCCGCATCGCCGAAGCGGCCCAACACGACCCGCGAACGCGCCAACCTGCGGGCGAAGATCGAATCGTTGGTCGGCAGCTTCTCCAGACGCCGGGCCATCGCCGGCTCCAAGTCGGCAACTTCCGCCGCCAGGGCCACCGGCGACATCCGATCGGGTTCGGCGAAGACGATATCGAAGCCGACCACGACCGCGCCCATCTCCATCAGCTTGCCGACCAACTTGGCCATGGTCTTGCGCGACCAGGGCCATTGGCCGATCGAATCGAGGCTCGCCTCGTCGATCACGACGACAGGAACCAATGGTGGCGCGTCCGACTTCGGCAACAAGCGTTGCATATTGTCGAATGTCTTCAGGCGGATGATCTCGACCGGAAGCGGGTCCCAGGCACGCACCACGGCGAGAGCGACGATCAACAGCAAGGCCAGGCCGCGCCCCCTGGACGCCGCTCGGCCCAGCCATTGCAATAGCCGTCGACCAAGGTCGCGCAGCAAGGCACCGTTGAGGCGGCTCGCGGGATCGACGAGTGCGGGATCGACGTGCATTACCTCAGCGCTCGCGGAAGGCCTCGTGCTTCAGCTTCAAAACCGGCTTCAGCAGATATTCCAGGACGGACTTCCGGCCAGTGTGAATGTCGACGCTCGCCAGCATGCCCGGGATGATCAGCAGAACCCCCTCGCTGTCGCCGAGGTAGCTCTTGTCGGTCTCGACGATGACGCGGAAGTAGGGCAGGCCTTCGGTGGTGGAATCGGCATCGCCGGCGATATGACTGACATGGCCGTCGAGGCCGCCGTAGCGGACGAAGTCGTAAGAGGAAATCTTGACCACGACCGGTTGGTCCTTCTCCACATAGCCGCGATCGATCGGGTTCAACCGCGCCTCCACCACCAACTTGCCGCTGGACGGCACGATCTCCATGATCGGTTCGCCCGGGCGGACGACACCGCCGATGGTGTGGTAGCGCAGATTCTTGACGACTCCGTCGATCGGGCTGACGATTTGGGTCCGCCTGACCTGGTCGGTCGCCTTGACCAGAAGCTCGCGGATGCGGGCGATCTCGACCTCGACGGCGCGCAGCTCGTCGTTGGCCTGGCGGCTAAATCTGCGCCGCGCCTCCTGAGCACTCTGGCGGGCTTCCGCCAGGGCCGCCCTTGCCCTGGGGATCTGGGTGTCGATCGTCTTCAAACTACCCTGCAGGGCCTCGACCTCGCGGGTTAACTGGACATGCTCCATGCGCGAGATCAAGCCTTTCGACAGCAGATCCCCCGACATGTCGAAGCGTTGCCGGGCGAGACCGAGATCGGTCTTCGTCGCCTCGCGCTTCGCGCCCAACTCCTGGATCGAGAGCTGGCGTTGGCGGGTCTTCTGGCCCAGCACCGCGAGCACGCTTTCGTGCTCCCGGCGGTGCGCCTCGAAGGTCTGGCGCTCGCTTCGAACCAGATCGGGGCGGCGCCCGGCCTCCGCCTCGGGAAAGGCCAGCGCCTCGGCCCGCGCCTCCGCTTGCAGGCGGGCCCGATTCAGGATCAGGCCGTCACGGCGGACCTGCAGCTCTTCCCGGTTGACGCCGACCGCGGCCAGGTCGAGCCGGACCAGCGGGTCGCCGGCCCCGACCTTGCCGCCCTCCTCGACATGGATCGACTCGATGATGCCGCCTTCGAGGTGCTGGATCACCTTGATTTGGCCTTGCGGCACGACCTCGCCCTCGGCGATCGCGACCTCTTCCAGGCGGGCCGCGTAGCCCCAGCCGATGGCCACCGCGAGCAGCAGCATGACCAGCCAGGCGAGGCCGCGCCAGGTCGGCAGCGGATGTCGTTTGAGGATGCTGTCGAGCTCGCTCATGCGCCCCCCGACAGCCGGACCGGCGGCGCCGGCTTCGCCACGATCTCGGGCACCACCTCGTGTGGCGGTCCGACCCGCGCCAACCGGCCATGGTCCAGCATCAAGACGATGCGGCAGGCGGCCAGCAGGCCCGGACTGTGCGTCACCACCACGATGGTGCGGTCCTTGGCCAAGGTCGCGAGGGCCGCGACCAGATCCGCCTCGCCCTCTCGGTCCAGGTTACTCGACGGCTCGTCCAGCAGCACCACCGGCGGGTCGCCCAGCACGGCGCGGGTAATGGCGATGCGTTGGCGCAGCCCGCCAGGCAAACGTCCCCCCGCCTCCCCGACCTCGGTGCCGTAACCGTCCGCCAGATCGACGACCCTGCCATGCAGCCCGGTCAATTCGGCGGCACGGACAATTTCCTCGTCGCTCGCCTCCGGCCGGCCGACCACCAGGTTATCGCGGATGGAGCCGGAGAAGAGGACGCATTCCTGCGGCACGTAGCCGATCCATTCGGCCAGCTGGCGGCGCGAGAACTGCGCGATATCGGCGCCGTCCAGCAGGACCCGCCCACTACTCGGCCGATAGAGGCCCTGCATCAGTTTCAACAGGGTCGTCTTGCCGCTGCCGTTGGCGCCAATCACGCCCAGCATGCCCGGCGGGCGAATTTGCGCCTTCAGAGTATCGATCGCCGGGCTCAGCGCTTCGCCATACTTGAAGCCGACATCGTCGAAAGTGACTTCGCCTTTCGGGCGCGGCAGGGCCACCACCTCGGATGGCGCGTCCTCGGCCAGCTCGAACATCTCGCCCAGTCGCGCCACGGCTTGGCGATATTGGGCATAGTTGCGCCACGAGCCGACCAATTGGTTGAACGGCCCCGCGATCCGGCCGATCAGAATATTGGTGGCGATCAGGGCGCCGATGCTCAAGCGCTGATCGACGATCGCCAGTGCGCCGAAGGCGGTGATCGCAACAGTGGTGGAGACCGTCAGCAGCAGGGCCAGATTAACGTAGCTATCTGAACGGCCGCCGCGTTCGAGCGCCCGTTCGATCGTCTGCCCGTGCTTCGCTTCCCATTTCGGCCTGAGCCAATCGTCCATGGCCAACGCCCGAACCGTGGCCCGCCCCGCGACGATTTCGCTGATCAGGCCCTCGCGGGCGAAACCGGCACCGCGCTCGGCCCGGTTGGCGGTTTTGAGCGAATGCCCCGAAGCGAGCCCGAGGGCGACGTAGAGCGGCAGGATGACGAGCATGATCCAGGCCACCGGCTCGGCGATGACGAAGACCAGGGCGACGAAAAACACCGCGAAAGGCAGGTCGACCAGCAATAGCGCGGTGCTGCCCGAGAGGGTGTTGCGCACCACCTCCATGTCGCGGAAGAGCGACTGCCAGAAGGCCGAGGGCCGTTGCTCCAGCACGATCAACGGCAAGTTCATGAGTTTCTCGAACAAACGGCGGCCGATCGCGACGTCGAGCCGCAAGGCCGCCTTCTGCAACAGCCGGGCCCGCGACTGGCGCAGGACAAAGTCGAAAACCAGGACCAGCGCCATGCCGGCGACCAGGGCCTTCAGCGTGCTGAGGCCAGCGTAGAAGACCACCCGGTCGTAGACTTGCAGCACGAAAATCGGCGTCGCCAAGGCCAACAGATTGACGAAGAGCGACATCGCCGCGACCTCGCGGTAGACGCCGCGCACCGAACGCAGCATCGACCGCAACCAGGCCCGCTTGTTCCGTTTCGCCATGCGCCTCCTCTACGACGGCCCGACGCGCGCCCTACCCTTCGTGCCCGGGCGGGCCGAGCGTCGACCGAATCGTAGCACACCAATCGGTTTCCGGCATGCAGGGAAGACAGCCGCCGATCCGGCGCTTAGCCGATCGTGACGATATCGGAGCCGACGACGGCGTCGCCGTTCACCTCGGCGATCACGGTGTAGCCGGCAGCGGTGACATCGTCGTCGTAGATCAGGTGATTGCCGTCGTAGATGAAAGCGTCACCGCTGGTCACGTTCGAATTGTTGCCGTCATAGGCCGTCAAGATGCTGTCGAACGCCGCCGAGGCGACGATGGGCGCGGAGGAGAAGTCGAAGCCATCGTCCGCGGAAACGAAATTGTTGACCACGTCCGTCTGCAGGCCGCTTGCCGCGACGGTCTGGTTGGTGGTGATCGCCGTGCCCTCCACCATCGCCGTGCCCTCCACCAGGGCGTCGTAATAAGGGTGTCGTAATAAGTCGTGATAAAACAAAAACAAATCGAGCCCGGCACCACCGTCCATGGTATCGAAGCCCTCGCCACCGATCAGGAGGTCGTTGCCGACGCCGCCATACAAGGTATCGTTGCCGGGCCCGCCGTCGAGTTCGTTGTGATCGCCGTTGCCGGTGATGGTATCGTCGTTGGTGGAACCAAGGACGTGGGTGAAGTTGCTGATCGTCTCGACGTTGCCATAACCGTCGTTCGACACCGTGTTGTTCGAAAGATCGATGACGACGCCGCTCGGCGCCGGGTTGAAGATATCCAGGAAACCGATCTCATTGAACCCGTCACCGCCGTCCAAGATGTCGACGCCATCGCCGCCCTGGATAAAGTTGTCCACCCCACCGCCGGTGATGGTGTCCGCGTAGTCGCTGCCGACGGCGCCGAAGACACCGGTAAGGTCATCGCTGCCGACCGAGGCGTTGCCGACGGCACTGCCCGCTTCCACGTTCAAGTCGATGACGACGCCGGCCGTGGCGCTGTCGTAGACCGCGATGGTATCTCCGCCGCCGTTTATCGTGTCGTTGCCGCCCAGTCCTTCGAAGAAATCCACGTCGCCGAAATCGCGGTTGGGTGGCGGGCCGCCGGTGTAGGTGTCCGCGGACCCGCTGCCACGCACCATCTCGATGCCGTAGAGGGCGTCGGTGCCGACACCGGCGCCGCTGACGGTGCCGGCGGCCATGTTCACGGTGACGGCACCGGTGGCGTCCGCATAGCTCGCGATGTCGAAGCCCGAGCCGCCATGGATGATGTCGTTGCCAGCAGTGCCGACGATGACATCGTTGCCAGCCCCGCCGGTGATGATGTTGACAACGGGATCGACGACCACGGGGTCGATGATCGGCGGAACGACCGGAACGAACGGAAGGGGCGGTGGCACGAAGGGATCGACCACGATGACGCCAGTCGGACCGGTGCCAGTGTCGCCGAAGGCCGCCGAATTCTTGAACGCGAAGACGAAGTTGGTGAATTGAAGCGTGGTCGCCAGGATCTGGGCCGTCGTCAAGGTGGGGGCGACTCCGAACAGGGTCGTGCCCCCGGTGAAGGCCTGATCGCCGCCGGCGGCCGGCGCGATCTGGCCCAGCGCGGCGGCCAGCGCATCCTCTTCCGGCGCGATTTCGCCGTCCTCGGCCATCGGCGGTTGCCAAGGCGTCACCACCTCGGGCTCGATCGGCGTCTCCGGCTCGGCCTCGATCGGCACCTCCGGCTCGGGCTCGATCGGCGTCTCCGGCTCGGCCTCGATCGGCGCATCTGTCTCTGGCGCGTCGGCCGCTTCAGGCACCTCGATCTCGATCGTCTCGGCGGGGCCGTCTTCGCTGTCGAGGCTGCCTTCCTTCTGCGCGCCGTCGCGGCGTTCGTCGATGAAGAATTGCGTCTCGGGCATCAGGCCGAGGCCGAGGCCGAAGGTGGCGCCGAACTCGCCAGGAGCCATCTCGAAAACGGCGCCGGGCGCCGTCGTGGTGCTCGACACCGTCAGCCGCTGGCCGGCCGCGATCTCGGACAGGCCGGCCGCGTTCTGGACGAAGCCGGCGCCGAAGTCGAAATAGACGTCCAGCTGTTCGCCCTGGATGCCACCGAAGACGGTGCCGCGGATGCCGATGGTGGCGAGCGGCGTCTTGATGGTGACGTTTTCGGGATTGGTGTGGCCGATCTGGCCGGTGACGAAGACGAAGGCGCCTTGCAGGATCGAGAAGCTGGCCGAGCCGGAGCCGCTGGCCGCATCGAAAATCATCTCGTCGAGAATGATCCGGCCGCCCGATTCCATGGCGAAGGAGGTGTCGTCGACGAAGCGGATGCCGATCGCGCCGTCCGGGCCGGTCTCGATCACGTCGTCCTCGAAAACGGAATCGCCTTCTGCCAGTTCGACGCGGGTGCCGTCGGCGTGCTGGGCCGTGACTTGGCCTTCGGCGTTCTCGACGACACCGATCGGGGTGGCGCCGTCGGACGTCGTCGCCTGGGCGTATTGGCCCGGCGCCAGGGGTCCGGCGAGGCGGGCCGCGGTGGCGCCGTCGATCACCGAGCCGTTCAATGTCCAGAGGTCGGGCGGCACTTCGCCGGCGAAGAAGTCTCGGATCAGAACCTTGCTGCCGTCCTCGCCGGTCAGAACCAGATCGGCGCCCTCGCGGGCGTATTCGGCGTGGAGGATAAAATCGCCCAAGGCGACGGTCAGCTTGCTTTGGCCCTGGGCTTCGATAACCAGTGCGAAATTTTGTCCGGTTCCGGTATCAGCGCTGCTGGAAAAGTCGCTCCGCCCTCGACTCATTACGCCTCCCTTCGGATCGCCCCCGGTCTGTCTCGCCGAGCCCGGAGCCCGATCCTTTTCACCTACATTGCTCAGCCTGCTCTTATGGTTAAGCCGATGTTAACGGAGCAGACCAGACATATATAGGCGATCGAGGCAATCCATTTCTTCACCCGTTTGGGTATGGAATCACAATTTTCGTGGTATTTTACGTAATTCTGAAAAACGGCCAAAAACGGCCAAAATCTACCTAAATATTTGCGTTAACTATCTTTTTCGGAAATTCCGCAGGCTTCGGCGCTTTCCGGCAAGGCCTCTGCCAGGCTCTGTCCGCTGGCATCGTTGCCCTTGGCGCCGGTTTCCAGCACCGCGTCCGGATCCAGGCGCCCGACCGCGAACAGCACCCGATAGACCGCGACGCGGCCTTCGAAATCGACGTTGACGAAGTTGATGCAGGCGTTCAACAGCTCGTTCTCGGCGTCCAGCACATTGAGCGAAGTCTCCTTGCCGGCGTCGCGCAATGCCTGGCGGGCCTCGAAGACCTCGGCCGCGATGGTCACCGCGTTGGCCAACAGATCGCGCCGCTCCGCCGCGCTATCCAGCAGGTGCCAGGCCAATCCCAGCTCTTCCCGGGTCTTGCGGCCGACGTGATGGGTGTTGTCGAGCGCGGCCGAGTAATCTTCCGCCGCCTGCGCCGTTCGCGCCCGCGTCGCGAAGCCCGAGAAGACCTCCCAGGTGACCCGGCCCATGACCGCATAGTCGCGGCGGATGCCGGCGACACCGCCCACGTCCTCCTCCCAATTGCGGCGCGCCACCAGATCGAGCTTCGGGTAATAGCCGGCACGGGCGCCCCGGCGCACCTGATCGGCTCGCTCTGCCTGGTTGACACTGGTCAGAAGCGCCGGATTCTCGGCCTCCAGCAACGCCACCGCCTTGGCCTGCGAAGCCGGCAGTAGCGCCTCCGGCAGCGTCGGCGAGACCAATCGGGCGGCATCCGGTGCATGCCCGAAAACCTGCCGGTAGCGGCTATCCGCATCCAGCAAAGCGGTCTCGATCACGGTGCGGCGCTCCTTCGCGACTTGCAGCCGCGATTTCGCCAGCAGCACGTCGACGGCGATGCCCGAGCCGCGCTTGACCCGCTCGTCCTCGAGATCCAGCTGCGTCCCGATAGCCTCCTCGTTCGAACGCGCCAACCGCAACAGGGTTTGCTGGCGAAGCACATCCAGATAGGCGGTCGCAGCTTCCAGGACCACCGCGTGCATCGTGCGCCGCTCCGTCTGCTCGGCGATCGCGGTATCCAGCCTCGCCGCTGCGCGGCCCGTCGTCGAGGCAAAGCCGTCGAAGACGTTCCAGTTCAGGGCCGCGGTGTTGGAAAGGCGCGAGGTCGAAAGATCCTTGCCGGCGGCCCGCGTCGTCTGACTGTCGGTGTTCTCGTAGCCGACATCGCCCGACAACGTCACCGTCGGCAGAAACGCCGCCCACGCCACCTCCTCGCCCTGCCGTGCCGAGCGCACCAAAGCCGCCGCCGCCGCCAGCTGGGGATGGTCCGCCAACAGGCCGCGAATCTCACCCTCTAAGGTCGCCGCCGAGGCACCCACGGTGAACCAGGATGCCACCAGCCAGCCAACCATCGTTGCAGCTAAACGCATCTCGTTACACTTTCCCTGTTGCAATGCTCATCGCGGTTGACACCTAATCGAGAAGGCCTCAGCTGCGCAATATTAACCCGACATTCCCCGGATGATCGCCGGTTCCGGCCATCAGAGTAGCCATTTCGGCCCTTGACGGCAATTTCGAAGTCGATGGGCTGAGGCAAGACGCTCCGCCAGCCTCCCGGACCGGCGCCGACCGAGGTCTC
>PVBE012417119.1_pt1 | contig 39172 bp, 35 predicted proteins | sample 1631181 | NCBI WGS metagenome assembly PVBE01 (sample SAMN08397723, study PRJNA350692) | Marine metagenome, whole genome shotgun sequencing project. | isolation source: water | place: Pacific Ocean | collected 2012-04 | reverse complement strand
CGCCAAGGAGCTGGCGCGCAAGGCCAAGCAATAGCGCACCCGGGAGCCGCTCAGAAGGCTCTGCCCAGCCGCTCCAGCACGAAGTCAGCGTCGCCGATCTTGATCAACAGCTCCACGGCATCCTCGCCCAGCCCTGCCACCACCGCCTTGGCGCTGTGCACCTCCCTGCCATCGGAGATGTAGATCGGGCGGCCGTCGGGGTCGAGGTAGAGGCCGTCGGTGGGTACGCCCGGCGCCAGGCCCTCGTAGCCGTCGGGGCGCTCCACCGACTTGACCAGAGCCCAGGCGTGGCGGTCGAAGGAGAGCACGAAGACCTTCTTGCTCATGGAGTCTGCCTGCAGGGCGTTCCAGCCCTTGGCGTCGGGGCCTCCCTTGAGCAGCCACAGCGTCTCGTTCTCCATTTGGACCTCCATAGATAAACGTTGAGACAGGACCGTTAACACGGATCGGCGGCGCCTGAAAAGCAGGATGTTGACCAGACCCTGTGCCATGATGGAGGCGTGGACCTGTTGGAGAAGACTCAGGGGGCCGTGGGCTGCGGCCACTGCCAGAAACTGGGGGCCAGGGAGACCTGCCCCGTCTGCGGGCGTCCGGTGTGCGCCACCTGCCTGGAGCAGGAGGGCTGCCCCGAGACCCCGGCGGAGCCAGCCTACCGCGAGCTGCGCCTCGGCGTCGGCGCCCGCCTGCGCCACGTGGACAGCCATGGGCGGTACGGCCTGGTCACCACCTGGACCGGACGGTGCAAGCTGCTGGACCTTTCCACCGGCGAGACGGTGGCCCGCAGGCTGCCGGTTTCGTTTCGAGGACCGGAGCCGCCGCCGCGGCTGGTGGCCGGCAAGCGGCTGGCCTTCATCTCCAACGCGACCCTGGGCCCCGGCCTCCTCGACGGCCTGCAGCTCATGGGGCTCGACGGCCGGGCCGACTGGGCCATCCCCATCAGCTTCCGCGAGGACTTCAAGGCCATGGAGGTCTCCGAGGATGGCACTCTCGTCGCGCTGGTCCGCACCGACGAGACGGTGGAGGTCTTCGACGTGCCCGGGCGGGCCCACGTCGGCACCTACCAGGTGCGCGGCCGGGTAGTCCACGCGGCGGCGGTCTGCGCGGGCAACCGCCTGGTGGCAATCGGCACCTACGGCCGGGTCTCTCTCTTCGACCTGGACGACCACCGTACCCTCGGCACCTGCTCGCTGAAGGACGACGGCGACATCAGGTGGGTCGGGCTCGGCCGCCGGCGCCTGGCGGCCATCACGGAGAACGCCCGCTGCGTGGTGGTAGACATCGACCGCGAGCGCCCGGCCAGCCGCTGGCGGCGCCACCCACGCTCGATCAAGCTGCTGACCAGCGTGACGGTCGGCTTCGTGCCCTGGCTCACCGACGACGCGCTCAACGTGGGCGCCATGGATGCCGCCGGAGAGCTGCTGGCCCTGCCCGTGCAGCAGCTGGTGATGGTCTACCGTCTGAGCACCGGCCGCGCCTACCCCCTCTTCGGGCACACCGACGACATCAGCCTGCTCCGCTTCGTGGACGACGCCCGCACGCTGGTCAGCGCGGACGACGACGCGCGGGCGCGGCTGTGGCCCCTGGTGGACGGGGCGCCGGTCTCTCAGATTCCGGCGTAGAGGAACGAGGTCAACGCCTCGGGCCCGATCCAGTAGATCAGCACGATGAGCAGGGTGAGGATGATCACGATCGGCGCCAGGAAATAGAACTTGTGGCGCTTGATCAGGCGCCATAACTCCCCGGCCATAAAGGTCAGCTTCTTGCTCACGATATCCTCCGGTGACTACGCGGTGGCAGTACCACCAAAGACAGTGATAGCACAATAAGTTGTGCTAAGGTGAGTGAGCCATGAGGAAGGTCACACTCTACATTATCGACGACAACGTGGAAGTGCTCAACACGCTGAAGTTGGTGTTCAAGCAGAACAAACGCTACCGCGTGCGGGCTCACACCGCGGTGACCGACGTGTGGAACGACCTGGACCAGAACACGCCCCAGCTGATCATCTGCGACTACCTCATGCCCGAGTGCGACGGCATCAAGCTGCTGCGCGACATCAAGCAGCTCTTCCCCAGGGTGCGCAGCATCCTGCTCACCGGCGAGGCCTTCGGTCCGGAGATCGTCAAGGCCATCGAGGAGGGCGTGTTCAGCCACTACTTCTCCAAGCCGTGGGACCAGAGCAAGCTGGAGGAGATCGTGTCCGGACTGGCCCGAGAGGTGGCCGTGGAGATGGGCTCGCGGGGGGCCTGAGCCGGGGCTCTACTGGGGCCGCAGGGCCCGCTGCGCCAGGTAGTTGTCCACCAGCACCAGGGCCATCATCGCCTCGGCCACCGGCACCATGCGAGGCACGATGCACGGGTCGTGGCGCCCGCCGATGGAGATCACCGTGGGGTTGCCCGTGGTGTCCACCGTCTGCTGGGGCTTCTGCACGCTCGGCGTGGGCTTGACCGCCAGGCGCACCACGATCTCGTCGCCGTTGGAGATGCCGCCGAGGATGCCGCCGGCGTGGTTCGTGGCGAAGCCCTCCTGGGTGATCGGGTCGTTGGCCTCGCTGCCCCGCATGCGGGTCACGATGAAGCCGTCACCGATCTCGACGGCCTTGACCGCGCCGATGCCCATGAGCGCGCCGGCCAGCTGGGCGTCCAGCTTGTTGTACACCGGGTCGCCCCAGCCCGCGGGTACGGCGCTGGCGCGCACCTCCACGATGCCGCCCACGGAGTCGCCGTCCTGGCTGGCGCTGGTGATGGCCTCCTCCATGTACTCGATCTGGTCCGGGTCGGCGCAGCGCAGCGCATTGTTCTCGATGACCTCCCGCACGAAGGAGCGGGCGCGCACCCCGGCGATCTCCAGGGTGTGGCCGAGGATGGTCACCCCCAGGGGGGCGAGGATCTGCCGCGCCACCGCCCCGGCGGCCACACGCGCCACGGTCTCGCGGCCGGAGGCCCGGCCGCCGCCGCGCCAGTCGCGCAGGCCGTACTTCATGAACCAGGAGATGTCCCCGTGCCCCGGCCGGAAGAGGTCCTTGAGCGAGTCGTAGTCCTCGGTGCGGGTGTCACGGTTGGAGACCACCATGCACAGGGGCGCGCCGGTGGTCTGGCCCTCGAGCAGCCCCGAGAGGATGGTCACCCGGTCGCCCTCCTGCCGGGGCGAGGTATAGGCGCTGACGCCCGGCCGGCGCCGGTCGAGTTGAGCCTGGATCCCCTCCTGGCTGAGGGCGAGCATCGGTGGGATGCCGTCCACCACAACCCCGATCACGGGCCCGTGGGACTCACCGAAGGAGGTGATGCGGAAGTTTCTGCCAAAGGTGTTGTACGACATTCACTACCTCTTCAAGGGAGCGCTCGCCGGTATCCACCCGAACATCCGCGCATTGGCGGTAGAGGGGCTCCCGTTGCCGCACCAGCTCTCCAAGCTCTTCCTCCGGCGCGGCGCCCGTGAGCGACGGCCTGGACGACCCCCGGATGCGGCGGCACAGAACGTCGAGAGGCGCCCGGAGCCACACTACACCTGGCTGCTCGCGCAGCCCCTGCCGGACCCGTGAGTCCAGCACCGCCCCGCCGCCGGTGGACACCACCACCCCGCCGCGACCAAGGAGGTCCAGCATAACCGCACGCTCCAAAACGCGAAAGGCCCTCTCGCCCTTTTGGGCGAAAATCTCGGGGATGCTCTGGCCGGCCCGCTCCTCCACCTGCTGGTCAGCGTCGGCGAAGGGCACGCCGAGGGCCGCCGCCGTGGCCCGGCCCACGGTGGTCTTGCCCGCGCCCCGGGGGCCGATGAGGTAGAGGCTCACGGCTCGAACCTGGCCAGGTCGTCCCAGAAGCCGGGGTACGACTTGCTCACGCAGGCGGGATCCTGCACCGTGACGCCGGGTTGCCGTAGGCGCAGCAGGCCGAAGGCCATGGCCATGCGATGGTCGCCGCGCGGATCCAGGGTGGCGGGCCGCAGCTCCTCGGCCGGCTGGATCTCGAGCCCGTCGTCGCGCTCCTCCACGGCCACGCCGGCGCGCTGCAGGCCCGTGGCCAGCACCCGCAGACGATCCGATTCCTTGAGGCGGGTGTGCGCCGCGCCCTCGATGCGGCTGGCGTGCGGGGGGGCCAGAGCGCAGGCCGCGGCCAGGGGCGCCACCAGGTCAGGGCAGTGGGTCAGGTCGAAGCGGTGGGGCCGCGAGCGGTCCAGCTCCTCGATGAAGGCGGCCATGGAGCGGTCGCCCTGCACCGAGGCCGAATCGAGGTTCGGCACCTCAACCGGCCGGCCGCTGATACGGGCCGCCGCCAGTAAAAACGCCCCGCCCGACCAGTCCCCCTCGATGGGGTAGGATCGGGGCGGGCGGTAGGCGGCGGAGGGCACAGTGAAGGCGCCGCGCGCCTCGTTCACCTCGGCGCCGAAGGCCGCCATGGCCGCCAGGGTCATCTCGACGTAGGGCCGCGAGACCATGGCCGGTCCGTTTGGTGAGGCGGCGGTCAGGCGCAGGCCCGTGTGCAGGCAGGGGGCCACCATGAGCAGGCCGCTGAGGAACTGGCTGCTGCGAGCCGCGGGCACGGTGACGGTCTCGCCCGGCGGGCGGCCCCGCTCCAGGATCAGGGGCAGGTTCTCGCCGGGGGCATCGGGAGGGATCGCGCCGACGCCGAGCTGCTCCAGGGCCTGGACCATTTCGGTCACGGGGCGACGGACCAGGCGCCCGCGCCCCCGCAGCTCCAGGGGCCCGTCCACCAGCAGCGACAGGGGGGCCAGAAAACGCAGGGTGGTGCCACCCTCGCCGCAGTCCAGGGGCGCGCCGGGCGCCCGCAGCAGGTGCGCGCCGCCGCGCACGCGCCAGCGCTGATCGCCGCGCTGGATGCCCACGCCGAGCTGCTCCAGGGCCCCGCTGAGGTGGCGAGAGTCGTCGCAGACCAGGGGGCGCTCGATGTCGGTCTCGCCGCCGGCCAGGGCGGCCAAAATCAGCGCCCGCTGGGTCTGGCTCTTGGAGCCCGGCGCGTGGATGATGAGGGCGGACATCGGTGGGGGTATACCACAGTTGCCCGGGGACGCGGGTCGCGCGCTCAGTAGTGGTTGATTGGACTTCGAGGTTTCAGGCGTCTCTGCCCATCCTCGGCCGAGCCATCAGCGGTCAGCGGTCAGCGGTCAGCTCGCTGCTCCCCTTCGCGTCGACATGTGGCCGGTCATCGAGGTCGCCTGGAGAGGCCGCAGAACTTCACCTGTGGATTACCAATCGCAAGGCATCGAGCAATCGCCAGAAAGCTGAAAGCTGAAAGCTGACTGCTGAATGCCAGCGAAGGCCTGGAGCTGGAGTTGTTCAGCCAAATGGGGGACATCAGGTCCTGCGACAGAGGCAGTAGGTGAACTCCTGCTCGCTGCCCCAGGGCGTCTTGTGCAGGTCGGTGGCGCTGTCCATCTTGTGGAAGGGCGCGCCGAACTGGCCGTGCAGTCTGTCGGCGTCGTAGCGCACCACCTCCAGGCCGCTGCACTTCTCCGGCCCGCCGAGGCCGAAGGTGGCCACGATGACGTGGCCGCCGGGCTTGACCGCGCGCAGCACGTTGGCCACGTACCGCTGTCGCGCGTCCGCCTCGGTGAGGAAGTGGAACACCGCCCGGTCGTGCCACAGGTCGTAGTGGGCCCGCGGCAGCTCCGCCTGGGTGACGTCGTCCACCCGCCAGGTGATGTTGTCCGCCCGATCCCCCATGCGCTCGCGGGAGCGCTGCAACGCCCGGTGGGACACGTCGAGGACGGTGACGTCGAGCCCCCGGCCCACCAGGTCGTCGGCCAGGGTGCAGGCGCCGGCGCCCACGTCGATGATCCGGGCTTCGGGGCTCAGCTCACACTGTTCGATGAAGGCCAGCGACCGCTCCAGCCGGGGCGTGTACCAGCTCACCTCGGTGGGGGCCTTCTTGCCGTAGATCTTGTTCCAGTGCTCTTCCACGCTCATGAGCTCGCCTCCTCTCATCCCTGTTCCGGGTCACCGGATGTTTAGCACATCCTCCAGCTCGGGCACCGTGATCTCCTCCCCCGTGAGCAGCGTGATCTGCTCGGCCCCCTGCTGGACCCACCAGCTGAGGCCGCCCATGGCCTGGCCGCCGCCCGCCGCCGCCGCCCGCCGCAGGGGCGTGGGCTCCTCACGCAGCACGGCGTCCAGCACCGCGCGGCCCGTGTAGTCCACGCCGGCGGGCATCGGGTCGCGCCGGCCCCTGCTGCCCAGCGGCGTGGTGTTGACCAGCAGGTGGAAGGGCGCGTCCGCCCGGTGGTCCCACTCCACCGCCGCGGCCGAGAGCTCCCGGGCCAGGCCCGCCACCTGATCCTCTTCCACGCCGGCCACCGTTACCCGGCAGCCCAGGGCGCCCAGGGCCGCCACCACCGCCCGGGCCGCGCCGCCCGAGCCGAGCACCAGGGCGTCCTGGCCGGCGTGGGGCGCCAGCAGCCGGCGCAGGCCCGAGACGTCGGTGTTGGCCGCGGTGCGCCGGCCGTCACGCAGGAGGATGGTGTTGAGCGCGCCGAGCTCCTCGCCGCTGTCCGGCAACCAGCCGTGCACCGCTCCGGCCAGCGCCTCCTTGGCCGGCATGGTCACGCTGCAGCCGCCGAAGCCGAGCTGCTCCAGCAGGGCCAGGGTCTCGCCTGGGCGCGCCGTGACCACGGGCAGATAGATGAACGGCAGGTCGCGCCGGGTAAAGATTCGGTTGTAGACCCGGGCGCCGGGCGAGGACATCACCTGGGGCCCGCCCAGCAGGGCCAGGGGGACCAGCCCGCCCACGCCCACCCGCCAGTCGATGGCCTGCTCGTGGGTCAGCTGGCCAGGCGCGGTGGCCGTGGACGGCTCGTCGGTGACGTAGGACCAGAGCGCGCCGAAGCTGGAGAACAGCGCCCGGGAGAGCAGGCCGGCCGGGCCCATGCCGATGCGCATCACCTGGCGCCGCTCGTCGGCCATCACCCGCTGCAGGTCTGCCAGCTCCGCGGCGTCCTCCACGGCCAGGGCCACCTTGAGCAGGTCGGCCGGCTGCGCGGAGAGCTCCCGCGCAGGCACGGAGCCCAGGCCGCCGGGCTCGAAGCAGTGCCAGGAGAGGATCAGCCGGGTGTCGCCCCGGTCGCGGTACAGCCCCCGGCGCAGGAGCAAAGGGGCGGAAAGCTCCACGTCCAGGCAGGCCGGCTTCAGGGCCAGGGCCCGGCGCAGCACCTCGGCCTGCTCCACCTCGCTGCCGGTGAAGCCGCCGCCCTCGGCCTCGCCGCGGCAGGTCAAGATGAGGTTCGGTTGGCCGGAGAGCAGCTCGAAGACGTCGTCATCCAGACGCTCCAGCAGGTCCAGCCGCACCTCCTGCATGAAGGCGGCGTTGGCGTCCAGCCTCGCGGCGAGATCGCGCAGGCGCGCCTCGGCGCCGGTGACGCACAGGTCCGGGTGGTCCGCGCCCGTGATCACCTCTGCGCCTCGCCCTCGTAGGCTCGCCGCAGCTGCTCAGACGCCACGCCCACCGTGTAGCCGTCGTCCGCGCCGGCCATCTGTCCCAGGTCCCGGGGCAGGGCCACGCGCAGGGCGCCGGCCTGGCGCTTCTTGTCCACGCCGAGGTAGGGCAGCAGCTCGTCGAAGGGTATCTCCGGCAGGGACATGTCCAGGCCGAGGGCGTCAAGCAGGGCTCCAAGGCGGTCCAGGGCGGCGGCGGGGAAGCCGCACAGATCACGGGCCATCGCGCCCTCCACTATCATGCCCAGCGCCACGGCCCGTCCGTGGGGCAGGTCGTGGTCCGTGGCCGACTCCAGGGCGTGCCCCACGGTGTGGCCGAAGTTGAGGATCGCGCGCAGGCCGGCCTCCCGCTCGTCCTGCTGCACCACGCCGGCCTTGATCTCCACGCAGCGTAGCAGCGGGTGCGCCGGCGCCACCGAGGGTGCGCGCAGGTCCGCAGCGTGCTGCTCCAGCCAGGCGAACAGCTCCGCGTCGGCGACGACCGCGTGCTTGACCATCTCGGCCAGGCCGTTGCACCACTCGCCGGCCGGCAGCGACGGCAGCAGCTCGGGGTCCACCAGCACCGCGCGCGGCTGCCAGAAGGCGCCGATGAGGTTCTTGCCCCGCGCCGTGTTGACCCCGGTCTTGCCCCCCACCGCGGCGTCCACCTGAGCCAGCAGCGAGGTGGGCACCGAGACGAAGTCCACGCCGCGCAGGTAGGTGGCGGCAACGTAGCCGGCCACGTCCAGGCTGATGCCCCCGCCGAGGGCCACAACACAGCCCTGGCGGTCCATGCCCTCGGCCAGCAGGCGGTCCTCCAGCCGCGCCTTGGTGGCGCGGGTCTTGTGCGCCTCGCCGGGCGGAAAGTCGGCCACGATGACCTCTCGCGCGGCGCTGCCAAGGGCCGAGACCACGCGCTGTCCGAAGCGCGCCACCACGTTGCTGTCGCCGATGATGGCCGCGACGTTCCAGCGCTTGCCACAGACGTCGCGCAGCCTGCCCAGCGCCCCGCGCCCCACCAGCACGCGGCAGGTGCGCCGCGCGGCGGTCTCCAACGTTATCTCGGTGATCATTAGTCAGTACTTTACCCGAATCGCGACCGCGGAGCCGCGACGGTTTGACAGTTTTTCATTCCCGCGGCCGCTCCGTTGCCGTTCTGTCAGCGCCGCGGCGGCTGCCAGGCCCAAAGGCCCTGAATTCCGGGGTCTCCGTGGCTGGTGCGGCGCTTGCAAGTCTTGCTCTTCGTCAGCGCATGAGGAGAGCACATGTCCAGAAACTTTGGCCTGCTGTTGGCCGTATTGTCCTTCTTCGCCGCCACGGTGGCCCTCTCACAACCTCGCTCCGGCCGCCGCGGTCCGCCCGAGGCGGCGGTGATCGCCTGTCAGGGCAGGGCCGTGGAAGACGCCTGCGGGTTCCGCTTTCGCGATCGCGAGATCTCCGGCCGCTGCCTGGTGGTGCCCCGCCGACGAGATCGCGGCCTGGTCTGCGTGCCTGATCGACTCCGGCGCCGGCCGCCAAAACACCGGGGGCCTCGCAGGTGAGGCGCACCGCGCTGGCGGCGCTGGTGCTGCTGACGCTCTGGCCCCGCACCGCCCAGGCCGACGACAGCGGCTATGGCGTGGCCGTGGGCCTGGGCGCGCCCCTGGACGCCGAGAGCCTGGGGCTGTCGTTGGGCCTGTCCGCATTCCGCGCCGACCTCGGCGGCCCGCGCGCCATGCTGCGCGCCTCAGGCGAGCTGCTCGGCATCATCACCAGTGAAACCCAGGCCGTGCTGCCCACCCTGCAGGCAGAGATCGGCACGCGGCTGGGCGACGCCGAGCTGTTCGTCTCGGGGGGCGTGCAGATGTTCGGCTTCGCCTGGCGGCAGGACTACACCGTCTTCGGCGTGGTGGGGCTCTGCGGCGGCCTCGGCATGTCCCTGCGCGTGTCGCCGCGGGTGCGCTTGGGGTTCCGCGGCACCGTGACCTGGCTCCCCTCGGACACCACCGGCATCGTCGTGGAAGGCACAGGCGACAAGCCCGACTTCGCCTTCGTCTCGTTGATGCTCACCCTGGAGCTTTCGCCCGGGGTGGCGGCGCGCCGGCCCTCGTCGTACATCATGCCGCCGCCCGAGCTGTGATCACTGGAGCTCGATGAGGATCTGTTGGGGGTCCAGAGGGTCCACACGCAGCGGCACGGCGCGCCCGGGGGTGAGCTGGGCCATGGCCGTTGGCTGCAGCAGCATCTTGGTCGTGGCCTGGTACTGCGGTCGCCCCGACAGCTGGACCATGACGGTGACCGCCACCTGGGGCACGTTGTTGACGCTCATGCCCGTGGGCTGCAGGCTGACGATATGCCCCTGGGCCTGTTTGCCCACGGTGCGGATGCGCTTGGCCTTGGCGCCGGAGCGGGCCAGGCCGCGCCCCACCATGAAGAAGACGACGCCGATTATGATCATGGTGAAGGCGGTGATGCCGCCGCCCAGGGCCACGCCCGGGATGCCGCCGACCAGCTGCTTGTAAGCCGTGAGCGCCAGCACGACGAAGACGATGGAGGCCAGGCCCGCGATGATCCCCACCACCAGGTTGAACAGCCCGACCCAGTAAAAGATCTTGCCCACCATGGCGCCGGCGCCGGCCGCCGCGGCGTGGCCCGCGGCCACGGTGTAGGACGCGTTGGCCGCGCTGTAGGCCTGGGGCGCCATCTGCCAGCCGGACTGACCGAAGGCCTCCAGCACCTTGGCCATGGCCGCCCGGCCGCCGGCGCCTCCCTGGCCCATGTACTGCGACAGCTGCTGGGTCGCCGCCGGGAGCTGGGCCAGGCTTTCCCAGGCGTTGGCCCGCAGCAGCACGGCGATGGCCTCCATGGCGTCCATGATCGGCACCTGCTGCAGGTCGTTGCCGAGCGCCTGGATCACGGCGTTGAAGTCGCCGCGGGCCGTGTCGATGGTGGCCCGCGAGATGCGATAGGCGGTGTCGGACTGCAGGTCCTCCGAGCGCGAGTTGCACGGCGCCAGCCAGCGCTCGGCGGCGGCGATGTCGCCCTCCAGGGCGGCGTAGCGCGCCAGGGCCCCCCGCATCATCTGCCGGTGCCGTGGCAGGGTGAAGACCTCCAGGGCGCTCTCGAACATGGCCCGCTGCTGCAGCCGCTGCTGCTGCTCCGCGTAGTGGTTGGACAGCAGAATGGTCAGGTAGAGCAGGGTCTCGGCGGCCTGAAAGTCGTCGCTGTGTTCCAGCTGCTGCCGGGTGCTCTGCCACACCGCGGTGGCCTCCTGGACCTTCCACTCCGGCAGGGCGCCGTTTTGCAACAGGGCCTGCACGCTCTTGGGGCGGCACCATGGGCGCGCCGTCCTGCTGCCGCAGCATCACCAGCCGCTGCCCCTCGTCCCAGCTGCCTCGCCGCGGCGGCCGGCTCCACCGGCTCCTCCTTGCGCGAGACGAGCTGATACTGGGCGCCGCAATACTCACACGCGCCCGCACCCCCCGCGGTGGCCACCTCCATCGGCGCCCCACAGTTCTGGCACATGAGGATTCGCGCGTCGTATCTGAAGATCGTGTTCATGGGGCTATTATGGCCGAAGATGCCCCCGCGCCAACAGCCCTACTGTGAGGCGCGTTTTTTGACTCGGGCCCTCAGTCCGAAAGCTCGCAGACCTCGGGGGCCGGGGCCGGCGCCAGGCGCCTGAACCCCTTGAAGGTCAGGCCGGCCAGCTGCGGCGACAGGGGAGGCGGTCAAGGCAGGCGGCCAGGCCCGCGGGGATCAACCGGACCGGGTGGTGCGCAGGCCGTACTTGTCCATGCGGCGCAGCAGCTGGAAGCGGCTGATGCCGAGTAGCCTCGCCGCCTCGGTCTTGACGTTGCCCGCCCGGCGCAGGGCCTGCTGGATCATGCGCCGCTCGAGGGTCTCCAGGGTATCGGCGCCGGGCACGAAGTCCAGGGGGATGGAGGTGCTCCCCTGCGGCGGCGTGCGGCGGCGGTCCAGCAGCCGCTGGGGCAGGTGCTTCTGCTCGATGCGCCCCTCCTCGCTGATGATCACCGCCCGCTCGATGATGTTCTTCAGCTCGCGCACGTTGCCGGGAAAAGAGTAGCCCCGCAGGCGGGCGCTCACCTCGTCGTCCAGGGGCTCGACCTCTTTGCCCAGCTTCTCGGCGAAGAAGGCGCGGAAGTGTTCGGCCAGCAGCAGGATGTCCTCGCCCCGCTCTCGCAGGGGCGGCAGGTGCACGGGGAAGACCGACAGCCGCTGGAAGAGGTCCATGCGGAAGCCGCCGCTGTCCACCATGTGGGCCAGGTCCTTGTTGGTGGCGGCCACCACCCGGGCGCCGAGGTGGATCTCGCGGTGCGAGCCGAGCCGTTGCAGGGTGCGGCTCTCCAGCACCCGCAGCAGCTTGCCCTGGAGGCGGTGGTCCATGTCTCCGATCTCGTCCAGAAAGACGGTGCCGACGCCGGCCTCCTCGAAGGCGCCCACCACCTTGCGATCCGCGCCGGTGAACGCGCCCTTCTCGTGGCCGAAGAGCAGGCTCTCGGCCAGGGCCTCGGGCAGGGCCACGCAGTCCACGGCCACGAAGGGGTCGCCGCGATCATGTGCGGAGATGCCGTGTAAGAAACGGGCGGCCACCTCCTTGCCCACGCCGGTCTCGCCGGTGAGCAGCACCGTGGTCTCCGAGGCGTCGGCCAGCTTGCGCAGGTTCTCGATGACCTGGACCATGGCCGCCGAGCGCCCGAGCAGGCCCTTGCGGCGGTGCTCCTGCCAGCCCGAGGCGGCCCGCCGCACCTCGTGGTGGCGCCGGATGACCATCACCCGCTTCAGCAGCGGCTGCAGGCTGGTCTCCTTGACGATGTAGTCGTCGGCGCCGCGACGGATGGCCTGCACCGCGTTGGGGATGGTCTGGTAGGCGGTCATCATCACCAGCGACGCGGTGTGCTGGCTGGCCAGCAGCAGCGGGATCAGCTCCAGGCCGTCCTCGTCGGGCAGGCGGTGGTCCAGCAGGATCAGGTCGTACTGACCGCCGGCGGCGTGATGCAGCGCCTCGGCGCCGGAAAACGCCAGATCGCAGTCCACCCCCTTGCGCCGCAGCTCCCGGCCCACGGCCTGGGTATACAGCTCCTCGTCGTCCACCACGAGGACCCGGAAAGCGTCGGCGCCCTGCTCTTGCCCCTGTCCTTTCTCTCTCATGCGCGCCCCTCGTCTCCCTCGTCCACCCGCGGCAGCACCACCGACACGCGGCAGCCGCCTCCATCGCGATCCCGCATCTCCACCAACCCGCCGTGGCTGCGCAGGGCCTTGGCGCACACCGCCAGCCCCAGGCCCGAGCCGTTCTTCTTGGTGGTAAAAAACGGCTGGAGGCACTCCTCGGGGGTGGCGCCCAGGCCGTCGCCGCGGTCCTCCACCATGATGGTCAGCTGCCGCTTGCCCTGCTCGGCGCGGCAGGTCACCTGCCCCCCGGCGGGGGTGGCCTCCAGGGCGTTGAGCAGCAGGTTGAAGAAGACGTGCTTCATGGCGTCGCGGTCCGCGCGCATCAACAGGCCGTCGTCCACCTCCACCTCGATGCGGCGGCTGGCCACGCGCCCGCCCTCCAGCAGGCGGCAGGCCTCGCGCACCACCTCGGCCACCGGGTGCAGCGCGAAGGACAGCTCCTGCCGCGAGGCGGCCAGGTGGTCCTTGAGGGTCATGTCCATGCGCACGATCTCCCGGGCCACCGAGGCCAGGATGGCGCGGCGCTCGTCGGACTGGTCCGGGTCCGCGGCCAGGCTCTCCAGGGTGGCCCCCACGGCCACCAGGGGGTTGCGCAGCTCGTGGGCCAGCTGGGCCGTCATCTCTCCCATGGTGGCCAGCCTCTCCTGGCGCACCAACCGCTCCGTGGCCTCGCCGCCGTCCAGGTCCGGCCGGATGAGCACCATGAACCCCACCAGGCGGTGCATGCCGTCGGCCAGCAGCATGGCCTCGGCGTGGGCCGGCAGCAGCGCGCCGCCGCGGGTCACCACCGTCACCGGCTCCTCGCTGTGCGTGTTCTCGGGGTCCAGCAGCTGGCTGTCGAACACGTCGAGGATCTGCCGCGGCTCGGCGAAGAGCTCGCCCACCGGCGTGCCGACGAGATCGGCGCAGGGCAGGTCGAGCAGCTTGCCCGCGGCCTCATTGCACGAGGTGACCTTGAGCTCCGGGTCGACGAACAGCGCCGGCGCGGGGGCGCCGAGGGTCAGGTGGAGCAGCTGGTTCTCCAGGCTCATCTCGGCGCGGGCGCCGCGGGTGCGCAGGGCGCAGAGCACGCCATGGTTGTCGCCGAGGGAGAAGCGCGACAGGGTCACGCGCAGGTCGGTCTCCAGCCACAGCTCGCCGCCGTCCGCCAGCCGGGGGTCGCCGGCCAGGTACTGTTTCGCGCGGCGGCTCATGGCCTCCATGTTGCCCGGGGTCGAGAGGTAGGTCATGGCCCGGGCGCCGAGGCCAGGCCCCTGGCCCACGAGCTGCCCGTCGCCGTCGAAGAGCAGGTACTCGTGCCCCCCCGCGTGGGCGCCGGCGAAGAGCGCCTGCCCCTGGCCCATCAGGTCGTTCTCCAGCAGCTTGCCGATGCGGCGGGCGAAGCGCAGCACCACCTCGGTCTGCTGCCGGGTAAACGGCGCGGCGCCTTCCTTCTCGAAGAGGATCACGCCGTAGTTGCGGCTGCCCGACAGGGCGGGCACGCAGGTGTAGCGGTGCTCCCCGATGAGCTGCTCCATCTGCTCCACGGCCGCGGGGGCCAGGGCGCTGCCCACCAGCACCGAAAGCGCCGAGGTGTCCATCAGCGCCTGCTCGCGCCAGCAGCGGCAGATCAGGCTGTCCTCGGCCTGCTCCATGGGGAAGGTGATGCCCCGGAAGCTGTCGCCCAGCACCTCCTCCAGCTGAGCGAGGATGGCGTCGCTGGTGGCCCGGGCGCCGAGGCGCACGATGATCTCGCCCTTGGGCTCATTGAACAGCACCAGGTTCGCCGAGCTGCAGCCGAGGATCTTGGCCGCGCCACGCAGCACGGCCTTGATGAACTCTTCCAGGCTTGTGGTGCGCGCGTCCATAGTTCCTCTATTCCCCCTGGGGGCCGCGGAATCAAGGGAAAAGACGCGCCGACCCCGCTGCGCTACCGGCCGCGAGGTCCGCTTCGTGCGGGCGCGGGTGAGCGATTCTGCACAGGCGTGCGATATCGCACGCCGGCGGGCCGACGGTAGGTCCGGCGGGCCCACGGCCGGCGCGGTCCACGCCCAGTGGTGTCCGGCGGTTGCGGCGCCGCTGGCCGTGTGGAGCCAGGTGGCCCGGGCCTTGCTTGCGGGTCGGCGGCATGAACACCGACAACCTCGAAGAGCTCAGAGAGCGAGTAGAAAAAACAAACCACGAGCTGCTGGAGCTGCTCAACAGTCGCGCGCGGCTGGTGACCCACATCCAGGAGGTCAAGACCCGGGAGGGCATCCCGACCTTCGTGCCCGAGCGGGAGCAGCGCATGCTCGAGACCTTGCTGTCGCACAACAACGGCCCCTTCACCAGCGACGCCGTCTGCCACCTGTTCAAGGAGATCTTCAAGGCCTCGGTGAACCTGATGGAGACGCGGCGGGACAAGGAGCTGCGCATCAGCCGCGCCCGTCGTGACGGTCCCCACGTGATCCGCGTCGGCGAGCACGAGCTGGGCGGTGAGAGGCCGGCCATGGTGGCCGGGCCCTGCGCGGTGGAGAGCGAGGAGCAGATGGAGCGCGTGGGCGCAGCCCTGGCGGCCCTGGGCGTGAAGTTCTTGCGCGGCGGCGCGTTCAAGCCGCGGTCGTCGCCCTACTCCTTCCAGGGGCTGGGTGAGCGCGGCCTGCGCATCCTGCAGCGCACCGCCCAACGCCACGGCATGGCCACGGTGACCGAGGTGATGGACACCCGCGCCGTGGAGCTGGTCAGCCGCCACGCCGACGTGCTGCAGGTCGGCGCCCGCAACATGCACAACTACGACCTGCTGCGGGAGGTGGGCCGCTCGGGCAAGCCGGTGCTGCTCAAGCGGGGCCTGGCCTCCACCGTGGACGAGCTGCTCTGCTCGGCGGAGTACATCGCCCTGGAGGGCAACGAGCAGGTGGTGCTCTGTGAGCGCGGCATCCGCACCTTCGGCAAGGACACGCGCAACACGCTGGACATCTCGGCCATCCCGCTGCTGCAGCAGAAGAGCTTCTTGCCGGTGCTGGTGGACGTCAGCCACGCCGCCGGCCGCCGGGACATCCTCGCGCCGCTGGCCCGGGCCGCCCTGGCCGCGGGGGCCAACGGGCTGATGGTGGAGGTGCACCCCACGCCGGCCCTGGCCCGCTCGGACAGCCAGCAGCAGCTCGACTTCGACGACTTCGCGCGGTTCCTCACCGAGACCGGTTTGATGGAGCCCAATACAGATAACGCCATAGCAAACACCATAGGAAGGGCCATATGAAGTTTTCGGTAGCGTGTAATTTCGAGGACGCCCTCATCGAGGGCCTCGCCAAGTATCCGGTCTACGAGATCTACGGTAAGCTGACCTCCGACTTCTTCGGTGGCGGGCGGCCGTCTTTCTACCTGCCGGAGGTGGACCGGCCGGCGCTGGAGCGCTATGTGCGCAAGACCCACGAGCACGGCGTCCGCTTCAACTACTTGCTCAACGCCCTGGCCATGGGCAACACCGAGTTCACCCGCGAGGGACAGCACCAGATGAACGAGCTGCTGGAGTGGCTCGACGGCATCGGCGTGGACTCAGTCACTGTCTCCAGCATCTCGTTTCTGCGCCTGATCAAAAAGCGCTATCCGCGGATCAAGGTGCGCGTCAGCGCCCACTGCTTTACCGACAACCCGCGCAAGGTGCGCTTCTGGGTCGACAACGGCGCCGACTACATCGTGGTCTCCGAGGTCAACCTGCACCGCGAGTTCGAGATCCTGCGCGCCATGCGCAAGGCCGCGGGCGACGTCGAGCTGCAGCTGATCGTCAACAACTGGTGCCGCCAGGACTGCGCCATCGCCGGCATCCACGCCGTGGGGCTCAACGCCGCGTCGCAGACCGGCAGCAAGGGCTTTCCCCTGGACTACTGCTCGGTGGCCTGCAACCAGCTGCGCCTGCGCGAGCCGGTCAACTACCTGCGCGCCAACTGGATCCGCCCCGAGGACCTGCCGATCTACGAGGAGATGGGCTTCCACAACTTCAAGATCGTGGAGCGGAACACGCCGACGCAGATCCTGCTGGACCGGGTGGCGGCCTACGCCGCGCGCCGCTACGACGGCAACCTGCTCGACCTGGTGCAAAACTACGCCTACGCCGAGGAGAAGTTCGGCGGCAAGTCGCGGGAGTACTACTCCCACCGGCGCCTGATCAAGTACTTCATCAAGCCCAAGGCGGTGAACTTGCTCAAGTTCCGCAAGGTGATGAACTTTGGCCAGACAGCCAGCGTGCTCTACCCCCTGCGCGGCCCGAACCCGGTGCAGATCGACAACCGCGCCCTGGACGGCTTCATCGACTACTTCAAGGACCACGGCTGCCAGGCCGTGGACTGCGAGGACTGCCACTATTGTCATAACTGGGCCCGCGACGTGGTCAAGATCGATCCGCAGTGGGAGGAGAAGATGGCGGCCATCTACGCGGACCTGATGGACGACATCGACGCCGGCTCCTTCTGCGACCCCGACATCAAGACCCTGGGCCAGGCCGCGCTGAAGCTGGTTGGATAAGCGCTCAGCTTTCAAGGCGGCCGCAGGAGCAGACCATGCTGGCTCACCAGAAAACTCCGTCACCCGACGACCACGCTGACGTCGAGGCGGCCATCCACCGCGCCGCAGACTTCCTGGCCTCGATCCAGGAGGAGGACGGCTGCTGGCGCGGCGACTACGGCGGACCGGGGTTTTTGCTGCCCATGGCCGTGGCCGCCTACCACGTGGCGGGGCGGCCGCTGCCGCCCGGGCGGCGGGACGGCGCGGTGGCCTACCTGCGCGGCGCGATCAACGCCGACGGCGGCGTGGGCCTGCACGTGGAGGCGCCGGGGAGCATGTTCACCACCACGCTGTCCTACGTCGCGTTGCGGCTGCTCGGCGTGAGCCGGGACGACGCGGACGTCGCGCGCATGCAGCGCTGGATCATCCACAACGGCACGGCGCTGGGCTGCGCCAGCTGGGGCAAGTTCTTCCTGGCGCTGCTCAACCTCTACCCTTACGAGGGCATGCATCCGGTGCTGCCGGAGCTGTGGCTGCTGCCCCGGGCCGCGCCCTTCCACCCGGGCCGCCTGTGGTGCCACTGCCGGCAAGTCTATCTGCCAATGGCCTATCTGTACGGCGTCAAGGCCGTCGCGCCCAGGGACGATCTTGTCCGGCAGCTGCGCATGGAGATCTACGACACGCCCTATCACCAGATCCCGTTTGCCGAGCACCGCGACACGGTGTGCGAGGCGGACAACGCCTACCCCGCCTCGCCCGTTCTGCGCGAGGTCAACCGCTTCCAGGGGTTGCTGGAGCGGCGGCACTCGACGCGGCTGCGGCGGCGGGCCCTGGATTCGGTGCTGGACCATATCCGCCACGAGGATCGGGCCACGAGCTACATCCGCATCGGGCCGGTCAACGCGGTGCTCAACACCCTGGTGCACGTCTTCGCCGGGGGCGAGGGCGAGGTGGAGCGCAGCTTCCAACACCTGGACCAGTATCTCTTCGAGGGGCACGACGGCGTCAAGATGCAGGGCTACAACTCGTCGGCGCTGTGGGACACGGCCTTCGCGCTCCAGGCCTTGCTGGACTCACCAGCGGCCGAGGCGCAGCAGGAGATGATTCACCGGGCCCACGACTACGTGCGCGACAATCAGGTGCTCGAGGACGTGCCCCGGTTCAAGGAGTACTTCCGCCACCGCTCCCGCGGCGGCTGGCCGTTCTCCGACCGCGCCCACGGCTGGCCCATCACCGACTGCACCGCCGAGGGGCTCAAGTGCGCCCTGGCCTTGCAACGGCAGGTCGAGCGGCCCGTTCCCGATGACCTGATGGTTGACGCGGTGAAGCTGATCCTCTCCTTTCAGAACGACGACGGTGGCTGGGCCACCTACGAGCGCCAGCGGGCCGGCCGCTGGCTGGAGCTGCTCAACCCGTCCGGCGTCTTCGGCGGCATCATGGTCGACTACTCCTACGTGGAGTGCACCTCGGCCTGCGTCCAGGCCCTGGCCCGAGCCCGGCGGCATTTCCCGGACCTGCTGACGCGAAAGCTCGGTCGCGCCATGGCCCGGGGCGAGCGCTTCATCCGCCAGCAGCAACGCGACCACGGCGGCTGGTTCGGCTCCTTGGGTGTCTGCTTCACCTACGGCACCTGGTTCGGCGTCGAGGGCCTGCTGGCCGCCGGCGCCGCGCCCGGCGATCCCGCGGTCTGGCGCGCCTGCCAGTTCTTGCTGGAGCACCAAAACGACGACGGCGGCTGGGGCGAGCACCCGGACTCATGCCGCGAGGAGCGCTACATCCAGCTCGGCGAGAGCCAGGCGGTCAACACCGCCTGGGCCTTGCTCACGCTCTGCCGCGCCGGACACGCTCTCACCGACCCTGCCCGCCGCGCCGCCGAGTTTCTCGTGCGACGCCAGCAGCCCGACGGCGACTGGCCGCGGGAGGCGCTCAAGGGCGTGTTCAACCGCTCGACCCTGATCAACTACGAGCAGTACCGCCGTTACTTTCCCCTCTGGGCCCTGTCGGTTTACCTGGAGCGGGCCTCTTAGGAAGGCAGGAAGGCAAGAGGGAAAAGAGGAGCGGGGCTCATTGTCGCGCTGCTCACCTGTGTTGGTCACCTCGGAAGAAGTAGCGCGGGGGCTCGTCCCCCGCGTCGTGTGACGCGGGGGACGAGCCCCCGCGCTACGAGGAATCAGCCCATTCAATCGCGCCAAGGTAGATGAGGTGACATTGCGATCTGTGCGGCCAAGATATTGTATCTGATCTCCGTTCCAGGGGTTGACATTTGCCATTAGCAAACTATGCTGTTGACATACATTGCTGATGGCAATCACCCAAGGACATCGCCATGGAACAGACTGAACAGGTCCAGAGCCTCAGGCGCTCATTTACCCGCCTGGCCCGCTTCATCAACCAGCTCATGCGCGAGCAGCTGGCCGCCAGCCCGATCACGCCCCAGCAGTGCTATGCGCTGGAGGCGCTGCTGGACGGCCCGCGCTCCATGAAGAGCCTGGCCGCGGAGGTGGGCCTGCACCAGAGCACGGTCACTCGCATCGTGGAGAAGCTCGAGCGGCTGGAGCTGGTGCGGCGGGTCCGCCAGGCTGACAACCAGCGCGTGGTGCAGGTGGAGCTGAGCGAGCTGGGCCGTCAGGTCCACGCGGCCTGCGACCGTCAGGCTGACCAGATCGTCGCCGAGGTCATGGAGCTCATCCCGGCCCGCAAGCGGGCCCGGGTGGTGGACGCCCTGGAGACGGTGGCCGGGCTGCTCGACCCGGAGAGCGAGGCCTTTCGACAGCTGCTCGACGGGTGCTGCTGCGCGCCGCAGAAGGGAGCGAACCGATGATGAACGTGATCCAGATCCTGGTGGGCCTCGGCTTCATTATCGCGGGCGCGGCCGGGCGGTGGTACGGCCTGGAGGCCGCGGCGCCCATGGCGCTGCCGCTGATGGTGGTGGGGGCGGTGATGATCGGCGCGCTGCTGCTGCGGCAGACCTACTACCGCTCCGAAGCCCCCTGGCCAGACGACGACGACCAGCCTCGGGCCCTGCGCTTTTCGTGGGTCGACCACCTCAAGCTCGCCATCGGCTGGTTCGACGCGTTCCGGCGCAACTACGCGGTGGCGCCGGGCCTCTACTACACCGGAGAGTCATACGACAGGGACGCGCCGCTGCTGGTTACTTCCAACTACCTGATGACCGTGCTGCTGGTGGCGCGCCACGCGCGAGCCTTCAACGCGCGGCTGCTGGTCATCGACACCGACGGCATCAACGTCTGGTGCGCCGCGGGCAAGGGGCGGTTTGCCAACGCCGAGATCTTGCGCCAGCTGAGGCGCTATGATCGCGAGCTGCTGGCCGCCCCGGACAGCAAGTGGCTGCCCCTGGTCCTGCCCAAGCTCGGCCTGTCGGGCGTCGACCTCCGCGCGTTGCAGCGGGAGAAGATCCGGGCGGTCATCGGCCCGGTCTACGCCCGGGAGCTGCCCACATTCCTCTCGCGCGCGCCGCTGAAGGACCGCGTCGACGACCGGGTGAGGTACGGCCTGTGGTCGCGGCTGTTCTCCATGCTGCCCGGGATGTTGCAGCACCTGCGGTTCTCCTTCCTCGCCCTGGCCGTGCTGCTGGCTGCCAGCGTGCTGGTCGGCTCCTCCGTGCCCTTTTGGGGCATGGTCGGGCTCACCGCCGCGCTGGCCGCTGCCTACCCGATCCTCTACCCCTGGCTGCCGGGCCGCCGGTTCGGCGTCAAGGGGCTGTGGCTGGGGGCCCTGGCCGCGGCGACCCTCGGCGTCCTCGCGCAGGCGGCGCAGCTGGACACGGCGCAGCTGGTCATGGGCGGCCTCTTCGCCATGGCCACCGCGCTGTTCGTGGGCCTGGCCTTCACCGGCAACTCGGCGGTGAGCAACTACTCCCGCGTGCGCCAGGAGATCGCGCGGTTCCTCCCGATCAACGTGCTGCTCTTTTTGGGCAGCCTGGCTGCGTTCGTCATCACGGAGGTGCAACGATGATCCGACTCGACTCGTCCGCCTGCACCGGCTGCGGTGCCTGCGTCAAGGTTTGCCCCCACCGGGTGCTCGAGCTGCGCGACAAGGTAGCGGTGCTCACCGCAGAGGAGCGCTGCATCGAGTGCGGCGCCTGCCAGCTCAACTGCCACGATGGCGCCATCGATGTGACCAAGGGCACCGGCTGCCTCGGCATCATCATCAAGGAAGACATCCTCGGGATCCGGCCGGAGGCCGGCAAGTCGTGAGGCGCCAGCTGAGCTGCCGGGTGCGGCAGCGATGAACCAGTACCTTGTTCGCGTCCTGCTCGCTTGCTCCAGGGTCGGCCGCCGCTATGTTTTATTCATGGAAGACAAGCAAAACCGTGTGGACCGGCGGCAGTTCGTCGCCGGCGTGGCGTCGGCCGCGGTGGTGGCCGGCGCGGGGGTCGGCTGCTCGGACACGCAAGAGCAGACCGCGGACCTGGGTCCGGCAGCCGACGGGCCCCTGACAGGCGACGGGCCCCTGGCGGCCGACGGCCCGGTGTCCCCCACCCCCGACGCGAAGACAACAGGCAAGGACAGCGGCCCCAACTCCCTGGCCGGGCGGGTGGTGGACGTGCACGACCCCAAGAGCATCTCGGGCAAGACCGTGGACGAAAAGCGCGCCGCGGCCATGCTGGCGACGGGGCTGCTGGAGCTGACCGGGCGGGCCTCGCTCAAGGACGCCTGGAAGCGGCTGATCCCGGATTTCGCGCCGTCCATGCGCCTGGGGATCAAGGTCAACTGCATCAACGCCGGCGCGGCCAACTCGGTGCCGTTTTTGCGCGCGCTGGTGGGCACCCTGACCAAGGACCTCGGCGCGGCGGCCGCCAAGATAACGGTGTGGGACCGCACGGCCTGGGAGCTCAAGGGGGCCAAGGTCACGGCCGCCGCCCTCGGCGTGAGCACCGCCTACACCGAGGGGAACGGCGCCGGCTACGAGACCAAGGCCCAGACGGTCAACGGCAAGCAGGTGCGGCTCAGCCGCGTCATGACCCAGAAGACCGACCTGACCATCAACTGCGGCGTGCTCAAGGACCACGAACTGGCCGGCATGACCGGCGCGCTGAAGAACATGTACGGCTGCATCGACGCCCCGGGCAGCTTCCACAGTCAAATGGACAAGGAGGTCCCCGGGCTGTTCAACCTGCCCGAGGCGCGCAAGCGGCAGCGCGTGTTCCTCATCGAGGGGTTCGTCGCCGTGGCCACCGGCGGTCCCGTGGGCCCGGCGACCCACGCCCCCGGGCGGCTGCTGCTGTCGGCAGATCCTTTGGCCATCGACGTCCACGCCGTGGCGCTGCTCGACGAGCTGCGCAAGCAGAAGGGCGAGGTGCCGGTGCCCCCGCAGCTGCTGAAGTGGATCGCCGCTGCCGCCGCCCTGGGCCTGGGCCAGGACAAGCCGGTGGTCTCCAAAAAGACCATCAAGAGCTGAGGCGCCTCAGCCGCGGCTCCGCACGATCCAGGCCAACAACACCCCGGCCAGCGCCAACAGGCCCAGGCCCCACGGGCCGCTACCCAGGATCACGTTCCCCGTGCCGAACAGCGCCCCGTAGACGATGACCAGGCCCGCGCCGAAGCGCAGCATGATGGGCGTCATCGGCTCGGCGGCGACGGTGCGCACGGAGGCCCAGCCCGGGCCGGGCGGCCGCACGCGCTCCACGAATTTGCTCAGGGTCGCCGGATCGTTGGGCGGGCCCCACAGCGACACCGGCACCCAGGTGCAGAGGCTGGCCGCGGCCACGATGACGATCTGGGTCCAGGCGTGGACCTCGCCGGCGTAGAGCGGATTCTGCCAGCCGGCCAGGGTCGGGGCGGTGACCACCTGCAGGGTGATGGAGGCCACGGTGGTCACGGCCATGGCGGCCAGCTCGGCCACCGGCGTCACGCGGCTCCAGTACCAGCGCACGGCGGAGACGCTGCCCAGGCCGGCGCCCAGGGCGTTCATGAAGCTCCACACCGCGGCGATGCTCTTGACGAACATGGCGGTGACCCCGGCCAGGCAGGCCATGAGCAGGATGCACAGCCGGCTGACGGTGACGCACTGCCGCTCGCTGGCGTCGGGCCGGATGAAGCGGCGGTACATGTCCTGCACCAGGTACGACGCGCCCCAGTTGGTGTGGGTGTCGATGGTGCTCATGAAGGCCGCCAGCAGGCTGGCCACCACCAGGCCGAGCAGGCCGGCGGGCAGCAGCTTGACCATCAACAGCGGGTAGGCCATCTCGCGGTCGGCCAGGGCGTCGCCGGGGAAAATGATCAGCGCGGCCAGGCCCACCAGGATCCAGGGCCAGGGCCGCAGGGCGTTGTGCATCACCGCGAACCAGAGGCTGGCCCCCTGGGCGTGGCCCTCGTCCTTGCAGCTGGCCAGCCGCTGCACCATGTAGCCGTTGCCCTCGGCCAGGCGCCACCAGCCGGCCAGCAGCAGCACGATGAAGTAGACCGGCGCCATCTTCGGGTGCCCCGGCGGCGGCGTCAGTGCCAGCAGATCGTCGAGGCCGCGGCCGGTCTCGGCGCAAGAAAGCGCCAGGGCCCCCAGCAGGCCGCTGCCCTCGACGCCGGCCACGGGCGCGGCCCCCAGCCCGCCGAACTTGCCCACCGCCAGCCAGGCCAGGATCACCGCGCCGGTCATGCCGAGACAGAACTGCACCATGTCGGTGACCACCACCGAGCGGAAGCCGCCGAGGGTGGTGTAGCCCACGGACACGGTGATGCAGACCACGATGACCACGGCCGGCCGCACGTCGAACAGCGCCTGGCTGATCTTGACCATGGCCGAGATGACCCAGGCCATGGTGAGGCAGTTGATGAACAGCCCCCAGTAGACGGCCTTGAACCCGCGCAAGACCGCCGCGGTACGGCCGCCGTAGCGCAGCTCGGTGACCTCGGCGTCGGTGATCACGCCGGAGCGGCGCCACAGCTTGGCGAAGAAGAAGGTGGCGGTGAGGTGAGCGATGCCCCAGGACCACCAGATCCAGTTGCCGCTGATGCCGCCGTCGGCCACGATGCCGGTGACTGCCAGGGGGGTGTCGGCGGCGAAGGTGGTGGCCAATATCGACGTGCCGGCCAGCCACCAGGGGAACTTGCGGTCGCCGACGAAGAAGCTGCTCACCCCGGCCGAGGCCCGGCGCGTATAGAATGCCCCCACCGAAAAGGCGAAGGCCACGTACAGCGCGATGACGACCCAGTCCAGGGTCACCAACGATGAGCGCATCTCAGCCCGCGCTCACGGGCAGGGGATCCCGGCCGGCAGCGCCTGGCAGACGTCCACCTTCTGCTCCTTGCGCTCGCCCCCCTTGAGGCCGGAGAGCTTGACCTGCCTGTCGCGCAACGCGGTGACCCCGTCGAACTGGAGCAACACCGCGTCGCCCCGGGCCCGCACACACATGCTGCCCGCCTCCATGGCCTTGAAGCCGTCGGGCGCGTCGTTGGTGAACATCAAATCCAGCGCCACCGCGCCGGCCCCGGTGGCGGCGTCGTAGCTGGCCAGCTTGGCCCGGGCCCGGATTGTGCGGATGTAGCGCCCGGCGCCCTTGACCTTGCCCGCCGCCTTGACCGCGCAGGCCGGGTCCTTGTTCTTGGCGTCATTTGACAGCAGGTCGAAGCCCTGCAGCGCGGCCAGGGCCACGGCCGGTCCCGGCGTGCCCTGCAGCTTCACCGTGCGCGCGCTCTCGGCCGGCGCGGTGACGTGCTTGCCGTCCTTGGCGAACTCCGAGTAGTTGAGAAAGTAGCTGGCGCTGCCCGCCGTGGCCTGGCCCGCCGGCAGGTAGATCACGCTGTAGTCCACGGTGATCCACGAGCTGGCCTGGGGGATCACCCCGTTCATGTCGTCTTTGATCGAGGCGTCGTACCGGTCGCAGGGGGCCAGCCGGCTTGTGACGGTGACCGAGAACGAGGTCTTGCCGCCGGCCCGGGAGGCCTTGCCCAGCGCCATGCCGAAGCCCGCCGAGGTGAAGCCCTTGGCCGGGTCGTAGCGGCTGGCGGCCCAGGACGGCGCGGTGGCGTAGTCGTTGGACGAGTACTTGAACCCGCGCAGCAGCGGCACGGCCACCAGCGCGCCGTCGGGCGGGTCGGCCTCGGTGAGGGTCACCTGCTGCTGCTGCTGACTCTTGCCCGCGGGAATCTGCACCTTCACCGAGCCGTGGGTCACCCGCAGGCCCGTGCCGTGGAGCAGGGCGTAGTCCAGGGTGGCCGCGCTCTCGTCGATGGTGCCGAAGGGGCCGCCGTCGTTTTGGGCCGACGCGACCCAGCCGGCCCCGCCGGTCGGCGGCGTCAGGCGCGCCTCGCTGCGAGACAGGCGGTGGGGCAACAGCTTCCACTGCTGCTCCAGCCCGCTGGCCAGCAGGGCGTAGGTGGGGGCCGCCTCGTCCTCGTCGGAGCAGCCCGCGGCGGCCAGCAGCAGGCCGGCGCACGTCAACGCGATCATCTGTTTCGCCATCCCTGCCTCGCCATGGGTTGTTGTGCAGGTCCCATTCTGCGCCCTGGAGCGGGCCATCGTCAAAGATCCTGGGAGCTGTGCCGGCGACCTGCTATGTCTATGGCCCGATGGACGCGCCCAACCAAGACTCACCGGCCCCGCCCCGCCCCTGGTGGCGCAGGACCATGGTCTGGATCGGCTTCGCCATCAGCGGCCTGGCCGTGGCGGTCTTCATCTACAAGTTCGACATGGGCGAGGTGCGCCGCTCCCTGGCCCAGGCCAACGGCTGGTCCATGGCCCTGGCCGGCCTGGTCTTCCTCACCTCGTACCTCGTGCGGGGGCTGCGCTGGAAGTTGCTGCTGCACCCGCTGAAGGTCCTGCCCTGGAGCCGCGTGCGCGACGTGCTGATGGTCGGCTTCATGCTCAACTGCACCCTGCCCGCCCGGGCCGGCGAGATCGCCCGCCCGCTGCTTTTGTGGAAGCTCTGTGGCACCAGCCGCCGCGGCGGCCTGGCCACGGTGGGCGTGGAGCGCATCTTCGACGGCTTCTGTCTGGTCGGCATGATGTCCCTGGTGGCCCTGGCCTTCGAGGTACCCCAGGGGATCCGCGACGCCGGCTACGTCGTCACCGCGGTGATGACCACCGGCCTGGCGGTGGTGCTCTGGCTGGCCTTCCACCCCACGTCGGCCTTCGCGGTGGCGGACCGCGTGCTGTTCTTTTTGCCGCGGCGCACCCGGGATCGCGTGCTCGCCTTCTTCGAGCGCTTCGTCGCCGGCACGGGCGCCCTGCGCCAGCCGCGGTTGGTGCTCGGCGTGGGGCTCACCACCCTCTGCGTCTGGGGGCTGGAGATCGTGGTCTACCTCAGCGTCATGCGCGGCTTCGGCATCGAGCTGCCGTTGTGGTGCTCGGTCATCGTCATGGCCGCGGTCAACTTCAGCATCGCCGTGCCCTCGGCGCCGGCCTACCTCGGCGTCTACGAGGCGGGCTGCGGCGGGGCCGTGGTGGCGCTGTCCCGGCTGCTGGCCTACCCCATGACCTGGGAGCGGGCACTGTCCTACGCCATCGGCCTGCACCTTTTGGTGGTGGCGGTGATCGTCGGCGCGGGCCTGGTGTTGATGTGGCGCCTCGGGCTGAGCTTCGGCGACCTGACGAGGTCCGAGGCCGCTAGCGGCTCAGCAGACCCTCGCTCTTGAAGAACCGCCGCAGACCCGCGGCGATGAGGCGGTTGGCCTCGGGCGAGTAGTGGTGCCGGGGCATGAACAGCGCGGCCTTGCGACGCACGGTGCCTCGGTTGAGCGCCTCCTGCAGCACCTCGCGCACGTCGAACAGGGGCAGGCCGAGCTCCTTGATCACGTACCGCGCCAACGACTCCAGCCGGTGGTGCTGAGTCATGTCGCGGTCGTCGTAGTGCAGCACCACCACGGCGCGGGCGCCGCTGTCCTGGGCGCGGTCGCGGAAACGGGTGAGGATGCGCCGCGTGATGCGCATCGGCTCGGAGCGCGGGTTGCGTAAAAAGTAGTAACGGTCCATGGGGGCTGCGCCGTACTGCGCCATGCCTCGCACCATGGCGCCCAGGTGCAGCAGGTAGGGCAGGCCGCGGCCGCGCAGCATGTCGAACCCGTAGCGCTGCAGCCGCACCTGGTACCAGTAGTCGCCGCGGGCCACGGGCTCCAGGGCGTCGACGGTGGCCAGGGCGGCCAGGGCGGCCTCGCTGCGCGCAGGGCTGGGCCGCAGGCGCATGGAGCCGTCGGCGGCGAAGGCATAACGCGGCTTGACCGACAGCCGCGGCGCGCGCAGGTAGAAGTTGGCCACCACGCTGCCGTTGCGGCCGATGTCGTCGGCCATCACGCCGAGGAGCAGCACCCGCGACGGGTAGTGCTCGTGGTACTTCTCCAGCTTGAGGTAGGCCTGGTCCGTGCCGTAGCCGTTGACCCCGAGGTTGAGGATCGTCTCGCCGGTGAGCTCCTTGAACTGGTGCTGCCAGCTCTGCCTGGCGGTCACCTCGTCGCAGTAGGTGAAGGAGTCGCCGTAGGCCGCGCCAAACACCGCCTTGCCCTGGCGCACCCCGCCGCCCTGGCGCACGCCGGCCGCGGTGTCCCAGCCGAGGTCGGCGTCGAAGCGCAGCCGCGGGCCGCCGGCGGGGGTCGGCGCCGCCCTGTTCGTGGCGGACAGGTCCATGGCCTGGAGGCCCAGCTTGCGGTCCAGCATGGTGACCCCCACCATGGCCAAAAGCTCCATCACCACCAGCAGCAGCGCGAGCAGGATCAGGCTGAAGACGATCTTCCGTTTTCGCGCCTCGACATTGGACATCCGACGCCTCCCCGATGAGCACGTTCGAAGGTAGAGGTGTGATCCATGCAGGGTCAAGGCTGCAGCGCCGTCAGAGCACAAAAGTACAAAAGTCAGGTCCGGGCAAGGGGTAAACGGCTGATATTGCTTGGCTGGCAAACCCAAAAGTACAAAGGTTAGGTCCGGGCAAGGTGGAAGGGCGGGTGGAAGCCAAGGGCGAGCGGAATAAGATACCTCTGGTGCGCCGTTTTTTGGCTACACTTGAAGGCGAGGAGCCCATGCGATTGCTGCCCCTGATTTTGGCCGCGGCGCTGGCCGCCGGATGCGGCCTCACCGTGACCAACGAGCCACCGACCTACGAGGAGCTGGACAAGCCCGAGCGGGCGGCGGTGGACATCGTCTACACCGAGATCAAGGCCCTGGACGCCCGGGTACGGCAGCGGACTCAGGTCATCTTCAAGCGGCAGTACACGCTGTCGCCGCTGGTGGACAAGGCGCGCATCATCGTGAACTTCGAGGGCCTGCTCTTCTCCTTCAACTTCGGCGACGGTCGCCTGCGCGTGGCCGCCTGGGAGAACCTCACCGACGCCCAGCGCCAGGTGGCGGGCGCCTGGTTCGGCGCCAAGGGGGCCGCCGCGGAGACCACCTACAAGACCTTCGTCTACCGCTTCATGGCCCTGGCGCAGGGGATGAAGCAGTACATGTACAACCTCGGCTCGGCCGACAACGTCTACCAGCACAAGTACATCTTCTCCATGGAGTTCGACTCCACGCGCGCCACCCACGCCTACCTGGCCATGGTGGGGCGCAAGCACATGTGGCCCCAGATCGCGGCGGCCTGCGCCCCGATCCTGGCCAACAAGGCCCACCAGAAGGCCTACAGCCACATGTTCACCGCCAAGGAGTCCGCGGCCAAGCCGATGCGCTTCCCTCAGGCCAAGACGTACCTGCAGGACAACTGGCGCACGCTGGCCGACCCCGCCGACCCGTCCGGCTACATGTACTTCTTCTGCCAGGCCACCATGATCGGCCAGAAGGAGGCCCGCCACTTCGACACCGAGCTGAAGAAGATCTATGAGGAGCTGGACTGGTAGCGCGTGGGCCTCGAGCGCCCCCCGAATCCGTCTTGACTCCGGGCCCGCGACTCTCGACACTTCGTTGATGATCCCTCAAAGCCTGAAGCAGCTGGTGCCGTGGCGCGTGCGCCAGCGCCTGTCCGCCGTCAAGGAGAGCACCCGTGACCGCGCCCTGGGCCTGGTCACGCCGCGCATCCCGCTGCCGCCGTCGGTGGCGCACAAGGAGGTGGTGCTGGTGGGCGCGTCCGTGGGCAAGGACTGGCGCCTGCACCTGCCCTTCCCCGGCACCGTGACCCTGGACATCTACCAGTTCGACAAGAGCGAGATGGTGGCCGAGGCCCTCGGCCGGCGCCCGGACCTGGTGATCCTCAAGGAGTGCGCGGCCTACTTTCCCCTGGACGACCCCGAGGCGAGCCAGGCCCTGGTGCGCGGCTGGATAGACCAGGTACGCGCCGCCGACGTGGCGGTGGCCCTGGCCACGGTGGTGCCGGTGACCCGGGACCATGCCCTCGCCGAGCCCGGGCGCGCCGAGGGCCTCTGGGCCTTCAACGACTGGGTGCGCGGCCACGCCAGCGACCACGGGCTGGAGGTGCTGGACCTCGAGGCGGCGGTACGCTGCGCGGCCGAGGACCGCCACCTCGACGACGCCCTGCACAGCGGCGACGGCCTACACCTGACCCGGCGCACCTACCGCGAACACCTGGACGGGCTGCTCCCGCCGCTGCTGCTGAGGGTCTTCACCCCGTGAGCCGGTCGGACGAGCACCGCTCCTTCGCCGGGCTGGCCCGGGCGTTGTGGGCCGAGCTGGACCGCCCCACCGCGCTGCTGCTGCTGCTGGCCGCCTGCCTGCCGGTGGTCTACGTCTACCAGGGGGTGCCCTCCTTCTACCTGGCGCACCTGGCCGCCCCCGGCGACGCGGCGACGCCGGTTTATGCCCAGTACTGGCGCTTCGGCGCGGTGTTCGTGCTCTTCTTCGTGGTGCCGGCGGTGGCCTGGCGGCTGGTGGCCCGGCGCCCGCTGACCGAGCTGGGCCTGCGCGCCGGCGACGTCGGCGTGGGGCTCAAGTTCGTGGCCGTCGCCCTGGCGGTTGCCGTGCCCGCCCTCTGGATCAACGCCGCGGACCCACAGATGCAGGCCGAGTACCCGCTGGCCCGGGAGGCCTTCGGCGACACCGCCACCCTGGTGACCTACGAGCTGCTCTACGTGCTCTACTACTGGGGCTGGGAGTTCCTCTTCCGCGGCGCGCTGCAGCTGGGGCTGCTGCGCAAGATGGGCCTGGCCGGCAGCTGCATGGTGCAGCTGCTGCCGTCTGTGCTGCTGCACATCGGCAAGCCCCTGGGCGAAACCTGGGGCGCCGTTTTGGCCGCCCCCGTCCTCGGCGCGGTGGCCGTGCGCACCCGCTCCTTCCTCTACGTCTTCCTCTTCCACTACACCATCGGCGTGGTCAACGACCTGTTCTGCGCTGTGAAACTGGGGTTGCTCTGATGAAGATTCTGGTCACCGGCGGAAACGGGTTCCTCGGCAGCCACCTGGTGCGCGAGCTCGTTGCGCGTGGCCACCAGGTGCGGGCCATGTTCCAGCCCGGCACCGACCTGGACCGCCTGGACGGCCTGGACGTGGAGGCCCTCGAGGGCGACCTGCGCGACGCCGACGCCCTGGCGCGGCTCTGCCGGGGCCAGGAGGTGGTGCTACACCTGGCGGCGGTGGTCCAGGACTGGGGCCCCTGGGAGCTGTTCCGCGAGATTAACGTCGACGGCACGCGCAACCTCATCGCGGCGGTCTGCGCCGAGGAGGTGCGGCGCCTGGTCTTCGTCTCCAGCGTGGCGGTGCACCGCTACGTGGGCATCAGCGCGGGCGACGAGACCTGGCCCCGGGACAACATGACCAACCCCTACGCGGCGTCCAAGATAGCCTGCGAGGACATGCTGCTGCGGGCCCACCGCGAGCGGCGCCTCGAGGCGGTCATCGCGCGGCCCGGGGTGTTCCCCTTCGGCGTCGGCGACCGCCTGGCCCTGCCCGAGCTGCTGCGTAATCACGGGGCCTACGTGCACGTGGCCGGCGGGCGCGCGCGGCTCTGCACGGCCTACGCGCCCAACTTCGCCGAGGGGCTGGCGCTGTGCGCCGAGGTCCAGCGCGCGGCGGGCCAGGTCTACGTCATCGCCGACGATGAGACCCCCACCTGGCGCCAGGTCACCGACCGCCTGTTCAGCGGAGTGGGCCTCTCGCCGGCCAGCCGCAGCGTGCCCCTGACCGCGGCCATGACCGCCGCCATGGCGGCCGAGGCCTGGGCCAAGATCAGCCGCAAGCCGCCGCTGATCAACCGCTACCGCGTCTCCCTGGCTGGACGCGACTGCGTGTTCGTGTCACACAAGGTCAAGGACGAGCTGGGCTGGCGCCCACGCGTGGGGCTGGACCAGGCCCTGGACGCGACGCTGGGGTGGCTCAATGACAACCGGGAGCTGTGGCTCCAAACGTAGCTCTATTGAAGTTTTCGAGGTCTCGAATTTGAGTCGAGTTTGGAGCGCGGTGGCCAGTCGGCTGAGTTAAGAGTTATGAGTTCAGAGTTCAGAGTTTTTATAAACAGTGCTGTCCACATTACCTGGGACTCCTTGAAGAGCCACCACTGGTGCCTGTTTGTCTCAACTCAAACTCCAGTGGTGAACCGGCATCTTCGGCACTCTCAACTCTCAACTCTCAACTCTCGACCTCGTCAACCTGGCTCGGCGGTCGCGCGACAGCACTGGTTGGCGATTAGATGACCCGCCTGCTGAAGATTCCCGCCGTCCAGGCCCTGCTGGTGACCCTCGCCGGAGGCGCCTTCCTGCTGCTAGACTTTCTCGTGCTGCAGCCGGCCCAGGCCTCGGGCGAGATGGACACGCTGGCCGTGATCTGCACCCGGTTGGCCACCATGATCGCCACACCGGGGCTGATGGTGGCGCGGCTGGTCTTCATCAACGACCACCACGTGCTGCGCACCGACATGCGGTCGTTCTACCTGGTGGCCACCGCCGCGTCCTGCGTCTGGATCTTCGCCGTGGCCTGGGTCATGCTGCGCGTGCGATTGCGGGTCCGCCAGCGCGCCGCGAGAGAGACCGGTCGCCGCTCATTTCTGCGCCGCGCCGCGGGCTGGGGCGTGGTCAGCGGCGGCGCGCTGCTGGGCGGCTACACCGTGCTGGTGGAGCCGGCGTGGCTGCGGGTGGTGCGTTTGCGCCTGCCCCTGGCCGGCCTGCCGGCGGCGCTGTCGGGGCTGAAGGTGGCCCACCTCACCGACCTGCACCTGGGGCGCTTCGTCTCTGCCGGCCACCTGCACCATATGGTGCAGATGACCAACCGCGAGCAGCCCGACCTGGTGCTGCTCACCGGCGACTACGTCCACGGCTCGCCGGGCTTCATCCGCCCGGTTTTCCAGATCCTGGCCGGGCTGCGCGGCCGCCTCGGTACGGCCGGCGTGCTCGGCAACCACGACCACTGGGAGGACGGGGCCGAGAGCTTCAAGCAGATGAAGGCGGCGGGCATCCACGTGCTGGACAACCGCCGCCTCTTCGTCAGCGCCGCCGGGCTCGGCACCACGCCGCCCGCCGCGGGCCTGTGCCTGGCCGGGGTGGGCGACCTGTGGGAGGACACCCAGGACATGGGTACGCTGGCCGACGCGCCAAAGGACATGCCCCGGCTGCTGCTGTCGCACAATCCGGACTTCGCCGAGGGGCAGCAGGCCCGCACCAGCGAGCACCGCGTGGACCTGATGCTGGCCGGCCACACCCACGGCGGCCAGGTGCGCCTGCCCGGCACGCGCAGCATCATCACGCCGTCGCGCTACGGCTCCAAGTACGCCAAGGGCATGGTCCAGGGCCCGGCCTTCCCGGTGTTCGTCTCCACCGGCATCGGCATGACCATCCTGCCCGTGCGCATGCTGGTCCGCCCCGAGATAGTGATCTTTACCCTGGTCCCCAAATAGCATCCCCCCTGCCCCCGCCCTCGCCCTTGCCCAACCCCTGCCCTGCCCTCGCCCCAGAGCAAAATGCAAATGGGTAAATCGCCCGTTGAGGAAGTGAAGTGGTGAGGGGGTGAGGGAGCGGCAAACCCAAAGCCTTACTTCCTCACACCCTCACACCCTCAACGCAGAGCTTGGCTCCCTCAATTCGTTCGCAAACCGCTCCAGCCCTGCCCCTGCCCTCTCCCCTACCCCTGCCCCTTCCCCATCTGGAACTGGCGCGGCGTGACACCGATGATCTTACGAAACGCCCTGGAGAAGCCCTCCTCGGTGCCGTAGCCCACCCGTCCGGCCACTCGCCGCATGGACAGGCCGGGGTCGGGGTGGCGCCGCATGAGGTCCGCCGCGGTGCTCATGCGCCAGCGCGTGAGGTAGGCCACAGGCGGCTCACCCACCAGATCGCAGAAGCGGGCGTAGAAGCTGGCCCGGGACATGCCCACCCGGGTGGCCAGCTCCTCGGCGCTCCAGCGCGTGCCCGGCTCGGCGTGGATCAGGGCCAGCGCCTGGCCGATCTGGCTGTCCCGCAGGGCGCCCACCCAGCCTGCCTCCTCCCGGGTCACCGAGAGGAAGTGGGTCTGCAGCAGGTGCACCACCAGCGCCTCGGCCAGGCGGGTGATGATGACGCTGCCCGAGGCGGGGTCCTGGCCCAGGTCGCTGGCCAGCATGTCCAGGGTGGCGCCGAACCAGCGCGCCCGCTCGCCGCCGCCGGGGATCAGCACCAGCTCGGGCAGCAGCTCCAGCAGGCGATGGCCCGCGGCGTGGTCCAGGCGGAAGCTGCCGCAGATGATGGCGGTCTCCTCGCCCTCGGCCGCGCCGTGCTCCACCCGGATCACCCCGCCGGCGCCGGTGTCGGCCTTGAGGTCGGTCACCGGCGTGGGCGTCAGGTGCAGGGCGCTGCAGGTCACGTGGGGCGCGCCCGCGCTCACCAGCACCACGTCCCCCTCACCGGCCTCCACCTTGCGGCCGCCCGTGCCGACGCGCACCCGGCAGCGTCCGCGGATCACGGCGTGGAAGATGGCCCCGTCGGCGCCGCGGGTGGACACCGACCAGGGCGCGCGGAAGAGGCCGCTGGAGATGATGCTGGAGGAGATGCGCAGGGAGCGCAGGATGTCGAGCAGGGCTTCCATGGGGCTCCTCATATTGTCCCGCCATTGGCGCCGAACTGCAACGGTGCCTACCACTGGTGCCAGCTGGTGGAGCGGTAGACCGCCAGCGTGGGCGCGCCATCGAACAGGGCGGCGAAGCCCTTGGCGAAGTTCGGATCCGAATAGACCGCGGCCAGCTTGGTGGCGTCCTTCCAGATGTCGACGGCCATGAACTGCCGCTTGTCGGTCATGCCGGTGAAGACCACGTGGGCCACGTCGCCGGCCGCCTTGACCGAGGCTTCACCCGCCGCGGCCACTGTGTCGTGCACCTTCTGCGCCTTGGCCGGGTCGCTCTCCTTCAGCTTGCCGCGAGCGATGACGAAATAATAGGTGCCGTGGCTGTCGCCGCTGGTCATGCTGCCCCAGCCGTGCCACTTGGGCTGGTGCACGTAGATCTCCGGCTTGGGCGGCGCGCCCGAAAACAGCGCGGCGAAGCCCTTGGCGAAGTTCGGGTCGGAATAGAACTTCTGGATATTGGCGGGGCTGTTCCACAGGTCGATGGCCAGAAAGCCGTTCTCCTTGGTGCCGAGCAGCTTGGTGCCGAGCAGCACGTCGTGCCCCACGTCGCCGGCCGCCTTGGCCGCGGTCTCGCCCCCCTTGGCCAGCTTGTCGTGGGCCGCCTTGGAGGTGGGCAGGTCCCCGGCGAGCGCACCGGTGATCACCACGGCCCAGGTGCCCTTGGGCGCGGCGGCGTCGGGGGCGCCGGCGTCGGGCGCGGTGGAGTCGGACGCCACCTGGCCGTCGGCCACCGCGGCCCCGTCTGCGGCTGGCTGCTCCGTGGTGTCGCTGCAGCCGGCGAGGCAGAGCGCCATAGCCGCGGCGACGCACAGCGCGAGGGTCAGGGTGCAGAGCTTGCAGGTGGCGTTCTTTTTCTTCTTGGCGTTCATGGCGTCTCCTTTGAGGTCCGTTATGTGAAACAACTGAGACCAGAGTAGCATGTGAAACAACTGAGACCAGAGTAGCCGCGCCAAATGGACGGTCGTCCGGAAGGTCCGACCGATCGTCCAGACGTTGAAATGTGATGGATCCAGGTGCGCCGATCAGATCCTGCGGCGGGTGGAGATAAAGAAGAGCAGGCCGGCCAGCAGCAGCAGCGCCGCTGGATCCACGCCGCCAGCGCCCACGCTGCACCCCTCGTCGGGCTCGGGCTTTGCCGCAGGCTCGAGCCCCACGGTGGCGTCCTTTCCCGGCGCGACGGTGTCGGGGATCCCGCTGTCCACCGGCAGGCTGGAGTCGGGCTTCGGCGGCGGGCCCGCGTCGGGTGGATCCGTGATCTCGCTGGACTGGGACTTGATCCAGGCCCAGTAGGGAGCCACCCGGGTGTCCTGGGTGTAGGTGCCGAAGCTGTTGGACGTGGAGTGGACGCCGAGGATCCGCTCCTCGCCGTCCTCCATGACAAGGGTCGGCCCCCCCGAGTCGTGCATGGAGGTCAGACCGTGGGTCCCCTTCATGCCGCCCTTGGTGCCGTAGCAGATCCAGTTCTTGCCGATGCGTCCCACCAGGTTCTTGGCCATCTCCTTCTTGCCGCTGCCGAAGCCGATGATCGTCACCGCTGTGCCCACGGCCGGCTTCTTCAGGGCGACGCGCATCGGCTTGACCCCGGTGATGGAGTTGGTCAGCAGCACGACGCCGATGTCGGCGACGCTGAACATCCAGTTGGCCTCGGGCCACTCGGGCACGGAGGTCACCGAGGTCCAGCCCGTGTGCGGCTTGAGCTTGTCTATGGCGTAGCTCTTGCCGTTGAGGTTGAAGGTGTAAGTGATCGGCTTCTGGATGCAGTGGGCGGCCAGGAGCACCGTTTTGGACCCGATGAGGGTGGCGGTGCAGTTGTCCGATCCGCCCGTGACTGTCCCCACGGCCGGGTGCCCGGGATCAGGCTTGCCGTTGAGCAGAGGCGCAGCCAGGGTGCGTGTGGGGTCGTCCGGGTTGCCGCAGGCGGCCAGGGCCATGATCAGGATAAATGGAAAAAACCTCATCATTGCAGTGTGCGAGAGGCAAGAGCCCCTGTCAATGTGGGTACTCGCAGTACGGGATCGTACTGCTAGATCTACCGGGGTGGGGTCACCCGTCCCGGTGGGGACATATGACCCCGTTGGTGGGTCTTTTTGAACCCAGCAAAAAGTAGCTTTGATTCTCATGACTTTGGGCATCCGGGGTATATTGTGGACCTTTTGCGCCCCAATGCCCATTTGGGCGCAAAAAATTGATCGGCTCAAGTGCCCGTAATTAAACATTTTTCATTTTTGGCCCATGTGGCTCGGTTTGTGCAAAACAAAAAAATACTGATATAATCAGGGCAAAATCCACAAGGCCAGGCGGCAAGGAGAAAAAGACAATGAGAGCCCCACGTTTACTGTCCATCTGCATGATAGCGTTCCTGTGTTCCTGCGGGACACCGGAAGAAAAGGCCGATCAGACTTATGATACGGCCGCTGACCAGCTCATCGCCGAGTATGACGGCACCGTCGACAAAAAGGCAGTAGACAGGGTTCTGGAACTGTCAAAGAAGATAACCCTGGACTGGCGATCCAAGGGCATCGACAACTACGTCACCACGCTGAAGTCCTACCTCAAGAGCAAGGGCATGGTCAGCGCGAAGCTGGACGACATCGAGGACTTCACCATCGGCCAGCTCCTGCCTGGCCTCGAGGACTGGGACCTGGCTCCCAAGGGTAGCGGCACCAGCAGCGTGACCTACGCGCTCAAGGACGGCAACCCCAACAAAAAGTACGAGAAGTGCCCGCCCATCGCTCAGAAGGGCGACCTCTCCTGCGTGATGATCGTCGACACGGCCAAGCTGCTGGCCGAGAAGAACATCAACCCCTCTTCCATCCAGGCCGCTGTGGACAACATGCTGGATGGCGACTCGCTGCTCAAGGACGAGGACAAGAAGTTCAAGGACTACGCCAAGAGCTACCTCACCAACCTCGCCACCAAGATCCACAAGTTCGGTATCGACATCGCCACCGTGCGCGCCGAGTACACCATGCGCAAGGAGAAGGTCTGCGACAACAAGGTCATCGACGGCAAGGAGATCTCCAAGCTGCGCGGCATCGAGGACTCCACCATCGTCCTGCGTAACCTGGTCGGCCTCAAGGATTTCCAGGTCCGCCCCGCAGGCTCCGAGTGCCTCAAGCTCGGTAGCGCCGGCAAGGCCACCAACGCCAAGATCGACAAGGCCATCAAGGAGCACATCAAGAAGACCAAGGACAAGAACCCGTTCTGCTCCGACATGTCCAACACCAACCCCAACGTCATCGCCATCTACAAGGCTTTCGAGGACGGCCTCAAGCGCGGCATCAAGGCCCAGCTGGCCACCGTCTGGATCGGCACCTTCCGTAACGGCCGCCCCTGGAGCATCAAGGGCAAGGTCATCGTCGTCAAGATCGACGGCTGCCACGCCAAGGACCAGATCAAGTACACGACCTCCCCGCTGGTGCTCGACCTGGACCGCGACGGTCTGGACCTGACCACCTCCCGCGTGGAGTTCGACCTGCGCGCCACGGGCCAGATGCAGAAGGTGACCTGGGCCGGCAAGCGCGAGGGCTTCCTGGTGCTGGACAACAACAACGACGGCCGCATCACCTCGGGCCGCGAGCTGTTCGGTAACCACAGCCTCTGTGGCCTCGACACCTGCGCCGATGGCGCCGCCGCCCTGGCTCAGCACGACGCCAACAAGGACGGCCGCATCAACTCCGCCGACGCGGTGTTCTGGAACCTGCGCGTGTGGGTTGACGCCAACGGCGACGGCGAGTCCCAGGCCTCCGAGCTGAAGACCCTGGCCGACCACGGCATCACCTCCATCGGCCTCAAGGCCAAGTACATGGACAAGCAGGTCAAGGGCGGCAAGATCTCCCTGACCCTGCAGGTCGAAGCCAAGGGTGGCGCCATGACGGCCTACGACGTCTGGTTCCACAACAACGCCTCCCCGGGCTTCCGCGCCCCGCTTCCCTAGCGGAACGTTCCCTACCCACCCATGAAGCTGACCCCTCCACCCCACCCCTTGCTGGGACTCCTGCTCCTCGCCCTGACCCTCAGCGCCTGCCAATCGCCCAACCCCGTGGCGAACCGCAAGGCCAGGGTCAAGGGCAAGGCGCAGCCCCGGCGAGAGGTACCCACCCGCAAGAAGGCCAGCTCGCCTGTGACCGAAGGTTTCGTCGCCGTCAAGGCGGGGACCTTCGTCATGGGCTCGGCCGCGGACGAGGAGTCCCGCTACACCAACGAGCAGAAGCACCGGGTCACGCTGACCCGAGACTTCGAGATCGCCAAGTACGAGGTGACCCAGGCGCAGTTTCAGGCGCTCATGGGCTACAACCCGTCAACCTTCAAGGACTGTGCAAAGTGCCCGGTGGAGAAGGTGAACTGGCACGAGGCCCTGGCCTACACCAACGCCCTGTCCAAAAAGGCCAAGCTGTCGGCCTGCTACACCTGCAAGGGTCAGAAGGCCGAGGTCGAGTGCGAGGCGGCAGAGGCCTTCCGCGGCGCCAGGGTCTACGACTGCCCGGGCTACCGCCTGCCCACCGACGCCGAATGGGAGTACGCCTACCGCGCCGGGACCAAGACGGTGTACTACAACGGCGACAACCCGGTGGACCTGCGCGTGGAGTGCCGCAAGCCGGACCCCGTGGCCGACGCCATCGGCTGGTACTGTCAAAACTCCGGCAAGCGCACCCACCCGGTGGGGCAGAAAAAGCCCAACGCCTGGGGGCTGTACGACATGGGCGGCAACGTCTGGGAGTGGTGCCACGACAAGTACCTCGCCGTGCTCCTGCGTGACGCGGTGAACCCCTGGGGCATCGAGGACTCGCGTATGCGCGTGGTGCGCGGCGGCGCCTGGAAGTATTACTCTCGTGGCATGCGCGCCGCCTGTCGCGCCTGGTACAAGCCTCACTACAGCGGCGACCGCCACGGCTTCCGCGTCGCGCGCACTCGCTAGCGCGCCCTCCACTGAGGTTGATCAACCGTTCTCTCCAGGGCTCGCGCGCTGGCTTTCAGCTTTCAACAATCAGCTTTCAGCTCTCTTGGCGGCCGCTTGACGCTCTTTGCGGCAGCCTGCCTCCGGAGCCCGCGCAGGCGTGGGATGCCGCAAAGCCCGGTGCATCGATGCTCTGCTACAGGCCGGCGAACGAGCGACCAGCAAGCTGACCGCTGACCGCTGACCGCTGATAGCTTGCCGCCAATGCACCGGGACGCCCGATGGTCGAAATCGAATCAACCT
>PVBE011836981.1_pt1 | contig 39173 bp, 29 predicted proteins | sample 1631181 | NCBI WGS metagenome assembly PVBE01 (sample SAMN08397723, study PRJNA350692) | Marine metagenome, whole genome shotgun sequencing project. | isolation source: water | place: Pacific Ocean | collected 2012-04 | reverse complement strand
CCCGCGAACGGAGAAGCGCCCCCAACTTTTCGACCTGTCAAAGGATCCCCACGAAAAGACGAACCTTGCAAAAAAACATCCCGAGGTCGTCGCTGACCTGGCCGCAAAAATTGCCGCCTGGTGGCCGCTCAAGGAGCGAAAAACCATTACCAAATTCGAATGACACGAGTGACCTTCCAATCCTAACTCCCAAGCAAAGCCCAACTTCCTCATCATCATAACGGATGACCAGGGTTACGCCGACTTGAGCGTCTACAAACGTCATGCGAAGGATGTTAAGACGTCAAACATGGATCGTCTCGTATCGCGCGGTGTTTTGTTTACTGATGCCTACGCTTCGACTCCGGTGTGCAGCCCTTCCCGCGCCGGCTGGGTTACAGGAAGACATCAGCTCCGCTGGGATCCCAAGAGCAGTTTTAATTGCGGACTGCCACCCAAGTCTACCCCGCATATTGCCGAATTCGTGAAAGGCACCCGCCTATTCAACCTGCGAGAGGATCCCGTGGAGAATCGAGACCTCGCGCCCAAGTATCCCGATGTCGTGCGGCGACTTAAGAAGTTGTACGCGGACTGGTCGAAAGAAGTGGCCGCCAGCAACCCAAGGGCAAAGCAATGATATACCGAATCTTCATAGCAACCGTATGCGCCCTGCTCTGCACGCACGCTTTCGCTGCAGCCGAAACAGAGAAAACAGGCAGACCCAATATCCTAATATTTATGGCCGACGATATCGGTCCCGGTGATATACACGCCCTTAATCCCCAGAAACGAAAGAGCATAACACCAAATATTGATGAACTGATAAAGACCGGTGTTTCCTTTCATCATGCTCATTCTCCCGCCGCAGTTTGCGCACCAACCAGATACGCGATCCTGACCGGCAACCACGTATACCGTGGGCGTCTTGCCAATGGGACTTGGTCACCCGATGCTCCCAGCCAAATCCGCAAGGGGCAGGAAACCTTGGGGAATCGGCTACAAAAAAACGGGTACCACACTGCCTTTTTCGGCAAAGTGCATCTCGGGGGCATTTTCAAGAACGCTGATGGGAAAGTCGTTCGTCGTTTCAGTGAAGCCGATTTAAGCAAGAAGTTTAATGACGGAGTAAGTGAACACGGCTTTGGCTATTCCCTTTCTCTGCCTAGTGGAATACAAAAGAACCCTTTGGCGTTCTTTCAAAATGACCGCATGGTCAGATATGTGAGCGCAACAAGTGAATTCAAGCCCCTCACCCGTGAGGGAATTCGCCAGCATTTCAGGAGAATCACCGACGAGGGTGAAAAAGCGAAGTACACGACCGAAGTTCGAGGTCCTCTGTTTGTCATGGACAACTACGCTACGGAAAGCGTTGGTCCCCTCCTAATGCAGGACGCGCTTCGGTTCCTTGACAATCATTTCAAGGACGATCCGGACAAACCGTTTTACATCCATTATATGTCCCAGGCCGGTCACCGCCCCTATGCTCCTCCTTCTGCTTTTAATGTCGCCGACCCGCTAAATACCGAGGACCGCTCAGCACCTGGTGCAATTCGCGTCAAAGGGGTAACCCCCACCAAAAGAACGGACATGATCTTTGAGTCCGACGTCGCGTTGGGCTTATTCTTGGAAAAACTGATAGCGGCAGGACAGCTACAAAACACAATCATCATCTACACCAGCGATAACGGTGCGGAAATATCCGAACGCCTTACTTGGACCAATCCTTCATATGTAGCCAGAGATGCACATCCGTGGTACAGAGGCCCTTACGGCGGCGACCGCATCGAATCTGGCGAATACCCGGCCCATGCCAATGAAACTCATAATAATGGCCAGGGCATCGGGCTCGACAAGGCGGCTTTGCGAGGGATGAAGAGCTTTGTTTACGAAGGGGGACACCGGGTTCCGCTTATCATCCGGTGGGGGGGTGGAATGAACGCGAATTCAATTTTGCCTCCCAACACCAGGGTTACCAATCAGTTTGTCAGCCTCACCGACATATACCGGACGGTTTGCACTCTCGCCGGAGTTATGGTGCCGGACGACCAGGCTCTGGATAGCTTTGATTATTCCCGCTTTCTTACTGCTCCCCGGGAATCGGCAAACGATCCAGTGAGGAATCTGTTGGCTGTTCAAGCCCCGAATTTAGCCGACTCTGCAACAGCGAGCAGAAAAAAAAGAATGGGCTGGTCATTCTATTCATATGATCCGAATGGAAAAATATTAAACACCATTATGAACATGTCGAAGAGTTCGAAAGACTTCGAGGACGCAACGGTGGATGAGTTCTACCTATTAACGGACGATGAGGGCCAGTCTAAAGAGATTCGAAGTTTCAATAAGGACATGATGAATTCCCTTAAACCAAAACTTACGACCTTCCTTAAGAAGGATGCCACCCATTCGGGTCAACTAGCCACGCTGGAAAAAGTCAAAAGCTGGCGGGATATAGTTACGAGTAAATAAATCTGAAAACGTGGCCAGATTACCTAAACTAGCCCACTCTTCATGTGAGTCCGGCGGTTGGGAAACTGTACGCAGACTGGTCGAAAGAGGTGGCCAAAGAATTGAAAGCTGAAGGCCAAGGGAACGCCTCCTGATCACAACAATCGTAGCCGTGCTGTTGGTGGTTTGGGGGGGGTGAAGTGGATTGTGTAATGCCTGATTTTACTAGAACGGGAAGCATTCAAACCATATTGCAATTTGAATCATTTGACCAAGAGGAGTTAGTAACTTGACCCTGTGTGTCTTGCGTCTATGCTGGCATCCATTCTTTTTATTATGCTTCACAAATTCTTTTTTGCTTTTACGTTCTGCTTTTTCATGTCCCTTGGCTGTTCTTGTTTCGCTCAGGAACAATCGGACGATCCAACGGTTCGTGTTTTCATATTTGCTGGGCAATCCAACATGGTGGGCTCCGATTCTAGAGTTCAGGACATCAAGCGTTACCCGCCATTTGTAGGACTGGAAAATCCTCAAGATAATATCCTTTTTTCCTATTCCATCGGTCGCGAAAATAAAACCAATAGCAACGGTTGGGTGGATCTTCAGCCGGTTAACAATACTGTCGGTCCAGAGTTGAGTTTTGCCCGAAAGGTTTCTCAAAACATCACATCCCCCATTGCGATCATCAAGTGTGCGGCCGGAGGCACCCACTTAGGGGGCGATTGGAATCCAGACAAGCCCACTGGCTTTAAAATGTATCCCCTGACACTTAACCTGATTAAATCCTCGCTGGCGGAGTTGAAGCAAAAGGGCATCAAATATCGAATTGAAGGATTTATATGGCATCAGGGTGAAAACGATATGTTTGAGGAAAACTATATGCTCAACTACGGTAAGAATTTGAAGAATTTCATTGCAAGGTGTCGCCGCGACCTCAACGTCAGCAAGCTGAAATTCTATATCGGTGAGCTATGCACCAAGACCATTTGGGGCATGGATCTTCGCCCCCGCATGTACGCCATCAGCGAGGGGCAACGGGCAGTTGCCGAGAGTGATCTAATTGTCGAATACATCCCAACCGCCCATATCGGAGTAGAGATTGGCAACCCTGTTGGCCTTCACTACCACTACGGTACATTGGGGCAACTGGAACACGGTTCGAACTATGCCGACGCGTATTTGAAAACGATCGGAAAACGTATGCGCCAGGCTCGCCCGATGGAAGCATGGCCGTACAAGAAAGGTAGTAAGATAACGTTATTCATGCTTGCAGGTCATCGCAACATGGAAGGCGAGCGTGCTTTTGTGCAGGAATTAAAGTCACTGAAGGGCAAAGACGCCCTGCTTAGAGACAACCCGAAAATCGCCTACAAATACAGCCTTGGTGGCGGCTACAAAATTTCCGATGAGTGGGAGCCCCTGGGTCCCGCCGGTTACTATGATACATTTGGTCCAGAACTAAGTTTTGCGAAAATCCTGCAAGGGAAGGTTGCTGGCAATATTGCCATTGCGAAGTTTACCCATAGCGGTTCGCAGATCATTGATTGGACACCCGAAGGCAGTATGGCCAAGTCGCGGAACCTCTATGCCAAATTCATCGGCTTCATCAAGGAAGCGGTGCGTGAACTCCAAGCCAAGGGGCATGAGGTGGAGTTAGCTGGCGTTTTTTACCATCTTGGTGAAAACGACATGTCTTTCCATCCGTACCGCAAACTTGCCGCCGAACGCCTGCGGACCATCATTGAGCAAAGCCGCAAAGACTTAGAGCGGCCCGCGCTAAAATGGTACGTCAGCCAGCAACAGCCCACCGATGAGAAGAGTGTGAACAACATTGATGTGGTTGCCAACGTTGCTGCGGTTGCTGCAGTCGATCCGGCGCTCATTCACCTCAAGGCCTTCAATCTTCCACCGCAGGAAAAGAAACTCGTCATTTCCACTACCGGCATTGTTGAACTTGGGGAATTTCTTGCCAAGAGCTACCTTGGCCGTCAATGAGGGTGAAATCTGTTTTTAGGGAGAGGCAGGAAACTGGAACGGCTGAAGAATTGAAAGATGGAGGGGGTAATATGAAACAAAGACGAGGATTCACTTTGATTGAATTGCTGGTAGTCATTGCTATTATAGCAATTCTAGCTGGATTGCTACTGCCGGCGCTCAGCCTCGCTAAGCAGAAGGCGGGGGCTGCCCATTGCACGCGCATTATTTTGGAAGAAGGGCGAAGTATTGGTCGGTGATGTTGTCTGTCTTGGCTTTTTGGGTGGCGACTATTAGCGCGAAGTTTTTTTCCTTTTCAGAAATTTTTTGTTGGTTGGCGATTGATGTGGCAACGGTTTCTGTATTTGTCTTGATGTCAGCGCTCAGGGTTTCGGGGAGTAGCTTAATTTGATCCAGTTCTTTTTGGGCCTTGGCCACTGCGGTCTTGGCCGCGGCGGTTGTTTTTTGTTGGACGGCCAGTCGGGACTGGACGGACTCGATGTCCTTGCCAAGGAGGGTGACGGTTTCCTTCAGCAGGACGGAGGCCTTGGCCAAGGTTCTGTTGTCCGGTTCGGTGGTTGCGAGTTCGTCGGCCTCCATGGCGGTGGCACTCATTTTTGAATGAAACGATTTTCTGTTGGCAAGGAGTTGGGCAAGTGCGTCTAGTTTTTCGTTTTCACGGCCAAGCGCATCGAGTTGGCTTTGCAACTTAGCGGCGGCTGCTATTGTCTGCGACGGCATCTTGGCGAGTTGCTGTTGCACGGTGTTGAGGGCGGCCTGTGCCTGGGTTAATTCGGCGTTGGCCACGGCGGTGTCGGCGGTGTAGTCCTCCAGTTCGGTCTGCAGTTTTCTGAGGGAGAGTTCCTCGGAGAGGCGGCTGACGTTTACTTGTGCGGCTTCCCATTTGGCGACTTGACGCTCCGCTGCGTCGTGCACGGCGCTGGCTTGCCGGAGTTTTTTTCGTTGTTCGACTTCTTTTTTCTTCAACGACTCAACGGATGCCATGGCGGTGGTGACCTGTTTGTTGGCATCCTCGAGGTCGGTTGTCGCAGCCTGAACGTTTTTTTTCGCTGCGCCGATCTGGCTGTTGCATTCGCTGAATTGTTGCTCCGCAGTTTTTTGTGCCGCGAGCGCGAGGGTGATGTTCGCGGCAGCCTGTTCGAGTTTCTTTTGTCCGGCAGCAATTGTTTTCGGGAGGGATTTTGTCCGGGCGAGGGCTTTGTCGTGTTTTGTTCTGGCGACATTAAGTGCTGTGTTCATCGCCTGTGCGGCGGCGGCGGCGGTTTCGGTGGCGGCTTTCAGGGCATCGGCGGCTCCGTCTTGTTTGGCCTGTTCGCCTGTTTGTTTTTCGATTTTGAGGAGGGAGGCGAGTTGTTGGGTGAGAAAGCCGACCTGTTCATATAAACTAGGCAGTTCATCGGTGGCCTTGGCCAGGGAGGTGGTGTTGGTGTCCTGTTCACTGAGGAAACTGGCGTGGGCTTCATTTTGCTCGGCGACTTTGGCCTTGGCGTTGATCAACTGGGTTTGTGCCTGGTCAAGCGAGGCCTGTGCCGTGGTCAACTGCCTTCCTGCGTTTTGCCTCTCGGCAGATCGGGCCTTGGCGGTAGCGTTGCTATTTTTGAGAATGTCCTCGGCAGCGGTGAGGTTAATCTTGATCTGCTCATGCGTCTCGGCTGCTTTTTTTTGTTTGGCTTCGGCGGTCATGGCCAGGTGCATGGCAGCCTCGATTCGCTTGGCCAATGTCGGCGGGTTGGCGGAGATTTCTCCAAGCGCCTTGCCGTTTGCGGTGTCCCATACGGTGATGGTTCCGTTCCATTCGCCGACGAAGACACGTTTGCTGTCATGACTGAACACGGCCTCGAGCGGGATGCTTTTGAAGCCCTTGATCGTGCGTTTTTGTTTGCCATTCTGATCCCATATCTTGACCTGTTTGTCGCGGCCGGCGGTGACGAGTTCGCCGCCGTGGTTGAAATGCACCGAGAGGGTGCCGCCTCCATGTGCGGTCCAGCTTTTGACCTTTTTGCCGTTAAACATTTCCCAGAGGTGCACTGTGCCGTCCTCGCTGGAAGAGGCGAGGACGTTGGAGTCGAGTCGCCAGCTCAGTTTTGTGATGTCGTCCTTGTGGCCGTCTAGGGTGTAAAACAGGTTTCCGGTGAATGACTCCCAGATGTGTAGGCCCCCGTTGCGGTCGCCGCTGGCTAGCAGGACGGTGTCGGGCGAGAAGGAGAGTGCCATCACCCAGTCGGAATGTTTCTTGATGTTATAGAGTGGCTCGTCGTTGGGTAACTCGAACATCTTGACGCGCTTACCGAGGCTGCCGAGGGCAACTGTGGTGAGGTCGGCCATCATGTCGGCTGCGAGCACGGTGTCGTATTCTTTGCCCATGGACACGCGTTGTCTGCCGGTCTTGAGGTCCCACGCGACCACGCCGCCGGTCTTGCCGCCGCGCCCGCCTCCGGCAATGAGCAGTTGGCCGTTTCGACTGAAGGTGAGCGACTCGATGAAGCCGCGTTCGAACGGCAGCACACCGAGCAACTCGAGCGTCTCCGTGTGGTAGAGCAAAGCCTGTTTTTGTCCGGCAACCGCGACGACGGGCGCCCATGGATTGGCGGCAAGTGCTGGTGTGCCACCGGCGCGGCTGGTGTTGACGACCGGCTCGAGCAGCAGATGCTCAGGCATGGGCAACGGTCCTTTCGGTTTGCTCCCGGTGACGGCGACGAAGCCGAGGTCGAAGGCCGGTTTTTTCTTTTTCTGTGCTGTGCTTGATTTGGTCTCGAGCAGCCCGCCGGTGATCCACTTGCCCACGAGGGCGACTTGGGCGTCGGCGAGTTTGTCCTTTTTGTGGGGCATGAACGGCTCCTCCTGATGGGCGAGGAGCTTGTAAAGGAGGCTGCCGTCGGGGTTGCCGGCTTCGGCTGCGGCGCCGCTGCTGCCGCCCCTTAGCATGTTCGAGTAACTCGAGAGGTCGAGGTCGCCCTTGGCCTTGTCGGCGTTGTGGCAGGAGTTGCAGGCGTTTTCAAAAAGCGGGCCGACGTGATCCTGATACGTTATTTTCTCCTGCGCTCGGCCAATCTGAGCGCCGCCGAGGTAAACGGCAATCGCAATCGGGATGGTGTGTTTGAGTCGCACTGGATTAGTGGGTGAAGATGAATTCCTTCGAGTTGAGCAGCGCCCAAAAAACATCGTTCATCGCCGCCTGTTTGTCCGGTTCCTTTTCTAGTTGAGCGAGGATGACTGCCTGCTCGCTGGCGGACGGTGGGCGGCAGAGTGTTCGCAGGTAAAGTTGCTCGAGCACCTCGGCGGGTGAGTGCTCCTTGAGCAGATTCTTGGTGAGGCCGCCATTTTTGATTCGGGCTTGGACAATGTCGCCGTTCATGAGGTGCAGCGCTTGGGAGAGGTTGGGTTCCATTTTGACCTCGCAGGAGCAGACCGTTTCGCGCGTGGCGCGGCCGAAGGTGGTGAGAAAATAATTCCCTACGTTGCCGTCGGCGATCTGCACCGCCCGCGCGCCAAGGGGCAGGCCTTTGAACTTGTTCTTGGTCTGTGTCACTTGTGTGATGACATCGAGAAGTACCTCCGCCCGGAGTCGTCGGATTTGGCCGTGCGCGAAGTTGCGCGAGTCGGCGGCGTTGGAGTCGTTGGTGCGGGTGGCGAGTTGGTATGTCCGCGAGGTGCAGATATCGTATACCAAGCGCTTGAAATCATAGTTGTATTCCGTGAAGCGCTTGGCCAGGGCGGCAAGTAACTCGGGGTTTGACGCCGGGTTGCTGACGCGGACGTCGTCCACCGGTTCGATGATGCCGACGCCGAAGAAGTGCGCCCAGATAATGTTGGCCAGGTTTGTGGCAAAGAAGGGGTTTTCCTCCGATGCCAGCCATTTGGCCATGACGGCTCGGCGATCCTGCGAACGGGCGATCTTCGGCACGTCGCCACCGAGGAACTTGGGTGTCATGGTGCGTCCACCGACGATGTGTTTTACTTCGCCGCTACGCCGGTTGTAAATGATCACCTCACGGGGATCCTCCGCGTTTTTGCGGCCGATCTGTGAGAAAAATGCAGCGAACGAGTAGTAGTCATCCATCGTCCAGCGGTCGAACGGGTGGTTGTGGCACTGGGCGCACTGGATGCGCATGCCCATGAACACCTGCGCCACATTCTCCGCGACCTTCAGTGTGTCGCGCTCGATCTGGTAGTAGTTAGTCGCCGGCGACTTGAAGGTGCCGCCGGTGGAGGAGAGTAGTTCCTGTACGATACGGTCAAACGGCACGTTGTTGGCAATGCGTTCCTTGAGCCAGTTGTGGTACAGCAGTGTGGCCTTGTAGCTGACCTGGTTGTTCTGCTGGGTGCGAATCTGCAGCAACTCAGCCCATTTCATCACCCACATCTCGGTGAATTCCTTTCGGTCGAGCAGTGATTTGACAAGTTTGTTCCGCTTTTCAGGATTCTCGTCGGCGAGGAAGTCTGTCAGATCTTTTGGCTCCGGCAGCAGGCCGGCAATATCCAGGAAAGCACGTCGTACGAAGGCTTCATCTGAGCACTGGCCGGAGGGTGTCATTCGCAGCTTGTGCAGTTTTTCGTGAACCAGCTCGTCGATGTAATTATTGGCAGCCAGCTTCGCCCTCTCGTACTTCAGTCCCTGCGGAATGACGACGACCTGGCTGCCAACGGTGAACGAGTCGAAGCGCGCCGTGATGAACGCTTCGCCACGATTCTTCGCTGTCACCGTGCCGTCCGCTGAAACTGTGGCGCTGTTGTCGTTGTTGCTCAGGAACAGGACGAGTTGGGTGACGTCGCGGTCGGTTCCATCAGAGTAACGGGCAACGACGGTCATCTGTTGCGTTGCTCCATCGCCTTCGAGCAACAGCTTGGGCGGCAGGATGTCGATGCCAACCGGCTTGGCGAGATCCTTGGCATCGTTGGTCGCGCCGGCTTTGATCCAACGCACGAGGGTGTTGTAATACCGTGAACCGACGTCGAAGCGTTTGCCACCCGTATGCGGTACAGCCTCGATCGATTTCTCAACGATCAAACTTTCGGAGGGCAGGGCGAGGTTCAACCGGCGTGTGCTCAACTGCCGGGTGATACGGTGGTGGTCGCCCTCGGGGTCGAAGCCGAAAATCGACAGCATGAAGCCGTCCTGCCCCCGGGCTGAGCCATGACACGAGCCGGTGTTGCAGCCGGATCTCAGAAAAATGGGCATCACATCAAGCCGGAAGCTGACATGCCGCGGTTTGGCGGCATCGACGACATTCACCGGCACGACCAACTTGCGGCCACCGAATGACACGTGCACCCGGGTATCCCCGTTCGCGCTTGGCAGCAGTCGGTTGCCTTGCAGTTTGGCGATGCCGGGCTTGGCCAGGCTGAACACTGCATCGCCAGTGATGTCTCGCGTCGAGTCGTCGTCGTACGTCGCCATGGCCACCAACGCGTGTGAGTCGGCGGATGTCTCGAGTGTGACCTTGTTCGGGAAAACGGCGATGGATTTCAGATGTTTGGCTGCAAATGATTTTTCGCGTACGAGATCGGCTGGTGACTTGGCCCGAAGCGTCACGCCGATTGGCCAAGCGGCTCCGTTGGCGATCCATTGCCGGAAGGTTTCGATTTGTGCCGGCGTCAACGGGCCACCCTTCGGTGGCATGATGTCGTCGTGATCAATGGTGAGGGAGATGCGCTCAAGCAAAAGACCCTTGCTCGGGTCGCCCTTGGCAAGGGCGAGGCCGGTTTCGCCGCCTTTTTCCACATGGCCAAGCTCGTCCAGTCGCAGGTCTCCTTTTTGCTTGTCCGCGCCGTGGCACTTGATGCAGTGCAACTCAAGCAACGGTTGAATGTCGGTGGTGAACTCCACCGCGTGGGTGGATGGCAACAGCGCGGCGCCAAACCAAGCGAATATTGTCAGCCCGGCGATCAGGCAATGGTGTCTGCGAGCGCACAAAAAAAGAACGAGACCACTCAGCATACTGCTAACACGCTGGAATAACAAATTGAGCTGGGTTGGTTTCATGGCTTTATGGGGTAGCTTGGGCAGCGCGCTGGGCCGCGCGTTCCTTGGCGATGAGGCGCAATTTCTCGAGGCGGTTCAGCGGCTTTTTCGGTTTGGGCTTGGGCGCTTCTTTTGCCTTGGCATCCGGTTTGGACTTGGGCTTGGGCGGCGCATTTTTTCGCGCCTTGGGTGGGTTGTCAATTCGCAGTTGCCCACCGCTGCCGGCGGACTGCCGGAGCACATGGCCGTTCACAGGAATGTTGACGGAGGCGAAGAGCGTTTTGCTCGTCTGCGCTCGCGCGTCCTTGGTGGAATTGATAGGGAAGATGAGTTCCTTCGTTTCCTTTGTGATTTTCCGCGACTCGGTGCTGGTGTGCGCCGGGAGACCGTTGAGCCGCACCTCGGCTTCGCCGTCGAACGGGCGCAGGTGTTCGACCTTGCAAAACAGGTCGCCGGCCTGACCGCGCTCAATGGCCGCCATCTCGATTTTGACGTTCACATACGGCTTCTCGACATGGAGCTCGGTCAACGCGGAGGAGACGATGATGGGGCCGGTTTTGGTGTTGGCCTCCCCGAGTACGGCGATGTGCCAGGTGCCAATCGCCGCGCCGCCGTTGGCGGTGAGTGGGTAGTCGATTTCGCTTTTGCCCTTGGGTAGCGAGATCGTGCCGGAAGAGCTGACACCGGGCGGTTTCCACGGCAGGCGCAGCGTGATGGCATTGTCGTAGTCCTTGTCGCGGATTGCGCGCACTTTCAGTCTCAAGCTGCCACGCTGCAGAATCGCCGTCGGTAGCGTGTCGATCTCGATGCGGAACGGGGCCGGTTCGGCGACGGAAACAGCGAGTCGGTCAACGCTTGTTCGGTAAAAAATCCGGTTGCCTGAGCCGCGAACCATCTCGATAGTATGGCCGAAGCCGCCGCGGATATTTTTTTTGGCGTCGGTGTGGGCGACCCTCACATTCGTGAGTGCGGACGCCAGTGCTGCCTCTGGATTAGCCTCGAACACAACGGGGAAACGGTCGATGTTTGGCGGCATCTCGACGGTGTTCATCGTGATTCCGGGCGGGAGGTTGTCAGCTGCAAATTTCAGCGGGCCAACAAAGTTGCCACGCGTGACCTGCAGCACTGTGGCGATGCGGTTGCCGCGTGGCACTGGCATCATCTGGCGCGATTGGGTGTCTTGTGCGCGGAAGCGCGGGATGAACGTCGCCAACTCCGGCGCGACCGGCACCGCCTCGATTCGGTAAACGTAGTCCGCGCCGCCCTTGCCGAGATGGTCGGTGACGCGAATGAAATGTTTGCCATCGGTCGGCAGCGTCACGGTGACGCGGCTGTCGGCACTGCCACCGCTGTCGTCGTTGCTCCGGATGTTTTTGCCGTCGGGGCCATATACGTTGAGCACGCTGTCCAGCGGCGAGCGGATGGAGCGGGCGTGCACGCGCACGTTGATGCGCTGCCCTTTTTTGCCGTTGAACACAAACCAATCAACATCGGTATCCTTGTTGATGATGCCGTTGAACGCTAGCGGCAACGATGCCTTGGGGAGGGGAATCTTGTTGCGGTTTTCGTTCGGCTCAGTCTCGATGACGTTTGGGAAGCCGGAGACGCGGAAGGGATTTGGCGAGGTGGCGGAGAAGTCGTCCGCCTTGGCCAAGACGCCGAAGTTCTCATCCGGTTTGGCTGAGGCCACGACGGTTTGGCTGGGCAGTTCGCCTTTCGCGCCGATGAAACGAATTGAAGTGTCGCCACCCGCCTGACCGCCGGCGGGGAAGATTGCGATTGGTCTCGGGAACTGGCCAATGTGCAACCGGTACCGGCTGTTGCCGCCGCCGCCGTATGAGCTGTCGCGCACCTCGATCCAGTAATCGCCATCTGTCGGTGCGACGATGGAGGCGAAACAATCCTGCAGCAGCAGCGGCGTGTCGTCCGCGGCCTTGAGCTCGAAGCGCTTGGTGTCGAGAATCGCGACATACGGATCAAATAATGTGTTGCTGAGGCGGATCGCCTCGATCTCTGCGCTGAGTACCTGGCCTTTTTTTGCTGTGACGCGGTAGTAATCCACATCCTCATTTTGCACGATGCCCTCGATGGTTGAGTTGATGGGGATGGCCTGCGGCTTATCGAATTCGTTGTTCGGTTCCTTCTCGCCTACGTTGGGAAATTGGCTGACCCAAAACGTCTGTAGCGGACTGATTCCGGTGGCGGTGACGAGGCGCAACTTGTGTTCGCCCAGCACGCAATCGGCAGCAATCGCAATTGTGGCGCGGGCTTCCTTCGGTTTATTGGGAACTGGCTCGATCTTCTGGACTGCAAAGCCGGTCGAGTAAAAGAGCACTTCGCGCACGTCGCCGAGCCTGTCGCCGATGAAGCGCACCTCGATGGTCGAGCCGCGTTGGCCGCCACGCGGCAGGACGAGGCTCAGCCCTGGAGACGCCGCTTGGCCAAGCGGAACCAAGGCAAGCGCAATGGCGGCAGACAGATTTTTACTGTGGAAAAACATGACGGGCGAGGGCATCAACCAAGCAGCGCCTTGAGCACCTTGCCGCCCTTGACGATCTCGATCGGGCGATCACCGGGTGCCAACAATTCCTTGTCTCCTATGATGCCGAGTTGGTTGTACACCGTGGTCGTTAGGTCCTCAACGGTCAGTGGATCCTCCTCCGGCTCCGAGGCGAACGCGTTGGAGGCGCCGTAGACCTGTCCCTCCTTGATCCCGCCGCCCGCGAGCAGGACGCTGAACACGCGCGGCCAGTGGTCGCGCCCGTTGTTTTTGTTGACCTTGGGCGTGCGTCCAAACTCGGACGACACCATAACCAGCGTGCTCTTCAACAGGCCGCGGCTGTCGAGATCGCGGATCAGTGTGGCGTAAGCCTTGTCCAGCGCGGGAGCCTGACGGTTGAAGCCGTTTTTGATGTCGTTGTGGTGATCCCACCCGCCGTACGTCAGCGAGACAAACCGCACGCCGGCCTCGACCAGTCGACGCGCGAGCAGCATCCGTTGGCCTGCCTGGTTACGTCCATACTGGTCGCGCACCTTGCCCGGTTCCTTGTGTAGCGCGAACGCCTCACGTGCTTCCTGCGAACTCACGAGTTTGTAGGCTCCCTGGTAAAACTCATCCATGGCATCGAGCGCGTCGGAGTTTTCTAGCTTGCGGAAATGGTCATCGACAACCTTTAGAATGCCTTTGCGGCGTTCGAAGCGTTCCGGCGAAATGCCCTTGGGCAGCGCGAGGTCACGCACGGAGAAATTGCCGCTGGCTGGATCGCTGCCCAGCCCGAACGGCCCGAAGGCGCTGCTGAGGTAACCGCTTCCGGCGTGCTCGTTGGGCACGTTGGGAATGCAGACGTACGGCGGCAGATTTTTGCGCGAGCCGAACTCGTGCGATACCACGCTGCCAATACTCGGGTACTTGAGCGCCGGGCTGGGGCGGTAGCCGGTGAACATGTTGTGCGTGCCGCGTGCGTGGGCCGCCTCGCCGTGGGTCATCGAGCGGCAGATGGTGATCTTGTCTGCGATCTTGGCCGTCTCCTTGAATGTCTCGCCGAAGCGTACCCCCGCAAGCTTGGTGGCGATATTCCCGCTTGGCCCGCGGTACTCGAGCGGGGCGTACGGCTTGGGATCGAACGACTCCTGATGCGCCATGCCGCCCGGTAGGAAAATATGGATAACCGCCTTGGCCTGGCCTTCCTTGCTTACGTAGTTTTTCTGCGCGCCCTGAGCCTCTGTGCGAAGCAAGTCCGTCAGCGTGAGGCCAAGGCCGCTCATCATTCCCACCTGAAGAAAATCCCGGCGTCCGAGTAGGTGTTTCGCACCTAAATTTTCCCGCTTGAGGTAAAGTTTGTTTTTCATGGTCGAGTTCGAAAGCTTCCTAATACATTTATTAAAGAGCATTCCCTGTTTTTGCAACAACCAAAAAAGACGCCCACAAGGCCGGAGTGTTCAATGCGAATTTAGGTAATCTAGGTCCCGCTTTTCAATTGATCAGCATAAAAAACCCGGCGCATCCGGCGGCGGCGGAGAGTAATGCCAGCAAGCCGAAAATGATTACTTGGGTTGAGTAACTCTTCTCGACCGATGCGCCGCCCTTGTCCGAGACGATCAGAGGCATTTCTCCGTCGCGCAGTGCCCAGCCATTACCAAGGCGTGAGGCGTCACCGAATACGTAAACTTCTTCGTTGAGTTTCAGCGCGGTCTCGGTGTACCGGAGCGTCTTGTTGAACATCCATCCCTGAGTCTTTTTGTTGTAGCGAGAGTCCAGGAGTTGCTTCAAGTCGTCGTCGGCATCGTCCATGAAGCCGGATCGGGAAAACCGGTCTTCTTCCACAACGAGCTTAATCTTGCTCGAATCCACCACGGCTTGGCCTGTGTCATCCTTTACCAAGAACGGCAGAGTCAGCTCATCCTTGATGTAGGTCGCCCAGTGGTGTGTTGTGTTGCCCTTGCTGTTCGTTCTGCTGCGCCTTTCCTCGACATGAAAGCAGTAGTGCACGCACGACTGCTGGCGCCACGGGCTGATCAGCGGTTCCTCCGAAGTGGCCGTGCGGCCACGAATTTCCGCTGCCCCCTCCACAAGCTGCGCGATCGGGCTGGTCTCGGTCGCGCTCATGAGGTCACGGGTTCGCTTTGCCTTTCGCCAAAGGAGGTAAAACACCAAGGCCAGCAATGGCCCGGTGATCAACAGGATGTAAGCGACGACGTTCGCGTCGGAATCAGCAAGCAGAACGAAGGGGTAGGGAAGGTTCATTGGCCTTGGTTTTTAAGGGGCTACACCTTCAGGAATATCTTTTTGCGGTACAGGCAATACAACAGGCCCCACTTGATGGACAAGAGCGTGACGGCCAGCAGCAGCGTCCTGTGTTCGCCAGCGAGCATAAGGATTCCTCCAAACAGGCTGTCATTCGTATAGCCAAATTTCAAAAACCGAGGAGCCATGTAAATGAGGATTGAATTGGCGCCGATCACGGTAAAAAACAGCGTGCCTTTGCGCAACTGCCAGACATCGATTACGAGGTAGAACAGGCTCAGCAGAAGCAGGCTCCAACCGGCGCAGTTCAGCACGAAGGAGCTGGACCAAAGATTTTTGTTGATTGGGAAGTCGATGTTCCACAACCAAGCCAGCCCAAGGCACACAACGCCGGCGATGGCCATGAAACGGGTTTTCTTTAATCCATCGATGTCGCTTCGTCGCAGTAACTGTCCCGTGAGACAACCCAGCAGTGCCGTGGCGATTGCGGGGATGACGGCGAACAGTCCCTCGGGGTCGCGGACGTCCTTGTAAAGTTTCCCCGGCACGAGATGCCGGTCGATGTAGTCGGTCAGCGTGTGGCCGGGGTCGAGATCGCCTGCACCAAATTCCGGAACGGGAATGAAACGCAGCGCTGCCCAGTAGCCGACGAGCAGTCCCGCCACCCAGATCAACTGTGCGCGCCACTGGGTGTTTGTGGCGATCAACGCGGCGAACATATAGGCCAAGCCGATGCGGCCGAGTACGCTGGCGTAACGCATCCCCCCCCAGCCATCCACGCTGGCCAAATCGCGGCTCAGCAACCCGTTGTAAAGAATGCCCAGTACCACGAGAACCAAGCCGCGCTGAACGAAGTGGCGGTGAAGGGTCGCCCGACTGTCGCCTTTGGCCAAGCGGTTGGCGACCGAGTACACCGTGGATACCCCGGCTATAAACAGGAACAACGGGAAGATCAGGTCGTAAGGCTCGAATCCGTGCCACTTGGGATGGTGCAGTCGGTGCCTGAGCCATTCACTAGCCTTCACCGAGAACAGCGCAAGCACACCTAGCACGACCGGCTTGCCGCCGATGATCCAAAACATGTCAAAGCCCCGCAGCACGTCGAGACTTCTTAACCGTTCGGGAGGCGTACCACTTGTTTTTAAGTCTGATTTGTTTTTCATTTTAACCGGACTATCACATGGCACGAGGCTCTTGGAGTGGAGATCTAGTCGATCCGTCCGGCTATGAGAGACTCCACGACAGTGGGATCGGCGAGAGTACTGATGTCGCCGAGGCTGTCAATTTGGCCTTCTGCTATCTTGCGCAGAATGCGGCGCATGATTTTTCCGCTGCGAGTTTTGGGTAAACCGGGAGTAAACTGGATTTTCTCAGGCGACGCATGCGGGCCGATGTCGGCGCGGACTTGTTTCACGATCTCCGCGGCCAAGGTGTCGGTAAGCTCCTCTCCAGTTTTGAGTGTGACGTAGGCGTATATGGCGTTGCCCTTGATATCGTGATCGAAGCCGACGACCGCCGCCTCGGCCACGGCGGGGTGGCCACCGATTGCGCCCTCGATTTCGGCCGTGCCAAGGTTGTGTCCGCTGACGATGATTACGTCGTCCACGCGGCCGGTGATCCAGTAGTAGCCATCCTCGTCGCGGCGGCAACCGTCGCCGCTGAAGTATTTGCCTGGAAACCGTGCGAAGTAGGTGTCGATGAATCGCTGGTGGTCGCCGTAGACGGTTAGCATCTGGCCGGGCCAAGTCTCGAGCATACAGAGGTTTCCGGAGACGCCGTTGCCCTCGATGACATTGCCTTCGTCGTCGACCAACGCCGGCTTGACGCCAAAGAACGGCAGGGTGGCGGAGCCCGGCTTGGTTGGGGTGGCACCAGGCAGCGGGGTGATGAGGATACCGCCGGTCTCGGTCTGCCACCATGTATCCACAATTGGGCAGCGTTCCTTGCCAACAATGGTATTGTACCAGTTCCATTCCGGCTCCTTGATGGGTTCGCCAACAGTGCCAAGCACGCGGAGGCTGGAGAGGTCGTGTGCGCTTGGCCAATCGTCGCCTTCTTTCATCAGCGCACGCAGGGCGGTGGGTGCGGTGTAGAAAATGTTAACATTGTGCTTGGCCACGATCTGCCAAAACCGGCCGAAGTCGGGGTAGTTTGGCACGCCTTCGTACATCATCGTTATGGCACGATTGGCCATTGGGCCGTAGACGATGTACGAGTGGCCGGTGATCCATCCGATGTCGGCCGTGCACCAGTATACGTCGCCGGGGTGGTAGTCAAAAGTGTAGTGATGCGTCGTGGCGGCATAGGTGAGATACCCGCCGGTGCCGTGCAGCACGCCCTTTGGTTTGCCGGTGCTGCCGGAGGTGTAGAGGATGAACAGCGGATCCTCGGCGTCCATCGGCTCGGGGGCACAAACGGGGTTGGCAGCGGCGAGGGCGTCGTGCCACCAGACGTCGCGCCCATCGGACATGGCGACATCGGAGCCGGTGCGCTTGACGACGAGAATTTTCTCGATCGACGGTGTGCTCTCAACTGCCTTGTCGGCATTGGCTTTCATTGGAATGTCGAGCTTGATGCCGCGGACGCCGGTGTCCTGAGTGATGATGGCCTTGCACTGGGAGTCATTAATCCGGGTTACGAGGCTGTCGGCGCTGAATGCACCGAACACAATCGAGTGTACCGCGCCGATGCGTGCGCATGCCAGCATGGCAATGGTCAACTCGGGGATCATCTGCATGTAAATGCAGACGCGATCGCCCTTGGTCACCCCTAGGTTTTTCAACGTGTTGGCAGCCTTCTGTACTTCGACATGCAACTCAGCATAGGTGAAAGTACGGCTTTCGTTCGGATCGTTGCCTTCCCATATGAGCGCCGTGTCATCGCCGTGACCGTCGTCCACGTGCCGGTCGACGCAGTTGTAGCAGGCGTTGAGTTTACCGCCAATAAACCAGCGTATTTCGGCCTTGATGTAGTCCGACTCGCACAGTGTGTGCCATTTCTCGATCCAGCGCAGCCGCTGGGCGTGCTCTGTCCAAAATCCCTCGGGATCGTTGATCGAGCGGTCGTACAACTCTTGGTACTGCTCGAGGGAGATGACGTGCGCGTTGGCAGAGGCCTCTGAGGTGGGCGGGTAAACCTTGGTTTTGGAGTCGTTGCTCATGGCTCAAATTGGGGCAGACAGTCTACGGAAGCCAAGCGACGGGTCAACGCCGGAGGTCGAGTCCTCCGTTTTTGATCACGTTCCGGAACTGATGCAGGTTTTATTCTACCCGGTTTTGCCGTAGGCTCCCGCCGTTCTGTGGTCGGTGTCGGCCATGTGTGCAATGGAGATGGTCGAACTGGATGGATTGAGCGTTGTTGTGGACCGGGTGCTGTATCAGCCCGACATGGCCACGCCGGAGGATCGACCACACTGCTTTGCCTACTTCATCACCATCCGCAACGACTCCGATATCACGGTCACCATCAAAGGCCGAAAATGGGTGGTGCACGAGGCGGACGGAAACAAGACGGTGGTCGAGGGCGAAGGCGTTGTGGGTATGTTCCCCGAACTGGCGCCTGGCGAGTCGTTTGATTACCACAGTTTCCACCTGTTTGGTGGCAACTGGGCGGTGGCGGCCGGCAGCTACATCGGCGTTGATGAAAGCGGCCGCAGTGTGATCACACGCATTCCGGAGTTTCGGATGGAGGTGCCGGAGTAGACATGTGACGTCTCAGGCCAAGCGTTTGGCCAAGTCATGCCGCACACGCTCGAGTGTCGTCTGCCACCCCTGCTCGCCGGCGCGTTGTCGGTAGAGCGTCACGTTCGGATACCATGGGCTGTCGGTTCGGTTGAGCAGCCAACGCCAGTCGGGCACAATCGGAAGCAGCACCCACGTTGGCTTGCCCAGCGCGCCGGCCAAATGCGCCACGGCGGTGTCCACCGTGATGACGAGATCCAGCTTCTCGATGACAGCAGCCGTCGCTGCACAGTCATCGAGTTGGCCGTCGAGCGAAATGACGTTGCTGCCTCGACAGTCATCTGCTGTTGGCCCGAGTTGCAGGCTGAAGTAATCGACGTCGTCCAGTCCGGTGAGGTTGGCGAACTGTTCCCAGACGATGGATCGGTTGGCGTCGTTGTCGTGGTTGGGATTCCCTGCCCAAGTCAGTCCGACACGGAGTTTGCCGGAGGCGGGCAGGGCGGCACGAACGGGGGAGGAGAGGTAGGCGCGGCTCCCAAACAGTCCGCTTTCGTTGAGACCAAGCCGCTCGCCCATTGAGAGCAGTGGCAGATGAACATCGAAGTCGTCTGGCGCCTCTCCTTCGGCGACGATGTCCAAGCTCGGGAAGGAGTGCTTCAAAAGATTCACCAGGGTCAGTTGACACTCGAAAGTCATTTCACCGCAGAGGGCCTGCATCTGTGGCAGGAACCGGCTGAACATGATTGTGTCGCCAAGTCCCTGCTCGAAGTGGACGAGCAGTTTTTTGTCGCGAACGGGCTCACCGCTCCAGAGTGACTTGGTAGGATAATGTTCGCGGGTGCCGGCCTGAAAGCGGCAGGCGAAATCACTCCATCCCTGTTGATACTGCCCAAGGAGCAGCAGTAGTTGCGAGCGGTTGTGTCGCGCGGGGGCATTGTCCGGATGATACTTGATGACTTGGGACAGGCAGGTTTCCGCTCCGACGATATTCCACTGGGAGAGGTGGATGGAACTTAGTGCGACGCCGGCGAGAGGGTGGCCGGGCTCGATGGCCAGGGCCGTTTCGTACGCCTCGACGGATTGTTCAATTCTTCCGGTTTGTTGGTGGCATTGGCCTAGGTTATGCCAGATGCCGGCGTTGCCCGGATCCAGTTGGGATGCTTGCTGAAATGCTTCCAGCGCTTGGCTGGAATTGCCACTTTGGTGCCAAGACAAGCCAAGCTTGTAGTGGGCCATGGCGATGTCCGGGCCGATGCCCGTTGCCATTTTATAACAGGAGTGCGCCCAGTCGGGTTGATCGCGCTCAAGCCAGACCTCGCCGATTGAGATCCAGGCCAGGGCTGTGTCGTTGGAGTTTGACAAGATGGTTTCGGCTGTCTGAACAATGCAATTGACGGCATTGAACAACTCTGACGGCAATTGATCCATCCACTTTTTTTTTGAGTCGGCATCAAGCAGTAGCGCCCAATGCAGCAGACATTTTTGGGCGCCGTCGGTCTCGTCGGACTCAAGATACTGCGCCGCCTTATTCCAGAGTTGTTCAGGCGTCGGGTTGGAGGCTTTGGCCGGCATGACCCCGTGAACGTTATCGCGGAATATTGCGCTTGGCCAAGTGTGTGTTTACTGCGGCCATTGACCCTCGACGATCGGCTGGGTGATCAGCTTGGCCGGGTCGATCACGACGTGTTTGATATTTGTGCGGTGGTGCGTGTAGGTCACGTGCACGTTGCCATCGCTCGTCTGGATCACGGCCGGGTAGGAGTACTCGCCCGGCTGGTTTTCCAGCACGAGCGCGGCTTCCCACCCTTTACCATCCTTTGAGACGGAAACGTTCAAAGGTGAGCGGCCGTTTCGGGTGTGGTTGTACACAAGCAACGCGCGTCCATCGGCCAGTACGGTGCCGTCCGCTCCGGCGTTGGGGTTAGGCAGCTGGGTGCGTTTCATGCGCGTCCATTTTATTCCACTGTCGCTCGACCAGCATTCAGTAAGCCGGCCGGACTTGGTGCGGCAAAGTGCCTGGATCGATCCGTCCGGGTAGGCAAGCAGGGTGGGCTGGATGGCGGCGTAGTCGAGCGGGGAGTTGAGCGGCTTGGTCTTGCTCCAGTAACGGTTCTGCACGTAGCGCTCCATCTGCACGCGCCAGCCGGCGTCCTCGAGGCTCGAGGGGCAGAGCAGTGTGCCGTTGGCCAGTTCGATCGGCTTGTTCTTCACAGGGCCGACGTAGCGAGCCGGGAGGCGGATCGGTTTTTCCCAGGTTAACCCGTCGTCCTGTGACTTACGCAGCATGCCCCACCATTGTCTTGGGTTGGGGCCGACCTTGTAAAAAAGCAGCAGTGTGCCGCTGGATTGCTTGAACAGCACCGGATTCCAGCACGGATATTGGATGCGCTTGGCCTCGTCGATGCCGTCGGCGGCCGGCTTGGGTTTGGACCAGCCTTCGCCCTCATTTCGTGATGTCCAGATGATCACGTCGTACGCGCCCTCGTCGGCGCCACCGAACCAAGCGGTCACGATGCCGCCCTCGATTTCAGCGATGGTGGAGGCGTGCACACCGGCCACAGGCATTTTCTCGGCGATCATTTCGCTGCCATAAATCCCAGCCTGTTTCTCGAGAGAGTTGGCTACATCGATGTCCACCGTCTTTGCGGGAGACTCGTTTGTTTCCTGCGAAACAGCCGAGCCGGACCAAGCCAACACAGCAGCCGCCATGGCGGGGACAATCGCATTTTTGATAGATCGAATCATAACTGATTTTGGAGTGCAGAAACCTCGTTTTTGTTCAAGCCCAACGCGCCATTTTGCACGGGGCTTAATGCTGCCAAAGAACGGGCCAGCGTCAATTCGAAAATCTCATTCTGGCCTCAAATAGCAAAAAAGTTGGCCAAACTCGCCTCTGCGAGTCAGAATACGTCGCTTTTTTTGCCAAATGAGCCGCAAAAACAACAGCAATCCGCCGGTCAGCAGGGAGGTGACAGTGAAAAACCAACTCGGTCTTCACGCCCGCCCAGCATCGATGTTTGTTAAAATGGCAACTCGGTTCAAGAGTGATATTCTCGTTGAGAAAGAGGGCGAAGAGGTCAACGGCAAAAGCATCATGGGCCTGATGATGCTAGCCGCCGGCCACGGAACCACACTCACCGTCACCGCCGAGGGCAGCGACGCCGCTGAAGCTGTCGATGATCTCGAAGGACTCGTCAACCGCAACTTTGAAGAGGAGTAAACACCCCACTGCACATGGCCCAAACCGATTTTGACATCCGCTATGTAGCCAATCTGGCGCGAATTGCCCTGTCGCCCGACGAGGAGGCCAAGCTAGGCTCTCAGCTCAGTGACATCCTTGGCTATGTGAAAAAGCTTGAGGAACTCGACGTCGCCGGCGTCGAGCCGATGGCTCATGCCGTGCCGTTGGCCAATGTCCTTCGAGCCGACAAGGTGTGCCCCTCCATCCCGCAGGAGGCCGCCTTGGCCAACGCGCCCAAGCAGGCCAACGGCCTTTTCGTCGTGCCCAAGATCGTCGAGTGATGCTCCACGAACTCACCCTCTCTGGCCTCACCGCCAAGCTCGCCGCCAAGGAAGTCAGAGCCCGTGACGCCATGAAGGCCTGTCTCGACCGCATCGACGCCGTTGACGGCCAGGTCAATGCCTTCATGAGCATCGATCGCGACGATGCGCTTGGCCAAGCGGACGCTGCCGACGCCGCCTTGGCCAACGGCAGTACTCATGCTGATAAACCGCTGCTCGGTGTGCCGGTCTCGCTGAAAGATTTATTTTGCGCCAAGGACCAGCCTGCCAACTGCTCGTCGAAAATCCTCGGCGACTTCCGCTCGCCGTACGACGGCACGGTCGTTCGCAAACTGCGTGACGCTGGTGCAGTGCTGTTCGGCCGTGTGAACATGGACGAGTTCGCCATGGGCAGCTCTACGGAAAACTCAGCGTTTGGGCGTAGCAACAACCCGTGGGACTTGGAGCGCGTGCCGGGCGGTTCGAGTGGCGGCTGCGCGGCAGCAGTCGCTGCGCAGGAATGTTTCGCCAGCATTGGCACCGACACCGGCGGCTCGATCCGCCAACCCGCGGCGTTGTGCGGCTGCGTCGGACTCAAGCCGACATACGGGCGCGTGTCGCGTTACGGCGTGGTGGCGTTCGCTTCGTCGCTTGACCAGGTCGGCCCCTTGGCCAAGGACGTGCGCGACTCGGCGATACTGCTTGGTGCGTTGGCCGGCCACGATTCGCACGACTCGACCAGCGTGCCAACGGACGTGCCGGATTATGCCGCCGAGCTTGGTGGCGGCTTGAAGGGAGTCAAGTTGGGGTTGCCAAAAGAATACCTCATCGACGGAATCGACCCCGAGGTGCGCGCGGCGTTCGATGCAGCGGTGAAACAGTGCGAAGCGCTCGGTGCGGAGATTCACGAAGTCAGCATGCCGCACACCGAGTATGGCGTAGCGACCTACTATATCGTAGCCACCGCCGAGGCCAGTACGAACCTTGCTCGGTTCGACGGCATTCGCTACGGCGAGCGAGTCGATGGCGCCGATCCGTTCACGCTGTATTGTAACACACGCGGGAAGGGTTTCGGCGAGGAGGTCAAACGGAGGGTGATTCTCGGCACGTATGTGCTGAGCAGCGGCTATTACGATGCCTATTATTTGCGGGCACAAAAAGTGCGCACGCTCATCAAGCGCGACTTTGAGCAGGCATTCGAGACAGTCGACGCGCTGATTACGCCGACCGTGCCGTCGCCGGCGTTCAAGGCCGGCGAGAAAATAGATGATCCACTGCAAATGTATTTGTCCGATATTTTCACGATCTCCTGTAATTTGGCCGGTACGTGTGGCATCAGTTTGCCGTGTGGATTCTCGAGCGATCCCAAGCTGCCGATTGGCCTGCAGTTTCTCGGAAAACCGTTCGGGGAGAGTCGGTTGTTGCAGATTGCCCATGCCTACGAACAAGCCACCCCTTGGCACATGGAAAGGCCCGTGCTTTGATGGAATACGAGACGGTTATTGGGCTCGAGACCCACTGCCAACTCAAGACGCAGTCGAAGATGTTCTGCGGCTGCGCCAACGAGTTTGGTGCGGAACCGAACACCAACGTCTGCCCGGTCTGCCTCGGTATGCCGGGCGTGTTGCCAGTGCCCAATGAGCGTGCGCTGCAACTCACGGCGCTCACCGGTTACCTGCTCAATTGCGAGGTGCCGGGCTTCGCCAAGTTCGATCGCAAAAATTATTTTTATCCAGATGTATGCAAGGACTACCAAATCACGCAATACGATTTTCCGTCGACGACGACTGGATACGTGGAATTTGAGTTTAGTGGAGGCATCGAGCGGGTACGCATCACCCGGGCTCATATCGAGGAGGACGTTGGCAAAAACAACCACTTCTCCCAGCACAGCGGTGTGGACTTCAACCGCGCCGGCGTGCCGCTGCTTGAGATCGTTTCCGAGCCGGACCTGCGAAGCGCCGACATGGCTTACGAGTACCTCACTGCGTTGAAGGATATTTTGATTTACGGTGGCATCAGCGACTGTGACATGGAGAAGGGCATGGTGCGTTGCGACGTCAACATCAGCGTGCGCCCGAAAGGCACCGAGGAACTCGGCGTGAAGGTGGAGATTAAAAATATGAACACCTTCAGCGGCGTGCGGCGCGCGATCAATTACGAGGTGCCGCGACAGATCGAAACGCTCGAGTGCGGTGGCACGCTCGTACAGGAAACGCGCCGGTGGGACGATGTCGCCGGCATCACCGAGAGTATGCGCACCAAGGAACATGCACACGATTACCGCTATTTGCCCGAGCCGGACCTCATGCCGCTCAAGCCGGACGATGCTTGGCTGGCGGAGGTGCGTTCGCATATCGTCGAGTTGCCGCTCGCTCGCAAGCAACGCTTTGTGAACGACTATGGCATCCCGGAGCAGGACGCCGATGTGTTCGTCGGCAATGTCCCGCTTGGCGGATTTTTTGAGCAAGCCGTCGAAGAGGCGAAAAATCCCAAGGCCATCGCCAACTGGGTGATTAATAATCTGCAGGCGTGCCTTATGGAGACCGATACGACAGTCTACGATCTGAAGTTTGAGCCGGCAGCCGTTCGGGAGCTGGTTGGGATCATCGACGCCGGCACCATTAGCAGCAAGGGCGGGCAGGAGGTGTTTGCGGAGATGTTCGAGAACGGCGGTTCGCCAGCGCAAATCGTCGAGAAGAAGGGCTTGACGCAGATCAGCGATTGCGGCGAGTTGGGCAAGTGGTGTCAGGCGGCGATCGACGCCAATCCCGGTCCGGCGGGCGACTTCCGCAGGGCAAGGAGAACGCGATCAACTTTCTAAAGGGTCAGGTGATGAAGGCCAGCCGAGGCAAAGCCAACCCGCAAGTGGTCGGTGAAACCTTGGCCAAGTTGTTGAACGGCCGAAGCAGGTGAGGCCAAGCGTAACCTTGCAAGGGGAACAGATGTACGGTAAAGGGTTTGAAAGATTTTTTTGACACAATGACACGGAGACAAATGAAAATGTTGTGCAACGCCCTTGCTGCGCTGGCGATGGTGGGGGCCGCTTGGCCAAGGGCGACAGCCAAGGAGACAGCACTGGACCGCTATGTGGCCAAGCCGGATCCAGCCTACGAGTACAAGCTGATTTCACAGCATGAGGAAAAAGGCTGCACCGTGTACATCCTAGGCATGACGTCGCAGAAATTCCTGACCGAGAAGGATGTGAACCGCACATTGTGGAAGCACTGGATGATTGTCGCCAAGCCGCACCGTCTAAAGCACCACACCGGCCTGATGCTCATCACTGGTGGTAGCAACGGAGGTGATCCCCCGACCAAGGGCGACGACATCATGGCGCAGATCGCTGCCAAGACCGGGTCGGTCGTCACGGTGCTCAAAATGGTGCCCAACGAACCGCTGCAGTTCGTGGGGGAGGAGCGCACACGCACGGAGGATTCACTCATCGCCTACACTTGGGACAAATATCTGCGCACCGGCGACGACCGTTGGCCCGCCCGCCTGCCGATGACCAAGGCGGTGGCCCGCGCGATGGACACTGTCACCGATTTTTTGGGTAAGCCTGAGGGAGGCGAAGTCGTGGTGGACAAGTTCGTCGCCGCTGGTGGTTCAAAACGGGGCTGGACTACCTGGAGTATCGCTGCAGTAGACAAACGCATCGTTGCCATCGTGCCGATCGTCATAGATATGCTCAACGTCATTCCGTCCTTCAAACATCACTACCGAGCATACGGCTTTTACGCGCCGGCGGTGGGTGATTATGTGGAGATGGGCATCATGGGTTGGCAGGATACACCTGAGTACAAACGCCTGCTTGAGATTGCCGAGCCGTACGAATACCGTGACCGTTACACGATGCCCAAGTACCTGATCAATGCCTCAGGTGACCAGTTTTTCCTGCCAGACTCGTGGAAGTTTTATTACAAGAATCTGCTTGGCCAAAAGCACCTGCGCTACGTGCCCAACGCCGGCCATTCGCTTGACGGCTCGGATGCCGTTTACAGTCTTGCCGCCTATTACAACGCGATTTTGAACAAGACCAAGCTGCCTGAGTACGAGTGGGACGTGCAGGAAGACGGCTCGATCAAGGTGACGACCGGCGTGCGCCCGAAGGAGGTTCTGCTCTGGCAGTGCACCAACACCGAGACGCGCGACTTTCGCATTGGTACAACCGGCAAAACGTGGAAGAGCAGCGAGTTGCGCCCTGTAAGCCGCGGCGTGTACGTCGGAAAGGTTCCCGAGCCGCCCAAGGGATGGACGGCGTTCATGGTGGAGTTGACCTACGCAGAGCCGATCCAGCGCGGATTGTCTACCAAGCGCGGCGGCCGGCTTGGCAAAGCGACTGGCAGGGTGGGCGCGCCGTTCAAGTTCACCACCGGCATTAACGTCCTGCCGGAGACGATGCCGTTCGAGTTCAAACCGATGCCCATCCCGAACCGATGACGGCCAGTCGCTAGAACTGGCTCAGGAAGCGGAGGTCGTTTTCGTAGAACAGGCGGATGTCGCTGATGCTGTAGCGGATCATCGCGATGCGCTCGATGCCGAAACCGAAAGCCCAGCCGCTCCATTCTTCCGGGTCGTACCCGACGTTTTCAAACACGGTCGGGTGCACCATGCCGCAGCCGGCGATCTCGAGCCATTCCTTGCCCATCTTTCGGACGAGTGGGCTGCTGAAGTCGATCTCCAGACTCGGCTCTGTATATGAAAAGTAATGCGGTCTGAACCGCAGTTTGACCTCTTTGCCTAGCAGTTCCTTGAACACAAACTCGACGGTGCCTTTAAGGTCGGCCATCGTCACATTCCGATCCACGTACAGGCCCTCGATCTGGTGAAAAGTCGGATTGTGCGTGGCATCGGCGGTGTCGCGTCGGTAAACGCGGCCTGGCACGATGATGCGAATCGGCGGCGGGGTTTTCTCCATCACGCGAATCTGCACGGACGACGTGTGGGTGCGGAGCAGCGGTCGGTCCGCAGTGTTGAGGAAAAACGTGTCCTGCGTGTCACGGGCCGGGTGGTCGGCAGGAGTGTTGAGGGCGTCGAAACAGTAGCGCTCGTTTTCGATTTCCGGGCCGTCGGCGACGGCGAAGCCGATTTTGCGGAAGCTGCGGACGATGTCCTCGGTGACTTGGGTGAGCGGATGTTGCCGGCCAAGCGGGCGGCGGCGGCCCGGTGCGGTGAAGTCGGTCGGTCGTGATGGTGCGGTGGCGGCGAGTTCGAGTTCCTCGCGCCGGCGGTCGAGCGTCTGGGTGAGTTCGGCCTTAGCCAGATTGGCGGCTTTGCCGGCGGCCGGCCGATCCTCCTTGGCCAAGGAGCCCATCTGCTTGAGTAGGCTGGTGAACTGGCCGTTAGTGCCGAGATACAGCACGCGTACGTCATCGAGCTTGGCCAAAGTGCCAGCAGCATCGATCGCCTGCAAGGCGGTTTCCTTCAGCGGAGTGATTTCGTCCAAGAATGGCATAGCAAAATTCCCCTTTTTGGAAACAAAAGAGGGCGGCCATTAAAGACCGCCCACTGAAAAAGTCAACTTGGCCAAGCGCTCAACCTTTGGTCTCGAGCGCGCCCTTGGCGGTGCTCACCAGTTCGCCGAATGCCGCCGAGTCGGTTGCAGCGAGGTCGGCCAGCACCTTGCGGTTGACGTCGACGTTGGCAGCCTTGAGCCCCTCGATGAAGCGGCTGTAAGTGATGCCGGCGTCGCGGGCGGCGGCGTTGATGCGCTGGTTCCAAAGTGCGCGGAAGGTGCGTTTCTTGTTCTTGCGGTCGCGGTATGCGTACTGGCGACCATGCTCGACAGCGTCCTTGGCGTAACGATAGAGCTTGGATCGGCGCAGGCGGAAGCCTTTGGCGGCTTCGATCATGCGTTTGCGGCGTTTCCGGGAAGCGGCTGCGTTAGTGACTCTCATTGCTGCTTTTCAATAAAACTGGGTTGGTTGGGTTAAATAAAGATTAGTGGCTGAACGGCATATTCTCCATCACCCGGGCGTAATCGGTCTTGTCCACGAGCGCGGAAGTGCCTAGTTTACGGCGGCGCTTCGCGCTTTTACTGGCCAAAAGATGTCGTTTTCCGGGGCGGCTCCTAACTATTTTGCCTGTGGCAGTGATCTTAAACCGCTTGGCTACCGACTTGCGCGTCTTGATTGATTTAGGTTTTTTCTGCATCTAAATGTTGCCCCCTTCCTTGAAAAAAGGGCAGAAAATCTAGCTGCTGCCCAACAGCTACACAAGCCATTTTCTGAACTATTTTGCTTTTTGTGACTGGAATGTCTTCGGCTGTGCGGCTACAGTTTCGCGCTCGTTTTTTTGCCAATATGAATAAAACAACGTTTTTTGCGGTGGTCGCGTTGTCGTTTGGGCTGGTTACAGGCCAGGCGGCAGACAGGGTGATTTTTGAGGATTCCAACTTTTCCAAGGAGGGTTGGAGTGGTTTTGCCGAGATCCCGGGCACGAGTGGCTGGGAGATCCGAAGCCGCGACTTGGGCGATCTCTCGCAAGCCGTGGTGCAGGAGGTCACGGTCGAGGCCAGTGGAGGCATTTTCCTGAGTACCGGGCCGGGCAGTTATGCCTCGGTGTTTCGGTCGGAGGGCGTTGTTTACGCCATCCGCTCCCGCGATGGAGAACGCGCGGCGATTGGCCAAGCCGATGCAGACGGCACTGTCAGCTTGCGGCTTGGTTTTGACGGCGCATTCCTGATTTACGAGTATCACGTTTCCGGCGGTTGGAATCGCCTCGGCAAGTCCGACATCATCGGCGTGGTGCAGTACACCGGCGGGATATCCACCCCGGATCGAGCCAGTGACATGAGTGGTTATCGCATCGTTGAACTCGAGTCCCTCAAGGGGGTGCGTTTCGGCTACACCAATACGCACAAGATTCCGGGTACCTCATGGGTGGTGCATGATCCGTTCCGGCCGCAACCGCGCCAGATTAATCCCGGCACAATGACGCCGCGCGACAACCCGGGCACCCCCCCCTCCGACGCGATCGTGCTGTTCGACGGAACGAACCTTGACGCGTGGGACGACGGCAAGGGCAACGCGTCGAAGTGGACGCTTCGCGACGGCTTCTTCGAGTGCGGCAAAAAATCCGGCACGATTCAGACGAAACAAAAATTCGGCAGCGTGCAGCTTCACATCGAGTGGGCATCGCCCTCGATCGTGAAGGGCAGCAGTCAAGGGCGCGGCAACTCCGGCGTATTCCTCGCCGGGCTTTACGAGGTGCAGGTACAGGACAACTACGATAATCTAACCTATCCGGACGGACAAGCCAGCTCGCTCTACGGCTTCCGTCCGCCACGAGTGAATGCCTCCCGGCCACCAGGCGTGTGGCAGGCGTACGACATTATTTTCGAGATGCCGGAGTTCGAGGATGGCAAAGTCGTCAAGAAAGCACGCATCACTGTGCTGCACAATGGTGTGCTCACCCAGCACGGCGTGGAGATTCCAGGCATGCTCGGCCACAAGAAAACCCGGCCGTACCGCGTGCACGGCCCTGGGCACATCCAGTTGCAGGATCACGGCAACCCGGTCCGTTACCGAAACGTCTGGATCCGCGAACTCAAGCCGATCCAATAAACTGTTGTGAACCGGGTGCTGTAACAGCCGGACATGGCTAAGCTGGAGACGGTGCATCGCAGCAAGGCCAACTGTTTCCTAGTTTGCGCGCGGCCCCATCGCGATCGTTTATCCGGAGGGAATCTGTTGGCACTCCTCAGCTCGGCCAATCGGGTAGCTATTCGCTTGGCTTTCTCGTGAGTCGGGCGGCGTAGGCGCCGTCAGTGTGGTCTTCGACCGGATGCAGTGATCGTTCCGCAACGAGTTGCCAAGCCGGGTACGCCTCGAGGAAGCGGGCGACAAGTTGCTCATTCTCTTCCGCCTCAATGCTGCATGTGCTGTAAACCAGTTGGCCGTTCGGCTTGGCGTTGCCTGCCGCTTGGCTGAGCAGTTTGAGTTGCTCGTCGGCAAGCAGGCGTGGTTTGTCGGGGCTAAGCCTCCAGCGCAGGTCGAGCCGGCGACGCATGACGCCGGTATTGGAGCAGGGAACGTCGACGAGTACCCGATCGTACTCGCCTGTTGCTGCGACATCCGTTTGACCGGGCGTGGCGCAAGTGACGCGCATACGGTTGCAGTTTTGGCGCAGCAATTCGAGCCGTGAGTCGCTGGTATCGAGTGCGCTGAGTTGGCCTTCGTTATTCATCTGCTCGGCGATGTGGCAGGTCTTGCCGCCGGGCGCGGCGCAGAGGTCAAGCACGACTTGGCCCGGCTGTGGATCGAGCAGGGAGACGGAGAGCAGTGTGCTGGGATCCTGCACGTAGAATAATCCGTCGCGGAAACTGCCGAGTGAGTCGAGTGGAGGGTGTTTGCGCAGGCGGAACAGGCTGCCGGGCTTTGCCCAGTCGCAGTCTATGAAGGTAGTCTCGACGCCTTCCTCTTCCCAACGCTTGGACAGGCGTTCCGGGGTGGTGAGTAGTTGGTTGACGCGGGCGCAGGTTGGGGCAGGTTGGTTGTTCCACTCCATGAGGCGAATGGTTTTTTCGCGGCCCCACCGCTGTTCCCATCGCTCGTACAGCCAGTCGGGGTGGGATTGGCCGAGTGCGGTGTGGTTTTTCTTCAAATCGGCTATATCGTGGCTGTTTTTTTCTCTTTCGCGGATGAATCGGCGCATCATGGCGTTGATGAATCCGGCTTGGCCGTGGCATTTCTCGGCCTTGGCCAAGCGGACGCTCTCATCGACGATGGCGTGCTCGGGGATGCGGTTGAGGAAGAAAATCTGGTACAGGCCGAGCCGCAGAATTTCCTGCACTGCTGGCTTCTGTTTGCGACCTTCGGTGGCGCGTTCAACGAGCCAGTCGAGCAGTCGTCGCCATCGCACGCAACCGGAGACGAGTTCGCGGCAGAGGCCGGTGTCGGCGCCGGAGAACGCTGCGGAACGGAGCTCGCGGGCGAGGATCGGTTCGACCGGGCGTTGGTTTTGTTGTGAGCGCAACAGTGATTGAAGAGCAATTTGTCTTGGTTTCCTACTCGGCACGGGGCTAGGATGCCGGCTTTGGCGGCGCAGGCCGAGTTTAACTTGATGAACGACACAATGACCGAGGAAGCAACAACCACCACAGAGCAATGCGATCAACTTCAGAGCGAGTTTAAACGACTGGTTTTGGATGGGAAACTTGATCCCAAAGTGACGGATACGCTGACGGAGTTGGTGACGGCTGGTTTTTGCACGCACCGCACGTGGGGTTTTGGGAAGATCACCACGGTGGATACGTTAATGGCCAAGGTCACGATCGATTTCCAGTCAAAACCGGGACACACGATGGATCTTGGGTTTGCCGCGAAGGTGCTTAGTCCGCTAAGCGCCAAACACATTTTGGCTCGCAAGGCCACAGACATGGCTGGCCTGCAACGCATGGCGGCGCTGAAACACCTCGAGTTGATCAAAGTGGTTCTTGAGAGCTACGGCGGGGGGGCAACCGTAGCGCAGATTCAGGAGATGCTGGTGCCGGATGTCATAGAGGACGATTGGAAAAAATGGTGGGCCACCGCCAAAAAGGAAATGAAGAGCGACGGGCACTTTCAGTTGCCAGTCAAAAAAACCGAGCCGATCGTCTATCACGTCGAGGAACTCTCCCCGGTGGACAAACTGATGAGCAACATTCGTGATGCCAAGGGGCTGAAGGCGCAGTTGGCTGCAGCCACGGATCTTTTCAAGGGTATCGACGACATTGAGGACAGGGAAGGAGTGCTAGGCGAGATCGTGAGTATTTTGAACACGGCGATCAGAAATCATTTGACGCTCAAGCCTTCACTCGCGCTCGAGGCCATTTTAATGCGCGACGCCATCCGCTTACAGGTCGAACTGCAAGCGCAGGAAGACGAACCAACGGCCGAGGCCATCTTCGAGAAGGCGGACAACTTGGCCGGAGTGATAGAGGGACTTTCCGCTGCCAATCAAAAGCTCGCCCTTGTTGCATTCCGTCAGGCGCATCCGGACACGTGGATGGATACTTACCTGAAGTTGGTGAACGAATCTGGCCTGCGGTTGGTGGGCGAGCTTGGGCAGATTCTCATCGACTCAGGACACTTTGATGATTTCAAGACACAATTGACGATGCTTATCAGCAGGCGCGAAGCCAGCACCGACCTCATGCTGTGGTTGGGTAAGAACCGTTCAGACAGTTTTGCCGACATCCTCGGCCCGGAAGTATTCCGCGCCATGATGACGGCCATCGAGAACGACCGTTTCAATGACCGAAAAACCAGCAAGCTGGGCGACTTCATCCTAGATGACCAAGAATTGATAACCGACTTGATCGGCTCCGCCGATATCGAGTTGGTTGAGGACTTGGTGCGAGCCCTGCAGGCGACCAGTTGCTTTGATGACATGGACAAGCGCTCACTGCTGGGCCGCATCGTCAAGGCGTTTCCGTCCATTCAGCCAATGATATCCGGCGAACAAACCAAGGAGGACAACGCACTCATCGTTTCATGGCCCAGTCTCGAACGGCGCAAACTCGAGTACGAGGAACTGGTCAAGAAAAAGATCCCGGCCAACTCAAAGGAGATCGCCATTGCCCGAAGCTACGGCGATCTTCGCGAGAACCACGAGTTCAAGGCCGCCAAGGAAATGCAGAAATTGCTGATGTCCCGCAAGGGCGAGTTGGAACTCGAGATGACGCGAGCAAGGGGTACTGACTTCTCTGACGCCACGATCGATGCGGTTACGGTTGGCAACAAGGTTAGCGTGACCAACCTAAACTCCAACAAACAGGAGACTTTCATTGTCCTAGGAGCTTGGGACGGCGATCCAGACAACCACATTCTCAGTTACCTCACGCCACTCGGGCAGGCATTCCTCGGTAAAAAACCGGGTGAAGAGGCAGAGTTTGAGGTGGGTCACGAAGCCAAGCGTTACCGGATCGAATCCATCGAGAGGCACACCGTCGCGGGTCCCACCACCACCACCGCCTACGAGGAGGAAGAGACTACTGCACAATCGGCTTCCGCCGAGTAATCAAACCGATTTTTCCAAAGCCCTGGTCGTAATGGCCGGTGGGGCTTACAGTGCTTGCAGTAAATGGCCGACGATGTCTTCCGCCGTAGAGCCGTAGCCGCCGCCGAAAATATTGAAATGGTTCAGCGTGTGGTACAGTCGATACAGTAGCTTGCGCGTTGGGTATCCGGGATCGAGCGGCCACTCCGCCTCATACGCCTTCCAAAAGGCGCCTCCGAATCCGCCGAACATTTCCGCCAGCCCGAACTCTGCCTCCCGGTCTCCACAGTAAGTTGCCGGATCAAAAATCACCGGCTCGCCGCTTGGTGAGTACGCCACATTGCCGCTCCACAAATCACCATGTAGCAGTGACGGCCTTGGCTCGTAGTCGGTAAAAAAACACTCCAGTTGGCCTAGTAACTCATCAGCGCCGTTGAGTCGCAGTCCTTTGCTCTTTGCTAGGCTGCACTGAATGCCAAGTCGATGCTTGCGCAGAAACGCCACCCAGTCATCACTCGCCGGGTTTGGCTGCAGCGTGCTGCCAATTGTATTGTCGCGACGCCAGCCGAAGTTCGCCTGTGGTATGGCGTGCAGTTTGGCCAGGAGGCGGCCAAGTTCTGCTTCTGAACCGCTCACACTCAATTCGATATGCTCGAGCACGAGGTGCGATTGACTTGAGCTGATGCCATGGCAGATGGGCCGTGGAACGCGGATTGTCCCAGTGGCGGCGATGTCACGCAGTCCCTCAGCCTCAGCCTCGAACATCGACAACGCATCAGCTCGGTTGAGCTTGGCGAAAAACGGTCCGCCATCGCCGTTGAGCCGGTACGCTTCATTGATGCATCCGCCGCTGATCGGTTCCGCGTTGGCTAAGCGGAACGCCTCACCGGTGGCAGCGGAGATTTGCTCGACGATCGTGTTCCACATCGGCGTTTACTTGTCGACTTGGCTTCGAGCGTGTTCGAGCAGGTTTGCGCAGCCGTTCTCGAGGAGATCGAGCACCGTCTCGAATCCCTTCTGTCCACCGTAATACGGATCCGGCACCTCGGTTGCGGTGCTGCCGGTGACGAAGTCGCAGAACGGCCGAACTTCCGCCGAGTACTCCCCGGCTGGCGCCATATTGCGAACGTTCATCAGGTTCTCGTCGTCCATTGTCAAAATCAGGTCGAACGAATGGTAATCGTCATTACAAATTTGCCGGGCCTGGCCGCCGGTGTTGATGTTGCGGTTGGCAGCCGCCGCGTGCATGCGGTGGTCCGGCGGGTTACCGGTATGAAACGCAATCGTGCCGGCTGAGTCACAATGGATTCGATTGGCCAGGCCCTCGGCCTCGACGAGATGGCGCATCACCGCCTCACCTGCAGGAGAGCGACAGATGTTTCCCATGCAAACAAACAACATATTGTACAGACGCATGACCCGGAGCCTACCTGCCTGCTTGTTCAAGGGCAATCCGGCGCATGGCCAAGCTTGAATTTGAACTGCCAAGCCGTTAAATCAAGTGCGTGAACCGTCGAACTTTCTTGGGAACCAGCGCGGCTGGTCTGGCTTACTCCTCCATCGCCGCAACCGCGGCCAACGTCGCTAACGGTCCCACCAAGCGCGTGGCGCTGATCGGCACCGGTTGGTACGGTAAGGTGGATTTGCTCCGTCTTATTCAGGTCACCCCTGTCGAGGTGGTGGCGTTGTGTGACGTGGACAGCACAATGCTCTCCGAGGCAGCTGACATTGTGGCCAAGCGTCAGAAGTCAGGCAAACGCCCCAAAACCTACGGCGATTATCGAAAGCTGCTCAAGGCAAACAAACTCGACATCGTGCTCATCGGTACGCCGGACCATTGGCATGCGCTGCCGATGATCGAGGCCGTCAAGTCTGGCTGCGACGTGTACGTGCAGAAGCCGACGAGTATCGACGTTGTTGAGAGCAGGGCGATGCTATCTGCCGCACGCAAATACGATCGTGTTGTGCAGGTTGGTACGCAGCGTCGCAGCACACCGCATCTCATGGAAGCGCGTGAGCAGATCGTCGCAAAGGGCCTGCTCGGCAATGTCGCTCATGCGGAAGTTTGCTGCTACTATCACATGCGCAATCGCAGCAACCCAGCCGACAGCCAGCCGCCGGTCAGTCTTGACTATGCCATGTGGAGTGGCCCCGCACCGAGTCGACCGTACAACGAGCTATGCCACCCACGCGGTTGGCGGGCGTTCATGGAGTACAGCAACGGCATCGTGGGCGACATGTGCGTGCACATGCTCGATACCGTCCGCTGGATGCTTGATCTCGGCTGGCCCAGCAGCATCGTCTCGCAGGGCGGCATCCTCGTTGACAAACAGGTCAAAGCCAACACCACCGACACTCAGACCGCCTGCTTTGACTTCGATGACATGCAAGTCGTCTGGCAGCACCGTGCCTGGGGCCACGCACCCGATCCCGACTACCCTTGGGCGGCCTTTCTCTACGGCGACAAGGGTACGCTCAAGCTGAGTGTCAACCGATACGACTTCATTCCGCGTGGCAGTGGGGTCAAGTCGATCCATCGAGACGCCAAGATGGAGTTGGAAGAGTATCCCGAGGACAAAACAGAGAAGGACCTTGAGCGGCACGTCGCCCCGGCGGTGCGGGTGCACATGATCGATTTTCTCAACGCCGTTGCCAAGCGCAGTCGCCCGGTCGCCGATATTGAGCAGGGACACATTTCGAGCGTAAGCTGCATCTTGGCCAACCTCTCGCAGCGACTAGGAGGCCGCTCGCTGCGGTGGGATGCAGAGACACACACCGTCATCGGCGATCCTGAGGCCAATCGGCTGCTCAATCGCTCCTACAGCGCACCGTGGGTACACCCAACGCCGGAAACGGTTTGACAATGCTCAACTTGTTTGGCGGAGCGCGTTATTCGCGGGTGAGTTGAAGGCACTGGAAGGTCTTCTGGTCGCGTACGAAAAGCTGGCCGTTAGAGTAGGCCGGAAAGCTCCAAGTTTTGCCGCAGACCTGTACACGGTCAATTTCCTCATATTCCTTCGGGTTAAGATTGAGCAGGATCAGTTCGCCCATTTGGCCGAGCACAAGCAGTCGATTGCTATCTGTCAGAGTTGACGCATAAAAGTTGCCGAAGCCTTGTTCCTGCCAGTTCAGCTTGCCGGTGGCAGCGTCGACGCAAATGAAGCGATCCTTCTCGGCGAAGCCATACAGGTTACCTTTCACGATGACCGGCGTGGCGAGGTTGATCTTTAGCTTGGGGGAGTTCCATTTGAGCTTGGCTTTGCCTTTCTCGCCGGTGCCAGCCATGCAGTGCATGCCCTCGGAGTGGGAGGCGACGATTACGCTGTCACCGGCGGCGAGAGGCGTGACAACATTTCGGAAATAAAGAGTGGGGAACGGTAGGCTCCAGAGTCGTTCGCCGGTTTGGGTGTCCACGCTGAAGAGCGTCTCGGTGGCGAGGGTAACGAATTGTCGCCGGCCCGCGAACGTGGTGATCAATGGGCTGGCAAAGCTGGCCAGATCATCCTGTGATTTCCACACGACCTCGCCGGTGAACTTGTCGAAACAGACGATGCCGGTTCCCGGGACGCCGCCCACCTGACAGATCAGGTGATCCCCATCGATCAACGGCGTGCCGCTGTAGCCCCGGCGTGCGGCGGCAGCCTCGTTTTGATTTTTATTTTTGATCCATTTGACTTTGAATTTTTTCTGGTAATCCACGCTCCACAGTTTGGAGCCGTTCTTTACGTTCAGGCAACTCAGCTTGCCACGGCAGGTTTGTGCATAAATCCGGTCGCCATCGAAGAGCGGGGCGCAGCGAGGCCCTGCGCCGAAGCGGTCTTCGTAGGTTTGCCCGTAAACCATCTCCCAAAGCAGCTTTCCGGTGCGCTTGTCGACGAGGCGTAGCGATTCGGAGCCGTCTTGTTGCTCGGCAATTGCGACCCGATTGCCCTGTGTCACCGGCGCTGAATGCCCGGAGCCAACGTCAATCCGCCAGACTACCCTCGGGGAACGGTGCAGTTTGGCTGGAAGCGGATCAGCCTTGGCAGTGTGGCCATTTGAGGTAGGGCCGCGCCACTGGGGCCAATCACCAGCTTTGGCTGTCACGCTGTAGATTGCCACGGCGAACGCTGTGGTCAGGAGTGGGTTTTGAAGGGTTGATTTACTCATAAAGTCAGCCGAATGGCAGGAAAACTAGGCGCCAGGGCAGGGTGACGCAATGTTCCTTTTGCCTTGTGCGCTTGTTCTGAAGGGAGCACTCTGCCCGTGACCGGTTGGATGATGTTGCCAAGGAGATGCCACCCCCGGAGTGTAATTAGCCAAGTGCTGCTGTCAGTGCTGACGGTGGGATTCGCTCAAGACTGCTTGGCCGGGCCGGGCGACTACCGTTCAACCAAGTACCCTACTTATGCTGACTGGAGGAGCGCCTGCAGCAAACTGCAGAGCAACCGCGCGCTGCTTGGACAAGCGGCGACACTCCAGATAGAGACAGCGTTACCTGCGTTCGCCGAGGTGGCCAAGGCGCTGCTGGCCGCGTTCGAGTTGGGCAAGGCTGGTTCGATGAAACCAGCGGCAAACTGGGTCGGCGTTCGGCCCAAGCTGGACGAGTTTTTCAATACCGATCGCGCTTATTTTCTGAAGCCGCCGATTCCGTTTCAACCGTTCGCGCAGAAGCTCCAGGTGCCACCTGGAAGCGAGGTGGTTTTCCATGGCGATTTTCACGGTGACATCCACTCCTTTATTGCCATGCTAGAATCGCTCAACCAAGCAGGCACACTAGACGGCTTTCGCTTGACAAAGCCGAACCGCTACATGGTTTTCCTCGGTGACTACACCGACCGCGGTAACTACGGCATTGAGGTGCTCTACACACTGCTGCGACTCAAACTCGCGAACCCGAACCAGGTGTTCATGGCGCGTGGTAATCACGAGGATGTGCAAATGATTCCCCGATACGGATTCATCGCCGAGTGTCAAAAAAAATATGATAACCAGTTCAACCCGGCGCTGATCGGGCGGCTGTACGATTTTTTTCCGGTCGTGGTTTACGTCGGCAGCGGCTCGGATTATATCCAGTGCAACCACGGTGGCATGGAGCCGGGCTACTTGCCGGGTGCGCTGCTCGATGCCAAGCCGGCGGTTGCGTTCCAGCTGCTTGGCCAAGTGCGCGGCGGCACGTTTTTGCTCAACTATCCAGCATTGATTGAAACTGCCGATGCCGCGCGGCGTAATTTCCTCAAGACCACTATCCGCGACTACACGCCGCTTGCGCCGATGTCGCCGCTGATCAACGGCTTCATGTGGAACGACTTCACCGTGTTCGCCGGCGAACCGGGGCTGGGGTATATGGACGGTCGCGGTTTCGTGTATGGCAAGGCTGGCACCCGAATCGTGCTCGACGCCTCCGCCGGCGCGACGACCAAGGTGCGAGGCGTGTTCCGGGCGCACCAGCACTCCTCCGCAGTCAACCCGATGATGCGGCGGTTGGTTGCCGGCAACGGGCTGTTTCGGCACTGGCACGAACATGACAGCTTGGCCAAGGCCAACGCCGAGGCGGTTGTGCTTCGCAGCCAATGCAAACTGGAGTACAGCGCCGATCGGTCGCTGAAGGACGGTTCCGTGTGGACGTTCAACGTCGCGCCGGACAGCTATTACGGCAGAGGCAACAGTTACAAGTTCGACACGTACGGCGTGCTGACCACCGGCGAGTCGTTTGCGGACTGGAAACTACGGGTAGTCAATCAAATCGTTCCCACTCTCAAATCCCTTCCGGCAGGCCATTGAACGAGTTGCGGTACCAGTTTGAAGTGTTCGAGGGCCCGTTGGACCTGCTGCTGCATCTCGTGCGTAAGGAGGAAGTCGATATTTACGAGGTGAACATGGTCAAGCTGGCCGACCAGTTCTG
>PVBE012957580.1_pt1 | contig 39202 bp, 31 predicted proteins | sample 1631181 | NCBI WGS metagenome assembly PVBE01 (sample SAMN08397723, study PRJNA350692) | Marine metagenome, whole genome shotgun sequencing project. | isolation source: water | place: Pacific Ocean | collected 2012-04 | reverse complement strand
GGTCTGCATCGATGGAAGGACACCTTTCCATGCCCTCTACATTGCCTGACCTGATCGATGTTAAGGCATAGAGATCACGGGCATCTTCAGTTTCCAGTTTATCCAAATCTGTAAGAATTTCTTCAATCTCGCCACCCTGCTTAGCGATTTTAACGACATATTCTATGATTGCAGCACTGTCTGAAAGATGGAATAAGGTGTCGCCTACGACTGTGCGGAAGGTATCAAGTGAGGGGGATTCTCGATTAGAAAGGGAGCGAGAGACTCCTATCTGCTCGTCTGAAAGATGTTCTGGTGGAAGGGCGGATAACATTCGCACCACCGCGGTCAGATCGGTGGGGTCAATCTGCCAGATTGTGGAATCTATCTCTGCTTCTGATGTGGCCTCATGAATTGAAGTTGGATGGGATTTCATTGGCTTGAGCACATCACATTGGTCTGCCAGAGAATGCCAGACTGGATTGATGCCAACATCGCAAGATGAACGCAGCGTAGCAAGAGAAAGTGAGTCTTCGTCCTGACCACATCCCCATGCTGCTCTAAGGAGAAGGCAAGCCATTCGGAAAGCAGGGGATAAAGTGGGATCATCTGCGGAAATGCGGGGGATGAATGTAAGGGGGGATTGACCACGTGAACGACCGCCAACGGCTCGGCGACCACGAGGACGAGAGGAGCGGGGGGGGGATGAAGAGTCATCTGGGTCGGGGGGGACTTTACCGCTGAGAACCAGATCGATCATCTCTTTGGCCGATGCATTCAGGCCACTGCTCCAAAGAAGTGAACGCTTGGCGGCTGCAGTTCGGGTCCGGCGATCCGCGCCTGAAGCAAGGGCATCAGCCAAGCAAGAAGCCAAGGCTCGTTCGATAGTGCCATCCATGATGACCAGAGTCCTCATCATGGTGCGATGACTTCGATTGATGAAACCTGTGCTCAGTGGTTCGGTTGTAATAACAGGGTTGAAACATACTGAAACGATGCTTGAGGATATGTGGGGTATCCTGCTCATTCTGGCCCATCCCACGCTTGCCATCGCATTGCTGTTCTTCATGTGGAGGCAATACCAATGGAGAGGTAAACGTAGATTATTGAGAGGTGAAGAGTTGTTGGAAGCTAGGAGGTCTCATGAGATATGGGGGAGAAGGATGCTTCTGTTAGCATGTGGAATTATCGTCTTGGGTTATGCGACAAATGTGGTAATAATGAGAGGGGAATATCCGTGGTGGCGTTATGCACTGCCATTCCACGTCCATGGCGCTTTTGGAACGATGGGGATTGGGTTTCTTGGTGCCGTTCATATCTACGGTTTGAGAACGGTGAAGAAGCGAGAGGGGGGGGAATCATTCCATCTTACAAGAACTCGACACGGCCGCGCTGCAGACGTAGTCATCTTCCTTGCCATCATCCATGCATTTATCGGAGTGATCTATCTGATTGGAATCCTATCCTAAGCGGAAGTATGTTCGCGCCATATCGACACCCAAGCATCGATATTCGCTTCAATATCATCAACCGTTGGCGGGCGATTCTCGACATTTCCTTGGGGGTCGAGAGCAACAATCCTACACCCACATGCATTGCGATGTCCGCCGCCCGTGGAGTCAAGATTTTTAGCCAATAATGTCAGATTCATCACTCCTTGATCACCGTTGAGAAATGCATTGTTGTAGAAGGATGCTCCAAGTGGTGGTTTCGATCCTTGTTCAAGGCCACCGCCCTCGAATCCCTTCACAACACACACTGCATCACAGTCATCACCCCAATAAGCAGTGAAAACAAAGCCATTGGAACTAAGACTAGTGCCATCGAGACGAATGATTCCAAGGCGATCAATCAATCGACCGCGGGCCGGTAATAGTTCGAGAATCTGAAGGCGCCGACGTTCGGCGAGTTCAACGCGGCGATTGACTGCGGGTTGTTCCATGATCCAATCAAGAGGGTGATCATCAACCAACCAATCTAATACTTGTAAGACATAATCTGGAACTTCCATCGAAATCGTACGGGATAGGAGCTGGGTTGCGTCTGGATTCAGATATTCTTCTGGAGTGATCTGACCGCTGTCGATCTTGTCAACCATGTTCATCATCGGGGCGAATGATGAGAGATCGAAATGATCCTTGAACATCTCATATGTGACGCGGGCAGCACTCGGGAGAGGTTCCCATATCGTCTTCCCACCGGCTGCTTCGTGCTTTGCTATCTGTTCTGGTGAAGGAGCATTCGTGTCATGGTGATCGAGCCAAAGACCACATTCAGGATGGAATGGGAGATCGCAGATCGCTGTTGAGCGCGTGATGATTGAATCCATCTCAGAAGTTCTCATTTTTGCTGGATGCCCGAAACGAACGGATGCTGCAGGGTAGCATTTCTTCAGAACTGCTGTGGCCATCAGACCATCGAGATCGCAATCAGCAACAATCTGATCTATCTCAGGAACCCCTGCCAGTGGTCCATCCATGGCGCTGTGGGATGGTGCTCCTCATTCACCTTTCGGGTGGATTGCATATGCACGTCTTCGTTCGACTCAGATGGATGTGCGGTGGAATGAATGGGGGTTTGCTCATAAACGCGATTCTCTCATTAGTAAGGGATGAAGGATGGGCAGGTGGTTGCTCTGGGTCGCCGAGGCATCATCATCGCCATGTTATTGGTTGCCGGCTTCGACCAATTCATCATCCCAGAATCTGAAGAACACGGTGAGATTGCTGAACTGGGAGATACAATCGAAGTGGCTCACGTACTAGGGCGAACACAGGAGATTACTCGAATGACGACTGTTGACAGCACTGGAAATGTGGGGAAGCATACCTCATTGGCTGTGGATTCGGGGGGTGATGTTCACGTCTCGTACCGTGATGTCACAAATGCAGATCTGAAGTATGCAACCTACGATGGTGTATCATGGACAAACATAACCGTTGATAGTTCCGGTTCTGTGGGCCAGTATGCCTCTTTAGCCGTAGATTCAAGCGGGGATAATGCAGACCCTGATGACGATAATGATGGTTGGAGTGACCTTACAGAAGGATCTTGCCTGACTGATTCGAGAAATAATGCATCCATTCCTCTGGATTCCGATGGTGATGGAACATGTGACGCCCTCGAGGATGATGATAACGATGGATTTGACAATACAATGGAGATATTGTGCGGTTCTGATCCATCGGACAACCTCTCTCTTCCAGAGGATCTAGATTCTGATGGGATATGTGATCCTGAAGATGAAGATATAGACGGAGATTCATGGTCAGATGTTGGTGAAAGTGAATGTGGCACCGACCCAAGAAACAACGCTTCAGCCCCGGTTGATACAGATGGGGACGGGGATTGTGATGCAATTGATGGAGATGATGACAATGATGGGGTCATCGATGAAGATGACCGATTCCCATTCAATGGATCAGAATGGTCTGACATGGATGGGGACGGTATTGGCGATAATGCCTACCCTGATGATGATAACGATGGCACACCAGATGATGCGGATGTCTTTCCATTCGATCCATGTGCAGCACAAGACACGGATGGAGATGGAGAATCTGATACCATTGAACGTGATTGCACGACGTCATTGAAAGAGGATTTTGACGATGATGGAGATGGCGTGGATGATCTTGAAGATCTATTTCCTCTCAATAGGGCAGAATGGGCAGATGATGACGGAGATGGTATTGGTAACAATGAGGACATCAATGACGACCGCATCACAGAAACACCTGATGTCGTAGTGAATGAAACGAATGAGAGCGTTGATCCCGGTGTGCCATTTCTGTACAACGCCACTGCGCTCTCAAAGCATCAGACCCATGCAGAAGGACTCAGTTTCGGTGGACATTTCTGGATCCTCAGGGATCTACAGGTTGAGCCGGGGATGAAAATCATCGTCAATGGCCATATCTCCACAATCATGGTAGTGAACCCGGAAGATGGAGTTGATTACATCAGTCAGACCTCTGAATTGCAGTACGTTGAGATCGATCAAGAGCATCCAGTGCCGTTCTATCATGGTGATACTATCGAATTCTATGGTTATGTCACTGAAGTCATTCCTGAACAACCTCAGACCAGCGTCATTTCCCTCGATCTGGAATTCAGAGATTGGGGTGCAGTCGCTGGTGGCTCGGGGGTACTCGGCACCATTCTGGCTGTTGCATTGAAAGCTCGTAAGGCGGTGAGGGGAGATGATGAAGAAAGGATGGAGAAGAAACTCAAAGAGAAGAAATCTAGCATTCCTATGGGTTGGTCGAAAGAGCAATATGAGAAATATGGGAAATATGGGAATTTCTCGGCATCAATGAATGATGATGAGCGGTGACGTTTGAATCGAAGCAAGGTTGTTGGAATGATGGATGAAGGGGTACTTGAAGGAATCAAGGGGGTGTTTCTGGATCTTGATGGCACCCTTGTAATTGGGGAAAAACTCATTCCTGGTGCTGATGTTTTTGTTGCTGAATGTAGAAAAATTGGTGTTCACGTCACATTCATCTCAAACAACAGCTCGCGTTCAGTCACTCAATACGTTGACAAAATGCTGAGACTGGGGATTGAGGCGAGTGGTGAGGAAATTCTACTCTCAACACACGATTTGATTGCACATCTCAAAGATGAGGAAATTAGAGCATGTTGGCTCATAGGGACTGAAGGTATGCGAAGAATGCTCGAAGATGCTGAAATTGCCACGAGAGAACATTCGTCTGAATGGGTCGTGATAGGATATGATACTGAATTGACCTATGCTAAATTAGCGACAGGATGTGCCATGCTGAACAGAGGGGCTGGACTGATCGCATCACATCCTGATCTCGTATGCCCTAGTAATGATGGTGATCTACCAGATGTTGGGGCGATGCTGAAGATGATCGAGGCGACAACGGGAGTGGGAGCGACTGTAATCACTGGGAAGCCCCGTGCAGATATGCTGATAGGAAGGATGAATGAACTCGGACTCGCTCCTGAACAATGTGCAATGATTGGTGACCGAATCTACACGGATATGGCAATGGCAAAAGCAGCAGGTGTTCACTCAATTCTTGTCCTTAGTGGTGAAGCTAGGCGAGAAGAGGTCCAATTAATGGATGAAGAGGAGCGCCCAGATGTTGTAGTGAATTCAGTCAAGGACCTGTTCTGAATCGAAAGGTGCTCGAGTCCGCAGCAGAAGCGATTAATGCTGGTAAGAGTAAGGCCGATGGCGGTGGCGCTACCGCAGAGGACATCGCCAAGTATGCTCCCAAGGATAACGATGCAGAGGTCCCTTACCCTATCCCTGGGTGCTCGGCTATGGTTCCAAGCAACGCCGGTTTCTGTCCCAGTTGCGGTGAGTCCTTCAACTAAATCAGGACGCCTCATCCTCTCGACGCTTCGGTCGAAGGATGGTTGCTGTTGCTACAACCATCATTAGTGTACTGAATAGACTTAGTGAAGGAAGACCAAAACCTCCATCGTCACTATCATCCTTAGTGCCTTCAACCTGATCCGTACTGCCATCTCCATCCACATCTGGACAACCACGTGTTCCATCTGTACTCAAACCAAATGCATACGGGCAATAATCTTCCCAATTTCCTAAACCATCATTATCATCATCCCACGAGGTGAGGTAAATTTTATCGCCGGATGTATGAATAAATATTGGGCTTTTATCATAAAGTGCAAGGCCTACTCCACTACTAATATCACCAGTGACATGGTACGTTTCCCATTCAAATTTAGGTTCGAGGCCGGTGAAAAGAGAACCTCTTGCAGCATCGGTAAGATACACATATCTAACAGTCTTAAGAGTGCTCTTGAAAACTGCATGAGGAACTCCATCATCTGTCATATCTAAATCATAACTACTTCCAGCATGCCCATCCGCTATTTTTTCAGAATACCAAGCAAGGCCAAGGCCAGCAGATACAGTTGTTGCAGCAAAAGCGTATAATCCATCTGGATAAAAATCGAAACAGGTTGAAGAGCACGGCCTTTCAATAATATTCACTCCTCCTGCAAGGACGATTAGGTGTCCATTTGTCTTATCCAAGGCAATCTTTGGGCTTTTGAAGACGTGTTTTTGATTTGAATCTGTAATTATTTTTGCTGAAGAAAAGCCACTATTCGTTTTCGTCATAAAATAAATTCCAGAACCAGGATCAGCCCTAAATGAATATTGAATACAATTATCATATGTTATCGCATAAGGTGTTCCCTCATGGACTGTATATGTGCCATCCTTTTTTGAACAATACTTGTATGCTTCTACATTTGAATAAACAAAATATCCTGTTGAGCCAGAGGCTGCGACAGCAGTACCTCTGAAGTGTCCATCTTTTACCCATTCCTCTGTCCAAGTTTTACCGCCATCTGACGAATACTCATAATTTAATCCGTAGTAATTGTCATCGTGTACGATGGTCCTTGTGACGTGAATATGATTTCCATCGACAGCCAAGGAAGCCTCGAATTGCCAATGGTTAAATTGATGGGAAAAATGATTTGTGCCGTCCCATTGATGATATTTTAGCACAGGACTTCCACTTTGGTATGATTTTACCAACAAATGGACCAATCCCTTATCATCAACAACAAGTTCTGGATGCGATGGATTACCGTCACAAGAATTGCTAAACCTCCCTGGAACTATTAATTGATTCCAAGTATTAGTCGTTCGATCATATCGTTCAATAATTGTCTTATCCGAATAATCATAATACACAACGGCTAAAATATCATTATTGCGATCAACGGCGAATTCAGAAGCCCCATAAGCTGCACAATTGTTTGGGGGGTGTGCATAGAATTCCTCCCCCCTCGCAACAGTATAATGGATAAATTCAGATGCCAGTGTAATTTGAGGATCATCGGGGTCATTATCATATCTGTCACTAACTCCATCACCATCACTATCGGGACACCCAACTCTATCGATAGTTGATGATCCAGCCTCTTCAGGACAGGCATCTGAATTATTATCGATGCCATCTAAATCTGTATCAAACCAACGGAATCGATCATTAGGCCATAAATCACCACCTTCTAGAGTGATCCATTCGGAGCCGGACCAGAAAGTTCTATCTTGTACATCTCCATATCCATCGCCATCTGCATCCTCCCATTGAGTTGGATTAAAGGGGAATGCATCAGCAGTTCCATTTGGATGTGCGGGGGCATTCTCATCTGCATTAGAATATCCATCATCATCTGTATCTGGACATCCACATCGATCAACTGTAGAATTCCCATAAACTTCAGGGCATGAGTCTGGTCTATATCCTATTGAATTGTCACCAAACCCGTCATCATCAGAATCTGACCATTGTGAGGGATCGGTTGGGAATGCATCATCCAAATCATTAAACCCATCTCCATCAGTATCCGCAACTAATGGGTTTGTGTGGCAGATAGTTCCTTTTTCAGGAATGTATTCATCACCCCAGCGAACCATCTTGAAGGTGATCAAATGTTCTTGAGGAGTGCATTCCTGTGTCTGATAAATTTCATTCCAATCAGAAATTCCATCGCCGTCTGTGTCATTTGATGCCGAATCAAGAGGATTGCTACAATATCTATGCATGCGTTCCCATGTGGATGCATAACCTGCTGGGCTACCTACATACATGCTTTCAAGCATCACATCATGGCCCACTACACATTCATCAGGATCTCCGAATTGGTTCCATTGTCCAGGATCACCTTCTGTAAAGTAATTCCCGAGAGTTTTCTTATCTCCATCACTATCATTGAATGCATCATATGAAAAGTCACATGTTGTAATCGAACGAGGCCCAAACTCCCATCCAGAGTAGAGATACTCGGTCTTATACGTGACTGGTTGCCTGTGTCTAATTTCAGCCCCTGAAGTGTCAGTCCAAACCCAGGCCGGAGCATACCTGTCATCATAAACTCCCGCAGAATACCACTGCCATTGACAATTTTCATTAGTGAATAATCCTCCTTGTTCAATTTCATCAGATAATTGATCATTATCATCATCAAAATCCAGAGGTGTCCCGTACTTTGAGGCCACCCCAAGTGTCCAGTCTTCAATGGTCAAAACGGCTGAGTTGTATTTTGGATCAGATCCATAAATACCACCCTTGATTTTCAATGAGTACGTTCCAGGACCATATATCGTACTTAGCACGCCAGCGTGCACCGAAACATTCCCACAGGCGTATCTGACAGAATTTATGTCGATTGAACAATCATGATACAGGTTGTTATGGTTGACGATAGATGAAATATTCGCTCTTTGTGAATCGGTCAGAGTGAATTCATAGGGATTAATGTATGTCATCTGAGAATCCAGATTCGCAATAGATAAAGTAGCCCATACGGCTGCATTGAAGTCAAAAAATTCGTCTGTGAATCCATCGCCATCAGTATCAATTGCTGCATTTCCATCGAAAGGAAATGCATCGATACTTTCTGCAACACCATCACTATCAGAATCCATTGACTCGTTTGGATCGTTGGGGAAAGCATCTCTGTTATCAGTAACCCCATCTCCATCAGAATCGATATCCACCCATTCTGAAGGGTCGTTTGGAAAGTCATCTGCATTATCTCCAACCCCATCTCCATCCGAATCTAGTGCTTCATCAGGGTCACTGGGGAATACATCCGCATTATCTCCAAACCCATCCCCATCAGTATCGATTGTTTCATCCGCATTGTCTGGAAATGCATCTGAATTATCCCCGACCCCATCTCCATCTGAATCCATTGCTTCATTCGAATCGTCAGGAAACACATCTTGTGAATTTGAAACTCCGTCACCATCTCTGTCATCATCACATGCATCGGGTTCACCATCTGCGTCAGCGTCGATCCGATCATCAAAATACGGGCATAAGTCTTCAGAATTCAGAACCCCGTCACCATCAACATCAGGGTCAGCGTTGTCACCGATACCGTCACCATCTGTATCGGTGGTTTCACTGGCATCTAGGGGAAATGCATCTGCATTGTCGCCTACCCCATCCTCATCAGCATCACTCCCTTCATTCGGATCATTCGGAAAAGGATCCGCAGGGTCAGGCACCCCATCACTATCTGTGTCTGGACATCCAAGAACCGGGCCCGCTTCGGCCGGACACAAGTCTCTGAACATGGGAACGCCATCCCCATCTGTATCTCGCTCCTTGAACAAAACAGATTTATTCTCAATCAATCGATGATTGCTCATGGTTCCATTCCACACATCATGCTCGTCAGTGTAGATGTGCGCTTCAGTGGAATTGGTCTTATAGCACGAATAAGTACCATTCTCCATCAAGGTACAGATTTTTCGGTCTCGGTTGTCAGTTCGAACCGAGGTATACATGTCATGACCTTGCAAAGTGACTGCCTTGACCCCATTTTCATTGAAATCGACAAGACGAGGATGAGTTGAGTTCAGTGCTCCATAGCCCCACGAATCAATCTCGCGTTGCCAGCAGTTCGCCTTTCCAGAAGATGATAGGACACAGACTTGAGTGGGGCTGGTATACAACCCAACAGCCTGCCCAGGCATTGTGTTACTCAGTGTGACCTCATATGCAGTCGGGAGATATCCCCAATTTCCAGCGCTATCTTCGCCCCATTGAGCATTGCTCCCTCCCCAACAAGAGACATCCCCATTCAGAAGCAGGGCACAAGACATGACATCTACCACACTCACCGCGATTGGCGTATGCAGTCCCAGAGTACCAACGGTGGCATTTGTTGGACTTGGTGAGAAATAATTTGGATCCATCCCGAGAAATGTTGGACTTCGTGAACCATTTCCAACTTGTCCAGCAGTATTGTCACCCCAACATATGGCTTTGAATCTCTTTTGTGATACGTCGGCCGACGCTGATTGAGTGATTACACAAGCATGCCGGAAGCTAGCAGATATCGAGATTGCTTTTCCACCATTCAGGTCCAAGGCAGAATGAGTGTGATTCGCAAGTGTTGTTGTAATTGTTCCAGAAGCATTCACGTATCCAAGACCTAATTCTCCATACTGATTTGCATCGCTGAAGTTACCATATGCATTCCAGAGTGGGAAGCAGTAGGTGTTGTCATATGCTCGATCGGTCAATGCACAAGCGAATTCCTCATTCCATCCTCCGATATCCACTGCGAGGATCTTCTGAGAATCCGGCAAGGAGAGAGCTGGCAATGTGTAAGTTGAGAATCCATCCTGCTGAGCCTTCTCGATCCATTCACTACCGCGACCCCAGCAGACCAAGGATCCATCATCGAGTACAGCACAGGTCAATCCCGGCCCATTTCCTCGGTGAAGACTGGTGGCAGTCCTGTTTTCGGGGAACATATCGATACGATATGGTTCATCCAAAAGCGCATAATCTGGCACAGCTCCCAGAAACTCTGGATTCTGTGGCCAATTCTCGACCATTGAACGGTTTCCGAACATATATCCCATAGTATACGCCGTATATCCTCGGCCGTCACACCATACTTCACCTTCAATGATCTGACAGAATGACCCCCCAGCAAAAGCCGCGGTTTGGTGACTGTAGACTGAACCTTCTTGGAAGCCCGTGATGTTGAATGTCGAATTGTTCGCTGAAGAAGTATGGCTATGAGTTCTAATCTCTTTGAGTATCTCCTCCACACCCTTTCCCTCAGCCCCATATTCGGCGAACGGTGCACCCATTGAGAGCAAGAAGATTGCCATCAGACCGATTGAGATGCGCGCATGCATGCATGGCCGAATCGAAGGTCGAATATCATCCTTCAGATGTTGTCGAGCTTTGCTGCGAGAATGAAATCCGCCATGGTCAGACCATCGATCTTATGCGTCCAAATTAGTGCTTTCACTCGTCCCCATCCGAGCTCAAAGTCTGCATGATGTCCCTCTTGCTCACATATCGCTCCAATCCGGTTCGTGAAGTCAAGTGCTTGGGCGAAGTCATCGAATGCCCACGAGCGCTCAAGATGATGTCCTTCGATGATAAACCAATCACTGTTTAACTGTGGTAGGAACTCTCCTTGTTCTTCCTCGGTCAAAGGTGGTACTCCACCCTCGCATGCCTTGCAGCTCTTTTGTGACAATTGGCTCATGGTCTTGCGAATCAATGGTGAATTATCAGTCTTCAGATTCACCCGTGGGTTGTGAAGTCACCGCAATTAGTTTCAGTAGACCAATTGCACTTCCGAGGCTGCACTCAATTCAATGACTCCGGGTGGTCCACTCCACATAATTTTGTCATCAGGAACTATCAGTGCTCCATCTCCTTCACTATGGTCAAGTGTTGCCTTATCTGAGGCAAATGAACAGTAAAGCGTAGCATCAGAGATGATTTTTTCCATTAATTCTGAAACAAATCTTGAATCGCTGCCCATCTCTTGATTGAGTTCTTCGATAAAGTCAGAATCTAGTAATCTTGTTCCAGCCGCGGCGAAGAATATGCTCACATCATGGCCATCTGAAATTGCCTGACCTGCACACGCTAATCCAACAATCGATTTGACCGGGTCGCTTTTTGGCTCTGATACAAATTTGAAGAAGTACTTCCTACTCATGTTTCCCTAAACCTAAATCAGTATTTGATTTGATGCTTCAGCCACTGTTGTCACGATTCTGATCACGATCTCAGAGTCCTTGCCATGGGGTTTCATATCCACTGATAAGAAAGGAGAGCCATGTCGAGCAGGGCGGTGTTCCTGATCCTCGCCCTCTTCGCAGTTGCCATTTTCCCCCCCTCCCCCCTCTCAGATGGTGGAAACAATGATGGGAAGACGTGGCCATCTTCAGCCCGAGTAGCGAATTATGGGACGATCCAATGGGACACAGGTGACCTGGATCAGGTCTATGTCTACAGGGCTGATGTTGATGATGATGGGGATGTTGAAGGCGTGTTGGTCTCATCATATCGTGACGGGTCAGATAATCAACATTCATTCATCCGCATCATATCGCCCTCATCCACCAATCAACCCAACTACGAATGGACTTCACCAGATCTTGGAGTCTATACGTCATTGACCATCAACGACATCGATGATGATGGTGATCAAGAGATGATCCTACGTACATACAATGGTACCGGGTCTGTCGTGCAAGGTGACATCCGAATCATTGGAGGAGCAAGTCACCAAACAGAGTGGGTCTCAGACAACTATGGGGCATCTGTCTGGGGTATGGAAGCAGATGTGGATGGTGATGGTGGTCTTGATATGATCAACATCTGGACCAATTCGGAAGGAAAATATTTCGAAGTCCTTGATGGTACTACGCGAGCACCCATCTGGGATGCAATCAATCATTCATCCAACTTCAATCTGGTCGCAAATGACCACGATGCTGATGGTGATATCGAATTGGTCATCACTGAATGGAATCAGTCCTGGGTTCCAGGTACGAGCATTCCCATTTATTCTAGTCGAATCACATCCTATGATGGAGCAACACTCCAGGAAGAATGGTCTACGGGTTGGATGGATTACATTTCCAACGCTTGGTTCTTGGATATCGATGGTGACCCTCAGCTCGAAATCCTCGAGATGCGCCATTCAAGTGTGAATGGGAGCACTCTCTACTCATTTGCCGTTCGGGATGGTCAAAACATGCAGGAACAGTGGGCTGTAGGGCCCAGTGAGTCATTCATCTACGCTAATCCAGCTGAAGTCGATGCATCCTCACCCGGGATGGAGTTGATCATGAAACAAGGTCAGAAAGAACTGGAGGTTCGCAACTCATCTGATGGACAGCTCCTATGGAACACGACGGCGAATCAAAGCATCTATGGAACTGCCAAAGACATCGATAACGATGGATGGGAGGAACTTCTTGTCGCTATAGATGGTCGCGTTGACATTCGTAATGGAACGTCATATCAGTTGGAATGGACAACGGGATATCTCGGCGAGAAGGTGACCACACATGTCTACGACGTCGACAACGACAACAGGCTTGAACTCATTCTCTTCGCAGAGCCGTCTTCATTCATGACCGAGATCAACGTTTTCGATGCCGAACAGAGGACATTAGAATGGACCAGCAGCCTTCTGACCGGTACCGTCTACGCTACCATGGGTGGTTGGGGTGATTTCGATGGAGATTCGCTGATCGATGGAGTCTTCATGCGTAACTGGTATTCGAATTCGAATCAAACGCAACATTCTGCAGCATTCATGCTCGAATTCGCTAATCGAAACTCTGCCCCCAACATCATCCTGAGTACTCCCAATGAGGGGGAGGCTCACATGTTCGGTTCAGCGATTCAATTCGATGCATCGCAATCTAGCGACCCAGACGGTGATCGGATCACATTCCAATGGACCAGCGATATCGATGGAATCCTATCCAATCTATCCGCCTTCACCACTAGTAATCTTTCACTAGGAACACATCAGATCACATTATTCGCCTTTGATGAACGGGGTCATGAGATCTGGGTTAATCGAACTGTGATCATCAATGAGATTCCAGATGAGGATGGAGACGGGTTTGGGGATGGGATCGACGCTTGTACAAACACAACGATTAATGCCGTAGTTGATGAAAATGGATGTGCTGAATATCAGTTGGATGATGACCAAGATGGGTTTACCAATGACATTGATGATTGTGATGATATCACTGGAAATGCAACGATTTCACCTTTTATTGGTTGCCTTGACGGCGACAGTGATGGCTATGCAGATATGAATGATGATTTCCCGAATGTGTCGAGTCAATGGCATGACGGAGATTCTGATGGATATGGTGAGTCTGCGCTTGGATTCCAACCAGATGCTTGTCCAGACGTATATGGAAATTCTACTGTAGATAGATTTGGTTGCATAGACAGTGATGGAGATGGTTGGTCCGACGGAGATTCTGAATGGGAGATGATTGTTGGAGATGATTGTGAAAATGGTGCAGATGCATTTCCAAATGATCCTGTACAATGGTGTGATGGGGGCGCGGGTGGGGAAACTGAACTGGTCACAGACAACAATTTGTCTCACAACGGTACGCAACCAGATAACACGACGGAAACCGACAATGGAACATCTGATTTGGGTGAGGGACTCAATCAAACCATAATACAACAAGAAGAGGAATCTGCGAACGTTTCATCCCAAAATATGAATCATACTGAACAAACAGAGGAGGAGAGTGCGGAAGCTGAATTGGAAAGGGCGGCCGAAAACTCGGAGGGAAGGGGCGTCCTCTTCAAATACAAATTCATCATTATGGGGGCAATCTTCGCTATCGCCATCATCATCGTCATCATCCTACTGATTATGGAGGAAAGGGGAGCAGGGGCAGGGGAGTCCTACTCCCAGCACCTGATGTCAGTGGCGTCAGTTCCCGACACCCCCCTCCAACAATGGACTGATGAAGCTGGTCACACATGGCGCAAGAGTTCTGAGGGGAGGACTCAGTGGTGGAACGGTGTCGATTGGCAGGATATCTAAGGCGCCGGCATTATTCCTGTTCGGCGTCTGAGATAGGATCGATCTGGCGGGGATGGGCATGTCGCATCCGGCCCAGGCTCGCTGCGTCTATCCAGCATTCCAACTCTATCGCCTCAGCCTCGTTGTTCATCTGTTCTGGAGAATCCACCGGTAGGCCCCGTTCGTACAGTTCTGCAATCAATGCAGACAGAGGAATCTCTCCTTCCTTAGTTGGTGGATGTAGACGCAGCCTATTGGGAGTGCCGTGAAGACGGGTGAGAATTGATTGACGAAGTTCATCGAGTCCTTCACCAGTCACTGAAGATACGAACAAAGGGCAAGACATGCCGAGATCGATTACGCTCTTGTGGGCACTAACGCGAGCATCGTCACCAATCAAGTCCACCTTGGTCAACACGATTTGATATGGGGGGGTATCATCAATGTCCATTCGGTCGGCAAGTTCACGCTGACACGTCTCCAGTCGACGGCTGATTTCTACGGGTGAATCTGAGGCATCTGCAAGTAGTAGAAGCAGGTCGCACTCAAGGCTCTCCATCAGAGTGGCGCTGAATGCATCGAGCAGGTCTGATGGGAGTTGTTCGATGAATCCAATTGTGTCCACGAGCAACAGACGGGGACTTGCCTGCATCCTCCATATCGTAGTCTCCAATGTACTGAACAAACGATCCTTGACCAGCACCTCCTTGCCTGAAAGAGCAGCGAACAGACTCGACTTGCCTGCGTTCGTGTAACCTGCGAGGCCGATTGTGAGTGCACCCGACCTCATCCGCTGCCGACGACGCTCTTTGCGAGCTGAGGTGTGGCGTTGCTGTCGTCGTCGCAGCGATGACATCTCGCGGTTGACTGTCTCTAACACCCCGCGCCATCCATGACGCCCCCCCGCGCCATAGCCAAGCCTCTCTCCTGTGGTTGCTCTTCTCACTAATTCGCGTAGCACAAGACGATCAGCAGCCAAACGGGCGATTCGCACCTGTGTGCGAGCTTCGACACTGGCTGCATGCTTCGTGAACAGTTCAAGGAGAAGACGAACCCTATCCCAGACCTCAACTGTCAACATATCATGGATATTCACCAACTGCCTAGGGAGGAGAGTGGCATGTACGAGTACCAAATCGACATCAGCCCACGGATGGTCTCTTCGCTCTGAGACGAATTCGTCCCCGACGATCTTGAGGCGGCCCCGGCCCATGTGCGTACGGGGGTCGGGAGACCCGGATTGATGCAGTACCTCAACCACTTCGATGCCTAACGTGGCTGCTAGTGCTTCGAACTCTGCTGTATCCTCGTCACGTGTCAACAACACAGCACGACGATCTGCATGGCTGAGAGTGATGTCGTCAGACAACAATCCGCCACTGCCTGCCAACAACGGTACATCTGAAACCGATTCTGTATCAGCCATTCACTTAGTGGGAGGGGTTTCTTGCTTTTGGCGTCACCCTACCAACAAAGCATGCACGGCAATGCACCATAACTAGCATCTCTTGTTACAAAAACTAGGTTTCAATCTTATGTGCCAGTATCTGAGACTGCGCTTGTGACCCATTCCACATCATTGTCGTAGATGTGAACCGAACCGACAAAGACAGTAAGCTCACCCAACGGCACTCCTATGTTTTGGGAAACCTCATCCCTCACATCGGCAATTCCTACTAAGTCGGGAAGAAGTTTCTTGCCTGCATCCCATGACCGAAAGTAGATGTTAGTCTTGATTGCTCCATCCCTGATAAGAAAATGAATCGTGGAAAGGCATGGTATCGATGCAGGTGTGGAAGGATCGTCTATGCGAGGGTCGCTCAGCGCAATCACGCCACGCCGAGACTCTTGGTCTCGAGACAGCAAATCGATAATCCGTGCAACTTGGTCTAATCCTTCCCCACCGTAATCATACACTCTAACAGCATAAGTGCGGTCGATTCCTTCGGGAGCCTCGCCTCTTGTCCAAAGGGCTTTCATCCATTTGATCACATCTGCTGGGTGAGTGGTATTCATGACATCTAGGGTTCTTGAGGATACGTAAGTATCCTCGATAGTCAGCACCACATTTACCGCCTCGCGTGTCAAGCCGGGCACGGTGCCGCTGTCACCAGTAAGTATTGGTTGGGCAAGGAAACCTTCACTCAAGATGTGCCGGCACATCTTTTTCCATGCTGTGACCAAATCTTCGGCATGAATTGTTACGGGGCCAGTCGTTTTTGTCATGTTTATTGATACGAGGTAACTCTGTAATAAATGGCAGGGAATTTAATTTCAATAACCATCGCGTTTTGGTGATTGAAGGTTTGCATAGTTAGATATCAATCAAACACACATTGCACTGAGTTCGGGTTACTGGGTTTTGAGTTTGACAATATGGACAGACCTTGGTTGAAGGAATGGGGGGTGAGGCCATTGAAACAGGTTGATTCGACGAAAGTACTGGAGGGGGTGGAGAACTGTGGGAAGGAAATTGGGAAGTTGGGGGATGGGAAAGATGTGAGGTGCTTTGATTGACGTGCTGATGTATATCACTAAGTTTGGTGATGCATTCATCAAGCATCGTTTTAGCACCTGAGAAATCCATTCCTTTAGCCGCTAAATCTGCGATTCGTGATTCGTATGCAGCCTTTGCTTCCGAGTAACGGCCGAGATTGAACATACACAAGGGTATGATCTCATCAGCACCAAAAAGCAGCAACGAGTTGCTACTGTGTTCCAGTTCACTACGTCGAGAACGAACTATATTGGCGAGACGGAGGACGTCATTCCATTGGTCATTTCTAATTGCCAATGAAAGCTCTTTGTCCAATACATCCCAGTAGTTTCCTGGGTCAGCCTTGCCTACGTTTTTCATTGCATCAAGGCTATCGAGGTATAGCCCACCGGGGCCCAACTTCCAATACCACGTGAAGTAAATGATTACACCACCAAATAATACGAAGATAAGTGGTCCGAGAACGTAATTGTAGGGATTATCCTCTGTTTCACTCATTGACCACAAATAAGTAAGGAAACCAATGATTGCTACCGCGAGATTCAGATATCTGAGGTTCTTGCGATCCTTGGCCATAAATTGGTTTACCAAATTCTGGCCGAACAGAATCTGCTCTTCATCTACATCCATGTCGCTAAAGCCAGCATTTGCATATATCTTTTCAAATGCGCGAAACTAATTCTAAAACAAAAATTCCACATACTTGGGGATGGGAAATATACTGCTTTTTTCTGACTTCACCATATTGTCAAACTATGGGGATGCGCAATTTAGATCCTTTTCTTTTCTTCAGGATGGTTTTTTTCTGAGGGCTTTTCTTGTGGTGGTATGGCAGCAAATACCACGCAGGCAACTGCGGCGTCCTTGGGTGGATTGGAGGCTGTGATTGAGAAGATGTACAATGAAGGATGGTCCCCCAGAGGGAAAATCGGTTGCCGCGAAGTAGCGAGTAGCATCGGCGGGCCGACGTCCAAACTCGAATACTACATTACGATGCAAAAACGGTGAAGGAGGCATGTGATGGAGAAATATCTAGGTTTAGAAGTAAATAATTAGTCGTAAGAGCACGCACCCATGAATGGGGTGAAAAATCAGAATTCGATGATGATACTGAATGTGACTAAGCACAGATGACATCAATTCAAGAACAATCACTCAATTTCAATATCGTGGACGACCGATGGGGGGATCCTTCAAACGGGTGCGATTTGACCATGTTACCTGGCGTTCTAGCCTATCCACGATTACCAGATCACCGAACGCTGATCGACAGATATCAGATGATTGGTTTAATTCGTGATGCTAACATACATGCTGCCCTCCATGAGGTCGATCGAAGCGATTACATGTTACCTGAATTAGCTATGTTGCAAGGGTCCTTGGGATCGAGTGCTTTGTTAGTTCCTTGGCATGATGACCCTGACCTACCTGGATCATTGATTCCAGGACATTTCGATGTTATTCAACTGCTTGATATGCTCGATGTGGGAAGTGGGGAGGACGTATTGGTCATTGGGCCACGTGGTGGATTCATCTGCGCTCTGCTCGATAAGATGGGGGCTCGGCCCGTAGGGGTTGAGCCCTATGATTGCCGCATTCCCTACATACAAGCAAATATTCCGCATCTTGATATTAGAGGTGTTGAGGATCTCTCTGAGTTATTCAATGAACGTGCATGGGATCTCATTCTGATCACATATGCACTCGATGACACGCCACTGGGTGCCCTCAAAGCCCTCAGGAAAGGTGGAAGATTGTTACTCCCCCTTCAGAAAGAACACGTGCCTGAACTTCACTTACTGAAGCTCGTAGAAGGGGGGGATGTCACAAGAACGGAATTGACACAGTGGAATGTTGAACGCGGATGTTCCACCCTCCATGGGGTGTTGGGGCTTGAGGGAGGGGAAATAATCACTCATAATGAAGGGGAAATGAGCGTGGCTCTTGCGTGGATGAGAGCAAATGCAGACCCCATCCGTGATCGTATCGGGCCAAGTCAAAGGTTGTGGCACATCATGTCAATCTGGTCAGCAAGAGGACCCCGGCGAATGGGGGAGGAAGAAATTGTGGATCAGGTTCACCTCTCCTTAGCCGATGACCTCTTCAGAATGGGGAGGTTATTGCACAGCGTCAGAGTGCTACCAATGGCTATCGAACATTATGGAACTTCATTTCAAGCGGCTCCATCGGCTGAAGCGGCCACCCTCCTAGGACTTGCTCTGGATCAATTGGGTGAGTCTGAGACGGCATTAGCATGGTGGAGAAATGCGATTGAGACGGATGAAACATATGCTGATGCATGGATGCATATCGGGCGAACGTATTTCGAAGCAAATGACCCTCGGCAATCAATTCCGTGGTTAGCTGCAGCCACCCTGAGGGAGGGGGCCATTGATGAAAGTGATGCGTGGTACCTCTTGGGCATGGCTCATGAGCGCCAAGGGAGGAATACTGCTGCATTTCTGTGCGCTCAGCGAGGTATTGAGGAGGCTCCTGAACGAGACGATTTGCGCAAACTTCTGGACCGGGCTGGAAAAGAGCTTCTGTAGCGGACCCCTGAAAACCCCAAAGGGTATGGTCACACTGTGACTTGGAAGCAAGCCGTCGAATCTAGGCGAGCGGAGGTGTTGCATCCCATCGCCACAAGGCTCCTTGAATGCGTTCTCTCAAAACAATCTGCAGTCATGCTATCTGGTGATGTTGCTTCAACAAAGAATTTGATTGACCTCATTGAACTAGTACATCCATGGATTGCCGCAGTCAAAACTCATGTTGACTGCGTAGATGATGCAGACGTAGGATGGAAAGAAGTTATCTCATGTTGTCAGGAGAAAGGTCTGCCTATCATGGAAGATAGAAAATTTGCAGATATTGGGGGCATCGCGCATCAGCAGATGTTGAAGGGATGGAACATTGCTGGGTGGGCAGATGCAGTAACCGCTCATGGCATCTCTGGACCAGATATTATTGACGGGTTGCAAGATGCTTGGAAAATAGCGGAACGTGAAGGGGGGGTTGTCCTACTGGCTCAAATGAGCAGCCGTGGAAATCTTGTCGAATCACTATTGACAGAACATATTGTGAAAATGGGGACGCCGCATAAAGGCGTCATAGGATACATAGGCAACGGTTCGGATCCAATGGCAATTACAAGACTAAGAGGCATGATTGGGTCTGAACAACTGATTCTCACCCCGGGCATTCACCCAGATAGAGGAAAAGGGGGGAGAGGACAGAGATATGGTGCGCCCGATAGTGCTGTAGAAGCAGGGGCTGATCTGGTGATTATTGGTTCTGCCATCCATCGTGCTTCAGACCCTGTCGAAATGGCGAAAAGATGTGCTGATGCAACACGGAAGGGGTTGGCCAGCCGAGCATCTAGGTGAGATGGATGCATGGATATATCGTGTTCGGAATTGTGACTGCAGGGGTGGCTGGCGTCTTATTTCGTTTCATTTTGCAACATCTTCGGCTCGATGAGCGCATTCTGAAGGGGGATGCAAAACTGTTAGATGAGAAAGGAGTCAATGTTGAACACGTGACTCAAGCGCCTGCAGGAACACAATTCTTTCCACCTGGAACAAAATTAATACTGAGTGGTCAAGCAGCTGTAGACCTACAGAACAATTTGCGGAAAGAAGTGATTGATAGAGTGCCATCAGGTACGATCGAGGATGAGACCAAAGCCGCTCAATGACACCACCCACACCCCGGGTCCAAACAGAGAGGACATTGTGTACGGGCCATCTTGGCCACTTAGGAATGAGAAGATGATCATCAAAACCACATAGAAGATGTAGAGGACTCCAAGCACTTTTGGATTGATGCGGCTGATGGCCAGCATTACGACAAGAAGTGAAGTGATGAATGATATCAAGGGACCAAGAGTGTACACGATTGACGCTAGAGAAAAGACAGTGGTGGGAGGGCCCCCTTCAGTAACCAAACTTCCAGAGGGGATTAGATATGCAAAGCCAGACCCTCCGGTTCGATGAGGGGCTTCGGGAATCTCTGTCGTCCATGTGAGGGTTAGTCCAATAATCATGAGGAGGGAGGCGAACAAAGAGATCCATGCCCGCTTCTTGACATTCTCCATTTCGGTTGGGGATGAACCGGCTGCACCAGGATCATCTGAATTTATTTCTGACCTGGGGGGGGAGACAATCGTGAGGGAGGTCAGAGTTTCACTTTCTAGAGCTTCTGGAGTCGTCGATGATAATCGCTTATCTTTCATCAACGAAATGACTTCTGATTCCATGGACTCAAGGTCTTCAGGATAGAGAGTGTCGAGATCTGCAAGCCCTGGGGCTTCGGGAATTTGAGATTGGATCTCACTCCACTTTTGTTGTAAGGAAGATTCGGTGACTGGGCGCTCAAGCCACGCTACTGCACCTGCTGAAAATGCCGCATCTTCTGCAGTGCTTCGAAGCCTACGGGGGGCCACGAAGACAATTCGTACATTATTGCCATGTTCCCTCATTTCAAGAGCTGCTATGTGCCCATCTAAGCGGGGAAGATCAAGGGCTAAGAAAACGAGTTCTGGTTTGTGCTTCACGTATTCATCGACTGCTGCATCGCCATCGAGTACCTCGATGATGCGATATCCGCGTTGATTCAACAAACTCTCCAAACGGCGGCGAGAGAGATCATTATCCTCGACAATCAGCGCCATTGGGGCGGATTCATCATCAACCCCACTTACTCTGACCACAATAGTGAGATGAGGTGCGGCTACATCAATCGATGGTCAAGATGAGGAATCATTCCTCTGAATCATCGATGATCACATCGACCGGGCCGGTGGAAGGATCGTTGAAGGTCTGTTTAAGATCGGCAATTGCTTCCTCTTCTTCGGATTTCTCCTTGAATCGTGTAGGAGCTTGAACGAACTGCATCTGAAGTTCAGATATGGTTCCCCTTAACAACCGGGTCTCTTTGTCGTCCAGATTTCCGCGGGTTTTCCGTTCCAATACTCGGAGGACTTCGATGGCTTCTTTTGCGCTGGCAAGATCAAGAAGGCGGTCGTCGGTTGATGGATTATCAAGTAGGCCCATCGATATCAGAGCCGAACGCTGAAGCATGTGGATGACACTGAAAAATCTCATTCCGTCTTCGGTTGTGAGCAGGTCGTCGGAAAAAAATGACACATTACACCCTCATGAATCATCCGTCTGCTCGGGGGTATCGTCGCCTTGGTCCTTCAGCATCTGAATAATCACTGGCGCAGAACTCACAACAACTACTGCAACTGCTGCAAGAAGGACAAGAATGATTGTTAGAATAGGGGTAGAACCTGAATCAATCTGAACGGAAAGAGAAGAGGTGGGTTCATCACCCACCGCACTACTACTTGCAGCGGCTTCCTCTAAGGCAGCCAATTGGGCGGTACTGCAACCAGTCTGACTCACAATGGCGTTAGTCACTGGCGTCTCTGGGCACAAGTCATCTTGATCGACAACCCCATCCACATCTGAATCCATGAGGGAGGATTCGATAGTGGCATCTTGACAACGCTCAATTGAAGGGTGCCCCTCGACAGAGGCTGTAACGCAGAATCTAGAGATACCACCTGCATACACAAGATAAGTTACATTGACAAGATATCTGTCAAGAGTGGTTGATTCTATCGTGTAGGTGGTTTGGCCCTCCACCCCACCTGGATCAATCTGAGGAAGGGAGCCTACGGCTACGAATGGGAATGTTAGTCGAAGACCGCCGTCGCCTGAAGGGAATAACGCGGATGACCCCACTATATTGAACATGAATGGTTCGGGTTCGTGAATGACATTTACGCACGTTGGAGATGATGATGAACTATGGACACATATCTGTTGGGGGCCAACGGGGAATTGTGCAGTCACAATCGTTTGATCACCATCTACAACATATGGGGACGACCAAATGATTTCTGTGAGGTTCGATGTGATGGTAAAGGGGCCTGAATGATTATGTGAGGTTATTAGAAGATCAATTGGCCCGGATGACCAATTCATTGCTTCGAGAGGAACTCCATCCCTTTGGAAGACAATATCGAAAGTAGGAGATTCAAAAGTTGATTCGACCATGAGCAGTTGCTCGCCCGCGTGAATGGTACCCAAAACTGTGAGTCTTGCATCAACATGTAGGAAAAGAGTGTGGTCGTTACCAACCATTATCCCAAGTCCAACATCATCGCTAGCACTCTCACCGAGATGGAGATAGGAGGACCAGTGGCCGTCAGGTTCTAAGGTCAACACAACAGTATCTCGCCCTTCGGCGTGGCTTATACTGATGTCATTCAGTGTGGTCATTTTGGGAGGGGGGACTTGGCCCAGTTCGCCTATGTTGAACTGGAGAAATGAACGGCCACTATCAGCTACATCGACATCGACCATTTCGAAGGGGATGTATCCAAGAACATGGTTCGACCACAGGCACTGACCTTCATCCGTGAGAAGAATTGTGAACCATGTAAGAGAAGGATCGCCATTCAGTGATGGGGATGAACGCTCATCCGTGCATCCAAGGCCATCAGCATTTCCTTGACCAACACCAAGCAAGCCAAGGGGGTGAGTGCTCAAATGAGTGATATTTGTCATCGCCCAAGGCGCTACATCGATTAATCCATCATCTGAGTCAATGATGAAGGACACAATACCTTCCTCAGAGGGAAGAGTATGTTGACCAAAGGTACCATTTCGAGCGGGAGGGGTGCTGCCGGAAAATGAAGAAGTGTGATGAATCAACAATGCGGCCCCTTCGCTTGTTGGTGTAGCTGCTAAGATGCTTTCATCAAGATCTGAGCCGAAGGTAGTAGACCACTCAAGAGAACCATTTTGGGATATTTTGAACGCCATTATCTCGCTCGCTGAGGAGATTCCCCCTGTGCTCTGACCATCTGGAGCGAAGATGTAGGTATCCGACAAAGAGCGCTCGTGTCTGAACTCGCCCACGCCAACAACACCTCCGTCACTCGTGGGAATCAAACTGAGAAGTTCGGGAGAGGAGCCTTGATCCTCAATGATGTGAGACCAAATAAGGCCAGAGGTATGATCCATGGCTGCCAGATAAAGGGCTGGACCTTCCGCATTGTGAATGGTTTGATCAATCGATAAGGAGGAGTCAAAGACGCCATGGATGAACACAGATGAATTTGAAGAGGGGGAAATCACATCTGGGGAAAAAGCAAGTTGAATCGGATTGGACCACTCATCCCCTGAGTCCTTCTCCAGAATTACTCCCATTCCATTTATTTTCGAAATTACTTCGCCGCCAGCATTGTATGAACCTGTAAGTGAGCCATGAATCAAATAGCGATCGTGACTTGATACGAAGGAAGCATTGTCTATCCAAGACAGATCTTTTGCCTCTGTGATTGACATGGTGGTTATGTATGGATGGCTTTGGTCGGGCGCAGGAGAAATTGCAAGGACGGTGCCCGCCGATATCGGAAAAAGGAGGAGGAGGAACGCGAGGAAGACGGACGCCTTGCACCTCATGCCAGTACCTCGGGCTTTCACCCCATCAAGGATTCGGGCGGATAATCGTCTCTACAATAATCGATATGTGATGCGCTGAGTACCTTTACCCTTGGATTTGGGAATCCCTATCCATTCAATGGTCCCTATTTCTCCAAGTGAACGGACATGTGTTCCGGCACATGGGCAGATATCGATATAATCACCAATAGATATGACTCGTAATTCTTTGATTTGTTTGGGTATCAAATCCATATTTGTGCGATCTGAGGGCATCAGAGAATTAACTTGGGAACGGGTCATCTGGCTGGCAGTTACTGGGTGATCTGCATCAATCATCGCCTGGCTAGCTACCAATAATTGCTCGAGGGCATCTTCATCGAATTTTACAGGATTCAAATCTATTCGACTTTTGGCGGAGCCGATTTGATTTCCAACGGTCCGGGCTCCATTTGTCATCTCATACGCCAATCCTGAAATCAAATGTTGAGCAGTGTGCATTTTCATGTGATTGTAGCGGCGATCCCAATCAATTACGCCTTGGATATGATCGCCAACCTCGAACCCGTGTTCTTCGCAAACATGATGTTCGACATCATTTCGACCGCGTACATCCAACACTTCGATGGGTCCATTCTCCCCTTCCAATGTTCCAAGGTCCGGGGGTTGACCGCCTCCAAGTGGATAGAAACTAGTTTGATCGAGGACAACCGTCTTTGGAGTCGTCGAGGATACAATAGCAGTGAACGTCTTCTCGTAACAGGCATCAGTACTCGCCATCCATCGCCGTTTGGTCATTATGTCTCTGCGGGAAGTGCTGTCATGAAATTCCTCCGATGAAGTGGGGGGCCGACGGGTCCATGAAGGGGAATTGACTCCGGCGCCTATGGTGCGTACTTCCCCGAACGATGAGCGGGCTGGCACTGCGGCTGCCGAAGGCGCATTCGTAGTCGTGATTCTCATCATCATTTCACTAGCTACCACATTCCAGAATACCGAGGTCATCGGACGAGGGGTCAACATTGGAGATACGGCTCCAGAGTTGGTTTCTCAAGCTCACATGATGGGTTCAGATGAATGGGACTCGTTCAATCTAGCGGACGAGATAAATCCGCAATGGGCAGAGGGGGATTCGGGCAAGCATATTCTCATTGATTTCATCGATACGGATTGTCCTTATTGCTGGGCATCAGCACCAGAGATGACTGAAATCAATGAAAAATACGGAGAGAACATCAAGATGTTTACAGTAGTTGTGTCATTTGTTGAATTGCAAGGACATGAAGGTTCCAGAGACGAGATTATTGCCTATCAGGAGAAACTATCTGGAGAAATGTGCAAGGCGAGCCAGGTGGATTGTGCTGAACGAGAGGGCAATCCACATGATTGGCCATTCATTGATGATCTTGACTTGTCGGAACGAAGTAAGTGGGATGTGGAGGGTACACCGAGTTATTTCCTTCTCAAACCTAATGGAGAGATTGTTTGGACCTCTGACAAGAATGCTGGGCTGAGTATCGATCAGGCTGTGGCCGCAGTTGTAGGGGGGGTATGAGTTGGCAGACCTAATAGGAAATGGGCTTGGCAGCCCCGATATTTGGCTCATCCCTGCACTCATTCTGGGTGCACTCGGAATTCTCATTACTTTCAACACAAAGGTGCGAACAATCATTGGAACTCGGATATCTATTGTCAAAGAAAGGGGGGGTGTCATTGGTACTTTACTAGTGGGTCTTGCCGTTTTTCTTAGTAGTAGTAGGGCATATTTCTTCAGGAGAAAAATGCAGAGTGACCTGATTGGAACCTATGGCTGTGAGCGGTCTCAATTCTACGACTGTAGGGATTTGATCTTCGCTTCGTCACTACCTATTGCAACGATGTGGCTTGCTGCGTCGGCTCTTGTGATATGGTACATCATCACTATTGTTAGAGATTCTCAAGATAATCTTGCAATTACTGCACAAAATATGCTTCCAATTTCACTCTTCATTATAGCCGGGGGGAGTGGAATTCTCCTCCTCTTCAACATTATTTCGAATGGGGTCGTGCTAGCTCCATACAGCCTCACAAATATTGGCTTGCTTGCTATTTCTGGGTGGATGATACGATTGCACTCAACTGATGATGATGCATCCTGATCATTCACTCTCAACATCCTCACACTGAGGGAGGGGGATGGTGGGGCGTGGTGGCCTCCACAATAAACCGGAAGCAAACGAGGCTATCAATCCACCAAACAGGATATTGAAGGGCTGACTCAGAGCATAATCTGGTGAATTATAGAGGGCTATACACATTGCAGCACTGCCGAAGAAGAGGAAGGAAATCAATTCCTCGCGAATGCGGCGATGAGGGGGGGGACGGGGTGATAATGGATGATGTGGAGGGTGGCGATCCTTTTCCCCATCGGGTATCAAAACTGGAATATGGAGAGTGTAGGGGGATTTCACCCCCTTTGGTGGAAGCATTCGATGAATTCGATCATGCCTAAATGTGACTGCTGTGCGGGAAATTGTCGTACCTTCGGGAATCGGGGCCTGCTTGCCACAACGTGCTTCAGTCCATGGTCGGCCATCTCTGGGTGATCCCCATCGTGACGCGTGAAATTCATCACTTGTCCATGAGAAAGGAAGAGGTTTGATTGATGTCTTCGAAATGATCTGAATCCACTCGCCCTCTGTCGGGAAACGCAATCGTTCTCCACTCTCTAATGGCGTCAGGGATAGAATCTCTTCGCATTCTAACAATGCTCGGCCTGAAAGGGATAGAGGTTCTTTGGCTGCTACCCAGAAACCATCCACGTCCACCTCGTGTCGTGGCCCATTTGCTGCAAATGGGTACGCCCCTTTCGGTGAGCCAACCTCGACAATTCCACCTGGTATCCACGTCCAAGGAACGCCAAGTGGGCCTTTTGGGAGGTCATCCATATTTCGATGAAGAGGTAGAGGCTGAAAATTAATCCGCGCCATAAAATATGAAATCGGTCCTTATCAGCATGGAAAATCTTTGCTTGTTGAGCCCACTCATCACGCTTAACTCGACCAGGGAAGAACTCTATTGCAACGTTGACTTGTTCTTCGATTTCAGACGTCATGTTCCCAACTTGCTCGAATGTGTAAATTCCCAAAGCATACAATTTCTCAGCAATAAACGGCCCTTGCTGCAATAACTTACGGAGAATGGAGTGGATGAAAACGTGGATCAATCCACTCAAAGCGCTTTACCATCACGTCTACTGAAGAGTGGGGGACATTGTGTTCGTTGTTGCCTAGATGTTGTTTTTCAACTATCATGATATGAACGCGGTAGCCATGGGTGCTGCCCAATTGTAAGTACGGCTCAATCTCATCAGTTGTTACGAATGTATTGGCAACTGCTATTTTTTTGATACCTGAAGACATCGCGTGAATCACGTTATTTTGGCATGAGGCATGGGCTTCAGGGAGTCTGGAATGATCAAAGACATACCCCGACTCGGCCTCAAAAAAATCATCAGCGGCGAAAACTGCATCTGGAGCAAGATGATTAGCAACGGTGCTCTTTCCAGCATTCGGAAGTCCTCTGAGTAAGAATAAGTCGCCCATGTAGGGCCGAATGGTTACGCATTCATCCGGTTTCGCCTTCATGACTGCGTTCTAGCCAATTCATCCACCGACCTGCTGCTGATTGTAATGAGGGTATTTCCCGCTCATTATGGGCACAATGCGTCCATGAGAGCTGCTCATGCCGGGGAGTGACACTGAACAATTCGATTTGGAACACCGCACCGGGGAGGTCAGGGTCTGGCTGCTTGCGAAGATCTTCAACAAAACAATGTAAGAGATGACGGGGGTAATGGCGTAAACTGAGGGTTTCTGGGTTGCAAAGAATCGCTGAATTCTTCAGCATCAGAAGTGATTGGCCCGTGGGCTCATTGATGTCATATTCAATGATTTTCGATTCGCCTATGGTCGTGAGAACGTCGAGCGTGTACCAATCCACCACGGGTTTGGAAAGATGGTGATCAACTAAGGAATCAAGGAATTCCTGACGCCCCAAATCAAAAGATGCTCTGCCCTGCACCATATCCCCATCGCAGCGGGGGTTTTGAACCCTGCAGTTTGCAAATGGAAAGATAAGGAACAACGAACCGATTGGTTGATGATACATCTGACGATGGTCACATATGCGTGCGGTGGCCCTTGTTATCATGCTCCTTCTTCTCCTGCCCGTATCGGGATGTCTTGGAGGAGGGGAAGAGGAACAGTGCACATTCGATGGTGAAGGAGGAGGAGATGAATGCACTGTTGCTTCTTCTGGAGACTCAGGAGAACAAACACCGCCAACGCCGCCCCCAACTCCGCCCACAAGCCAAGAGCCTGAAAATGGGGGGAGTGATCAAAACAATACAACATCTGTGAATCTCTCTTTTCACATCGGTTCGCCGAATGGAACAATATCAGAGATGAGTGATGCATTCACTAAACACATCGAGGTGTTCGGTTCACATATCGTTGCAACAACTGCAGTAAGTGATGACGATTTACTCCACGCTGCTACGGTCTTTGCAGAATATCTGGATAATGACGAGGATGGGGTGGTCGACAATCAGGCAATTTCAGATAATCTCTCCAGCAGGTCAGCTACATTGGTAATGGGAGCAACGGAATCTGACTTTGAAAATGCGATTGAGAAGATCCCTGAATCAATGCATCAACGGTTCGATGATGGAGAAATCATCCTGCAGAACCTATTCGGGGATGAAACGATCAACAATGATGAAACCCCCGATCGCTTCGACGCATCACTCGAGGAAGTTCTGCACCTCATCACTCATGGTGGATGGGCACATGCCTATCCAAATGTGTTTGCAGAACAAAGTGGAAGTCTCATCGCCAATCTAACAGATACTGCAAGGGGGGGGCATTTTGAAGAGGCATCTATCGATGATTGTGATGGTGGGGGGCAGTGCGCATTACCTTCTGGGGGGGAATATCCTGAAAATGCATGGTACACCTATGATGATGACACGTGTTCCTATGCATGTATGATTACCGAATACGTATATTGGGGCCTTACAAGCATGTTAGGGGCACAGGCTCAACGATGTTCGGAGATTGATCATGAATGGGATCCCTGCACCTTTGAGGCATTGAATGAAAGCGACCCTGGTCTTGTCACCTTGCTCAGTGATTCAACATTCAACTTGCCAAGCATCCTACCGGACGGAAATTATAGCCCTGTTTCTTCCACTATCTCATCGAATGATGAAGGCGCTGGGAATGAGACGAATGAATCTGTTACCTTCGATCCATGTACAGAAAAAACCGAGCGGGATATCGGACCTTGGGAAGGGAATCAATCTTTGAATATCCTTGCAGATGGACACGCTCTCGATACAGTTGAATGGCAACCATTCGAACTCTGTAAGAGTTGGAATAATGGAACGGATGAGGCCATTCCAACGATGCTTATCTTTGCCTCAACTGATTGTGGGCATTGTTGGAATCATGGAACTACAATCAGTCAATGGGAAATTGATTATGCTGGTCGGATGACCATTTTGATACTGGCTGTCAACTTCGAAACAAATGACAAATTTACTGCAGATCGAAATGAGGTTGAGGGTTTTCAAGGGAAATTGACAGGCCCACTTTGTTACCAAGACTCACGATCCTGTGCAGACAGACCGGGTGATGCACACACTTCGCTTTATCTCGATGATCTCAATCAGACACAGATGGGCGCGTGGCAGGTCTCAAGCACACCAACTCACATCATCATTGGAAATGATGGGATCGTGTTATGGCACCAGAAACAACATCGATCTGATCTCGGTGGAGATGGAGAGAATACACAATCTGCCATCGAGCGACTTATCGGCCCACAAACGAGTGATTGATCATACCTTCCATTTCACGGAGCATCCAATGCTTTGTGTTCTCGGAGTTGTAATCGCCTCGCCCATAACAAGTTGGCTGATCGCTTTATCAAGATCTGAGATTGTGACGTTTCTTGGGTCCCGGGGGGAATCATCGATTCGGCCCCGATACACAACAATTCCATCTGAATTTATCAAATAGACCTCAGGAGTTCTCTCTGCACCCCACGCTACTGCAATCATCTGTGATTCATCGTGGAGATATGGCCAAGAATATCCATCTTTGATCGCAATATCTTGCATGCGCTCCCAGCGATCCTCAGGATAATTTACCCCATCATTCGAGCCGATTGCAACAAATCCAAGTCCCAATTCAGCTGCTTTTTCAGCAATATTTGTGACTCTCTCCATCGATGCAACGACATACGGACAATGATTGCAAGTGAATAGCACTATCAAGCCGGTTTCACCAATGACTGATTCGAAGGTGACTTGCTCACCACCGGAGGAGGGATTCGCATTCGGGAGTTCGAAGGAGATAGCAGGATGGCCTGGTTCGAGGCCGGAAAGCGTCATGAACATCCATGATAGGTCTGGGACATAGCAATTCGGGTGAGAATATACCTCTCATAACCTCATCATATGGTGCTGAACCATCGCGGTGTTCATGTGCGGGTTCGAGCATGCAAGCGTGTGTCGGATGGAGGCGACCCCGGTAGAGAGCCGTGGTGGCTAGAACGTCTTGGGGGGTGGGCGAAAGAAGGATGGGATGTTGATGCTACGCGCGCCACCATCGAAGAGCAACCAGATAGAGCAAGTGAAGTGATACTTCAGGTAGAGCAGATTTTCAATGAAGCCGGGATCATACGGCAACGACTTGAAGATATTCCTGAAAGACACCGTGAACGTCTTAGCCATCTTGAAGAAGCATTAACCGACCCTGAACAGATTCATCAGGTTCGGGCAGAACTCGATAGGTTTGAGATGCGATGGCGACCATGGGGTGCGCCTGCTGCTGCCTCTCGACAACGGTGGATCGATGGTGGGAAACTAGAACGGCTAGTCAGTCTGTGTGATCGATTTGATGCACTGGATCCGAATCTGATTGATGATGCTCGGCCCATGGCCGAACACTTTCTGACCCCAGATGCTTCTGAAGTATTGGAAAATGGAATTGATGATCTTGAACGAAAACAAGCTTCACGGTTCGAACGAATGGAGGCTATGGCGGACCTTCTTGAGAGAAAGGGGTTTGATGTTCTACCAGCACGTGAAGGATCCTTGAGGAAGAGAGCACTGGAACTTGAGCGCCTTCAACATCTAGAAGAACAATGGATGGCTCTGAGTAAAGAAATTCACATTAAACTCTCTCCATGGTCTCAAACACTAGTAGATCTATTTCAGAAAGAGAGGGCTGAATTGCAGCGCACTGGAAAGGATGAGGACCTCGATAAGATGAGAAGTGAACTCAAAGAAGTAATTTTGGACAGAACAAGTAGACTTGCTGAAGTTGAAACAACCATCACTGCACTGAAGAGTGAAGGATGGGCTTTCTGGGCACCTGATGCGGTCAAACCAATTGATCTCATTGAATGGGAGGGGAAAAATAAGCAACTCAAGAGATTGATCGATGATCACATCACCCTCGGTGAGCGATTGAGAGTTATTGGGGATGAATGGTCGCTTGAACGTGATTCGCTCGTTGCTTACATTCATGATCTTGAACGAACCGACGAGCTTGAGCGTGGTGTGAGCAGACTTGAGCAAGAAATGGAGGCATGTATCTCAGAGGGGAGACAGAGTATCACTCAGTGGAAAGATGATGGATTTACCGTCGATGATTGGTTTGAGCGGGTTGAAAAAGCTCCAAAGGCTGCTCTTGGAGATATCTCCTCCCATGATGCTCTGATTGTTCGTGCTCAAGAAGCAATACGGGCACTGGATAAGGTCGATGTGACAATCGATGGAGATGATGATGCGGATGAATTGCGGATGCTCCTGTATAACGACGTGCGATTGGATGTCATCCTTGAATGTGAAGAATGGGTACAATCGCAGCGGAAGAGAAACGAGAGGTATAGGCGCCGGCTGCTGATGTCAGTTACAGAGTTCAGGGGGAAGGGGACATGGCCAGGGGATATCAATCCGGAGGGATGGACATTACAACGCCTTGAAGGGGCTATTCACGTCATTGAACGCGGAGGGGTGCTCACGGATGTTGAAGAGAGGGAAGAGGGGGAGGGGAAGACCCAGTCCCCCACTATTTTCCATCCTCGGTTGAGAGTTGCACTGGAACATGCGGAATTAGAGTTGAAAGTATGGGGGGAAGAAGGTTGGGATACAGGGGTATTACTTGAGGAATTGAAGCGAGATCCGATGCGAACTGGCCAGAGATTGGATTCCATACGCAGTGCAATGGAGCGGCATGAGGAAATTATTGAGCGGTTGAGGATTCTGCCATGGGGGAGGGATACGGACCTTGCTGAACAAGTCTTGAGCGATCTGAGGAGGCCTGATCGATTGATGACTCTCATCGAAGGATTGCCAGCCCTCAGACAACGTCTGATGAAAGGGGCGGGGACAGGGGAATTTGATTTTGAGCCTTGGCGACCAATATACATCGAAGTCGAAGACCCATTCCAGGTTGGAGAATATGACGTAGGAGACTTCGATGTCTCGTCCTGGATCACTACCCCGTCTATGGGCCAAGACCAAAATGATGGAGGAGAATATACCTCTGAGCTAAATGATTTTGTTGAAATGGAAGAGGATTTGCCAGAGGTTATCGCGGATACCTTAGTAGAACCCTTGACAAAGGAAGAGGGTGGGGCCTCGCTTCCAAGTTTTGATGGTGAGGGTGACTACTGGCAACAAGAGGAGGTTGACAATAATGAAGAGGGGAGTGAGAAAGAAGATTCTGAGACTGAACCAGAATCCGATGAAGAGAGAGAGAGGGGGGCCGGGGTTGAGATTGTTGAAAGGGAAGGGAAGGAAGAAAGGGAATCCATTCGCCGTCTAGCAGAGTTGATTGGATGGGAAGGTGGAGGATTGGCAAAAGATTGGTTGGATGAACAAATTGGATGCCCGCCACGCGACATGCGCTGGGATCGTTTGTTCAATCTTGCACTTCGCCTTGATGATGATAAGGGCTCAGATGAACTTGAAGATGAGAGGAATAAGGGGTTACAACGTCTAGAGAATCTAGCTGCCATTCTAATGCAATGGACGAAGAAGAGATTGGAAGGGAGAGAAACAAGTACCGCAGGAACGCCCCTTGAACAGGCAGCTAGGCTAGGTCACGTTCTCAAGAGAATCCCTGGACCTTCCATTTCCTTACCACTCGAAATGGATTCGCATATCCTGCCCGATTCAAACGATGTTCACGAACTTGTGAATGAAGTTGAATCATTGGCATCAATGGTAGACCTGCCAATGGCTCATGGCATCAAGACCATTGCATAAATGTGAACGGTGCAAGCAAGCATGGCGGGTGAAAACGCAGAAGATTGGGTTTGAGTTCAAATAAAAGTAGCAAACCACAACGTCAAATCATAGATGCCAAAGCCCGTGAACAACAAAGAAAGAACTGGGAATGCGAAGATGAGGATTAGTGTGTAGAACACGGGTTCAGACCATTCTCTCACCTTGACTCCATCCAATGGACCAAAGGGGAGCATATTGAACAGGCCTATGATGACATTAGCCCAGACCCATGACCTAACGATGTGTACAAGAATCCAATACTCTCCAATGATGCCAAGTAAGGCTGCACCAACCATGACTCCAATGACGGCGAGGATAAGATTCACAACCGGTCCTGCAACAGCGATGTGTCCGTTCTGGCGGCGATCCACATTCCCTGCCACCATCACAGCGCCAGGTGACATGAAGACAACCCCCAATAGCAAAGCAAGGATGACACCAAAACGCAACCCTGAGGGATCCGCTCTGAATTCAGCCCAGCACCCATTCTTGCGGGCAATGATCTTGTGACCAATTTCATGGAGGATAAAGGCTGGAGCAACTGCGATTGCCATGAGGGGCATCATAACAAGAACGGTGAATAGCCATATAGGAATGCCAAGTTGAAGCATTCCCTGCAGCCCATTGCCCCACATGAACCCTAACGCAAGGGTGAATGCGCCTGTGGCAAGTGCTAGATGTCGGATCTCAATTTCACTGAAATGCCACAATCTTCCAGTATGCATTCGTGCGGGTTGTGGATTATGAAATGCCATGAATGGATGAAGATGTGACCTTTCTGCATGGACGCGTGGCGGTGGTTTGCTCTGCACAAAAGGGTCATCCGATTCAAGGAGGCGGGCCCGGGGGTCACGTGCACCCGCCATACCAGTACCGCGCTACGGTGGGGTTTGAACACATGGGTGATGAAAGAACAACAGGGGAGAGGACAAAAGAATGAGGGCATGATGGCGGGGCATGGCGTCTCCAAGGAAGGCCATCGTCGAATTGGGAATGGAGGTGCTCTGCCTCTTGTGTGATGCAAGTGATGAGCCAGGCCAGAAACGGTGTTCAAATTGTATCGCTACACACAGAACGCTGCGCCAGACTCTCAAGGCGATGCCTGAGAAAAGCAGGGTGAAGGCTTGGGGGGAGATGATGATTAGATACATTACCAATCCTCAATTATATGATCATGAACCCATCCATGGCGAGGTTCTGAGCGAATATATCGAAATTGTTGAGAGTGGGAAACCTAAGGTTCCTGTCACTCAGAAAGATGTGGATATGGCGTTCACATTAGCAGAACAGAGAAAATTGGACCAAGTCATTGAGCCACCTCCTCGACATAAGAAACCAGATGGAAATCTAAGTGGGGTGGAACTTGAGCAGAAGAAATCTGCACTTCCAAAGCCTGATCTGGATCATCTTGGGTCTCGTACGATTCCGAGTAAGAAAATCAAGGAGACTGATCGGTCAGAGCGTACTGGATAGGATCGGCGTTCTGCCGATAGGGTCGCCGCGACTACAGGAAAGGGGGAGGTATCGAAGGAGAAAGTGGAGAAGGTTGTTCTTGACCGGGAAATTGAGCGACTCGTGCTTGATATCTCACTGGACCTAGATGATCAGATTCTTGATTGAATCGAATTGACCGCGTTGCGGAAAATCGCCAATCCTGCACCCTCACCGTGTTCTGTTTGCTCTCTTGTCCAAGATGCTCCTAACCATGTCGAGTGATATGCTTCGGGATGTGGCATTAATCCGAAGACAAGACCGGTTGGATCGCACACGCCAGCAATGTTGCGCATAGCTGCATTCGGAGATACTGGGTAGGGCAAAAGGGTGTCAGATGCGCTTGGGTAGGCATCTGATGAATCCACATATCGGCATACAATTTGGCCACTGGAAGACCAATGATCAAGGAGAGGTAGAGAGGAGACCACAAATTTACCCTCTCCGTGGCGTACTGGTACGTGCATTCTCGTGAGAGAGGTAGTCCAGATACAATGAGACTCTGGACTAAATTCGAGTGTCACCCAACGATCCTCATATCTGCATGAATCATTGAGTGTCAACGATGCTGTTTGAGACAACGTGATTTCTTCGTCTCCTGGGAGAAGGCCCATCTTGACAAGTACTTGGAAACCATTGCAGATTCCAATGATGGGTCTCCCACTGGCGACAAAGGCACGTATCTCTTCTCGTAAGCCAAATCGCAATCGGTTGCCAAGGAGGCGCCCACTACCAAGATGATCGCCGAAGGAGAAACCACCTGGGATGGCAATGATATGGAATGACTCGAACGAATATTCCCCATTGATGAAATAATTGAGATGAATCCTTTCTGCAGTGGCGCCAACCATTTCGAAGGCTGCTGCCGTCTCACGATCGCAATTGATCCCAAAACCCGTAACGACTGCTACTTTGACTACCATCACTGCTCACTTCCATCAAGAGTTGATTTCCAAGCCCTTCTCAAATTCGTCATTGGTGTGTCAATAAGCGTGGTCTGGGCATCGGTGATGATGATTCTATCGTCCTCAGTCACCATGCCTAGATGAAAGCAAGCAACATCATTCATCATTGACTCGAAACTCTGGGCATCTTCAGGGGCTACACTGACAAGGATTCGGCCAAGACTTTCGCCGAAAAGAATGGCTTCAATACTTAGATACTCGGTGAAAGAACGCAGCACTGAGATGTCAATCCTAGCTCCGCCATCTGTGCCAAAACACGATTCTGAAAGAGAGACTGACAATCCCCCATCTGAACAATCATGGGCACTCTGAACAAGACCATGACGCATCGCATTCGTCAGAGTTCTATACATTTCCATATTTCGGATGGGGTCAAGCCGTGGTACTTCTCCACCAATTCCCCCATTGCCTTCATCTCGAAGTAGATATGCAACTGAACTAGCACCCAATTCGTCGTGCGTCTCTCCAAGGAGATAGATGATGTGCCCTGGTGTTTTGAAATCTGAAGATACTGCTGTTCTAACATCTGGATGATCACCGATGAGGCTGAAGAGTAAGGTAGGAGGTACGCTGATCTTCTGGCCATCGAGCATTGCATCGTTCTTCATCGAATCTTTACCACTGATACAAGGTAATCTGTAAGCCCGGCAAGTTTCCTCAAGAGCACGATTCGCACGAACGAGTTGAGCGAGTTTGTAACGACCGTCTGGCGTCTTGGGAGATTCAACTGGATCTGGCCAGCAGAAATTATCGAGCCCTGCTATTTGATCGAGGTTGACTCCCGCGCATACTGCATTCCGAACAGCTTCATCAACGCTTGCGGCGGCCATAGCATGGGCATCTATATCTGAATATCTTGGAATGATTCCACAAGAGATGACAATGCCCCTTGTCTGACCATGGAGAGGAGCAATAACGGCAGCATCATTTGGAGCATCGCCATGTTGCCCACCAAATGGTTTGATGACTGTCTGGCCAATGACTTCATGGTCGTAAGAGCGGACCCACCACTCTTTACTTGCGATATCAGGTAAGGAAAGCAAGCGCTCGAGAAGGGAGGTCGTATTCTCAACATCAAGATTGGGAAATTCTGGGGGGGCATGTGAAGGGGGGGTCCACGTTGATTCTAGCTCTAATTGGGGACATCCGTCATGTAGGAATGAAAGTGGCAGTGAGGCAACAATCTGATCCGCAAGACGAACCTGGAATGTACCTGAATCTGTGAATATACCAATGGCTGTTGCCTCAACTTCATGAAGTTCTGCAAGTGATTCGAAGGCTTTCATGTCCTCCTCATGAATTCCAACAGTCATGCGCTCTTGAGATTCTGAAACAAGAATCTCCCACGCACTCAATCCTGCTCTCTTCAATGGAACCTTCTCTAGGTCTATGTCAGCACCACCTGTGAAAGCTGCCATCTCTCCAACGCTACTGGAAAGTCCTCCTGCACCATTATCGGTAATCACTTGAATGAGATTGGCATCACGCGCGGCAAGAAGCATGTCAAGCATCTTTTTCTGAGTGATTGGATCGCCGATTTGAACGGCAGTACTCGGGCTATCTTCTGTGAGTTCTTGGCTAGAGAAAGTGGCACCATGAATCCCATCACCTCCAACTCGACCACCAACCATGTAGATGATATCGCCTGGTGAAGGAGTCTTGATGTGGCTCTCTCGTCCATCTGGAAGATATCTGGGCATCAATCCAACCGTTCCACAATATACGAGGGGTTTACCGATATATCGTTCGTCGAAAACGAATGCTCCATTGACTGTAGGAATGCCGCTTTCATTCCCGCCTGTTCGGACACCTGCGTGAACGCCTCGAAGAACGCGAGAGGGGTGGAACAAACCCTCTGGTAGGTGCCCAGAGTAATCTGGAGGACCAAAACAAAACACGTCAGTATTGGCAATTGGGCGAGCGCCAAGGCCTGTTCCGATGATGTCACGATTAACACCAACAATACCAGTCATAGCACCTCCAAAGGGGTCAAGAGCACTTGGTGAGTTATGTGTCTCCACCTTCATGCACAAACTCCATTCGTCTGTCCAAGCAATGACTCCAGAATTATCATGAAAGAGGGAAAGTAACCAATCGCATTCCTCTTTCATTTCCATCGCTGGGCTCGTGATGTGAGTCTTGAACAATGAATCGATGATGGTGTCTTCACCAGTTTCAGTATCTGTATGATGGATTTTAGCAGAGAATATCTTGTGTTTACAGTGCTCTGACCAAGATTGGGCAAGACATTCTATCTCAACATCTGTTGGGGCGGAAGAAGGGAGGCCAAGTTCCATTCTTGTTCTTTGTACATCTAAATCACGATGATATGATTGGATAACTTTCATCTCAGTCAAAGAAAGAGAAAGAATTCCGTCCTCACTCAGTTTGATGAGGTCTGCATCTGCAACTTCAAGATCGATGGTTGCGGGGCCCTGTTGAATAAGGGGGGGGTGTGAGGGGAAAGAGAGTTGTGGCCAAGGAGTGCTTGTTCGCCTTCTATCACTGATTACTGCTTTCTCGATCAGTGGATTATACAATTGGCCTGCTAACCACTCAGCATCAAGATTTTGGGGAATCCCCCAGAAGTAATAACCAATGGTGGTGGATATTGAGACGTGCTTGCTTTCAGGAAATAGAGTCCAATACCCATCAATGGCTGCTTGTCCACGATTGTCAGTCACGCCAGGTTTGAATCCTATCAGAATTGATATCTCCGGGTCTGTTGGGAAGGCCCCCTCGCTAACGAATGATGAATCAATAATAACATCCTCAATGATAGGATCTGAAAACAGATCGTGAGCTGCTTGCACAAGAGCATCATCATTGGATTCGCCCTCGATCAAATAGCCAAAGGTACTGCGAACAGTATCGATAATGACGTCATGATCCTTTGACAATTGGCGTTGAATGGACTGCCCTCTGCTGTCAATGAAAGCACCTCCTACGCGGGGGAGAACTTCGATACGGCGTGTCACCACATGAAGGGCGGGTGCGGGACGTCCTTAGAGATGCGCCAAACCAATGGGTGGGGAAAAAAGAGGACTAGAAGCCGCCCATGCCGCCCATGCCGCCCATGCCACCCATGCCGCCCATG